>Ga0187893_10007676_pt1 | contig 17512 bp, 10 predicted proteins | sample MA1701074metaG_FD_139574 | JGI IMG/M metagenome (GOLD analysis project Ga0187893, IMG submission 139574) | White microbial mat communities from a basaltic lava cave in the Kipuka Kanohina Cave System on the Island of Hawaii, USA - MA170107-4 metaG ... | reverse complement strand
CTAGGGTGATGTATTCTTCCATGGCCGGGGTTTCGCTGTAGAAGCGGGCGTGCAACGGCACTGGCTCGGGCTTTCCCTCTTCCAAGCCCGTGTAGAGCTCGAAATGAGGATCAACTGTCGCTGGCTCACCATGCTCTCCGTCCGCCTGTTCGGACTCCCAACGCAGTTCTCGAACGATTCCAGCATATTCGTAGCACAGCGGGGGTATAGCTGTTATGGCAACGCGACTCTCACCATAGAAGGGAACGCGCCATGTGTAAAGGTGATGATGGACCATCTGGCGGAGTTCACTCTCGAATCGTTCAGCAATGGTGATTTCCGGCTTGCCTGACTGTGTATCTACAATTAATGTGGTAACACCTTCACGTTCAAAGTGAAATAGGATCGAAGGAAACAATAAAGGGTCTTCTCGCAATTCAGGAAAGATGTCCCTGAACGAGCTAAAGTCATCTATCACAAGCCTAATCGGCCAGGATCGGGAGTAGCGTAGTTCCGCACTCTGCATTTCTGTAACAGTCAGAATTTTCCGCTGACCTGCGTGAACCGCCTGCTTAACAATGTGTACCAAGACCTCGGATGAAAGGCTGTGAATCTCCAGTCTCCTGCAAATCGTTCCACCCTTTATGTGGTTTCTTAGCGCCTCACGGTATCCTGGTCTTTTTCTCTTCAGATGGTTTAACTCCGAAGAAGAGTGAAGCCAGCCAATGAATTCATCCGCTAGTTCCTCGTAATGGGTATTGTGAGTGACTAGCATGACAGCGACGCCTGACTGGTAATCCAAAAGCCAAGCTCCTAGATGTGTTCTCAGCGCTTCCTCAGAATCGCCTATCTCCGCCAAGTCCTGCCGAGAGATAATCGGCTCCGGAACAAGCTGGTTGAGATCTTCAACTAATTCGAAAAGACGCCCATTCAAACTTATGTCTTTCCAGTTTTGTTCGAATTGCTTGTTAATGGGATCTATCGAATTCGAAAGCAGGAGAATTTTTTTTCTTATCGTTGACCAGACGGCTTTCGTAACATTGGAATCTCGTAAAGGGTTTTCAAGCAATTGGATCATCTGCTCCAACCGTGTGCTAAATGAATTAAAAGCACGACTGAGAAATGCCTTTCCTAAAGTGCTTTTTTGAGTTAATGAGTCCCCAATAAGAGCAGTGGTCGAACGGCAGGGAAGGCCGCGTGTATCGTAATAATAACCATCTTTCGTTTGAGATCTTTCTTCACGGCTGGCGATTTCAGCACTCCCACCAAGCATGTTGTCCAAGTATTTAATTCCAAAAGCCGCATATAAATCTTTCGGAAGACCTAGTCGTTCCTCCGCCTCTTCTTCCATTATCTTGCGACTAATACGATGGACGGAGTGAAAGACCTGAACATAGCTTTGTCGTGCGTTCTTGTGAGACGGCACTGGGGCGTCAACTCGTGGATCATCTGGATTGACCTGGTTACCAGTAGTTGAACCGTTTCCAGAGCGGATTGAATAATGATGATGGCCGCGGATGTGAGATTGACCACGAACCTTTTCGACCTTGAGAACCCGTCGTTCATAGTTTCTGGCTGAAACATTGTCCAATCTCAAAACGGTATCTGCGACAAATTCTTCAGCCAGTTTTTCCCCTTGCGCAGAATCCTTTCCCTGCTCGATGACTAACACCACGTGACACTTTCCTGCTATAAGTCGCATCACCTGAGCAATTCGGGCGCGTCGAGTGGACTCTTCCCCAAACGCGTTTACTTCACGGGCGAGAGCTTCAAAACCTTCAATGGCATCGATCACCACGAGGTGCCTGGGATCAGGTTCCTTGTTTGGCGCCGGCAACAAAGAGAGAAGCTTATGCAGAAAGCCCCAATCGTCACCAGCGGTGTAGGCGGCCATGTCCACGAAGATGACCTTATCTCGTTCCGTTTCTATTAGATCGAAATGCTGCGCGAGACTTGTAGGATTGCATTCCTTTAGGACTATTTCGTTCAACTTCTGCTCAGTTGTCAGGAGGCGCGGGGAAAAAGGTTCACTGCGGGCAAAAGGGTAATTTAGAGCGAAGTTCTTCCACGCTCTATTGGCCATATTGTAGGTGAGATCTGTCGATAGATAGAGTACAGCAGGAAGATCAACATGTTTCGTTTTTTGTTCTTCAATGCAATCGGCCAAATACCTCGAAGCCATGTGGAGGCCAAAAATGGATTTTCCCGAACCAGTTGGTCCAATAATGCAGACACTAGTCGTGAAAATCTCTTTGGTAGTGTCGTTCGTATTCTCTCTATCGGTCTCCTTCTTACGATCGGTTTTGTCAATCGCGGTACTTACGCTAGAACCGATCTCCCCCCTACTTGGCAAGTATATTCCAGGGGCTATGTTCTCATAGTCGAGGTCTTCCTTTGACTTTTCGCTGGGGAGTCCCAGCAGTTCGTCAAGCGAAGAAATTCCAAATCTGAGGACTGCGGGCATCGACTCAAACTCCTTCTACGTCCCATTCTCTGGCAATTCTTTTAATCTCTTTAAGGGGATCGCTTTGGTCCTTCGGCAGAGCTGCTAGATATCGCTTCATGTCTTCGGTGAGGCGATCATTCTTGGTTAGCTCCCTCGCAAAGTATGTGCGGCTGTAGTAGCCGATTTCTCGCTCTCGTTCGAGCGCGGGCAGCAGTGATGCCAGTCCATCGGCAATTAGATTATTCATTGATTGAGCCGTGCTCTTCCAAACGGCCGGCAGTAGCCCGCGAATGTTGGGACCATCCTTGGCTTCCGTCATGGTGTTCTCCGTTCTCTCGGCACCTAACGGTTGATTGAAAGCTTGAATGTTGATAATACCCAGCAATCGCCGAGCTAACTCGCTCCGCTGAGCCGGAGTCCGAGTCTCTGTGTCTTTGAACACACGACTCATCGCTTCGACAACTGAGCTGGCGTGTGAGGTCGTGATTACCAAGTGGCCGCTGCCAGCAAATTCCAGTAGATTATTCCAGTCCTGGCTTTCCCTCGTTTCACCTACAAGAACTACCGACGGCGTCTGGCGGAGGGCGTCCTTGAGAGCGTCGCTTAGACTGTGCGCGTCTTCATATTTCTCCCTCGGCGTGTAGTCTAAATAAAGTGCATCGAGCAGTTTTATTAAGTCCTCAAGCTCTGGTACAGAATGAACGGCCGGATCCTTTATGTAGTACTGTTCAATCGGATCTTCGAAAGTGATCAAGTGCGGCTTCCTCAGGTTTTGCTTGAATGACCTTTCGGCGGCTTCTTCCAGCAAAAGGAAGATCAATCCTCGGGTAATGAGGCTCTTAGAAGAATCGGTGGCGCCTGTGACGGCAATTAAACCGCTTGCCTCCCCTGCCTTGCCGGGAAACAAAATATCGTAGAGCAATTGACACAATGAATAAATATCATTCAGGAAAATCTCTGGTTTGACTTTGTTTCGGGAAGGACTGGTGTGGATATTGAGTATGTCCAAATACTTTGGATAACCCTCAGGACAATAGCCCAGATACTCGCCCGGTTTTTTGGCAACTCGGTTGCCGACAAATGTGGCGAAAACCGATTTCAAGTTTTCGAGATAGTCGCTACTTGCTTTTGGCTGTTTCTCCTCATTACAGCGGATGGTAATACTCAAAACACTCCGACTGTAGGCAAAACATGCCAAACCTCTGCCTTTAACCTCTTCCGAGTTACTTTTGATCACAATGGCGCACTGGCGCGACAAATTCCCAGTCTTTCTCCTCTTTCTCTTCTGGTTGGGCCTTGGTTTGAGGAACTGCGCTCCAGATCTTGGAGGTTTATAGATGGTGAAGTCAGGCCCTGGTATTTGCTCTACTTCTATTGGAATTTCCGACGATGTGATTTCGTAACTGCGAGAGGTAATCTTGTCGTTTTTGTCCACGGCTCGCCTTAATTGTTCGCCACGAAAATGGCAATGAGGTGGCGATTTTGTTAAGTTTGACGCCTTAACTACTGGGTGCCAGCACTAAAAGCGCGACACATTTCTAGAGAATTACCGGACGTGACGAGAAATCCACCTTGTGAGCAAGAATAGGACGCCTCAGATTGAGATATTACAAAAAGGCGGAAACTGTATACCTGATTCGTTGGAATAATTCAAGAGTTTAAAGCTAGGGGAACATAGTTGGCCAAAGAATTGTCGGTGGCAATCAAACAAAAGGAAGACCTTCTAAAAGTCAGCTCTAAACTTTGAAGGAGGCAACCCGGAGGGAAGAAAACATCCGCAAGTGCAGGGCTAAGCGCGCGGGCCTTTGGGGACGTAATCAATCGACAGGATTCGCTGCTCTCCATTTTCGTCAACGTCAACAGTACTCTCACGAATATCGCTCTGAATATCGCCTCCAACGACGATGCTTTGCTCAACCACAACCCCGCCGCGAATCTCATGCTTGTCAACTGTTTTTCTCGACTCCGCCGAAATCTCGCGGCCTTGTTCGTCAAAGTAAGAGTACCTCTCCCAGAGCACTGTGTGTCGTACCTGAGCTTTTTCTTGTATTCTCCAATCATCTCCAATAACCGCGTACGGCCCCAAAGTCACTCCTGGTGCGACGATGCAGTTATTCCCAATGACCACTGGAGGTCTGATAGTTACCTTCGAGAAATCTATGTTCACATTATTGCCCAGATACCCCCAGGGCAACTTCTCATAGGGGAGCGAAATATCTATGTTCCCATCCAACAAATATTCATTGACTTTCAGGTAATCCCTCTTTTGGCCGACATCAAACCAACTGCCATCGTATTGAATTCCCCACAGCGGGAATCGTTTGGCGACTGAGATCCCGGGTAAACGTCCGAGCAGCGCCGGAAAGACCTGCTTCCCGAAATCATAAAAGGGATTGTCAACCTCCAAACTGGCCTCAGTGCGAAAACCATCCAGAACCTTCAACAGCTCCGTTTCAATCATGTAAATCGAGGCATTGTTAAGATTACTAGGCGAGTCGGGATCCTTTTCAACAAACTCCTTGATCCTGCCCGATTGCGAGATCATACCCGGGCGGTGTTCGGGGTTCTCTAATACGACGGTTCCGAAATCCTTCCTCCGCTCCCATGGAACAGGGACTAATACCATGGTAAAGGCAGCTCCAACCTGCCGGTGAATGTCGTACATCTCCTCCAGCAGTTCTGAACCGAAATTAGTGACGATGTCTCCGCTGGGAGCAATGACGGTTGATCCTTTGAAGGCGCCGCTCTCAGGATGATCCCGTTCGGAAGCCAGCCTTTTTGCCTCAGATCCAAACGCCTGTTTACAAACTCCGCCCAGTGTGCCGCTGGGGATCTGCTCATCAACATAGCTGATATTGGCTCCAAACTTCGATCCGTCTTGGAAGTGCCGCTTAATAGTCTCGCTGAGCACACACAGGTTCATCGAAATGTCGTTGATGCCGGACTCAACGAATCTTCTAACCCACACCTCAGCAATGGGCACCTTCCCTCCCAAAGGAAAAATTGGTTTGGGAAGATGTGCCGTCAAGGGATCCATTCGCCGGCCAAGGCCCGCCGCGAGAATAGCGGCCCTGATTTGGCCATTGACGCCCTTCTTATTGGTCCAAGTTTTTTCCCAGAACGATGGGTCGAATTTTACTGGCAGGTTAAGGTCCTTTCTTTGGCGGCCTACTAATTCTCAGGTTCGTGATTTCGTGCTCATCTTAAAAGTTCCGTTGACTGCCGTCAGCTTTCTTCCAAAGCTGCCTCGTCGAGTTGCCGCAACGTATCAAGGATGAGATTAGTGTTGCTGGGGGCTTTTATTGTAACTGGATATCTTTGACTGGACTTGTGAAACTCGAAACTCCCGGTTGAGATCTCGACGATCTGCCGGAATCCAGCTGCTCCTTTTGCATCGCCCGATTCAGCATCGACAATCGTTCCTTCATTGAACAGCACCCGGCCCGTGCGCGACTCGCCAGTGAGTTCCAACGAGCCGGTGAGCTTCGCATTCTCAATGACCTGGACTGCGTCAAAAACGCTGATGGCCGCCAAGTCGCCGGCCAGCGTCGCAAACCGCTTTTCAAAGGCCGACTGGGTTGAGGTGGCGACCGGGCTAAGATCGGGGCGCCGCGCCCGCCGAATGGCTTCGAGACCACCCGCAATATTGATGCGCGGATCGAGCTCCTTTGCCTCGAGCAGCCGATCGTAAGCGTCGTCAAAATCGTCTCGCTCAATATACAGACTCGCCAGGGCCAGGCATTGCCGGGCCGCCTCAGCCGCATGCTTGTGCATCATTGCGACTTCCCGCAGACGCTCGCGAAGTGGGATTGACCGCGGACTGCTTTCAAGAGCGGTGCGCAGGCGATTAATTGCTCTTTCGGGCGCCTGGTATTTGAGAAACAAATCCGCGTCAAGGATGGCTGTGTCCACTTCACTGATGTTCTCTGAGTCGGAGTGAGTATTGACCATAGACTTTCATGAGTCCCGGAGTGGTAACAGGTCCGAGGCTCCGGCGGAGTTTATCACAGGAAATTGGTTGCGGTCGGCATGTCGATTTGGAGTCTGAAGCGTCACCATATCGTGTGAAGTTGGAGGTGCGGCCCGATGGCCTTTGAATGAAGGAAACTAGATTTTGCTGGCGACAACCTGGAGAACGGGCGGCCCGGTTGGTGGAAAGTTCAGGCAGGACCAACAATTACTGAGCAACTTGAGCACCCGAATTAGGCGCCATAGACCCCGCCGATGGCAGGAGGATAACGCCGTCCCTCGCGTGGCACAAAAGCTGCAGAAGTTAGGTACGGATTGCTTTTTAAGCCGCAGGAAACAGATCTGCCGGCGAAAATGTTGAATCCGAATTACGTCAAGTGTCGTATCCCCTGGTTAGAGAAAACCGAACCTGGAAAGGTGGACCCAATGGCTAGATGGATGAAAAGAAGAATCGAGCGCTCGCGAGCCCGCTGCCAGCGTGCCGTTACGGAGGCGAAGAACAAAACGATATCGGAAGAAGTAGGCCTTCACGAAAATGGTGTCGTTCAAACAGGGACTACCGTCCGTCCTGCTGAACGCAGCTAACATTTAGCACCTACTTGGCCGATTCCTCTCCCGCAATCGTTTCCTGTCGCTCCTTAGCGCGTAGAAGCACCTAAAAGTCGAAGCGTATTCCCAGCCGAATTTGGCGCGGACGGAGCGTCCGTGTCGCCACGAGAAACGTATCGGAAAACGCCTGCCGTTGCGCCGCAGTCGCCGTTGGAGCCAGCGCGCTGAAGTTGATGAACTCCGCGCCAAAACTAAACACAGTTTTATTGAGAACATTATTAAACTCAATTACCGGGCGAATCCGTTTTGTTTCATTGCACCGAAACTCGCGCGTGATAGAGAGGTCAAAGAGAAAGAATCCAGGCCCGCGGCCGGCATTACGGGGTAGATTTCCCGACTGACCTACGGTCGGAAGGGCGAAAAGATCCAAAAGGCCCGCGTTAAGCGGATCGTTTGGACCGCGCCAGCTCAGCAATCTCGCGTCGCCGTTAAAAATGGGCCGGTCGTTACCTACGTCATCCAGATTACGATCGGCGCCGCCAAGTGAGATATTAAAGGGCGCTCCTGACGCCACTCGCGCGAACGGAGACAATCTCAACCGGCCCAGGAAGTCAGGCAGATCAAAAGTTCCCGACAAGACGAAACGATGGCGGCGGTCTAACAGACTGCGGGCTCGCTCGAGCCGGAAATTTCCCGGCACCAGCGCGTCTGAGGTATTGACCACGCCATCGTCCAGGAGGCGCGATAGAGTATAGGCTGTCCGAAAAGATGAAACGAGACCTGCGGAAGTCAGGCGTTTGCGCAACTCGAGCGTCAGGCCGTGATAGAAACTGTTGCCGGCGGAGATCAGTTGTTCCACCTCGGCGCGCGTGGGATCGGGCCGCAAGTCGTTAATGGCAGCCAACGCGATTTCCACCGATGTTGACGATGTGAGGCTATTTAGATTGATGAGCGATACGGGAACACCAAACTCTGTTACCCGAACCACTGCATTCGGATTGGCGGGATCGCGAGGATTGAGAACGAATCGGATCAACTCGCCCGCGTTCGTGGCGTTATGAAGCGGCCGCGTTCCGCCGGCGCTGCTCAGAAAATTGGCAAAATCCCTCGAGGCCAGATACTCGGAAAAGTCTTTGAAGCCCGCCGGAAGCACCGGCGCATTCGCGTTGAATTCCCGCCACAGGTGAAGGCCACGGTTCAACGTGTAGTTTGCTTCGAAGACCAGCCCGCTACCAAGATCGCGTTCGATACCGAAGTTTGCTTGATAGCTTTCGGGAATGCGCAAGCCTGGATCGAGCCGGCGCGAGAACCCGGTATCAACAACACCAAACTGTTCGACGAGCGGCGAGTGAACGGTTAGCGTTTGCGGAAACGTGAGATTTGCAGCAATAAAGGATCGCCGCTGATCCGTGCTGAGCAGCTTGCCACTGGATGGATCACGCAATGAATTTGTGTCGAAGAATAGACGGCGCGCGCCAATTGTGAAATCGTCGATGGTGCGCAGCAGAGCGCGGTTATAGAAGATTCCAACACCAAACCTGATTACAGTTTTACCTGACTTGAAGGGATCGTAGGCAACCGAGAAACGCGGTCCAAAGTTGTTACGATCACGGATCACGCTCTCGTTCTCATAACGCATACCAAAGCTGATGAGCAGATGCTCAGATGGCCGCACCTCGTCTTGAAGAAAGAACCCCAAATAGATGTTTCTTTGTGTTGATTCCGTAAGGAAGTTCTGCCGGTAGCGACTTGGCATACCGGCCAGGAAATCGCCGGCGCTGGCAAAGTTGAATGTTCCGGTGGCGTCAGCAAGATCTATGAAGGTCGACCGAATGCGATGAAAATCAAAACCGAACTTCAGCGAGTGGACTCCCCGGTTGTGAAAAACGATGTTCTGCGCCTGAAAGCGATTTTCGCGGCGATCGGTTCCACCGGTCGTTGAAGAGCCGGCCACCAGCGTGCCTGTACGTCTGTCCGGATCACCGGCAGACAACGAGTCGTTAATCGTTATCAGGATGACCGGGCTTGCTCCTCCGCGGGCCGTTACTGACGGCGCCAGTTTTGAGAACTGGACGCGCGCCTGGTTAACCGTGCTTGCCGAAAACACGTAATTGTCCGAATAAGAAAATGCGTCAGAGTCTCGCGTTTTGGATTGGAGGGAATGCGCTAACCGATTGCCGCCACCGGACTGACGCGAATTCGTGAGATGGCCCATCTGATAGGTAAACACGCCGTTATGAGTTTGGCTGAACTGCCGATCGATGCGAGTTGAAAAAGTGTGATTTGTTATCGGCGTGCTGAGCGAGGCAACGAACGGAGCGATTTCGGCGCTGGCCGAAGGACCGCCGGCATCTTCCAAACGCCGGCCTGAAAGATCGGTCGGCAGCGGAAGTGTGAACAGAACGCTCTGCTGAACTGGAACCAACGTGTCTATCAAAGCAGAATCGAGTACCTTTCTCAGTTCGTAGGAGATAAAGAAGAAGGTATTAGGACTCCTGGACCCAGGAAGAATAACTGGCCCGCTAACGGTGAAACCCGGGTTGTGCTCCTGGAGCGGTAGCCGCTTGAGACCGAGTGTGTTGTTTCGGAAAGTGTTTGCATTCAAAGACTCATCCTGGAAAAAGTAGAACCCTCGCCCTCGAAAATCGCTTGCGCCTCCACGCGTGCGGAGGTTGATGCGGCCGCCCGAAGCTCTTCCATACTCCGCTGAAAACTGGTTGGTGATCACCTGCACTTCCTCGATTGCTTCGAGTGACGGCTGGAATCGCTCACGCGCGGCGCGATCGTCGTTGTTGTCCAGACCATCGATGGTCAGGTTGTTGGAATAGGCCAGCCCACCAGAGAGCGCGAATATTCCTGCTTCTTCCGGTGCGCTTGCATGAGTTGCGTCTCGATCTTCTGCGAGGTCGCGCGTTGAAAGCGGTTCTTCGGTAACGCCGCCGAGCGTGAAAATCAAGTCCAAAGGCGAACGCGTCGAAGTGGGAAGGACATCCAGTTCATTTGCGGCGATCGTCCCTCCTACAACCGTGCGGGTGGGATCGATAGCCGGGGTATCCGCCGTGGCGACTACAACCTGATCGGCGTTAACATCTTGCGGGTAGAGAATCAGCTCAAGCTGCACGTTCTGGCCCGCGAAGGTGACAATGTCTTGTTTCTCCTCCGGCGCGAAACCATGGACTGATGTGCGTAACAGGTAAACACCTGGTTCGAGCTGCACAATTCGGAAGCGCCCGCTGGTATCGGTGGCGGCGGTGCGGGTCGTCCCCGTCTTGGCAAGAACCGCAGTGACTGACGCGCCAGGGATGACGGCGCCGTTTTGGTCAACGACTCGACCGCTAATGCTCACGTTGTCCAGGTCTTGCGCCGCTGTCGGGTTTAACGTCGCGAAAGCTAAACCCAAAAAGCAGGCAACCAGGTAGTTATTTAGTTTATTTAGTTTCGCTTTCCATGGTATTGCAAACAAGATAGGTGAGGTCATATGAGGTCTCCTTGGATAGTACGGTCAAGCGGTTGCACACGCGTCCGCATGAACAAAGTTTTCAATTTCGGCTTAGCTTCACAAAGAAAAAACAATGGAGCGTGAGTTAAACGTGTTGTGAGAAGAAGCCAAGCTCGCTTCGGTTCTAAGTTCGAGCGGACTCTACCACGGCAGGCATTCGAAAACAAGACCAAATTTTTGTATTCGTTGAGTGCAAACCGATTTGTCCTGATCGTGATGGGCGTACTTCTAAAAAATCCGCGAAATAGCCACGAACCAGCACTAACGAGACTCAACCGGGCGAGGCGGTGCATATTCTGCGAACGATGATTGGCCGACATCCACTGGCTAGCTTTTGCGTCTGTGTGTCTCAGTTGCGCGAGGCGCTACGGCGCCGTAATGCTGCGGCGCGAGTAATGGGAATGAGAGCGTCCGTGGTTCCTTCGGGTGGCGGCTCGGCAAAGTTGGTCAATTCCTCAGCGTGAGACTGCAAGTAATTGAAGAAGCGCTCAAACTCCCGCTGCATGGCATCCATCTTTTCGCGCATGTTGAGGATGATTTCCACGCCGGCGAGATTCACTCCCAAGTCCCTTGTCAGAGAAAGAATGAGTTCGAGGCGCTCGAGATCGGGATCAGTATAAAGCCGCGTATTACCTTCTGACCGCGACGGCTTTAACAGTCCCTCGCGTTCGTAAAGGCGCAGCGTTTGCGGATGAATGCCATACTGGTCTGCCACCGCGCTAATCGTGTATGTTTTGGCCTTGCGCTTCATCGTTTAGTAAATGGTAAATGGTAAATAGTAAATGGTAAGAATGGCCAACTTCTTATCCATCAGTAATGGTTGAATGGTAAGAAAGGGCGCCTTCTTACATCAGTAATGGTGAATGGTAAGAATGGTCGGCTTTCTTTTCATCAGTAATGGTGAAATTGTAAGAATGCGCCTTCTTATACATCAGTAACTGGTAAGAATAGGCGCCTTCTTATACATCAGTAAATGGTAAGAATAGGCGCTTCTTATCATCAGTAATGGTAAGAATAGGCGCTTTGTTATAACTCAGTGAACGAAATGGTGAATGGTATGACTGGCCTTCTCCATTAACTATCAACCATTTACCATTTACTATTTACTATTTACCATTTACTACTCCAACCCCATCTCTACTCTTGGGTTGTCTGAATTCATTTTCGAGTACTGCCGTAACAGTTCCTTGGTTTCCTCGGAGATTACCTTGGGAATCGTTACCTGTACTTCAACAAACTGATCTCCTCGAGCTCCCGGCTTGCGTAAAGACGGCGCCCCCCTTTGCCGCAGACGAAATTTCTGGCCCGACTGAGTGCTGGGTGGAATCCGCAACTGAGCCTTGCCTTCAACCGTGGGCACTTCGATCTTAGCTCCCAGGGCCGCTTCGGGCACTGTAATCGGCACCGTTACATAGATATTGTCGCCCTTGCGCGTGAAATGTTTATGCTCACCCACGTTGGTGATAATGTGCAGGTCGCCAGCGGGTGCGCCTAGCCGACCGCCTTCTCCCTTGCCCGGAATTCGCACGCGTGAGCCAGTCTCGACTCCCGCAGGTATACGCACTTTAACCGTCTCAGTCTTGGGGAGCGTGCCTTTCCCCTTACACAAAGAGCAGGGCGATCGCCTTCGCCCGGTTCCCTCACAGTCCGAACACTCCTGAGCAAACCGGAGGCGGCCTCCGGCCCGCTGCACCTGACCAGAGCCCTTGCAAGTCTGGCAAACCATCACGGGTCCACCAATGTCGCCGGCGCCATTGCAACGAGAGCACTGCTCAGACCGGTTAACGGTGATGTTTGTCGTGAGACCGTTGATCGCTTCTTCAAAAGAGAGCGCCAGAGGCATTTCAATATCTGCGCCACGCTTTGGCTGAGGCCGTGGAGGTTCACTTTGTTTGGAGCCGCCGCCAAAAAGCTCCGAGAAAATATCTCTAAAGCTGGTGCCGCCACCGGAACCCGTCGAGCCCCAATCAAACCCAGTAAAATCAAATCCCGCGGATGCCGAACGGCCGGCGCCGGGTCCGGCGCCGCGAGCAGCCGCGTCCGCAAGGTTATCCGAGTACTGGCCGAAGCGATCGTAGACCGCGCGTTTCTTAGGATCTGAAAGCACATCATGCGCTTCAGTGGTAAGCTTGAAGCGCTCTTCCGACGCCTTGTCTCCCGGATTAACGTCAGGGTGATACTTGCGGGCGAGCCGCCGATAAGCCTTTTTGATCTCTTCCGGCTTCGCGTCGCGCTTGACACCCAGGACTTCGTAGTAATCGTGCTTGGCCATCTTTTATTGCTAATTGCCAATTGCCGATTGCCAATTGTCGCGTTGTTTGTAACCCCTTAACTTGAACGTCTCAACTCGACTCGGGTCACCAACTAAATCGGCAATCGGCAATCGGCAATTTGGCAATCCGCAATCCTACTTGTTTTCGTCTACATCGACGTATTCCGCATCGATGACGTTATCTTCCCCTGATCCTCCGGAAGAGGATGCACCCGCTGCCGACGCCTGATCTTCGGAAGGCGGCGCCTCAGCCCCGGCCGTGCCGGTTTGCTGGTAAAGCGCCTCGGCCAGTTTGTGAGATGCGGCTTGCAGTTTGTTGAAGGCGTCGTTCAGCTTCTCAGTGCCACCTTCCTGTAACGCCTTCTTTGCATCGGCAATCGCTGTTTCTACTTCGGCCGCGACCGCACCGACCTTCTCGCGATTATCGTTTAACGTTTTCTCCATCTGATAGGTCAGTCCATCCAGCCGATTGCGCGCTTCGATCTCCTCACGCTTCTTCGCATCTTCGGAAGCATGCGATTCGGCATCGCGCATCATCTTATCGATCTCGTCCTTGGACAGGCCCGAAGACGAAGTGATCGTGATCTTCTGCTCGCGGCCCGTGCCCATGTCCTTGGCAGAAACATTCACAATGCCGTTTGCGTCGATGTCAAAAGTAACCTCCACCTGCGGCATGCCGCGCGGCGCCGGTGGAATTCCGATGAGATGAAACTTGCCCAGCGTACGATTATCGCCTGCCATCTGACGCTCGCCCTGTAAAACGTGGACCTCAACGGACGTTTGGTTGTCAGAAGCGGTTGAGAAAATTTCCGACTTTCGCGTCGGGATGGTGGTATTTCGCTCGATCAGCTTGGTGAAAACTCCGCCAAGCGTTTCGATTCCCAAACTTAGCGGTGTCACATCCAGCAACAGAATGTCAGTCTTCTCCCCGGAAAGTACGCCGGCCTGCACCGCCGCACCGATGGCCACGACTTCGTCAGGATTGACGCTCTTATTCGGTTCCTTACCGAAGACGTCCTTAACTATCTGCTGCACTTTAGGAATTCGCGTCGAGCCGCCAACAAGCACCACCTCGTCGATCTTCTTCGCATCCAGTCCGGCATCTTTCAACGCTTGCTCCACGGGCGGACGGAGGCGCTGGAGGATGGGCTCAGCCAACTGTTCAAACTTGGCGCGCGTAAGCTTCATCGCCAGATGTTTGGGGCCGGACTGATCGGCGGTCACAAACGGAAGGTTGATCTCAGTTTCCATGGTGCTGGAAAGCTCGATCTTTGCTTTTTCGGCGGCTTCCTTAAGTCGCTGCAACGCCATCTTGTCACTGGAAAGATCGATGCCCTGGTCGCGCCTAAACTCTTCAATAATCCATTCGATCAAGCGCTCGTCAATGTCGTCGCCTCCAAGGTGCGTATCGCCGTTAGTCGATTTAACCTCAACCACGCCTTCGCCGACTTCCAGAATCGAAATGTCAAACGTCCCGCCACCGAAGTCGAAAACCGCAATTGTCTCGTCCTTCTTCTTATCGAGACCATAGGCGAGCGCTGCGGCGGTTGGCTCGTTAACGATACGCATTACTTCGAGGCCCGCGATTTTGCCGGCGTCCTTCGTGGCCTGACGTTGCGAATCGTTAAAATAGGCCGGCACCGTAATAACTGCCTTCTCGACCTTTTGTCCAAGGTAGTCTTCAGCTGACTGCTTCATCTTTTGCAGGGTGATAGCTGAAATCTCGGGTGGGCTCCACTCTTTGCTTCCCGCCTGGATGCGCACATCGCCATTACTGGCGCTCTGAACTTTATAGGGAACCTGCTTAATCTCTTCGGTAACTTCGTTATAGCGTCGTCCCATAAACCGCTTGATGGAATACACGGTGTTCTCGGGGTTTGTAACGGCCTGACGCTTGGCCACCTGGCCGACTAACCGGCTTCCGTCCTTGGTAAACGCAACCACCGAAGGGGTTGTGCGACCTCCCTCGGAATTTGTGATGACTGTCGGTTCGCCGCCTTCCATGACAGCCACGACCGAGTTAGTTGTACCTAAGTCAATTCCAATGATCTTGCTCATTTCGTTCTAGTCTCCAAAGCTAGTATTTTTAAGGCGCCCCGCTAACTACCTCGATGCCCTTTTATCGACATCGCCGCCTCCAAGCCCTAGAGCGCCAAACGACAGGGTTGAATGCCCGGTTAATATAATACCTGAGTGTCTTGCTGTCAACTTTCTTTTAGGCTGTTCATTGCAAGAGGGGTGAAAGTGACGACTAAATGCCGTTACTGCAGGGCTTGGCTCAAAAACGCTCGGCATCCTCAGACTGAGTTTGCCGGTCTTCATTGAGCAGTTTAGAGGCAAAAAAGACGTAATGTGCTCCAGACAGCATCGCCAACGCGAAAACTGTGGCGTAAAGGGTGGGAAGGTAGTAACCGGTACCGTATGGAACGCTGGCGGCCAACATGATTATGGCAATCGCGATGATCTGTACGGTGGTGTTGAGTTTACCCAACCAGGAGGGACGAAAACCGCGAAAGCCGGTCATGATGTTGATGGCTGCAGCCCCAACCACGATAAAGACGTCTCGGCTGATTACGGCCACTGTCACCCAGAACGGAATCGGCAAGTGGCTTGGTACCGGTTGGGGAAAAACACCTCGCATCGAAAGGACGACGAATGCGGTCACAAGCATCAACTTGTCCGCTATGGGATCGAGAATGGTTCCGAGTTGTGAACGTTGATCGAACCGCCGCGCCAGGAGTCCGTCGAGGCCGTCCGTAATACCGGCCGTTATGAATGCGGCTAATGCGAGGACAAAACGCTGATAGACCAGCAGCGTAACAAATACGGGGACAAGCACCATCCTAAAGATGGTGAGCAAATTCGGAACGGTAAAGATCCGGGAGGACATTTAAAACTTAAAAAGGAGGCGGGGAAAACAGATTCCTGCTCAGATGAACCAAAGGATTCACCGAGGAGACTCTAACGTTCGCACCTTAGCTCCAGTAGTGATACTTCCGGAGGGCAACCATATCTTATAGGAAGCACGACAGTGCCAAGACCCCGCGTTACATAGATTTGCGTTTCGCCCTGACGTCCAAGTCCTCGGAGAAGGCGGCGCCTCGGCCTACCGGAATCGGTCCGTTCTGAGCGCAGACTCACCTGACCTCCGTGCGTGTGACCACTGAGCACAAGATCTACCCCGGCCCGAGCGGCACGACGTAGAACAATTGGATTGTGGGCCAGCAAGAGTTTCATTTCCTCAGTGCTTGAACCTGATAGGGCAAGAGTAAGATCCTCAAGCCCCACCATCGTGTCGTCAACGCCGGCCAGCCAGAATGCCTCCCCGTCCTGTGCGAACCGCATCCCCTGATTAACCAGCACCGTAATACCTTCCGCACGAAACAGGTCCGTGATCAAGGCAGCATCCGTCCAATGGTCGTGATTACCCAGAACGGCATAGACGCCGCGCCGCGCACGAAGCCGGCCAAGCATTTCCGCGCACGGCGCAGCAAACCGCCGCTCATGGGAAATGTAATCACCCGTCAGGGCAATAAGGTCGGGGTGTAGGCGATTTGCCGTTTGGACAGCTCTCTCAATCTGTTCACGACTGGTGAAGTTACTGTGGTGAAAGTCGGAGAGGTGAACGATGCGGAAACCCTCGAAAGCCTTTGGTAAACGACTAAGGTAAATGGGGTGATGCTCCACGGTGAGCATGAACGGCTCACTCAGAGCCGAACGTGCAGCCTCGCTCAAATTAAGAGCTAGGGCACGCAGTGGAGTCGCACCGCGAGGTCTCCCGAAAGGCGTAACACGGCCACGATGCTTCCATCTGATCTGAGGTTCCATAACTATTAAAGGTTTCTGCCGCTTAAGGTGTGAACCCTTCTGCTGCCCAAAAGAAGTCCAGCCCCCAAGTTCGCGGCATTATAGTGATCGTACTTGCCAGACGCAAATCGGCTTTGGCAGGGTTTGTTATATCGTAACCGCCCTTTCCATCACCGGAGCTATAGCACTTTGTTACAGAACTTTTGCGAAATAGTTAAAATTGTCCTTGACAGGTCACAAGGCTTCCGTGTAATTTCACACAATCCCGGGGAGTTCCTTGATTGGTGGCGGTAAGGTTTGTAGGTTTGGCGGAAACTCTAGTTAGCGGATCGCGACTGTTTCTTTTTTACGCACTGCCGCGGGGCTTCATCTCGCCCGTTAATGTAACCGCCTAAACTTGCAGGATCGGCCATGAGGGACGATTCCTCGAATCTTTGATAGCGCCATCCCGTGACCCGACCCCTTCCTGGAACATTGAGCCCCGCCAATTCTCTTAAAGAGATGGCGGGGCTCTTCTCTGCGCAATGTCCGACAAACTTCAGTTTGTCGAAGCTCCTGCGACAGGATCCGGCCACGGTAGCGACGACAAACTGAAGTTTGTCGGACAAAGCTCCCGCGACTGAATCGGCGACGGTGACGACGACAAACTGAAGTTTGTCGGACAAAAGCCCTGCGACTGGATCGGCGACGGTGACGACGACAAACTGAAGTTTGTCGGACAAAAGCCCTGCGACTGGATCGGCGACGGTGACGACGACAAACTGAAGTTTGTCGGACAAAAAGCTCCTGACGACAGCATCCGGCCACGGTAACGACGACAAACTGAAGTTTGTCGGACAAAGCTCCTGACGACAGCATCCGGCCACGGCAAGTTGCCTCATCTAAGAATCTTACTTTGTGAACAGCTGTCTCGGTCTTGTTTTGTGGTTAATGTTGACACCTTCGAAAGTGCGGTTTTGTCTTTTAAATTCTTATAACTATCCAGCAGTAG
>Ga0187893_10007675_pt1 | contig 17513 bp, 13 predicted proteins | sample MA1701074metaG_FD_139574 | JGI IMG/M metagenome (GOLD analysis project Ga0187893, IMG submission 139574) | White microbial mat communities from a basaltic lava cave in the Kipuka Kanohina Cave System on the Island of Hawaii, USA - MA170107-4 metaG ... | reverse complement strand
GCTGAAAGTGCTGCGCTACGCATTCGAGGTCGCGGAAACGGGATTCGATCCGGCCCAACTGACGGACCTCTATTCGCGCATCCTGACCGCACACATCTTCGATGGCCTGTACTGCTACGACCATCTGGCGCGCCCGTTCAAGATCAAGCCGAACACGGCGGCCGCGATGCCGGAAGTCTCCGACGACTTTCGCACATGGACGGTCCGCATCCGCCCCGGAATTTTCTTCTCGGACGACCCCGCGTTCAAAGGCAAGCGGCGCGAGCTGGTTGCCGAGGACTACGTCTACAGCTTCAAGCGCTTTGTCGATCCGCGCTGGAAGTCGCCGCTGTACCCGAGCGTGGCCGAGCAGCGGCTGATCGGTCTCGACGCACTGCGCGAAGAGGCGTTGAAGGAAAAGAAACCGTTCGACTACGACCGCGCCGTCGAAGGGTTACGCGCGCTCGACCGCTACACCATCCAGTTCAAGACGAGCGAGCCGCGACCGCGCCTGTTGCAGACGCTCGCCCAGGGCGATCTGTACGGCGCAATTGCGCGCGAAGTCGTTGACGCGTACGGCGACCAGATCGTCGGCCATCCGGTCGGCACCGGGCCGTTCCGGCTCGCCGAGTGGCGGCGCTCGTCGCGCATCGTCCTCGAACGCAGTCCGTCATATCGCGAACAGTTCTACGAGGCCGAACCGAATGCCGACGACGGCGAGGGCCAGGCGCTCGCCGCGCGTTTTCGCGGCCGCCGCCTGCCGCTCATCGGCCGCGTCGAGATCTCCATCATCGAGGAAACCCAGCCGCGCTGGCTGTCGTTTCTGAACCGGCAACTGGACCTGATGTGGCTGTTGCCGTGGGACTTCGTCAACATCGCCGCGCCGAACGGCCGTGTTGCGCCCAATCTGGCGAAAGATGGCGTGCGGCTGCACCGCGCGCTCGCGTCGGATGTGACGCTGACGCTCTTCAACATGGATCATCCGGTCATCGGTGGCTATACGCCGGAGCGCGTTGCGCTGCGCCGCGCGATCAACCTCGCGATCAATATCGATCAGGAGATCCGTCTGTTCTGGCACGGACAGGCGGTCCCGGCCCATTCGATACTCGTGCCGAATACGCGCGGCTTCGACCCCCAGTTTGCGAGCGAGATGGGCCAGTTCGATCTGCCGCGTGCGAAGGCGCTGCTCGACATGTACGGCTATGGGGACCGCGATGGCGACGGCTGGCGCGAGTTGCCGGACGGCCGGCCGCTCGTCCTCGACTGGGCGACGACGCCGGATCAGCGCGCGCGGCAGCGCGATGAACTGCGGCGCAAGGACCTGAATGCGCTCGGCATCAAGATCGACTTCAAATCGGCCAAGTGGCCCGAGCATCTGAAGGCGGCGCGCGCGGGCAAGCTGATGGTGTGGAGCGTCGGCAGTTCAGCCGCTTCACCCGACGGCCAGCCCGCGCTCGATCGCGGCGCGTCGGTGCACGTCGGCGGGCAGAATCTCGCGCGCTTTCGCAACAAGGATTTCGATGCGATGTATGACCGCATGCGGCTGCTCGAGGACGGACCGGAACGCGATCGCCTGTTCGCCGAATGCAAGCGCATCATGATTGCGTATGCGCCGTACCGGAACCATGTGCATCGCGTGCTGACCGATCTCTCGCATCCGTGGCTCGCCGGTTTTCGCCGGCCGCCGTGCTGGCTCTCGTGGTGGCAGTACGTGGATATCGATGTCGAGGCGCAGATGAGGGCGACGGCATGACCCATCCCTCTCCCGACCTCCCCCTTGAAGGGGGAGGAGAAGGGCGTCCCCTCCCCTTCAAGGGGAGGGTCAGGGTGAGGATGGGTTTCCTGGCGGCCGCGCTGCTTCTTGTCTGCACGTCCGCGCTGCCAGCGCAGCAGCCGAAGGTGCTGCGCTACGCCTTCCCCATCGCCGAGACCGGATTCGACCCCGCGCAGGCGCTGGATCTCTACTCGCGCACGGTCACCACGCATATCTTCGACGGGCTGTACCGCTACGACCATCTGGCGCGCCCGTTCAAGATCGTGCCGAATACGGCAGACGGCATGCCGGATGTTTCCGACGACTTCCGAACATGGACCGTTCGCATCCGGCCCGGCATTTATTTCTCCGACGATCCGGTCTTCAAGGGCAGGACGCGCGAACTCGTCGCGCAGGACTACGTGTATTCGCTGAAGCGGTTTTTCGATCCGCGCTGGAAGTCGCCCGCGTATCCGACGCTGGCCGAGACCAAGATGATCGGCTTGGACGCCCTTCGCGACGAAGCGCTGAAGAGCAGAAAACCCTTCGACTACGACCGCGAGGTTGAAGGGCTGCGCGCCGTCGATCGCTACATCCTCCGCTTCAAGCTCGCCGACCCGCAGCCGCGGCTATTGCAGACACTGGCGGGGGGTGATCTGTACGGCGCGGTCGCGCGCGAGGTGGTCGACGCGTACGGCGACGAGATCACGGGCAGGCCAGTCGGCACAGGACCGTTCCGGCTGACCGAATGGCGGCGCTCATCGCGGATCGTGCTCGAACGCAGCCCGAGCTATCGCGAGCGCACCTACGACGCGCAGCCCAACGCGGACGACGCCGAGGGCCACCTGCTTGCCGAGCGCTTCAAGGGACGCCACTTGCCGATGGTCGATCGCGTGGAGATATCGATCATCGAGGAACAGCAACCGCGCTGGCTATCGTTCCTCAACAAGCAGCAGGACTTCCTGGAGCGGCTGCCGAACGAGTTCGTCAACATCGCGGTGCCCAACGGGAAACTTGCGCCCGGTCTTGAGCGCGCAGGCATCAAGTCGTATCGCGTGCTCGGTGCCGATGTCACACAATGGATCTACAACATGGAGCATCCGACAATCGGCGGCTACAGCGCGGAGAAGGTCGCGTTGCGGGGCGCGATCAATCTTGCGTCGAACACGGAGCAGGAGATCCGTCTGATCCGCAGGCAGCAGGCCATCGTCGCGCAGTCGGCCTTGATGCCGAACACCTTCGGCTACGACCCGGCCTTCCGCAGCGAGAACGGCGAATACAGTCTGCCCAAGGCCAGGGCGTTGCTGGATCTTTACAGCTATCTCGACAAGGACGGTGACGGCTGGCGTGAAATGCCGGACGGTTCGCCATTAACGCTGGTGGTCGCAACGCAGCCCGACCAGATTTCCCGACAACTTGATGAGCTGGTGCGCAAGGACATGGCTGCGCTGGGTGTGCGAACCGAATTCAAACCCGCAAAATGGCCGGAGAATCTAAAGAGCGCGCGCGCCGGCAAGCTGATGGTGTGGCGCGTCGGCTATTCCGCCGCCGCTCCTGACGGCCAACCTTCGTTCGATGGGGGTTACACCGGCCACAAGGGCGGGCAGAACTTGGCGCGCTTCGAAATGAAGGAGTTCGACCGGCTTTACACCGCGATGCGCGTGCTGCCCGACGGGCCGGAGCGGCTGGCGCTGTTCGAAGAAGCCAAACGCATCCTGCTTGCCTACGCGCCATACAAGATCGGCGTCCACCGCATTTACACCGACCTGGCGCATCCATGGCTGCACGGGTACCGGCGCCCACCGTACTGGAACGACTGGTGGCCGTACGTGGACATTGACGCCGAAGCGCAGGCAGGAACGACGCAATGAGCCGGCGGAATTTTCTGAGCACAAGCGGCGCGCTCGGCGTCGCGGCGGCGGCGGGCGCGCTGCCATCGAACGCGCAGGCGCCGGCGCAGAAGATTTTCCGCTGGGCGTTCAATGCTGCGGAAACCGGCTTCGATCCGGCGCAGATTTCCGACCTCTATTCGAACTACGTTGTCGCAACGATCTTCGAGACTCCGCTGCAGTACGACTTTCTCGCGCGACCCGCCGTCATCCGGCCTCGCACCGCGGCGGCGATGCCGGAAATCTCTTCCGACTTTCGCATGTTCACCGTGCGGATCAGACCGGGCATCGTTTTTCAGGACGATCCGGCCTTCAAAGGAAAACCGCGCGAACTCGTCGCGGCCGATTACGTGTACCAGATGAAGCGCGTTGCCGATCCGCGCTGGAAGAGCCCACTGTGGCCGTCGATCGAAACCACGCGCATCGTCGGTCTCGCCGAGCTGCGCAAGCGTGCACAGGCGAGCGGCAAGTTCGACTATGACGCGGAGATCGACGGCCTGCGCACGCTCGATCGCTACACGTTCCAGGTCAAGCTTGCCGAACCGAGCCCGCGTTTTCACGAAAGTTTCACCGATGCGCGCGTGTCCGGCGGCGTGGCGCGCGAAGTCGTTGAAGCTCATCTTGACGACATCATGGCCCACCCGGTCGGGACCGGACCGTTTCGCCTGGCGCAGTGGACGCGTTCGTCGCGCATTGTGCTCGAACGCAATCCGGCGTTTCGCGACGAGTACTACGACGCCCAGCCCGCGGCCGACGATGCGCGCGGACAAGCGATCCTCGCGCGGCTCAAAGGGCGAAAGCTACCGATGGTCGATCGCGTGGAGCTGTCGATCATCGAGGAAAGCCAGCCGCGCTGGCTGGCTTTCCTCAACCGCGAGACCGACACCGTCAATGTGCCGCTGGAGTTCGTCAACATCGCCGCGCCGAACGGAAAAACAGCGCCGGCGCTTGCCAAGCGCGGCATCGAGCTCGACCGCACGATTCAGCCCGATGTCGTGGTGACGTACTTCAACATGGACAACCCGGTCGTCGGCGGTTACTCGGCGCCGGAAGTCGCGCTGCGACGCGCGCTCAGCCTCGGCTACGACGTCGATGAAGAGATCCGGCTAATCCGCCGCGGGTCGATGATTCCGGCGCAATCGCAAGTGCCTCCGCTCACCTCCGGCTATGACCCCGCGTTCGTCAGCGAAATGAGCGAATTCGATCGCGCTCGTGCGCGGGCGCTGCTCGACACGTACGGCTACGTGGACCGCGATGGCGACGGCTGGCGCGAGAACCCGGACGGCTCACGGCTGTTGCTGTCGATCGCCACCGAATCCAGTCAGCTCGATCGCGCGTTCAATGAGTTATGGAAGCGCCAGCTCGACGCGCTGGGTGTGCGCGTCGAGTTCAACGTCAACCAGTGGCCGGAAAACGCAAAGAACGCGCGCGCGGGCAAGCTGATGATCTGGCTGCTCGGCTGGACCGCCGGATCCGCCGACCCCGATTCGTTCCTTGCGCTGGGACTGAGCCGCAATATCGGCGGCTCGAACTACGCGCGCTTCAAACACGCCGAATACGACCGCCTGTACGACCGCCAGCGACAATTGCCCGATGGCCCGGAGCGCGCCGCGGTGATCTTCGAGATGAAGCGCATCTTCGTCACGTACATGCCGTACAAGATCCACGGCCATCGCTTCGTCAACGACGTGATGCATCCGTGGCTAATCGGCTACCGCCGCCATCCGTTCGCGCGCGATTTTTTCAAGCACATCGACGTCGACATGGACCTGCGCGCGCGCAGCGCGTAAAGCCGCGCTCTCGATGATTTCGCGCCGGCGCCTGCTTAACTCGATCGCGGTCAGCCCGCTGGCGGGTGGCGTGGCGCGCGCGCAGTCAACGAACAGACACAAGACCCTGCGCATCGCGTTCCCGATCGCTGAAACCGGTTTCGATCCGGCGCAGGTGCAGGATCTTTATTCGCGCACGGTGATCGCGCACATCCTCGATGCGCCGCTGGAGTACGACTACCACGCACGGCCGGCGCGGCTGCGACCGAACACGCTCGCCGCGATGCCCGACGTGTCACCGGACTTTCGCCGCTTCACGCTGCGGCTGCAGCCCGGCATCAACTTCCAGGACGATCCGGCATTCAAAGGCAAGCCACGCGAGTTGATTGCGGACGACTCCGTCTACAGCTTCAAGCGCATCTACGACCCGCGCTGGAAAAGCCCGATGCTGTTTGTGCTCGACAACAGCAAGCTCACGGGTCTGACACAACTGCGGCAGGAAGCGCTGAAAACAAAGCAGGCGTTCGACTACGCGCGGCCGGTCGATGGCATCCGCGCGGTTGATCGCTACACGCTGGAGATCCGACTCGACGAGCCGCACCCGCGCTTTCTTCAGTTTCTTGCCGACTCGTCGATGCTTGGCGCAGTCGCGCGCGAGGTCGTCGAGGCCTACGGCGATCAGATCATGGAGCATCCCGTCGGCACCGGACCGTTTCGACTAGCTTCGTGGACGCGCTCTTCGCGCATCGTGCTTGAGCGCAATCCGCGCTACCGAGAAGTACGTTATGACCTTGCGGCGGCCGAAGATGCGCCCGACCTGGCCGCCGAAGTCGCTGCCTTGCACGGCGCGCGCACGCCGATGCTCGATCGTGTCGAGGTCTCGATCATCGAGGAGACGCAGCCCCGCTGGCTGGCGTTTCAGCAAGGCGAGCTCGATGTACTCGCGCTGCCGTTCGAGTTCGTGCCGCTGGCGGCGCCTCGCGGCAAGCTGGCGCCGTTTCTCGCTCGGCGCGGCATCAAGATGCGGCGCACGGCGCAGGCCGACGTCGCGGTCACCTACTTCAACATCGACCATCCGCTGGTTGGCGGTTACACGCCGGAGAAAGTCGCACTCCGACGCGCCGTATCACTCGGCTTCGACGGCGACGAATACATCCGGCTCATCTTCAGCGACCAGGCGGTGCGGGCACAGTCTCCGTTCGCTCCGGGCACGTTCGGATACGACCCGGGTTTCACGAGTCCGCTTGGCGACTTCAATCGCGCGCGCGCCAACGCCTTGCTCGATGTCTATGGCTATCACGACCGCAACGGCGACGGCTGGCGCGAACAGCCGGACGGTTCGCCGCTCGTGCTCGAAATGTCGTCGACGTCGAGCCAACTCGATCGCAAGCAGAACGAACACTGGACGCGCTATGTGCGGCTGCTGGGCCTGCGCATCGAGTTCAAGATTGCGCCGTGGCCCGAGCTGGTCAAGCAGTCGCTCGCGGGCAAGTTGATGATGTGGGGTTTTGCGTGGCAGTTGGGCGGTCCCGACAGCGACAATCTGTTCGGCCTCGCCTACGGTCCGAACCGACATACGCTAAACGACTCGGCTTTCGACTTGCCGGCTTTTAACGCCCTGTACGAGCGACAGCGCGTGTTGCCCAATGGCCCGGAACGGCTGCACCTGCTGCACGAAGCCGCGCGCCTGCTCGCCGCCTACGCACCGTACCTCTTCCACCTGCATCGCATCCAGATCGATCTGTCGCAGCCGTGGGTGAAGGGTTTTCGCCGCCATCCGTTCACGACGCGGTACTGGAACTCGGTCGACATCGACAACTCGCTGCACCCGGGGCAATGAGCCTCTCGACGTTTTTGCGGATGGCTCTGCTCGTTCAGCTGGCCGTTGGCGCCGCGCTCGGCGCGTGGCTGCTGCCGGATGCCGCTTCGCGCTGGTGGCTCGTTGGGACCGCGATCGGAGTTCCGATCGTCGGCGTTGCGCTCGTGCTCGGCATCGAATTCATCGTCGGCGCGATCGCTGATCCGCGCTCGCCGCGCACGAGCGTGCTGCATGTTCTGCGCGTGTGGCTGGGCGAGACGTCTGCATCGCTGCGCGTGTTCTGTCTGCGCCAACCCTTCGCAGCCGGTTTTGCCGAGCCGAACCTCGTTGCCGATCCGCAGCGGCCTGCGGTGTTGCTCGTGCACGGCTACGCCTGCAATCGCGCCGTGTGGAAGCCGCTGCTTGCAAGCGGACCGCTTGCCGATTGCAACGTCGCTACCGTGAACCTGACTCCCGTGTTCGGGCCGATCGGTCACTATGTAGACATGCTGCGCGTGGCCATCGACCAGTTGCGGTCGGCGACCGGCGCGGCGCAGGTGATGATCGTCGGACACAGCATGGGCGGCCTCGTCGCGCGCGCGTACCTGCGCAAGTACGGCGATACCGCGGTAGCGCGTGTGATCACCATCGCCACGCCGCACGCGGGAACGATATTCGGCGGCTTCGGCCACGGCCGTAACGCGCGCCAGATGGCGCACGCATCGACCTACATGCGAGAGCTGGCGAGCGCGTTGACGCCTGCACTGCTCGCGAAGTTCGTGTGCGTGGCCACCGCTGACGACAACCTCGTCGTGCCGCGTTCGAGTCCGCTGCTCGAAGGAACGAAGCACGTCGTCCTCGACGGCGTCGGCCATCTGGCGATGCTTGAGGATCGGCGGGTGTGGGACGTGCTCGCGCGAGCGTGTTCCGCTGCACCTGAAATAGCGATGGCTTGAGCGGAGTGGCCAATGACATCTCGGTGCCGAACGGAGCCTCGATGTGCGAGTCGCTACCGCGGCAATGGCTAGTCAATCAAGAGCAGAAAGAAACTCATCCACAGATATCGCCGCCTGCTTCAGCACGCCGGTCAGCGTGCCAACCTTGACTTCCCGGTGATTTGGCACGACACACCCGCGTCCATCCTTGCGCATGACGATGTGGCTGCCCTTCTGCCGCACAACCTCAAACCCCAAGCGCGGTAGCGCCTTGGCGACCTCCGCCCCCGAACTCCTCGAGAAACAACTCGGTGGTCTCCCGGAGGTTGGCCAGGGCCTCGTCCACGGATTCACCCTTTGTTGTGGTCCCGGTTTCGGGATTCAGCGCCGTGAATCCGCCTTCGGGCGCCGGCATCAGCACGGCCGTCAGCTTGCTCAACTGACGCATTGCTGCGCCAGTCGACCAGAACACGCGCAAGCTCTTGCGCAAAGTCAGCCCGCCCGGACCGGCACGTTTGTTCGGCTGCAAAACAGCTTCAACGAACGCTCGCTTGTCTTCGTGCGCAGTCAAGCCTTCGAGAGATGGCCGGAACGAAGGACCCGCCGTCTGCACCACGCCATCCGCGTCAAGCAAAAGAGCATGAATCACCGCCGCATCGACTCCGCCACATAGCGCGTCACCCGTGGCGGTTCATCGCCCAGATGAAACGCCTGCCGCCGCGCGCGCAGTTCCTGATCGGCCGCGGTAAAGCGATCGAAACGGCGCAGGTGATCGGCCCACGATTCGTCGAGAAAGTATTCGAGATAGCGGCCCGGGTCCGACGTGTCGTGAAAAAGTCCCCATGACAACGCTCCCTTTTGCAGTCGATTGCGGCGCGATTCGTTCATCACGGCTCTGAACTCGGGCACGCGCGCCGGATCGATGCGGTATTCGATCGTGACCAGCACCGGGCCCTGCTCATGCGCGATTGAGAACGCCGGCGTCGGCTCGCTCAGAATTCGCGCGGGTGTCATGTCGATGTCGTCGTCGCCGCCAATCTGCAGACGGTGGCTGAGCAGCAAGCTCAGCAAGCCGAACGCGGCCGCGGCTGCGAGACTGATGGGAACATCGACCCAGCCGGCGACCTGCCCCCACAACGCAGCGCCGGCAGCGGCGCCTCCCATCAGCGCCATCTGGTAGATCGACATGCCGCGCGCGCGCACCCAGTCCGGCAGCACAAGTTGCGATGCCACAGCGAGCGTGTTGGCCACCGAGATCCACGCCGCCCCCGCCAGCAACATGGCGGGCAACGCGAAATAGATGTTCGGCGCAAAGCCGACGGCGACCATCGCGGCCGCCTGAACGAGCGACGCGTCGCGTATCAGCCGATCGCGCGTGATGCGCACTCGCAGGCGAGGCAGCCAGATTGCGGCCGCGATGGCGCCCACGCCCATCATTGCCAGCATCAATGTGAATCCGGCGGCGCCGCCTTCATCGAAACGCCGCGCGACGAGCGGAAGCAGAGCCAGCAGCGCGCTCGACTGCAGAAAGAACAGAAAGATGCGCAGCAGGATCGCCCGCATTGCCGCCGACTGCGCGACGTACTGCACGCCGACGCGCATCGCGCCGACAAAGCGCTCACCCGGAAGCGTGCTGGTCTTCTGCTCGGACCGCCACCGCCAGATCACAAGTCCGGACGCGAGCGACAGCGCCGCGTTCAACAGAAATACATACGGACTGCCAAGACTCGCCAGCAATGCGCCCGCGATGATCGGTCCGATGATGCGCGACGCATTCATCGCAATGCCGTTCATCGCCAGGGCCGCGCTCAATTCGCGCCGTGGCACCAGCCCCGGCACGATGGCCGAATACACGGGCCAGCGCATCGCCAACCCGATGCCGTTGCCAAAGGTCAATGCGAGCAACAGCGGCGGTGACAGCGCGTCGGCAAAAATCGCCACGCACAGCACGATCGCATTGAATGCCACCCACCATTGCGTCGCCATGAAGTAGCGCCTCCGATCCAGGATGTCGGCCAGCGCGCCGCTCGGCAGCCCGAGAAGGAAAACGGGAAGGGTCGATGCCGTCTGCACCAGCGCGACCATCACGGGTGAGGTGGTGAGCGACGTCATCAGCCACGCGGCGGCGACATCGTTCATCCACATGCAGGTGTTCGACGTGAGCCACGTGATCCACAACATGCGAAACGCCGGATGGCGCAGCGGCGCCAGCGCCGTGGGCGGCGATTCGACGATCGGCGGATCAGGATTGGTGGGTGAGGACACTTCGTTGTTCGCTCCCTCTGCCGCGCGCGTGAAGGCGTCAAGCGGCCCCATCGAACGCGGGTCTAGCGGTTTTCGCTATGGGATTTCGACCTCTGTGTAGCTACCGGGGAAAGCGGCATTAATCGCTGCGACGACCGCACCGAGCGCCCGCTCTATTCGGGGCCAGCTGGTCGAAAGCAATACGACGATGGCACGCGGCGGGTACCCAGGTTCTGCTGAAACTTCAGTTTGGAGTCAGTCGTGAGCAGGACGGCAAAGCCTTCGTGTTCGGCCGCGTCAAGCAGCTCACCATTCTTCAGCGTTGACCAGCCGCGTTCGAACGCGGTGGAGATTTCGTGCGGCGCCAGGGACTCACGCAGCGGGACCGGGGTGCCCTGATCGAACAGTATGCGCACTTAGGCGGGAGCTAGTGCGCTCCGTGCGGCGTGCTCCAGGACAGCGCGAATCTGCTCGAGTGTGACACCCGGAAACCACTCGACGAACTGCGTTACCAGAGCGCCATCCTCGAGATTCTCGAACAACGACGCCACGGGCACCCGAGTACTTCGAAATACCCAAGCTCCGCTGACGCGGTTCGGCTCCCGCTCGACGGCGGGGCAAGTCGACCAATCAATCATGGAAAGAATGCTAGCAGTGCCGACGAGGCGACAGCCAAACGCTTGCGTTGAACGGCCGCCGAGGAGAGGCACCGCGTGGGCGCGCTCGCGTGCTCACGCCTGCACAACGCTGCGCATCTGCGCGATCTCCGCGCGAGGCGGCGCGCCGAACAGCCGCCGGTACTCGCGGCTGAACTGTGACGGACTCTCATAACCTACGCGGTGGGCCGCCGACGCGGCCTCGATGCCCTCGGCCATCATCAGTCGGCGCGCCTGGTGCAGTCGCAGCTGTTTCTGGAACTGCAACGGTGACATCGCGGTGACCACCTTGAAGTGATGATGCAAGCTGGACGGGCTCATGTGTACCGTTTCGGCCAGCTCTTCGATGCGCACCGGCTCGGCGTAACGACGCTTCAACACGTCGATCGCGCGGGCGATGCGCTGCGAATGACTGTCGGCCGCCGCCAGTTCGCGCAGGCGCGGTCCGAGACTCCCGGTCAACACACGGTAGTAGATCTCGCGCACGGCCAGCGGCGCCAGCACCGGTACGTCTTGCGGCGTATGCAGCAGTCGCAGCATTCGCAGCATTGCGTCCAGCAGCGGGGGCGATACGGGCGACAGATGCAGCCCGCGCTCGATGCCGTTACCTTGCGACTCGCGCACGCCCGCGTCGAGCATCAGAGCGCCGATCTCGCGCGGATCGATATTGAGGCGTGCGCACAGGTACGGCTTTTCGGGTGTGGCCTCGAGGATCTGCCCGACGACCGGCAAGGTCACGGAGATCACCAGGTAATGCAGCGGGTCATAGCGGAACACTTCGCCGGCCAGCAGCGCTTGCTTGCGTCCCTGAACAACCACGCACAAGCCCGGCTCATACACGGCGGGCAGACTCTGCGCCGGCGCGCTGGCGCGGATCAACTGCAGCGGCGCGATCGCCGTGTCATGCAAGCCGTCGCCGGGCGCGAATCGGGCAACCAGATCGATCAGTTCGGCCTGCCTCAGATCGGCTGGAGCAACGTCGAGCAGGAACGTGGAGTTGTTGTGTGACATGGTCTTTGTGCTGAGAGCGTACGCACGGATTATGTGGCGGATATCGTCATCCGCCGGCGTGTGCTCGACGGGTTTGCAGAATCAGGCAAGGATCGGCCAGCAATCGGCTAACGGTGAAGCCGCGCGACGCGCAGACTCTCGCAGTCGACCAACGATCAAGGAAACGGAGCATGACCACCGCGATTCCCCGCCGCAAGATCGGCCAGCAAGGCCTCGAAGTCTCCGCCATCGGACTCGGCTGCATGGGCATGTCGGATTTCTACGGGCCGGCCGACGAGAAAACTTCACTCGACGTACTCCACCGCGCGATCGATATCGGCGTGAATTTCCTCGACACCGCCGACATGTACGGCATCAACGGCGCCAACGAGCGCCTGCTGGCGAAAGTGCTGCGCACCCGCCGCGACGAAGCGGTGCTCGCCACCAAGTTCGGCAACGTGCGCGGTGCGGACGGCGCCTTTCTCGGCATCGACGGCCGGCCCGAATACGTGCGCAGCGCGTGCGCCGCCAGCCTGCAGCGGCTGGGAGTCGATCACATCGACCTGTACTACCAGCACCGCGTTGATCGCAAAGTGCCCATCGAAGAAACCGTCGGCGCGATGGCAGAACTCGTAAGAGCCGGCAAGGTGCGTCACCTGGGACTGTCGGAGGCGTCCGGCGCGACCGTGCGTCGCGCGGCGAAGGTGCATCCGATCGCGGCACTACAAAGCGAGTACTCGTTGTGGACGCGGGAGATCGAGAACGACGCGCTGCCCGTATGCAAAGAACTAGGCATAAGTTTCGTGGCCTACAGCCCGCTCGGCCGTGGCTTCCTCACTGGCGCGATCAAGAGCGCGAATGATCTCGACCCCACCGACTGGCGCCGGCAGATGCCGCGCTTTCAGGCGGACAACCTGCCGACCAATCTCGCGCTGGTCGAGGCGGTTAACGAGATCGCCAAGAAGCGCGGGTGCACGCCGGCGCAGCTTGCTCTGGCGTGGCTGCTAAATCGTGGCCTGAACATTGTTCCAATCCCAGGCACGCGTCGTATCACGCGGCTGGAGGAGAACGCGGCTGCGACGAACATCGCACTCACCGATTTCGAACAGCAGCGGATCGAGGAAGCGCTTGCCGCACATAGCGTTGCGGGGACACGCTACCCCGCCGCGGGTATGGCTGCCGTCAATGCTTGATCTGTAACCCATTGTGGAAGCCGCGCAACGCCGCTTCCTCTCCGCGAGGCATTGCAAGCTGCACATGATCAAGCGCGCGAGCATGCGGAACAAGTCCTTTCAAAACTCGATCGCATCGGAGATCGCCTTGATTCCAGCTTGAGCGCAAGCGTCGTCGGCGTCACCGCCGGGCGCACCAGATACTCCTATGGCGCCAAACACCGTGCCTCCCCCTTCGATGACCAAACCTCCGCCGGCCGCGAGAAACCTTGGCAGGCTGCGAAGCCCGCTCATCGGTCTTCCCGGCTGTGTCTCGGCCGCAAGCGAAGTCGTCGACGTTCGGAAACTGGCGGCGGTCCATGCCTTGTTCGCCGCGACGTCAACCGTATGCGCGCCCGCGAACCGATCGCGGAGCACCACTTGGGTGAGCCCGGCTCGATCGACCACTGCAACAGCGACCTGATAGCCCTGCTTCCTACACGACTCCATCGCCGCCCGCGCCGCCACAAGGGCAGTCTCCGGCGTCAGGGACTTGGTCTGAAAGACCGCTTGCTGTGCAAGGGCGCCAGCCAGCCAGAACAGAGTGACGATTGCAATCGGTGCTCGGTACATCGGGCCTTCTAGTTTTCCGGCGCGTGGCAAACGGCCTCGATGTTGTGACCGTCCGGGTCGATGACGAATGCGCCGTAGTAGCTGGGGTGGTAAATCTCTCGTATACCCGGTGGGCCATTGTCTTTGCCTCCGGCAGCCAACGCCGCTTGTTAGAAGGCCCCGACCTGCGCCCGGTTTTCTGCGATGAATGCGATGTGCATCGGCCGTTGCCTTTCGGTGTGCTCCCCGAACCAGAACTCTGGTTTCCCACCTCGCCCAAAACCTGCCCAGCCTTCGACTTCCATCCCAAGCCCGATGCCAAGGGGAGCCAGCGCTTTGGAGAAGAACTCCTTGCTTTTCTGGTAGTCGCCAACGGCCAGGCCGACATGGTCAATGATCATTCCTACTCCAGGAAAAAAACAGATCGTCTTGCATCGTTATCGCCACTGCCGGTCCAAGTCTTCGGCGTACAGCGCGATAGCTCTACGATAGCTTTGTACGGTCTGATCGTTTGACGTTTCGACGACGACCGCGAGAAGGCCAGCCACGGCCTCCCTGTTGCGGCCCACGTTGTAGAGCGCCATCGACTTGAACACCTCGAGTTCGGCTGCACCGGGAAACTTGCTCAGGCCTTCGTCGAAAGTGGCGAGCGCCTCTTGATAACGACCCAGCACGCGGTACGTGCTGCCGAGACCAAGGTAGGCGCTGCGCAATGCTTCGTCCGACAGGCCCGCGTCGATCGCCGCCAAGTAGAAGGGCACTGCCGCAGCCTCGTGACCAAGGTAGTCATGAACGCACGCTGCTTCGTACTGAACCTGCGCGTTGCCTGGTTCCTGTGACGCAAGTTCAACAGCAAGGCACAGCGCAGCTTCGTGCTCGCCTTGTCGACGGAGCAAGCGAATGCGCTCGGCGGCGGACATTGCGGGTCGCGCTCCGCAAACGCGTGAGAAAGTGAGACTGTCCAATCAACAGCACGCTACGCCGCGGTTAGAACGGCGCGACGAGCTGGCTGTGGCAAGGCAAGATCAACGAAGAACCTTGCCGGGTACAGATAGTCTTCACCGGACTCATCGATGACACGCCGTTGGCCGAGCTTCTCCGCCCGGGCGTCCGGAACTGCGACATAAATCTTTCGGCGCTCCAGTGCAACCGGATACCCGTCGTTCTTCACACACACGACGAGCTGCTGTGCCTTGCTCATGACTGAAACCTCAAAGGAAACGTTTGATCTTGAGTTCCCGCTTGCCAATTCCGGTGGCTTCATACCAATGGACTTCTGCGAGATGCGCTGAACCATCTTCAAGTCGGACCCGAGCGATGCCCTTGCGCTTTCGCCAGCGACCTCGCCCATAGAATTTTCGAAGACGCGGGAGCTCCCGGATGCTCGAGCCAACGGCGAATGTCTCGACATGAGTGATTTCGCCGACGACGGTGAAGTGCATGGCGCATCGTGTCAAACGCGGCGATTCGGGTCAACGAAGCGTCGAGTGTGCGCGAAGACGGCCAGAGCCTGCGAGCGGTGACTTCGCTCTACCAGACGCCGCCCGGCGCCTTAGTCACCCTTGCCTTCTCCACATTCCATCAGAAATGAATCCCCTGCATCAGATTCGCAAACGCAATCTGATCCGCACTCGCCTTCGGTTTCGCCTCGCCCTCCTTCGAACCCTTCGCCGCATCCGAATCCGGGAACATGCGGAACGTGGTGTTCATCGCGATCTGCGCGATGCGCGGGGCGAGCGCATGCAGCACCTCGCCGAAGATGCCCAGGCGCGTGGCGATGCGCACCGGCTTGTAGACGATCGCCTGCACGATCAAATCGCCTGCCTGCTCGGGCGACAGCGTCGGCACGTTCTGGTAGATCTTGGTCGGCGCGATCATCGGCGTGCGCACCAGCGGCATGTTGATCGTGGTGAACGTGATGCCGACGTCGACGAACTCGCTGGCCGCGCAGCGCGTCCAGGCGTCGAGCGCTGCCTTGCTGGCAACGTAGGCGGAGAAACGCGGCGCGTTGGTCAGCACGCCGATCGAACTGATGTTGACCACGTGCCCTTTGCGCTTCTTGACCATGCCCGGCAGCAGGCCCAGGGTCGTGCGCAGGCAGCCAAAGTAGTTGAGCTGCATCGTGCGCTCGTAGTCGTGGTAGCGGTCGTAGCTGGAATCGATTGCGCGCCGGATCGACCGGCCGGCGTTGTTGATCAGCACGTCGACGCCGCCGTACTTGTCGATTAGCCCCTTAACCATCGCGTCGCAACTTTCGTTGGACGCGAGGTCGGCGGACATTGTCACCACCTGACCGCGATTCGGGTTGTCGCCGAGCCCTGCCAGGATTTCCTTTTTCGCGGTGTCGAGCTTGTCTTGGTCGCGGCCGACGATGACGGTGATTGCGCCCGCGGCAGCGATCTTGTGTGCGGCCGCCAGCCCGATCCCCGATGAACCCCCGGTCACCAGCACGACCTTGCCGCCCACCTGACCCTTTAGCGTGCGATCGATGAAAAGGTCCGGATCGAGGTTGCGCTCCCAGTAGTCCCATAACCGGTACGCGTAGTCATCGAGCCGCGGGCACTCGATGCCGGTGCCTTTCAGCGCCGCCGTCGTTTCCCGCGCGTCGAAACGCGTCGGGTAATTGACGAACTGCATCATGTCCTCGGGCAGCCCGAGGTCCTTCATCACCGCATTGCGGATGCGCTTGACCGGAGTCAGCGCCAGCATGCCCTTCTTGAGACTGTTGGGAATGAAGCCGAACAGCGCCGCGTTGATGCGCATGGCGAACTGCGGCGCATGCGCGGCCTTGGCAAAGGTGTTGAGCACGTCGCCGACGCGGTAGGGCGTCGGATCGACAATGTGAAACGCCTGACCGTCGCGGTCCTTGAGGTGCGCGATGTGATCGATGGCGTCGACCACGAAGTCCACCGGCACGATGTTGATGCGCCCGCCCTCGATGCCGATGGTCGGCATCCACGGGGGCAGCATCGTGCGCATCTTCTGGATCAGCTTGAAGAAGTAGTACGGGCCGTCGATCTTGTCCATCTCGCCCGTCTTGCTGTCACCGACCACGAGACCCGGCCGATAGACACGCCACGGGGTCTTGGATTCGGTGCGAACGATCTTTTCGCTGTCGTGCTTGGTCTGGAAGTACGGATGGTCGAGGCCCTCGGCTTCGTCGAACATGTCTTCGCGAAAGACGCCTTCGTACATGCCGGCGGCGGCGATCGACGACACATGCTGAAAACACCCCGCCTTTAGGTCGTTGGCGAGCGCCACGGCGTTGCGCGTGCCTTCGATGTTGACGGTGATCTGCGACTCGGCGTCGGCTTTCAGGTCATAGATCGCGGCAAGGTGGAAAAAGTGATCGATCTGGCCGGCCAGTTCCTTGATCGCGGCCTTCGACACACCGAGTTTGGGTTGTGCCAGATCGCCGTTCACCGCGATGGCACGATCCGACTTCACACCCCAGTAGGCGAGCAGCTCGGCGACCTTCTCCCTGCTCGCCTCGCGCATCAGGAAGTGGACCACGCTACCTCTGCGTGCGAGGAGTCTCTTGACCAGCCGTCTGCCGATAAAGCCCGATGCGCCCGTGACGAAGTACAGCATGGTGGTCTCCTCCTGTTGTTTGTGCTGCCTCGGTTCATTCTAGCCACGCGGTGCAGCTGAGCTTTTAGTTTGCCTCCTCTAGGGTCGCTTCCTAGACTGCGCCGCATTCGATTTATCCACCGGAGCACACAATGGTCAAGAAACTG
>Ga0187893_10007674_pt1 | contig 17514 bp, 13 predicted proteins | sample MA1701074metaG_FD_139574 | JGI IMG/M metagenome (GOLD analysis project Ga0187893, IMG submission 139574) | White microbial mat communities from a basaltic lava cave in the Kipuka Kanohina Cave System on the Island of Hawaii, USA - MA170107-4 metaG ... | reverse complement strand
TGATGGGATGGGCGAGCACCCCTTACGACCCGAGATGGGCCGAGCGGTATCCGCGGCGGCAGGCGATGATGTCGGCGGCGGGTCCGACGGCGAACCTCCTGCTGGCGGCGCTCGCGTTCGCGGCGATCAAGATCATGTTCTCAGCTTCGCTGCTCGTCGCGCCGGCCAAGGTGGGGTTCAGCAGGCTGGCCGAGGCCGCCCCCGGGTTCGGCCCCGACTCGCTGCTCCATCCCCTCGCCGCGGCGTTGTCGATCGGGCTGAGCCTCAACCTGCTGCTGTTCCTGTTCAACCTGCTGCCTCTTCCGCCCCTGGACGGCAGCGGGGTGGTGCGCGGTCTGTTCCCGGAGAGCCTCGGACGGCTGATCGACGGGCTCACCTCGCATCCGATGATGGGGATCCTGGGGCTGGTGGTCGCGTGGCAGCTCTTCCCCCACGTCTTCATGCCCCTGTTCCTGATCATGCTCGCGCTGCTTCACCAGTAGGAGCTCACGGAGCGGGAGCGACCTGCCGGTACAGCGCCACCTGGGCGCCGCGCGCCGCCTCCCGCAGGAACAGCCGCAGCAAGAGAAACGATTGCGCGGCAAGGAAGATCGCGACGAGCCCAGCGGCGGACCCGCCGGAGGCCAGCAGCAGCCTGTCCACCGGAAGAAACAGCGCCAGGGCGAGAGCCTGCGCGAGGATGGCGAACAGCTCCAGCGATAGGACGCGTGCCGGGTGAGCTGCGACGAACCGGATGCCAGCCCAGAGAGACCTCAGCATCGAGCGCTCCACGCTCACCACGGCGTGCGCGCGGGCGTAGTCGCCCATCAGCGTGACCAGATCGAACAGAACGAGAAAGAGCAGCGAGCGGCCGGTCTGGATCAGCAGACCGAGCCTCTCGTCCTCGACATGCTCTAGCAGACCCTCGAGAGCGGACGCGACGTGCGTGTTGATTGTCTCGTGGGCGACCCAGTAGAGCGGCAGCGTGAGAACGAACAGCAGGACGAAGCGCGGGAACCACCTCCTGCACGAGGTCATGAAGCGGTCCACCGGGAGATCGCCCAGCGTGTCGTGATAGGCCTGAATCAGCCCCCCGGCGAAGAAGCATCCCATCATCGCCGACAGAAACGCCGCCACGGAGATCGCGTCCAGGGCGCGGGCGAACGACTCGGCATTCTCGGCTGTCACGTCCACCCACCAGGAGACATCGAACCGGCGCGACATTTGATCCGACGCCTCGTGATGCGCGAGCGATCCTTCCAGCGGCCCCAGCAGAGGAAGCACCGCAGCGAGAGCCAGCGCCAGGTTGCCTGCCAGGAGCCACCAGAGAAGACCGGCGTTGCGCGCCGCAGCGCGCGCTCCCGAACGGATGAGACCGGGCGCCGTCATGCGCTCAAGACACCCCCGAATAGAAGTAGGCGACGTGCTGCATCCACTGCAAGAGTCGGAGCCACCACTTGGCACCGGCCACCGCGTTGCGCTGCGTCGTCCGGCTGTTGTTGGATTGGTTGATGTCGAGCGCCATCTTTCCTTCCGGGTCGACGCGGGCCGACCACAGCTCCTGGCCCTGCTCCACGATCCGAATCCAGCGGTACGCTCCGTCCCAGCTCCTGCGCGCCGAGGAGCCATCCGCGTATCCCATCTGTATCTGCTGCGGCCAGACGATCTCGCCGAGTCGCTTGACGAGGAGCTCGTTGTTGTAAGTCTCCGAGCCCCCGCCGGCCTCGTCACCCTTCACGACCTGGCGGTCGCCCGCGCGACCGAAGACGCCTCGCCCGGGTTTCACGGGATCGCTCGACAGGCCCCCCACCGCGTAGTCGATCGGGACCGCGCCGGAGATGGCCTGCCGGAAGAAGGCCCTGGGAGAGCCGCCCTCCGGCCCCTCCGGACCCGATTCCGGCAGCGTCTGCATGAAATCGGCGGCGCGGGGGTGCTTGAACTGGTTCGTCTCGAAATAGCGCCTCATCAGCTCGATCATCCTCTCCTGCCCCAGGATCCGCTCCAGCGTCTTGAGCGCCAGCGCCGTGCGCGCGTAGCTGTTGAGACCGTACGACTCCTGGTCGAGATACTCCCAGGAGCGCCGGGCGAGGCTGTCGGCGCGAGGCGCCTTCAGGTAGCGCCGGCGCCAGGCCGTCACCTGGTCGATCGGGGCGTCCGCAATGAAGTTGAGAAACGGGAGGTCGCGAAGAGCGTTCAGGGGGATGCTGTCGGACGGACCGAACGGACGCAGCAGCATCCAGTGGCTCAGCCTGCCGGAGAGCCCCAGCGAGCGGCCGCCCGACCGCCCGTCGGGGCTTGCCGGGATCTCCAGTAGAGGCATCGCCACATAGGGGATCCCCGGCGACAGCTCCACTGTCTCGCGGTTGGGGCCGAACCACTTCTCCAGCACCAGTCCCTGCGAGTAGGAGGCGAACCCCTCGTCCAGGAACGCCTCCTCGAACTCGTCGTTGGCGACGATCCCGTACCAATACTGATGCGCCAGCTCATGGATGATGACGCTCTCGGGAGAATGCCTCCGGGCGGGGGCGACGTAGTCGGCCCCGGCCGTGATCAGGGTGGGGTATTCCATCCCGCCGGCCCCCCGCGCGCCGTAGGCGGGATCCACGATGGTGAGGGTCGGGTACGGGTACGGTCCGTACCAGGCGCCAAACCACTTCAGAGCCTGAAAGGCCGCGGCGAAGTGACGGTCGACCTGGGAGCGGTGCTCGGGCTGCAAGAGCAGCGTGACCTCGATGGTGCCCGGCCCCGCCTCTCCCGCGCGAGCGGGCCTTCCCAGCGCGCGGGAGACCCGCAGCTCCTCCACCGCGTCTGCCTGGGCTTCGGGGTCAAACACCCGCACGACCTTGACGAAGTCCGGGTCGGCCGTCCAGGCGAAGTCGTGGACTCTCTCCTGCACGTACCGGTGAGTCCGGGTGCCGTCGGCGTTCAGCGCCGGCTCGGAGCTCGGGCGCCCCGTGGCTCCCACCACGAACTCGGCCGGGGCCGTGATGCTGACGTCGAACCTCCCGAAGTCGGCGAAGAACTCGCTTGCGGCATGAAACTGATGGCAGTTCCACCCTGATTCCTCCAGCACGCCGATCTTGGGGTACCACTGGGCGACCATGTGAAAGTCGTTCTTGTACCCGGTCCGTGCGAAGACCCGCGGCAGTCTCGCCGCGAACTCGATCTCAAGGTGGATCGAGGCGCCCGGGGCAACCGGGGACGCGAGCGGGACCCGCAGGACCGTCTCGTCGTCAGGGTTCCCGTCATCGGGACGGATGAACTCCGCGAGCGCCAGCAGGTCTGCGCCGCTGTCTCTCTCTCTGAGCGTGCTCAGATCGATGTATCCCCACTCCCCCTCGCGGAACCGGTGTCCGCGGCTCACGCCTCCGGACTCCTTCATGAACGTGGTCCGGCTGTTCTTGAAGGCGTTCAGGTACAGGTGGAACTGCAGCTCGGTGGCCGCGGTGGCGGTGGTATTGCGCCAGCTCAGGCTCTGGCGCCCTTCGAGGGTGTGCCGCTGGGGGTCCAGCTGCACTTCGATCCGGTAGGCGACCACGTCCTCGGCAGCCGGGCCCTGCTCACGAGGGTCAGGAGCGGCGTCGGCGCGCCACACGGTCAAACTCGCGGCCATCGCCAAGCTGACCCCGAGCTCTCTGGTCATCCGCCGCACCCTCCTCGGCCACGAGAAGACCCCGCTTATACCACACTATCGGGCGGGCCCCTCTCCCCGCCCACCGCGCCCCTCTGCTATCCTCGGACGGCCGCGGGGTTCGCTCGGGTCTCCGCTGCGCGCCTGAGGGCCGCCACCCACATGCTGTGCGTCCGCTGTCAGACACCCAACCCGGACACCAGCCGCTTCTGCAGTCACTGCGGCGAGTCGTTCGGTACGGGTGTTCACACCCACGGCTCCCTGACGAGCCTGGGGACGACGCCGGGGGACTCCCCCGTCGCGGCAGGCTACTCCGCGGGCGATTCGATGGCGCTCACCAGCGGAGGCCACGCCGCCACCCCCGGCCGGAACCTGGCCGTTCTGCCGCCCGGCTTCATCCTCGGGAATCGTTACGAGGTCCACGAGCCTCTGGGGATGGGAGGGATGGGGATGGTGTATCGGGCCACCGACAGGCATCTGGATGTCCCCGTGGCTCTCAAGCTGATCCGGGCCGAGTACGCCGACATCGCGCCCGTTCTGGAGCGATTCAAGAAGGAGATCACGATCGCCCGGCGCGTGACGCATCGCAACGTCGCGCGGATCTACGACATGGGGGAGGCCGAAGGGCTCCGCTACATCTCGATGGAATACATCGAGGGACAGGATCTCTCCCAGGTCGTCGAGAAGAACGGGCCGATGCCCATCGAGCGGGCGTTGTCGGTGATGAGGCAGGTCTGCTCCGCGCTCGAGGAGGCCCATGCGGCCGGCGTGGTCCACCGCGACCTGAAGCCCCACAACGTCATGCTCGACGCCTCCGGTCGCGCTCGCGTGATGGATTTCGGGATCGCCATGTCGGTGGACATCCGCGGGATGACCCGCACCGGCGCGCTGATCGGGACTCCCGAGTACATGTCACCCGAGCAGGCCCAGGGGCGGAAGGTGGACCATCGGACCGACATCTACTCCTTCGGCGCCATGATGTACGAGCTGCTGGCCGGGACGGCCCCGTTCAAAGGAACGACGGCCTGGGAGGTGATCCAGAAGCAGGTCGGGGAGCGGGCCACCTCGCTGCGAAAGGCGCGCCCCGAGATCCCCGAGTGGCTCGACACGCTGATCCTGAAGTGCCTCGAGAAGGACCCCGCGCTGCGATATCAATCGGTGGCGGAGATCCTGCGGGACATCGAGAAGCAGCAGGCGCACCTCTCCGTCCGCCGGTACATCCCCTCGCGGCAGGCGATCTGGGCGGCCACCGGCATGGTCATCCTCGTCGCGGCGGCAGTCGGCGTCACCTTGATGTTGAGGCCCAAGGTGCCCGTCGCGGGGACGGGGGAGAGACGGTCGGTCGCCATCCTCCCGTTCGAGAACCAGACCGGACGGGAGCAGCTCGATTGGCTGCGCACGGGGCTGGCCGACAACCTGACGACCGACCTGGCGGAGTCGAAGTACTTCCGCCTGCTGTCGCGGGAGCGGTTGAGCCAGATCCTCCGCGAGCTGAAGCTGGAGGATGCCTCGGACCTGGACGCGGACGCGCTGAAGAAGATCGCCGAGTTCGGAGGCGTGGAGACGATCCTGACCGGCTCTTTTCTCAGCACGGGGGACCGGATACGGGTCAATCTGAGACTGGTGGACCCGCTGACGGGCGAGATCCTCAGGACCAAGTCTCTCAGCCAGAAGGAGAGCCAGGTGCTGGGGATGATGGACGATCTGACCGTGGAGACCAAGAAGATGTTCGAGCTGGCCCCCGAGCGGATCGCGGGCGACACCGATCTGAAGATCGCCCAGGCCCACACCGCCTCGGTCGAATCGGCCAGTCTCTTCCAGAAGGGGGTGGACCTCCTCTACGCGGGAAAGAACCTCGAGGCGATCGCCCCGCTGGCTGCGGCGGTCGCGGCCGACCCTCAGTTCGCGATGGCCCACGCCCGCCTGGCCGAGGCGCACATGCGGACCGGGCATGACCGGGAGGCCGTCGACGCGAGCCGCGCGGCGATGGACAGGATGGTGGCGCAGGCCGAGAAGATCCCCCAGCAGAACCGGACATTCATCCGCGCTCTGAGCGGGATCATCAACAACCAGCCCGAGGAGTCGATCCTGGCCTACGAGGAGATGATGAAGGCGGACCCGGACAACCCGTTCGTCGCCTTCAGCCTGGGAGAGGCGCTCGAGCGGATGGGAGAGTTCGGCAAAGCGATGACCCGATATCGCGAGGCCGCCCGGAAGGACCCGAAGGACCCGGCGCTCCGATTGGCGTTGGGGCGCGTCGCCATCAAGTCGGGCGACAGCCGGTCGGCGATCCCGGATCTCGAGAAGGCTCTCAGCCTGTACACGGAGATGGGGAGCGATGAGGGGAAGGGGAACACGCTCAATGCCATCGGTCGCGCCAACGACCTTCTGGGGCGCTTCCCGGAGGCCCTCGACTACTACGGGCGATCGGAGAAGGTCAAGAGACATATCGGCGACAAGCGCGGCTTGGCGGTGACGCTCGACAACAAGGCCGGTCTGCTGCAGCTCCAGGGCCGGCTTCCCGAGGCGACAGAGATCACCGAGGAGGCGCTGAGCCTCATACGCGAGATCGGCGACAAGGAAGGGACCGCCCGGACCCTCACCAACCTGGGGAGCTTGAGGGAGGAAGCCGGCGATCCCGAAGGGATGATCCGGTATTACAGCGAGGCGCTCGCCCTGCGCCGCGGGACGAAGGACCGGCTGGAGCAGGTGATCTGCCTCAACTCGCTCGGACGGGCAGAGACGGCGCTCGGCCGCATGAGCCAGGCCAGGGCATATCTGCTCGAGGCGGATCGCATCGCGAGGGAGACCGGAGACACTTCGGGAGCCGCGCAGGCTCTATCGGATCAGGCTGAGATCGACTATCTGCATGGGGAGCTGAGGGTGGCCCTGAAAAAGCAGAGCGAGGCCGTCAAGCACTGGGGCCAGGTCAAGAGGGAAGACGGCATCGCCGAGGCGCAGTCCCGCCTCGGGAAGATCCAGGCGGGGCTTGGCCAGGCCGCGGCCGCAAGAGCCTCATTGGAGAGCTCGCTGACTACCTATGCCGCCCTCGAGGACCGGCACAACGAGGCGCGAGTGACTCTTGCGCTCGCCGGCTTGGATCTGACCTCCGGAGAAGCTGAGAAAGCACTCTCGCTCCTTCAGGGCGCATCCTCCTCGCTGGATTCAATGGGCAACCCGGTTCTTCTAGCTGAGAAGGGACTCTTGATGACGAAAGCTCTCTCGGAGCGCGCGGATTCACCCGGTGCCCGTACGGCCGCCGAGCAAGCCTGTCTGTCCTCCAGCCTCACGAGGGCCGTTGTCCCGGCCATCCAGTGCGAGCTGGCCAGGAGCATCGCCTCCGAACCGGATGAAGCGATCGCGGCCGGGCTGATCGCCTCCACGCGCGCCGCCGACAGCGGGATCCAGCTCTACCAGGCCGAGGCCGATCTGGCTCTCGCCATGGCCTATCACAGAGCGGGCAAGACGCAGCAGGCTTCGGCTCGAGCCCGGCAGGCGCTCGAGCTCGCGCGAAAGATGGGCCTGGCCGACATCGTCGCTCGCGCAGAAAGGGTCGCACGAGAAAGCCGCCGGTGAGGCGTCTGTCCGCCCGAGATTGCGCCTCACAGATTCATGTGGAAGATCCAGGTGTCGATCCAGGCCACCAACCACCCCGCGGGGTTGGATCTCCCCGTCCCCTCGCAGACGAACCCTGGGATCGCCTCCCCCGTGTTGGCGCGAACGTACGCCTTCATCTCGAGCATCCGGCGTATCGCTTCGGCTCTGTCGATATCGGGCCCGGCCTGGCTGACCAGCGTGGTCATCCCGTCGAGCCATGCCCTGATCGCCTCGAGCTGCTCCTCGGCGATCCGCTGGGCCAGATCCGACTCCACGTCCAGCTCCTGCTGAAGCTTGGCGAGCTTGAGAAGGATGACGTCGCGCACCGGCCTCGTGTCCAGATAGACGACGAACTCGGAAAACCCTCCGGACCGCCCGCGCGGGTCGTTTGGCGTGACCAGAACGGTGATGTCCTCCATCACCTGGCCGCTCCCGGTCGCGTGCAAGAGCCTTGCGTCCGGATTCTGGGAGAAGAACTCTTCGCCGACGCTCCCCTCGAAACACGCGGTCGTGGTCAGCTCATGCACGACGAAGCCCGGGTCCTCCCACAGCTTGCGCGCCCAATCAGGGATGAGGTTGCCTCGCGGTGTGATCGTCTCGCCCGCGGCAAGCGGGGTCGTCTGGAGACAGGTCTGGCCCGCTTCGACGACTCTGTCGAACACCACGCTGACGCCGGCACCGGGCGAGACCGCCACGTTGTCCCCCACCGGAGTCGGCACACACCCCGTGGCGACCGCCGCGGCCAGAGGGACACCTGTCACGAAGAGATCGGTCAGCCTCGCGCCACGGGAGTCGAACCGTATCACCGAGCTTCCCCCCTGTGGCGTAACGTGAACGAGCCCCTCGAGCCCGACCGAGACGCGGGTCCGCCCGAGCGGGAGGCCCGAGGCGAAATCGGGAGCGAGTCGAGCTCCAGCATCGGTGTATCGGAGGATCCGGCCGTCGGTCGTGCTGACCAGAATCTCGCCGCTGGTTGCGGCGGCCATCGAGCTGGGCTCCACCGGAAAACCGGCGATGAAGTCCGATCTTCTCTCGAAGGCTCCGGACCCGACGCTGGTCAGCCGCACGACCCGGCCGGGTCTGGCCGACAGCACCAGGAGGTCTCCCTCGTAGGGACCGGAGCCAACCACGTGCGTCTGCACGAGATGGGTCGCCTCGTCCAGAGTGGCGATGACCTCGGGAGCTCCGCCCCCAGAGGGAATGCGCCAGACCTGATTCAGTCGCGTGGGGGCCGGATCGCCTTCAGTGGATCGCGGCCTCGACCGCTGGATGGAGGCGGCATCGTTGCGGCTCACAAGGAAGATCTCCCCGCGGGGACCAACGGACGGGCCGTCAGGCTTCGGGATGCCCCAGGCGAGAATCATGCCGTTGCTCCCGTCCGGCGCCAGCCTCAAGACGCGCCCGGCGCCGTGATCCGCGACGATCATGTGACGCGTCGGGTCCAGCACGATGCCGGAGGGCTGCTGGACTCCCCCCGCTTCCCCCAAGACGCGGGTCACTGTCCCGGCTCCGTCCAGCACCAGAATCCTGCCGGTGGCCGGGCTGGTGACGATGACGTCCCCGCGTGAAGGCGCCGGCGCTCCCAGGAACATGATGGCCGCCATGAGGCTCGGGACGATGGATTCCCACACACGCTTCCCCTCGGGCATGCTGTCCTCCATGAGATGTCTCAGCCGGATGTGGCGCTCTTATCTTACGCCTATTCCGCACCGAAACCAACAGCTTTCGAGCAAGAGGCTTGTGCTACAATCGGCGCACGTTCAATCCGCGGAGGCCTACCCTCCCTGTCTATGACGAACAAGGATCTGATCGCCTACCTCCACCCTGATCTCTTCATCCCGGAGCTGAAAGCCAAGAGCAAGACGGACGCCATCAGCAGGATGGTGGCCCATCTCGTGGAGAAAGGGCGCATCCGCGATGGCCGGATCGTGCTGGAGACCCTCAAGACCCGCGAGAAGCTGGGCAGCACCGGGATCGGGAAGGGTGTCGCCGTCCCGCACAGCCGTTCCACCGTCACCAACACGCTGACGCTGCTGTTCGCGCGCTCGGAGGAAGGGATCGACTACAGCGCCATAGACGACAAGCCGGTCCAGCTTTTCTTCATGATCCTGGCTCCCCACCAGGAGAAATCGGGGGAATACCTTCCTCTGCTCGGCAAGCTGGTGGAGGTGACCCGGGACGCCAACGTGAGGAAGCGCTTGCTGAAGGCCCCCGACGTGGACTCGATCGCTGCCGTCCTCGCGAAGGCCAAGGCGAGATGAACCCTCAGCTCGAGACTCTGATCATGCTCCAGGACCTGGATCTGATGATCCAGGAGGTCAGCGACCAGAAGACGGCCAGCCAGATGACACGGATCGGATTCGAGCTCAACGCCGTGGAGAGCCTCACCGCCGCGAGAGAAGAGCTGGCCAGGAAGATCAACCCGGAGCTGCTGGCTGTCTATGCCCGACTGATGGAACGGTACCAGCGGGCGATCGTGCCCGTGCGGAACAATGTCTGTCTGGCCTGCTTCCTCAAGCAGCCGACCAAGTACAGCCCCACGGACGCGAAGATCCGCTGGTGCAACCACTGCAACCGTTTTCTCTACTACATCTGATGATGCGGCGGTCGGGCCACAATCGGCGGTCCCCAGTCGAATAACCCCTTGACACTTCAACAGGAGATCGAATAAGTTGCGCCGAGCGCGGCGGGGGCGCGCTGAGGTCGTCCCCACCACGCCCCAAGGTTTCATTCCCCGCTCCACTCAATCGACCCAGGGCGGCATCCAGCCATGGAGGTGAGTTGATGAACAAGGCGGACCTGATCGAGAAGATCTTTGCGGAACAGGGGCCGAAGGTCTCCAAGGCTCAGGCGGCGCGGGCGTTGGAATCGGTCATCAGCGGCATCACCGCCTCCCTCAAGAAGGGGGAGAGAGTCACCATCTCCGGTTTCGGCACCTTCTCCGCCAGCAAGAGGAAGGCTCGGGTTGGCAGGAACCCTCAGACCGGCGAGCCGATCAACATCCCGGCGCGCACCGTGGCACGCTTCACCCCGGGCAAGGAGCTCAAGCGCGACCTGGAAAGGACCTAGGTCCTCGCAGGCATCCGCTTCGCCCCGCAATTCGCCAGCGGCGCCCCGCATCTCACTCCCCCCACAGGCGCGGCCCAGGGCCGCGAGCGCCGTGGCTCTTTCCGGCGCTAGAATACTCGTGATCTCATCCGTCTCGCCCCGCACTGCCAAAGGAGGCTTTCCGGCGCATGAGCCCATCGCCCCAGCCGCTGCCCGACTCCGAGGTCGCCGCCAGGCTGGCCAAGCTCCCCTCCTGGAGGCTCGAGACGAACCAGCTCGCGCGTGACCTCAAGTTCAGCGCTTTCCTGAAAGCGATCGACTTCGTCAACCGCCTGGCCGCCGTCGCCGAAGAGATGGATCACCACCCCGACATCACGATCTCGTGGCGCCGCGTCCAGCTCAGGCTCACATCGCACGACGCGGGCGGTATCACCCCGCGAGACTTCGCACTCGCGGGGAAAATCGACTCGCTGCTCTCCGAGATGTCTAGCGTGGTCCGATGACCAGCCTCACGGGTCGTCTCCGATCGCTTCCTGGCGGACGCGCCTGGCTGTACATCCTCGGAGCGGTGGCCCTGGTGGCGGTCGGCTACCTGTTTCTCCGGCCCGCCTCCGCGGGAGCCGACACCTATATCACGGCGGCCGTTGAGCGGGGCAGGATCCGCACATCGATCTCGGCCACCGGCACGCTGCAGGCGGTCCTGACTGTCCAGGTGGGAAGCCAGGTCACAGGTCGAATCCAGTCCCTCCATGCCGACTTCAACTCCCTGGTCAGGAGCGGCCAGGTGATCGCGAGGATCGACCCGGCCACCTTCGAGGCGGCGCTGATACGCGCCCGGGCCGACCGCGAGGACGCCTACGCGGGGATCGCCACGGCGCGCGCGGGGCTGATCAACCAGCAAGCCAGTCTCGAGGCCAGCGTCGTGTCACGGGAGGACGCCGCCAGGCTGCACCGCCGCAGCCAGGAGCTGGCGAAGGAAGGGATCGCGTCCCAGCGGGATCTCGAGGCGAGCGAGGTCGCTCTTCACGAGGCGGAGGCGCGGCACAAGCAGGCGGTCGCGCAGGTCGAGTCGGCCACCGCCGGCATCGAGCAGGCGCGGGCCAGGGTCAAGCAGGCCGAGGCCCAGGTGAAGCTGGCCGAGGTCAATCTCAACTACACGGTGATCGCATCGCCGGTGGATGGGGTGGTGGTGTCGCGCAACGTGGACGTGGGTCAGACGGTGGCCGCGAGCCTCCAGGCCCCCACCTTGTTCGTGATCGCCAACGACCTCACCCGGATGCAGGTGGTGGCCAACGTGGACGAGGCGGACATCGGCCACGTGGGCCCGCAAGCCGAGGTCTCCTTCACCGTCGACTCGTTTCCCGGCGAGCAGTTCACCGGGACCATCGACCAGATCCGGCTCAATCCGACCGTCACGCAGAACGTGGTCACCTACAGCGTGATCGTGGCGGTGGCCAACCCGGACCTCAAGCTCCGCCCCGGGATGACGGCCAACACCACCTTCACGATTGCCGAGGTGGAGGACGCCCTGAGGCTCCCCAACGCCGCTCTCAGGTTCTGGCCCGAGGAGGTCCCTCGCGACAGTGAGCGGGACCTGATCGCCAGCGCATTCAAGGGGGCCGAGAATGTCCCGGCCGACGGCGTCCCGGATCAAGCGGCGGGGTCTCCCGTTGGCGAGGCCCGGCGGTCGTCTCTACCCGCCGGGCGCCAGGATGCCGCCCCCCCCGTGGCCGGTGCGGCCGAGACACTGCGCTTCCCCCAGCTCAAGAAGGTCAGGTACCGGCCCCGGGTCATCTGGGTCAAGGCAGACGGCGGGGCGCAGCCCCGGGTGATCCATGTAGGGATCACCGACGGGTCGGCCTCGGAGGTCAGGCCGGGGGACCTGAACGATGGAGACCTGGTCATCATCGGAACCAGCCAGATGGCTTCCAGCGAGCCCCGCCCCAACAACCCGTTCGGGAGCCCGCTGAGCGGGCGGCCGAGCATGAAGGGCTCCGGGGGCCGGCGCAACTGATGATGGGGATCGGCTCCACCCTGCGGATCGCGATGAGCGCCCTGGGGCGCAACCGGGTCCGGTCGGCGCTGACGATGCTGGGGGTCATCATCGGTGTCGCCTCGGTCATCGCGATGGTCAGCCTCGGACAGGGGGCGCAGGCCCAGGTCCAGGCCGAGATCGCCAGCATGGGCTCCAACATCCTCTATGTCTGGCCCGGGAGCCAGCGGACGGGCGGGTTCCGCGGCGGCGCGGGCACCATCACGACATTGACGGTGGAGGACATCGAGGCGATCGTCGAGGAATGCCCCGCGGTCAAGCTGGCGAGCCCCACCGTCGGCACCAGCGTGCCGCTGGTGTTCGGCAACCAGAGCTGGAACACGCGAGCCGAGGGAGCCAACCAGGACTTCGCGCGCATCCGGAACTGGCCTCTCGTGAGCGGCAGCTTCTTCACCGAGGCGGATGTCAGGACCGGCGCGCGGGTCGCGGTGCTGGGCCGCACGGTGGCCAACAGCCTCTTCGCCGGGCTGGACCCGGCGGGGCAGTCGATCCGCGTCCGCAACCTGCCGTTCCAGGTGCTCGGCGTGCTGGCCCCCAAGGGACAAAACCAGTGGGGGCGCGACCAGGACGACACCATCATCCTCCCCTACACGACGGTGCAGCGAAAGCTGCTGGCCATCACACACCTGCATGGCGCCATGGTCTCGGCGGTCTCACCCGCCGCGACCTTCACCGCCGAGCAGCAGATCACAGAGCTTCTGCGCCAGCGCCACCGGATCACTCCCGACCGGGAGGATGACTTCTTCGTGAGAAACCTCACCGACATGGCCGAGGCGGCCGAGCAGACTCAAAAGACCTTGGCCACCCTGCTGGGGAGCATCGCCGGGGTCTCGCTGCTGGTGGGGGGGATCGGGATCATGAACATCATGCTGGTCAGCGTGACGGAGCGGACGCGGGAGATCGGGCTGAGGATCGCCGTGGGCGCCAGGACGAGCCAGGTAAGGCTGCAGTTCCTGCTCGAGTCGGTGATGCTCGCCACGGTGGGAGGGCTGGTGGGCATCCTCGCGGGAGTCGGGGTCTCCTACCTGCTGGCCTGGCAGTTCAACTGGCCGATGCTGGTCTCCCCCACCGCGGTGTGCGTCTCGGTGATCTTCTCCGGAGTCGTCGGGATGGTGTTCGGTTACTACCCCGCGAGCAAGGCCGCCTCGCTGGATCCGATCGAGGCGCTGCGGTATGAGTGAGCCGCCCGGGCCCCCACGCTCCGGGCGTGACGCGGCGCGCTTGTCCCCTTCCGGCTCTGTGAGGACGTGAGGCCCCTCCTCGCCGGCATCGCTCTTCTGGCCGCCGCGAGCCTCGCCGTGGCCGCCTACACGATTCCCCCGAACCCGCCCCAGGCCGTCAGCGATTACGCCGGTGTCCTCCGACCTGAGGATACCCGCGCGCTGGAGGATCTGGCTCGCGAGGTCTGGGACAAGTCGAAGGTGGCGATGGTGGTGGTCACCATCCGGTCCCTCGAAGGGGAGGTCCTCGAGGAGCTGACACTGAGGTGGGGGCGCGCGTGGGGGATCGGGGAAAGGGAGACCAACCGCGGCATCCTCCTGCTGTTGGCGGTGGAGGATCGGAAGATCCGTGTGGAGAACGGCTACGGTGTCGAAGGTTTCCTGCCGGACGGCTTGACCGGCGCCATTCTGGACGACGAGGCGCTCCCTTCCTTCAGAAGAGGTGATTACTCGGGCGGCATCCGCAAGACGATGGAGCGGATCGCCTCCCTCGTGGCGGCCGAGAACAACGTGGAGATCAAGGGCGCCGCCGCCCGGCGGGCGGCGTCTCGGCCCACCCGGGGACGCCTCTCCGCCAGGGAGCTGTTCTTCGTCTTCCTGATCGCGGGTATCATCGGGGTCCTGGCGGTCCGGGCGCTGATGACGAGCCAGGGGCACCCGGCCGGCCGGTTCCGCCGGAGACGCCGGCGGGACCCCTGGTGGTGGGGTGGGCTCGGGGGCGGGTTCGGCGGATTCGGAGGGGGTGGAGGGCTGGGAGGCGGCGGCTTCGGAGGGTTCGGCGGCGGCTCGTTTGGAGGCGGAGGGGCCTCACGCGGCTGGTAAGGAGGGGTTGAGGATGGAGCAGGCAAGCGTGACCGACCGAAAGACCGGCAAGCAGCTCGACAAGCTGTGCGAGGAGCTTCAGCGCGTCTTCGGCGACGACCTGCTCTCGGTGGTCCTGTACGGGTCGGCGGCCCGCTCAGAGGACTTCGCTCCCGGCTCGGACCTGAACGTGCTGGTGGTCCTGAAAGAGATAACCCTGGAGAGCCTGGAGCGTGGCACGGCCCCCACACGCCGGTGGGAGACGCAGGGGAACAGGCCGCTGTTGTTCTTCTCGCCGGAGTGGATCCGTCGATCCAGCGATGTCTTTCCCCTGGAGTTTCTCGACATCCAGGAGTCGCACAGGGTCCTGGCCGGCGTGGATCCTTTCGCCGGGCTGGATGTCCCGCGGGAGAACCTGCGTCTTCAGTGCGAGAGCGAGCTGAAGACGAAGCTGATTCACCTGCGAACGGGGTACATGGAGCTGCACGAGGACCCGGAGGCCCTGTCCAGGCTCCTGGCCTCGAGCTACGCGCCGCTTGTCGCCATCCTCAGAGGCGCCCTGCGGATCACCGGCTCGCCCGTGCCCGCCCGCAGCGAGGAGGTGGTCGCGAGCGCCGCGAAGGCGTGTGGCCTGGATCCCGCGCCGTTTCTCGAGGTCGCCGCGATCCGGCGCGGGGGGGTGGCCGCCGCCTCGGCCAAGCCGGTGTTCAAGCGGTACTATGCGCAGATGGAGACGCTGGCGCGCTTCGTGGACGCCGGCTTCACGGGAGGAGCGAACCGATGAAGAAGATTCTGGCAGGAGGATGCGGTCTGCTGGCCATCCTGGGCGTCGTGATCGTCCTGCTGGGAGGTCTGTACCTTTGGTCCACCTACAACAAGATCGTGACGGCGGAGCAGGCGGTGGACGGAGCCTGGGCCCAGGTGGAGAACAACCTCCAGCGCCGTGCGGATCTGGTCCCCAATCTCGTGGAGACGGTGAAGGGATACGCCGCTCACGAGCGGGAGATCTTCGAGAACGTGGCGGAGGCGCGCAGCAGGCTGGCCGGGGCGGCCGCGCCTCAGGAGGCGGCCGCCGCCAACGCGGGACTGACTTCGGCCCTGGGCCGCCTGCTGGCGATCGCGGAGAACTACCCCGACCTGAAGGCCAATCAGAACTTCACCCGGCTGCAGGATGAGCTGGCCGGAACGGAGAACCGCCTCGCGGTCGCCCGCCGCGACTACAACGAGCTGGTCCGGCAGTTCAACACGCTGATCGTCCGGTTCCCCGCCAACCTGGCCGCCGGGCTCTTCGGCAAGAGCGCCAAACCCTATTTCGAGGCCGAAGCCGAAAAGAAAGACGTCCCCCAGGTAAAGTTTTGATATCTAACATGTTGGGGTGAAAGGGATTGGTGCTGTAAAACCGTTGACACCGGCGTGAGATCGGCGTATATTGCGGCGACTCAATTCCACTTGCTAGATATCCGCCCCGGGCTTCCTTGCCACGACCCCGCGGCATCAATAACCGATAACTAAGAGGTGTGCCCAACGATGAGTTCGTCCAGGTTCTCAGTGATCCTGGCAGTGTCGCTTTTCGCGGTTGCTGGAACTCCGGGGTTCGCCGCGTCCCTCTCCGAGCCGCTCGTGGATACGGGGCTCACGGTCGTCACTCCCCGGCCCGACGCCGACCTGGTCGTCGTGCGCGAGCGGTTCTACTCCACCCCGGGAGTCGACCTCACCTCTTTTGGCATCGGCACGGGAAACGACGAGTTCGTCCAGTCGATCTACTTCAGGTTTTTCACCCAGAGCACGTCCGGCGCCGAGGACTCGCTGCTCGGAGCGGTCACCTTCCCGCCAGGCACGACGATCCTGGGGTTCATCTACCAACCCTCATTGCTGGGGGCCGACGCTCCCGGCCCGTACACGCAGAGCGACGCCCTGTTCGCCGTGGCCGCCAATCCGGCCGACTACTCACCCTCCTCACGTGGGTTCGAGCCCCCTGGCACAGGCATCGGGTCCTCCGAATACATCTGCCAGATGGACGAGCGGAGCTTTCTGTTCGGCCTCGACGTCACAGGCGGCATGGATGACTTCCGAGTGATCGTGGATTATGGAAACAGCTTTCCCCCGGCCCTGACGTTCCAGGTGGACCTTTACGAGGAGGTGCTCGGGGGCGCCACCGCCGTTCGCGGCCTCCGCCTGGGGAATCCCTCCGGCAGCACGGTTCCAGGCGAGGGGGACCATGGGGAGGTGACCCATCTGGTCCAGATCCCCCTGACGCAGGACGACCCGCCCGTCGCCAGCTCCACACCGCCCACGTCAGGGGGTCACGTGATCTACCTCTCCCGCGAGACAAACGGCCGCCCGAGAATCGACGGGTTCGATCTGAGAGCCGGCGCCTGGATGCCCGCCATCGCTCAGATGCCCACGGCCTTTGGGAACACCTCGCGCGCGATCGCGGTTGGGTCGCTCGACGGGCTGCTCTACATGGTGGGGGGGGAGACCGGTCTGGCCTCCGTGGACCCCACCACCGGAAGCGTCTCCAACATCGGCATGCCGGACAACACAGGCCATGTCATCAGGGCCGCCGCGGTGAGCGGGAACAGCAGGGTCTTCGTCCTGCGAGAGACCAGCTTCCCCAGCCCGGAGGATGCCTGGGTTGACGCCTACGACACCTCCAGCGGCGTATTCACCACCGATTTCGCTGTTTTCGGGACGAACAACATGCCGCACCCGGTGGACATCATTGCCGGCACGGACGGACAGCTTTACGTGCTTGGCTTCATCAACGGCTTCCACAAGGTGGACCCCGTCACCGGCGCCATCACCCTGGACGCGGCCATCCTTCCCGACACGCCAGGGAACAACGTCCGGGGAGTCGCCGACCCTCAGAGCAACCTCGTCTACATCCTCCGCGACACGGGCACCGCCAGCACCGGCGACTCCTTCGTGGACACGGTGGACACCATGACGGGGGCCTTCACACAGAACGTCTTCACGGTATCGGGCACCTTCGTCCCCGACCCAGCCGGCATCATGGTGGACAACGCCAGGAACCTGTGGGTGTTCGGCAAGAACGGCGGGGCGGTCGGGTTCGACCTGACCTCCCCCTCCAGCCCCCCCTTCTACGAGACTCGCTGCCTCGACTTCGCGGGCTTCACGACCCACGCGGCCATCCCGCGTGTGCCCCGGGAGGTGTCGCCGCCGCT
>Ga0187893_10007673_pt1 | contig 17516 bp, 12 predicted proteins | sample MA1701074metaG_FD_139574 | JGI IMG/M metagenome (GOLD analysis project Ga0187893, IMG submission 139574) | White microbial mat communities from a basaltic lava cave in the Kipuka Kanohina Cave System on the Island of Hawaii, USA - MA170107-4 metaG ... | reverse complement strand
TTTCACGACAGTCTCGACGGTGATCTTCGTTGGTGTCTTGTATTGGTTATGGGTTGCACCCTTGCATCGGCCGGGAAATCTCTCCCCTTCACATCAGTTCACGCCAAGCCAGTAACTCACCTTCACAACGAAAAAGTTGTCGCCCGCCGCGCGGGTCGCATCCCACAAAGCTCCGGGACCAATCAGCTGACCAGCCGCACCAAGATCCTGCCGGCTCTGCTGCCAGATGAGGAACGCCGTGCTCCCAGGCAGTCACTCCCAGCGCAGCACAAGATTCGATCGAAATGAGAGTCGCTGAAAATCGAGCGCGGGGATTGTGAACGTCGTACCACCATCGTTCACAGTGCTCACGCCCGACGCGTCCTTCGTAATCGTCGTCCCCGTCCCACTCGCGCCGTACGTTCGCAGCGAACGACTCTCAGGCGCGGGCAACTCGCCAAAATCATAGAAGCGCCCGCTCGCCGCGAACGGCTCTGCATATGCCTCCACAGTGAAGTTAGGCGTGAAAGCATAGTTCAGACGAAAGCGCGCCGACAACGTGCTGCGCTCGATGAACGCGAAGATGTAACGCTGGCCAAACGTCGTCGCGGATCCATCAGATCGCGTCGCGACATACTGCCGGGCATCCACCGCGCGCGAATACGTGGGATCGATCGACGCCTGCCACTGTGACGCCGGCCGCAGACTCACGCCCGCGGTCCAATCCGAGCGCCATCCGCCGAATTCGTCGTGGAAGTAAATCGTGCGGGCGTACCATACCGTAGGCACCTGCGCGCGGCTCAATATCTGAGCCATGACTTCGTACACGTTAGGTGTTCCCATGAGCGGACCACCACGCGTCAGGTCGTCGCTCAGCGAGCGCCGATGCACGGTGATGCGCCCGAACAGCCGCTTGAAGTTGTGCAGCGTGAACTGGCCGTTCTCAGTGAACCGCATGTACTGCTGAGTGCCACCGTAGTTCCACCCAGCCACCATGGAAGTGCCGAACTGGAAGTAGCGTACATACTTGTTAGGCTTCGTGTCCCGTAACTGCACGTCGGCGTTGAAGTCGATGTCGTCGCCGCTGCGCATCTGCCCCGCATCATTGATGTCGAACCCGGGCGAGCGCGCCGACAGCTGGAGGCCACCCAGCGTGAAGCGACCGGCGTTCTTGTCCAGACGCAACGATGCCGTGGCCCCGCCTAACGAAGTCCGCGTGGAATCGAACGAGATGTGATCCTGATCCGGACGCTGGTAATAGTGCGCGCTCGAGTGCTGCAGCCGCGCGATCGAAGCCGCGTCACCGTCAACTCTGCTGCCTCCAACCCAACCAGTGATCTCATACATCCCTTCCATATAACGCAGCTTCCAATCGACGCCGCCGGCGAGCGCGGTCGCGGGCAGCAAACGCTCGAGCCCACCACGGTCGTCGAGCCAGCGATGCACGTGCGTAAAGGATAAACCCACGTTGGACTGCTGACTCCCGAACTCCTGCTGCAGACGCAACACCCCGAATGAGCTTGGCGGCTCGACGGCGACGCGGTCGCGCAGCGTTGTCGTCGTATCGAACGTGCGCGCGTATTCACGCGGCGTAATCGCTGCCAGTGCGCCGACTGAGAGTCCGCTGGCGAGCCGGCCAGTCACCTTCGCCGCTGAAAGAATCGTCGTGTTCGTCGGCGCGTCGACGAAATGCGCCGACGCCGATCCACGCGGCGCGGCGCCGATGCGTCGGCTATAAAACCAGCTCGGTCGCCCGATGAAGCTCTGCCCGCGGCCCGTCAACAATTCATTGCCTTCAATGAAGAACGGTCGCCGCTCTTCGAATATCGTCTCGAATGCCGTCAGGTTGACGACAGCAGGATCGGCTTCGACTTGCCCGAAGTCCGGATTGATCGTCGCGTCCAGCGTTAGGTTCGGTCCCAGCCCCGCCTTGAGGTCCCCTCCAATGCGCCCGCCAATCCTGTCATCGAAGGGATTGCGCGGATCGACATTCGCGCGATACGTCAGCTCCGTTGCCACGTAAGGCAGCAGCTCGAGACGCCGCGCCGGAGGAATGCCGGAAATGCCCTCGAGTCGTCCGAAGTGCGACGCAAAACCTGCGGCAGCTACGGGGATGAGCACCCACTGGATCCGCTCGCTCTTGTCCGCGACATAACGCGTGAGTTGCAATCCCCACGTTTGATCTGCTGCCGCGTTGAACCGCAGCTGCGAGAAGGGGATGTGCATCTCGGCGGTCCACCCTTCCGCATCGACGCGCGCCCGCGCGCTCCAGATGGGATCGTACTGCGGCTCACGACCGCTATCCTCGCTGTCCTGCGAGTGATAAGCATCGCCCCGAACGCCGCCTGACGAGACAGAGAAGCTGTACGCAGTGCGCCGGTCGAAATACGGATCCAGCGAAACCGTGAAGACCTCGGCGTCGCTGTCGCCATCGCGACGAGTGATCGACGTGCGAATTGCGGTTGGATCGGAACGCCGCAGCCGAGCGCCGACATAGAGGCCGTGGTCATCATATAGAAGGCGAACTTCTGTGGCCACGCTCGGCGTCGCTCCTTCTATCGGAATCATTTGGACGAAGTCGGAGATCGCTGTCGCGCGCTGCCAGGCCGGATCATCGAGCTGGGCGTCGATGCGCGGCGCGGGTCCGACGACGCGCTCGGCGCGCGCCGACTTCGCGGCGGAACTCTGTGAGAGCACGATGGCGGGCATCGCGACGGTTAGCGCGAGCAATGAACAGCGATGTGGGAATCGCAATGTGAAGCCCTAACGCGGATGACGGTGCCGAGGCGCCGTGCGAAAACAAGGCGTCGAGCACAGCACGACGCACGTAACTCCGCCTACGCTCAGCGAAGCAGGAGCGCTGTGATGATCGAGCCGATTATCGCGCCGGCGCCGGCGCCGACTCCGAGTAGAGTCGCGTAAACGCGGTTACGGGCCGCACCTGGCTTCGCCTTGTCCGGAGCCAGCCAGATCTCCGAAATAGGAAACGTCCGCGTGTAACCCCAACCGTCATTCAGCTTCACTCGCTTCTTCGCGGCATCGTAGGCGACCACGGAACAAGTCCAAGGTCCCCACCATGGCCAATTGACGACAACGCGCTCACCAGGGATGAAGGCGCACGGTCGCAGATGATCCAGCGTGAGATTGTGCTCGCTCCCGCCGAGGAAGCGCACCTGAGCGCCTTCCTCCGATGCGGACAAAACCTCCGCGACGTAGAACTTGCCATCGGCCGATCGCGCCCACGTTAGGCGACCCACGACGGGCCGCGCGGGAAGGTTGAGGCGCTCGCTCAGCGCGCGCTCGACGGCGCGGCGCGAGAAGCCAACTTCCTCAGCTGCGCTAACTACCGCCGCGAGCTCCGAATTCCACTCGGGTCCATGCCGCGCCGTGCGTTGAATCTCCTCGGCGCGCGAAAGTACGTCCTGCAACTCCTCGTCTGTCAGTCGCATTGCAACTTCCTGCCCGTGAGCTGCCTGAAGCTTGTCCTACGGATATCGGACTCGGAAGGATGCAGCCAAACAGGGCTTAGTTGACTTGGCGGTCGAGCTCGAGCGTGTCCATGTCTGCTCCTTTACTGCGCGCGTTTTCGTCTCGCCGTCCAGGCGGCTGCGGCCATCACCAATACGTTGGCAGCAACAACCGGCGCCGAGTTGATCACGACGCCGTACGTCATCCACATCGCCGCGCCGATGACCTGCACCGCGCGCAAGCTGCGCTCACCCTTGCAAAAGTACGACGCCACGACAACGCCGGTGGCAATCCAACCGATAGACGCTGTAAAGTATTGCATTCGTGACGTTAGGCAGCTGTGTTGCCGGCTGTGAGGGAAGTGTCGCTCACGACTACGCGATCTGTTCGCAACTTCTCCCACATATCTAACAACAATCCGTTCGACTCGAGTAGCGCACGAATCTCGCGCGGCTCCCAGCCGAGTACCTGATCCAGCACGGGAAGCAGGATACTGACCGCGTTGTCGCTCAACACAGTGCGCTTCGCGATCCGCGCCAGCTGCTTGTTCTCCGAGACGGCGATCGTGAAACCGCCTCTGTTATTGACGTGCAGCATCACGTGTATGTCGGAGCTGCCGTCCCCGACGTAGATCACCCGATCGGGGGGAACTCCGAAGCGGCGCTCCAGCTCGTCGATCACCGCAACCTTGCCATAGCCGGCCCTAACGCGACGAACGGACTGCACTTCTCCGGCGCTTGGATCGAAGTCCAACTCGGTGGCGAAGATCCGATCGGCTGAAACGGCGCCGGCGAGTGCCGATTCGACAACCTCACGCGGCGCGGCTGAAATCACGCAGAAGGAGAATCGGAAATCGCCGAAGCCACGGGCCAATAAGTCGACGAGCGCCGGAACCGCGCTCTTGAGGCGCACGTGGCGACCAACCTCGACCAGGTGTTCTCGGCGCACACCGCGAAACGCGGGGTCGTGGCGGATGAGATACGCCAGCTCGCCTCCCTGCTGCACGAGGTTGCTACTCGCCAATCCCGCGACCTTCTCCTCATAGCCGGAGAGACCGAGCAGATCGCTCAGCACGTGGCCGGAATCGTTGAAGCTCAAGGTCTGGTCAAAATCCGACGCCAACAGGAACTGATTTGGTATAATTGCCATAACATCTTTATGTCTGAGTCCAAACGGATGCAAAGGCCCACATAAGCACAGTAAACGTTTAGCCTCGGGATTCAAGCTTGCGATCGGTCAGCATGCCTTTCTGCGAAGCTGTTATATCATTCGGGTGAGCTATGACTACATCTGCTCGCCTGAGTAAGCACGCGCGCGTTTTCGCGACGTTGCGGCGCGAGATCGAGGCTGGCCGTTGGAAGGGTGGGGAACGCCTCCCTAGCGAGGCGGACCTCACGCGGCGCTTTGGACACTCGCGCATCACGGTGGGCCGAGCGCTGAGGGATTTGCAGGTCGCCGGACTGGTGGAGCGCCGCGCAGGGTCGGGCACATTCGTTAGGCGCGCGCAAGCCGGCTCGGTGCTGTCCTTCGGTCTACTGATTCCAGACTTGGGCGAGAGCGAGATCTTCGAGCCGATCTGTCAGGGGATGATGGCGTCGCCAATGGCGCGCGAGCATGCGCTTGTTTGGGGGAGTGGGTTGAGCGAGGCCGAATCGAAAGCAGAACGCGCCCTGCAGCTGTGCAGACACTACATCGAACGCGGAGTCTCCGGCGTCTTCTTCGCTCCCCTCGAATACGCGCAAGGGAAGGAAGAAGCGAACCGTCGGATTGTCGCAGCTCTGGACGAAGCGCGCATTCCTGTCGTGCTGCTCGATCGCACGGTGCTCCCGTATCCAGAGCCGGGTCAGCACGACCTCGTCGGCATCGATAACCGCCGCGCCGGTTACGTCATCACCGAGCACTTGCTGAGGTTAGGATGCCGCCGAGTAGCCTTCGTCGCTGCGCCTAACGCCATATCCACTGTCGATGCGCGCGAAGCCGGCTATCGCGAAGCGCTCTCCAAGTGGAACGTTCCGCTCGAGCCGGCCCTCGTATCGCGTATCGATCCGCAAGACGTCGCGAAGGTTGAAACGCTTCTGGAACGACGTCCCGATGGAATCGTCTCTGGCAACGATCGAACCGCTGGACGTCTGATGCAATCGATGCGCTTTCTCGGCTACGACATACCTAACGACGTTCGGCTGGTTGGCATTGATGACGTCGAGTATGCACGGCTGCTACCCGTCGCGCTCACCACCCTACGACAACCCACACGCCAGATCGGTGAGACGGCGCTGGCTGTGATGCTTGATAGAGTCGCACGGCCGCACGCGCCGGCGCGACACACGCTGCTGCACTGCGAGCTAGTCGTTCGCGAATCGTGCGGCGCTAAGACGGCGGCGAGCTAGGCCCCGTTTCCGCCAGGTGTAGCCGGCGGCGTCGGCACATGGAGAATGCCGATGCGCACAGTCGCAGTCGCGAGGAAGATCTCACGCAGGAACAGCAGCAAGCCGAGGAAGAAGGCGAGCATCGCGACGACGAATAGCACGCCGATGATGCCGGACGCGTCGACGTTCAGAAAGGCGCCGAGAAAGAGAACCGCGATCACGGCACAGATCAGCAACGCCGTCACCGTGCAGAGAGTGATCGCGCGATGGATGAGCTTTGCGCGTCTCGATAGGGACGCCATGTCCGCGATTACGGTCGCATCGGGAGCAGTGCCGCGCTGGCCCAGCTCGCGCTCGACAGTGCGAGCTCGGTCGACGATGCGCGCGAGGCGGTTGGTCATGACGGTCAGCATTGCGCCGATGGCGGACAGAAGAAAAACAGGAGCCACCGCGAGCTGTATGACGTGTGCAACTGCTGTAACGCCCGTCTCTTGAGTCATCGTTACTCCTCGCGACGCCTAACGCACGGGCTAGCATCAAAGCCACGATCAAAAGCAAGAATCAACACCTAACGCGGAGGCCGCAGAGGTTCCGCACGTGCAGCTGATGGAGCGCTGGGTGAGGGTCGCTTGGGCCCCTTGCCGCGCTTGTACACGAGAATCGTGCGACGGAATTCCATAACGACTGTTCCGTCCTGCTTGAATCCTGTCGTCTTGATTCCAACGATTCCCATCGTCGGGCGCGATTCCGATTCGCGCGCGCTCAACACTTCGGTCTGCGCGTAGATCGTATCGCCCTCGAAGACAGGCGCGGGAAGTTTTACTTCCTCCCAGCCGAGGTTGAATGCGTTCTGCGATACGTCGCTGACGGACAGGCCGGTCACTAGTGCGAGGACGAACGGCGAGCTGACGAGCGGCTGTCCGAACTCGGTCTGCGCGGAGTAGTGCCTGTCGATGTGGATGGGATTCGGATTGCACGTGAGCAGCGAAAACCACGCGTTGTCAGTCGCTGTCACCGTCCGCCCGATGGCGTGCGGCAGCAGCATTCCCACTTTGAAATCCTCGAAGAATCTTCCGTCGCTCATGTGCTCCTCTGCACTGTTGGAAGCGCCGCGACAGCGGTGACAATCATCGCGCGGTGAAGATGATCTGTAATACGCTGCGTCGTGACCCCTCTTTCCAACTTGTGAGCCTGACGTGAATTCGCGACGCCAGTTCCTTATCAAGGCACCACTCGGCTTGGCTTCGGTCGCTGCGGCATGTCGCGGTGAGCAGCGGCCCGGCGCGAAATACCAACCCGCCTCGCAATCCACCCCTGGCGCCCCGGTCGCATTCGGAACGTCAGCGCCCACGGGACCGGCGCTCTCGGCGTCGACTTTCACCGAAGCGGAGAAGCTCGCGCACGTGGCAAACAGCGACAGCGAACGCGCGATGATGGTACGGGCATGGCCGCGCACGCTGGCACCGACGCTCGAGCGGCGCACAGGTCCACGCAAGGTGAAGCTCGCGCCGGAGCTATCACCAGCAACGCTGTGGGATCCGCTGCGCGCTGTTGGCGCGCGCATGCCGACGCGTGATCGATTCGTCCGTTCGGCGGGCGATCCCGGGCCGCTCCCTTCCCGCGACGCGGACATCGCGTACGCGCCCGTCACGTCACTCTCGCGTTGGATCCAGCGACGGCAGCTCACGGCGGAGCGCCTAACGAGCATCTACCTGGAACGCATCCTCAAGTTCGACGGACAGTTGCGCAGCGTGATCACGCTGTTGCGCAATGACGCGCTGGAACGGGCGCGTGCGATGGATGTAGAAATCTCCAAGGGCAAATACCGCGGCCCCCTGCACGGCATCCCGTACGGAGTGAAGGACCTCCTCGACACCGCCGGGATCAAGACGACCTGGGGCGCGGAGCCGTTTCGCGATCGGATGCCGGCACGCGATTCAGTCGTTGTGCAGCGCCTGAACGAAGCTGGTGCGGTGCTGCTTGCGAAGTTGTCGTTAGGTGCACTGGCTTTGAACGACATCTGGTTCGGCGGCCAGACGATGAACCCGTGGCTCATCGAGGAAGGCGCATCAGGATCGAGCGCCGGCCCGGGAGCGGCGACGGCGGCCGCACTGGTCGGATTCAGCATCGGGAGTGAGACCGGAGGCAGCATCGTCGCGCCGAGTATGCGCTGCGGCGTGACCGGGCTGCGTCCCACGTTCGGTCGAGTCGCGCGCACTGGTGCGATGACGCTGTGTTGGTCGCTCGACAAGCTCGGCCCAATGACACGCACGGTCGAGGACGCGATGCTCGTGCTGGCCGCAGTCAACGGACCCGACGCCGGCGATGTCTCAAGCGTCACGAGTCATCTCGACTTCAATGCGGCGGCTCCAGTGCGCGGACTGCGTGTCGGCGTTTTCAAGGGATGGATGGACGCGGCTCCGGCAACGCCCGTCGACCGCGCCGCGCTCTCGACCCTAACGAGCGCGGGATGCGCTCCTGTCGAGCTCACGTGGCCCGAGCTTCCTCAAGGTTCGCTGATGCCGATCCTGTTTAGCGAGGCCGCCGCGGCGTTCGAGGAACTGACGCTCTCCGGCAGGATGAGCGAGCTCAGAGTGCAGGTGCCGGACGCATGGCCCAACCTGTTCCGCATGTCACGCTTCCTCACGGCGGTGGATTTCGTGCAGGGCGACCGTCTGCGTCGGCGCTTCGCGCAGGAACTGGCGGCTATGTTCGAGCGCGTGGACTTCCTGCTCGTTCCTTCGCTGCGCGATGAATCCCTCACAGTTACAAACTTCACCGGGCATCCGTCGCTGACTGTGCGCACAGGCTTCGTCGACGTGAGTGAGGCTCGCAGCGACTGGGCACCGGACCCTAACAACCCGCTGCCGCGGTTCGATCCACCGCGGCGAGTGCCACACGGCGTCACGCTTATTGGTCGCCTCTTCGACGAGGGCACCATCGCGATCGCCGGACTCGCGTTAGAGCGTGCGTCCGGCGCCGCCGCGGAGCGGCCGGTGACCTTCTAACGGCCTAACGCGCCGGCGCCTCGCCGGCGATGGCGAAGAGGGACATCGGGTCCACGGTGACGTCGCCGTAGCGCACGATCAGATGCAAATGTGGTCCTGTCACGCGACCGCTGGCCCCAACGCGCCCGATCACTTGACCCCGTGCCACGGTATCGCCCGCGGCCACCGTCTGCTCCGACAGATGCAAATATGCACTCGTTAGGCCGACGCCATGATCCAGGTACACCACGTTGCCGCCGTAGAAGAATGCATCCACGATGCGAACCACGCCGCGGTTCGCGGCGCGCACCGGCGCGCCCGTCGCACCGGCGAAGTCGGTGCCCATGTGGCGCGAAGTGAGCGTGCCGTTGTACTCGCGACCGTGCCCGAAGCCGCTCGTAATGCGCGATTGGCGGGGCAGCACGAACGTGTCGTTCCAAAGCCGTGGCGTCGAATGCGCGTTCTTCGCCACGTCGATGGCGCGCTCCGTTTCGCGGCGGATGCGCTCAGCCGTCACAGAATCTGGCGGCTGCGCAAACTTTGGCGCGACCGTGAGATGATCGATTCTATAGTTGGCGCTGCGTGCCTCGAGCCGAACGACTAGCGAGTCCTCCTCCCCGGCCGTCGCACAGTGGAGGACGAGCCCTAACGAGCGATCGCTGTCGATTGGCACCGCCGCGAACGATTCAGCGGTTGTGCTGTCACCTGCGCCGGCGGTGAAGTGAAGTGCTTGGCTGGCAAACCTACCGGCGAGGCGCGTCCCCGCTGGTATACCGGACGCGCGCACACGAAACAGCGAACCTTGCCGCGGTGCCGATGGCTCCCACGTGACCGCGAGCGCATTCGCGCAGGTGGCCGATCGCGATGCCGGTTGATTCGCCGAGAGCAGCGGAGCACCAACGATGACCAGGATGGAGGCGACTGAGGCGGGATTACGCATTTGTGAGACCTGATACCCGTTCTCCCTCATTAGGAGCCAGCGACCAGCGCGGTCTCGTCCCTGTCGCCTTGGCGCGCGAGGCCTAACCAGACTCCGAACACTTCCGAACACTTTGCGACGCGCCAAGCGTGCACAATTGAAACCAAGCACCCAGTTTCCGCGATCCTAGTTGCGCACCCGCCCGAGCTCCAATGCGCGCACGGCTCAAACTCGACAGACTGCAACAACTACTCGCGGCCAGCCCGCTCAGCCAAAACCACTGGGCGCTCAAGATCGGCCTATCGCGCGGCCACTGGTCGGACATCGTCAACGGCCGCCATCCATACCCAAGCACGAAGACACGCCAGCGAATGCTCGAGGAGCTGGGCGTAAAGCTGGAGGATCTGTTCGAGATCGAGTCGGGTTCCGCCAGCGCGACCGACGTCGACTTCCGGCGCGCGATCGCGGATCGCTACATCATCGATACCGAGCTCGGCCAGGGTGGGATGGGCGCCGTTTATCTGGCTCGGGACGTTAGGCACGGCCGCGTTGTCGCCGTCAAAGTGATCTCGCCGGAAGCTGTGAGCGGCATCGGTCTCAACCAGTTTCATCGGGAGATCTCGACGATCGCGCAGCTGCATCACCCGAACATCCTCCCGCTTTTCGACTCGGGAGACGCTGCCGGACATCCTCTTTATGTTATGCCATGGGTGCGCGGCGGTTCGCTGCGCGCGCGGCTGCAGCGAGACGTCCGTCTCGACCTCACAACAGCATTGCGCCTAACGCGCGGCATCGCGGACGCGCTACAGCACGCACATAGCGAGCGCATCCTGCACTGCGACGTCAAACCAGAGAATGTGCTGCTGCACAATGACCATGCGTGGGTCATGGATTTTGGCATCGCGCGCAAGCTCCACAGCGAAATCGGCGAATGGACGCTGCGCAAGCAACTGGACATTTCCGCCGGCACGCCCGCGTACGTAAGCCCCGAGCAAGCGTCCGGCGACGCCAACCTCGACGCACGCTCCGATGTCTATAGTCTCGGTTGCATGGTGTACGAGATACTCGCGGGGCGTACGCCCTTCGGTGGCACGAGCACGCAGGAGATCGTCGCGACGCGTTTCATCGTTCCGCCGCCACCATTGGGAGAGTTTGCTCCCGAGGTTCCGCTCGGCATCAGATCGGTCCTCGAGCGCGCGATGGCGCTGCCGCGCGATCACCGCCCCGAGACGGCCGCCGCCTTCGCGGCGGAGCTGGAGCACGCGGCTGCCAACGCGTCGCGGGTTCTGGTCGCCGCGAGCCTAACGACGTCGCGCGCAATCAGCCGCGCCCGCCGGCGACTCAAGCAGTCACCGGCATACTCCATCGGAGGCAAAGTGCACAACATCTGGCAGGATCTCCGGTACGCTGCACGTGCGCTCATCGCGCGGCCGGCCTTTGCACTCGCCGCCTGCCTAACGCTCGCACTCGGCATTGGCGCGAGCACGGCGATCTTTAGTGTAGTTTACGCTGTTTTGATGAAGCCGCTGCCGTTCGGCGAGCCTGAACGCCTGGTGAGCATCCTGCACAGGATCCCGGGCGGAGGGCGCAATCACGGCCCGGCGACGTACTTCACGTATCGCGACAATCAGCGCGTGTACGAGGACGTCGGCGTCTGGGAGCGGATCGATGTGTCGATTACGGGACGAGGGGATCCGGAACGCGTCGAAGTCCTCAGCGTCAGCGACGCGACCCTGCCCCTCCTGAGAGTGCAGCCCATTCGCGGCCGCCTTTTCAGCAAAGAGGACGATGCGCCGGGGCGACCTCTGCGAGTGATCCTCACGCATGGCTACTGGCAGCGAAGATTCGCTGGCGCTGAAGACGCTATTGGTCAGCCGCTGAATGTCGATGGCGTGCCTGCGGAGGTGATCGGCGTACTCCCGGCGTCATTCAAGTTCTTGCGATCCAATGCCGCTCTGATACTGCCGCAACAACTGGATCGCGCGCGAGCATGCTGCATGGAGTTCGATTTTCAACTCCTGGGTCGCTTGAAGTCGGGGGCGACAATCGCGCAAGCCAATGCCGATATGGCGCGCATGATCCCACTGCTCCCGAAACCGCACGACATCCTGCAAATGCAGCCTAACGTGAGCCCGCTCGTGGCCGATGTCATCGGCGACATCGAGGACGTTCTCTGGATTGTGTTCGGCGCGGTCGGGGTGGTCCTGCTCATCGCCTGCGGCAACGTGGCGAACCTCTTTCTCATCCGCGCCGAAGGTCGTCAGCAAGAGCTGGCGATGCGCGCGGCCCTTGGAGCCAATCGCGGCCGCATCGGCTGGGTGCTCCTCGCCGAAAGCGGACTACTTGCGCTGGCCGCTGGTGCGTTAGGCATCGCGCTGACACAGGCCACGCTTATTCTTCTGCGCCGGATGGCGCCGGCGCAGCTTCCACGAGTCGACGAGATCGGCATCGACCCGGCGGTGCTGCTCTTCGCGGTCGCTATCTCCCTCGTGAGCGCCGCCGCATTCGGCCTCATTGCCGTGCTGAGATTCGGCAGCCCGACCATCACGGCACTCAAGGAAGGCGGGCGATCGGCGAGTGACAGTCGCGGACGGCACCGCACGCGCAATGCGCTTGTCGTGGCGCAAGTCGCGCTGGCATTGTCGCTGATGATTGTGTCTGGACTGATGATCCGTACCTTCGTCGAGATGCGCCAGGTTCAACCTGGCTTCACGCGTCCCGAAGAAGTGCAAACCTTCCGCGTCGCGATACCGCCGGGCATCATCAGCGATTCCCTACAGGTCGTACGCACACACCAGCTCATCGCCGAGCGCCTAACACGAGTGCCTGGCGTCACCTCTATCGGTATATCGTCCTCGATCACGATGGACGGGGAAGACAACGGCAACCCTCTCGAGGCCGAAGGATCTCCTCCGCTAGCCGAAGGCACGTTGACGCCGCTGTACCGCTACAAGAGCTTTGCCCCCGGCTACTTCGAGACGATGGGGAACCGCATCATCGCGGGACGCTCGATCACATGGCACGAGATCTTCGAGATGCGTCCGGTGCTGCTCATCTCGGAGTCGCTCGCGCGTGAGTTTTGGAAGGATCCGGCGAACGCGATCGGCAAGCGCGCGCGTGCCACTGACGCGCACCGGTGGCGCGAGATTGTCGGCGTCGTCGGCAGCGAGCGGGACGATGGTCTGAATCAACCGGCGACAAAGATGGTGTACTGGCCGATGCTGAATGGCGTGTACGATCGCCAATCGTTCGCGTACGCCGTACGGTCGCCGCGCGTTGGAGCCGCCGCGTTTCAGCGCGAGCTGAAGGAAGCCGTGTGGTCGGTCAATCCGGATCTGCCGGTCTCCGATGTGCAGACGCTCGATGAGATCCAGTCGCGTTCGATGGCGCAGACGTCGTTCACGATGGTGATGCTGGGCATCGCCGCAAGCGTGGCCTTGCTGCTCGGCGTCGTGGGGATATACGGGGTCATCGCATACGTCGCGGCGCAACGCACGCGCGAGATCGGCATCCGCATCGCGCTCGGTGCACAGATCACTGAAGTGCGCAGGATGTTTCTCTATCGTGGGCTCTGGCTCACTGGCACTGGTATCGCGTTAGGCATCGGCGCGGCGCTTGCGGTCACGCGTGCGTTGTCCGCGCTGCTGTTCGGTGTCGGCCCGGCCGATCTCCTGACGTACGGCGCCGTGTCGGGCGCGTTGGCGGTCGTGGCGCTCGTGGCGATGTATCTCCCCGCGCGTCGCGCTTCACGGGTCGATCCCATCATCGCCTTACGGGCGGATTTCTAAGGCTTCGGCGTCGATACCGAGCTCGTTGAGAACCTGCAGTGTGTGCTCGCCTAACGCGGGGACGGCGCCCATGCGAGGCTGCACGCTCATGAGGTTGTGCGGCGGGACCAGGGCAGGGATCTCACCGCCAGGCGACTGCACGGTCGTCCAGCGCTTGCGCGCGGCGAGCTGCGGATGTTCAGCCACAGCAGGAACGTCGTTCACATTCCCCGTGGCGATGTCGGCCGCCGTCAGCCACGCTCTCACCTGAGCGCAGGTGTGATCGCGGAACCGCCGTTCGATCAGTGCCTCGAGTGTTTCACGGTTCGTTAGGCGCTGAGCATTGGTGCTGAACCGTGCGTCGTCCGCCAGGTCGGCCTGCTGCATCACCTTGTCGCAAAACCGACGCCACTCGGCATCGTTCTGTATCGCGAACATCACCTGGCCGTCGGCGCACGGGTACGCGCCATAGGGCACGATCATGTTGTGGCGCACGCCGACGCGCGCGGGAACCGTTCCCATCCCCTTCCACACATACAATGGGGGCGACACCCACTCCGTGAGACACTCGAGCATCGAGATGTCGATGCGCTCTCCCTTCCCAGTGAATGCGCGCTGTATCGTCGCCGTCAGGATCGACGAGTACGCGTAGAAACCCGCGGAGATATCGGCAATCGAGATCCCAACTTTGGCAGGGGCGTTAGGCGAGCCTGTAAGCGAGACGACCCCCGACTCCGCCTGCACGAGCATGTCGTATGCCTTGGAGTCACGGTGCGGACCATCCGGACCATAGCCCGAGATGCCGCACCAGATGAGGCGTGGGAGCTTTTGCGCGACGGCGTCGTAGCCAAAGCCGAGCCGTTCGACTGCACCCGGCGCCAGGTTGTGTACGAAGATGTCGGCGCGCGCGAGCAGCTGGGCCAACACACGACGAGCTGCCTCAGTTGACAGGTCTAACGCGACACTGCGCTTCCCACGGTTGAGCCAGACGAAATACGCCGACTGGCCGCGTATCGCCGTGTCGAACGATCGCGCCGAGTCGCCACCGTTAGGCCTCTCGACTTTGATGACGTCTGCGCCCAGATCGGCCAGCTGTCTCGAGCAAAACGGCGCGGCGACGGCTTGCTCGAGCGCGACGACACGTAAGCCACTCAGCGGCAGTTGCCCTTCGCTCAAAACGACCTCGGCATCTCGAGCACGTGCTCGCCGATGTACGAAAGGATCAGGTTCGTTGAAACGGGAGCGACCTGATATAGTCGCGTTTCGCGAAATTTCCGCTCGACATCGTATTCCGCGGCGAAGCCAAAGCCACCGTGAGTCTGCAGGCAGACGTTCGCCGCTTCCCAGGACGCATCGGCGGCCAACAGTTTCGCCATATTCGCCTCGGCGCCACATGGCTGGCCGGCGTCGTACAGTCGGGCCGCCTCGTATCGCATGAGATCAGCCGCGCGCACATTCGCGTATGCGCGCGCGATCGGAAACTGCACACCCTGGTTTTCGCCGATTGGCCTGTCGAATACGATGCGCTCACCCGCATAATGTATGGCGCGATTGATGAACCAGAACCCGTCTCCGATGCACTCTGCGGCGATCAGGATCCGCTCGGCGTTCATCCCACTGAGGATATAGCGGAACCCCTGGCCTTCCTCACCAATAAGATTCTCGGCGGGAACCTCGAAGTCTTCGAGGAAAACTTCGTTTGTCTCATGGTTCACCATGTTGCGGATCGGGCGCAGCGTTAGGCCACGCTTCGATCCTTCGCGCAAGTCGACGAGAAAGACGGACAATCCGTCAGACCTCCTTTTCACGTCGGCGATCGGTGTCGTACGCGCGAGGAGCAGCATGAGATCCGAATGCTGCACGCGCGAAATGAAGATCTTCTGTCCATTGACTACATAGCGATCGGCGCGACGTTCGGCGAACGTTTGGATCTTTGTCGTATCCGTACCAGCCGTCGGTTCCGTCACGCCGAATGCCTGCAGTCGGAGCTCGCCGCGCGCGATCGCAGGCAGGTAGCGCTGCTTCTGCTCGGCTGACCCGTGCCGAAGCAACGTGCCCATGATGTACATCTGCGCGTGGCAGGCTCCGGAGTTCGCTCCGGAGCGGTTGATCTCCTCCAAGATCACGGACGCTTCGGTGACGCTCATGCCTCCACCGCCGTACTCTGTCGGGATCAGTGCCGCGAGCCAACCGGCCTCCGTCAGTGCCTGGACGAACTTTTCCGGATACTCCGCGCGCGAATCCACGTCCTGCCAATAGTCGCTGCCGAACTTCGCGCATAAGCCACGCACGGCGTGACGGTACTCCGCGTGGTCAGCGGCGCGTGGATTGATGTCCGTCATGACAGCGCGACAACCCGCATTACGGCGTTAGGCGCGAGATCGCGAAACAGAAAGGCGATGTCAATGCAGGTTTCGATGTCGCGAACCAACGTGACGCCGCGTTGGGCGATGTCATTGCCAAAGCGCGGGGCGACGAGCGCGACGAACTTCGCCTCCAAGTCCTCGGTCGTGACCGGATTCTCGGGATTGCCGCGCGGGAAGTCGGATGCGCCGCGAAGCACAGTGCCGTCAGTAAGCCGGATCGTGATGCGCGTAGGCCACGCGCCAGGATATTTGGCCGTCAGATCTTCGGCGACGACTACGCGCGTGCGCTGCACGAGCGCCGCGATCGCCGCGTGACAAACGCCGTTAGGCCCGAATCGCTCTTGTGAGAACTGCTCGAGGCCGACGCGTCCATCAATCAGCGCGGCGCCCACGCAATACGCGAGGCTGAACTTCCCGCTGTATGGCGTGCGTGGATTCATCTCCTTCACGATCTCGTAACCAGGGCCGTACGTCTCGATTTCGATGGCGCTTATATCACTGCTGCGCGCCAGCGGTCGCAATTCAAGCGCAACATCGATAGCCGAATGCGTGTGTCCGCAGCACGAGTGCATCTTGTAGCAGTTCTCGCTGATCTTCCAATTCTCCCCAAGACCATCGGTGACGCGCGTGGCGTCGAATCTGCGTCCCATTGCGCGGAAGAATCCGCGTTCACCTTCGAGAATCCGAGTGGCGCCGGTGAAGCCTGCGGCGGCGAGGTCGGCGGCGAGCACACCGTTGAACGCCGCCTTGCCGGGATGCAGGTGTTTGCTCATCGCGCCATCGGCATTGAACTCCCAGAGACCGGCGGCTTGCGTGCCGGCAGTGCCTAACGCGTCGAGCAGTTGCGTCGCGTCCAAGCCGAGCAACGATCCGGCGGCGACGGCGGCGCCGAAGGTTGCAGCCGTACCAGTCGGATGCCAGAAGCGATAGTGATCGGGATTGACTGCCTCGCCAATCCTCAAGGCGGTTTCGTAGCCGAGCGTTACGGCGAGGAGAAAGGACTGGCCGTTTGAGTGCTCGCGTTCGGCGACTGCGAGGGCTGCGGGGATGATCGGCGCTGCGCCGTGGATCGTGGAGCTCTTGTGGATGTCGTCGAGCTCGAGAATGTGCGAGGCGACGCCGTTAGCGAGCGCGGCGCCGGCGGCCGATGATCGTGCGGCGCTGAATACAGTCGCTTCGTCGGATGCCCCAAAGCTCGCGACGACTTGCTGCGCGAGGCGCGCGGGAGGTTCCAGCGATCCGGCGAGAGCAGAGCCGAGCCAGTCCAGGATGGAACGCTTAGTCTCAGCAATGACGTTAGGCGGAGTGTCGCAATACCGTGCTGCTGACATCGCCTCGGCGAGGCGGCGGGTGAGATCGGGCGCATGTAGTGCAGTCATCGGAATGACCACATGACTCGGCGTTTAATGGTGCGAGAACACTTCACGATCTCGTTAGGCCAAGCTGGGCGTGGAGGGTCGTTGTGGTTGCAGCATCTGACCGACGCGTTCTATCGTTTCGCGCGTGCTGTCTTGCGGCACGGCCATCAGAGCATCGTCGAGCGTAAACCAGCGCACCTTCGCAGAGCCCGACTCAGGAATTACAGCCCCGGGCCGCGTGGTGGCGAGTGGGTAGCGGATGTCGCCGTGTTCGTGCTCCGGCTCTCCATGGCCTGCGGGCACCGG
>Ga0187893_10007672_pt1 | contig 17517 bp, 14 predicted proteins | sample MA1701074metaG_FD_139574 | JGI IMG/M metagenome (GOLD analysis project Ga0187893, IMG submission 139574) | White microbial mat communities from a basaltic lava cave in the Kipuka Kanohina Cave System on the Island of Hawaii, USA - MA170107-4 metaG ... | reverse complement strand
CGTGTTGGATCTGGGCGGCAACGCTGGCTTCTTCTCCATTCAGATGAAGCTGCGCGGCGCTGACCGCTGCGTGCTGGTCGATCCCTTCGTCGAATTCAACCGTCAGGCCCAATTCGCAGCCGCGCAGTTTGGCGTCGAGCTTGAAATCGTCAACGAAGACGCCCATACCTATTGCCTCACCACCGACGAACGCTTCGACTATGTGATCTTCCTCGGGCTTCTTTATCACCTGAAGTATCCGGGACTGGTGTTGGATCGCCTGGCTGAGATGACCAAGCATCGCATCTATATTCAATCGCACATCATTGGCTCCGAGGCAGACAGTTACGACAACAAGGCCAACTACGAACGGTCGCTGGACGACCCTCTGTTGGACGATCCGGCTTACCCCAAACTCATGTTCGTGGAGAATCTCTACAACGGCGACGTGACCAACTGGTGGATACCCAACTACTCAGCCTTGGCGGCGCTGGTACGTAGCGCCGGGCTGAAGATTCTCGACCGGCCCCATCCTCAAGTCATTGTCGCCGAGCCGGAATTTCATTTCGGGAAAGTGGTTTACCCAAAACTGGTGTTCCCGCGCTACGGCAAGAAAGGCTCTGCGCTCTACCCAGGTGCGCAGCAGTACGACGCTGAATTGTGGAAGGAACTAATCCGCCGAACTGAAGACAAGAAATGACCAAGGGGCCTGCGAATCAGACGGCAAGCATGGGAGGGCGAGGCTCCCGCCGAGCCGTCCAACCGTGAGATCCTTTCCGAAAAGGCTCGGCAGGAGCCTCGCCCTCCCGCATCCCACAATCAGAGCTACATCGCGAATCCTGTCAGCGTCTTTTTCGAACCGGCAACCACGTACCCCGAACCACGGCTTCCTAACCTGCCGACCTTCATTGCACCGGCTGCCCGCATCGTCCTCCACTGCCAAAATAGCCGCCCCGTAATTCATTGATCTCACTCGCCGTACTGAATTGGCCAGCCTTGTGCACTGGGTGAGCTGAATGCCTCTCGAGGCTGGAGTTCGACCTCAGCTTCATTGATCAAATCCGATTGGAGAACTCATGTCCACAAGCCACACCAGTGCAATTCTCTCTCGACTTCTCATCCTGCCTTTCCTCTGGTCTTCCCCAGTCTTCGCTGAACCCTTGACTGGTGCGATGGAAGTACGGGGAACGATCGGATACTCGAACTTCCTGGACGAAGGTCCCCTGCACCATCTGGTTACCGGCGGATCGGCTCGGTTCTATGTGACAAACCGTGTCGCCGTCGAGCCTGAGTTCCTGTTCATGTACCGCTCGCGTCAGGACATCGACTTCCAAGTCATCCCAAACGTGGTCTTCGATTTCACAAAGCGAGAGTCGCGTTTTCAACCTTACGCAATTGGAGGTGTGGGTCTTCAACGCCACCGGGAGTTGACCGGAACGAGTTATTACTGGTCCAACAGTCGGACTGCCACCGCAGGGATTGGGACGAAGATCTTTCTGAGCGATCGTCTCTTCGTGGCTCCGGAATTCCGTCTGGGGCTGGAACCCATTGTGCGGATTACCGGGAGTGTTGGATATGTGTTTTGAGAAAGATAGATCCTCAAGGGTCGAGGTTTCTCTGAGCGGCCAAAACTCTCCTGAACTGCTCCACCTTTCCGGAATTTTCGGGTGCCAGGTTAGTTTTCTCCGCAGCGTCGCGGGCGACATCATAAAGTTCGACGGTATTGGGATCCCGCGGCCGGACAATCAGCTTCCAGTCATCTTGAAGCACTGCAGCCGAGTCGCCCACATTCCAGTAGAGTGTCGGCGCTGGCGGTTCTGCGCCCTGACCTGACAGCAGCGACCAAATGTTGCGGCCTTCGAGCTTCCACTGATCTGAAACCCGAGCACCTGCCAGATGTGCCAACGTTGGGAACCAGTCGAGATAACTGACTGGTGTCTGAAGCACTCTGGGCTTGAGACGGCCTCTCCAGTAAACAAACGCCGGCACCCGTACTCCTCCCTCGTAAAGGTCCGTCTTCCAGCCGCGCAATGGTTGATTATCGCCAAGGACCGGATTAGGTCCGTGCTTGCCTCCATAGTCCACTTCGGAGTGGTACTCCTGCTGGCCACCGTTATCGCTCGTAAAGAAGATCAGGGTTTCAGAAAGCTTCCCGGCCTTTTCTAGCGCCTCGACAATGCGGCCGATGCCCGCGTCCATGTGCGTCACGCTCGCCGCGTAGAGACGACGTGAGGGATCCTTGATCGAGGACGAATAGGGCGCAACCCATTGATTTTCTTCCTGGAGGGGAAAGTGAGGAACACTGAAGGCAACCCACAAAAAGAACGGCTTGCTTCGCTGTGTCGTAATGAAACGGACTGCTTCGCTGGCTATCAAATCGGTGGCATGACCCGTCTCATCGACATACGAGTCGTTGCGGTGCCAACTTCGATCTCCGTTCTTGTACAAGTGCGAGTACTGATCAAGCTGCCCATGCAGGTAACCATAGGTTTGATCGAATCCATACTGGCGCGGGCCAACGTCGGGTCGAAGTCCAAGATGCCATTTCCCAAAAAGGGCAGTCGTGTATCCGCGGGTTCTGAGAATGCTGGCCAGCGTCGAGTTGCCGGAGGGGAGGCTTTGTTCGCTTCGTCCAGCGATAGGACCATGGATTCCAAACCGACTTGGATTGCGGCCCGTCAATAGGCCCGCGCGTGTCGGAGAGCAAGTTGGGTAAACATAGTGGCGCTCCAGCCTGACTCCCGCTGTGGCAAGTTTGTCAATGTGAGGCGTACGAATCTCCGACCCATGGTATCCGACGTCCTTCCAGCCAAGGTCATCGGCAATGATCACGACGACGTTGGGTGGGAGATCCGCCGCGGCAGCCGCTACGGGCAGACAGGTCCACCAAGTCATCCAGACCCACAGCAGGCAACGCCAAAAACGATCGCGGCAAAAACCTGTGTAAGTTGATATCGAGACGGTTTGCACGAACCTCTTCCTCTACGCCAAAACCTTCTCCAAGATCGATTGCGCCATCTCTCCATTCCATCGGTGGCCACCTTCAAAGCGGTCGACCCGCAGTTCCTGCTCCGCTCCATAGGCTCTGTACGCGCTCCGAATCCGGTGAAGCGCTTCCTCCACCCACTCGGGCGGAAGCAGTTTGTCACGGCTTCCAACTTCCCAGAGGCACGAACGCGGCGCAATGAGCGAAGCAATCTCCGGAGTATCTCCGAACTGCAGCAATCCGGGAATAACCTGGGCTCCGCAACTGTAGGGACCGCTGATGCGCTCCTGCATCGCGTTCAACGCGCCTGAAATCACCGCAACACGGATACGGGGCTCCAGCGCCGTCGTCAACATCGTCATGCGCCCGCCATAAGACAACCCGACGCAGCCCAGCCTCTTCGAATCGACCCGCCTGTCTCTGGCAAGCAGTTCGAGCGCCCAACGACAATCACGCAGATTCTCAGCAATCAGCAGCTTTCCCAGGAGCTGCAAGCGAATAAACGCGTCCGCGCAAGGATCCTTACCTTCGTAGCCATCCCGCTTCCCCAGGCGCACTCCAAAAGGCGTCAGGCAGGGGATCGCCACCACGTATCCTTTGCGGACAAGCTGGCGTCCATAGTCGTAGTTGGCGGTGCGAATGGCCTCCGCAATTCCGGTGATGTCGTCGCGACCCGCAACGGAGTGGTGACCATATTCACCGTGTCCATGAAGGGCCAGGATGCCTCGCCGAGTCTTGCCGTCCCCTCGAGGAACGAGCAAATAGACGGGAAGCGGAGAGTGGCCCTCCGCCGTCAACGTCAATTCCTCGCGACGATGGTCTTCCAATTCCGTAATTTGCCTGACGATCGTCTTCCACTCTTGCGGCGGTTGGTGAGGACCGAGTAGAGAACGAAGTTTGGTGCCAAACGCGCTTTGCCAGGTGCGACAGTCCCGAACGGACGCTCCACGGAATTTCATCGTCAGCGGGGCCTGCGCCGCCAATTGCCGAATGCGCTCCTCGATGTGTTGGGACGCAGAAGGTTCCTGTCCCTGAAGTCGGCGGCTGACTAGAGGCAGCATGGAGAGGGTCAACAGGAATTCCCGGCGGCAAAGGGCATTGATCTCAGCCTGCGATACGCGGATTTGCCGTTCTCGTCTCGTTAGACAGGCTTTATGAATGGGAGTGGAGGAGGCCAGGCAAGAGGACATCAGGCAGTAGCCAAGACTTCCTTGACGACTTCACCGTCGTTGACGGTCGGGCGCTCGAAGCGGCCGTTGTGGAAGTAGGTCAATTCCACGTGATTCAAACCCAGCAGGTGCAGAATCGTGGCATGGATGTCGTGCACATGGGCACGGCGCTCGACGGCGCGAAGACCAATTTCATCCGTGGTTCCGATCGTCTGGCCGCCCTTCACTCCGCCGCCCGCCATCCAGATCGTAAACCCCCACGGATTGTGATCGCGCCCTTTGCCCTTCTCATTGAACGGAGTGCGGCCAAACTCGCCGCCCCAAACCACCAGCGTCGTATCCAGCAGGCCGCGTGCCTTCAAATCCATCAGCAGCCCGGCGATCGGCCGGTCTGAAATCCGGCACATCTTGGAGTGATTGCCTTCCAAATCCGTGTGCGCATCCCAGCCACTGCCGCTGCCGCAGTAAAGTTCGATGAAACGAACGCCGCGCTCCACGAGGCGGCGAGCCAGCAGGCAGTTGGCGCCGAAACGGCTGGTTGTCGGGTCGTCGAGGCCATAAAGCTGGCGCGTCGGTTCGCTCTCCTTGGAAAGTTCCACCGCTTCCGGCGCAGCACTCTGCATGCGGTAGGCCAGCTCATAGGACTGCGTGCGCGCGTCCAGGTCGGAGTCTTCCAGCTTATCGGCTGAGAAGCGCCGGTTCAGGGCCGTCAGAAAATCCAGCTTGCTGCGCTGCTGTTGCTCACTGATGGTCTCGGGAGGTGCAAGGTGAAAGATCGGAGTGCCATCGTTGCGGAATTGGGTGCCCTGATAAGTGGCGGGAAGAAAGCCTGAACTCCAGTTCTTCGGCCCGCCCAGGACTTCTGCTGCGTCGGTCAAGACGACGAAGGTTGGCAGGTTATCGTTGGCCGATCCCAACCCATAAGTCGTCCAGGCTCCCAGCGAAGGGCGCCCGGCCAGGATCGAACCCGTGTTCATCTGACAGACCGAACCAACATGGTTCAGCCCGTCAGCCCAACACGAGCGGATGACAGCGATATCGTCCACATGCGCCGCAATCTGGGAATACCAGTCAGAAACCCAGATGCCACTCTGGCCATACTGCTTGAAAGTCCGTTGCGAGGGCATGAGCGCATTGGCCCCCGTCCCCATAGCCGTGATGGGGCGGCCAAACGACGCAGGCATGGGCTGGCCCGCCAGCTTGTCCAAAGTCGGCTTGGGATCGAACAGGTCGACGTGACTTGGTCCTCCCTCCATGAAGAGCCAGATGACCGACTTCGCGCTAGCTGGGTGATGTCCGGGCTTCGGACTGAGAGGATTCAAACTGGGTTTAGGGGCATCCGCGAAAAGCGCCGAGGAATTCTCCTGGCACAAGAGGTAGTTCAAAGCGAGGGCGCCCAGACCGGTGCTTCCTCGAGTTAGGAACTGGCGCCGCGATGAATTGGAAATTGGGTCAGACATGGAACCTCACGTCATGGCTTCAACTAGAGCCGTCTCTGTCCGGCCAAACCCCCTCTGCATCTCCCCCTTATTCGCGCTGCGCGCAAGGGGGAGAACGACATACAATCCGCTACTTCGTGATTCGGATTTTGGATTTCATTCGTCATTCGTGCTTAGAAATTCGTCATTCCGTCCTGCGGCGGGCTAGTTCCGGTACACAAATTCGTTGGAGTTCATCAGCATGTGGCACAAATCCACTAGTGCCGCAGCCGCGGGCCGGTCGATCGGTTCCGGTGCCGGCGCGGGAAGAGCCAGGACCGCCCCCTGCCGCGCAGCGATGATGCCCCGCTGACGCTCCAAAAATCCGAGCGCAGTTTGCAGTTCCGTGGCGTCGGGCTTTCGTGAGTAGGCCAGTTGATAAGCAGCTTCCACTTGTTGGCTCGCGACTGTCCCAGCAGTGCTCATGACTCGCGCGGCAAAGGCCTGCGCCCATTCCAGGGTCAATTTGCTATTGAGCAGGGTGAGGGCCTGGGGTGCTGTAGTGGTCATGTTCCGGCGCCCGCAGCTTTCGTGAGTGTCGGGCATGTCGAGCGATTCCAGCATTGGGTAACGGGTGTTGCGCCGCACAAAAATATAGACGCTGCGCCGATTGCGTTCAGCAAGATCTTCGTTCACCTTCCAGCCGCCGCGGGACTCCATGCCTGAAGGTAACTCCGGAAAGACGCTGGGGCCGCCCATCTTGATGTTCAGCAGCCCGGCGACAGCCAGTGCCGAATCACGAATCACCTCACCTTCGAGCCGCTGTCTGGGAAAGTGCCAGAGCAGCCGATTCTGCGGATCCACTTTTGCCGTCGCTTCGTTGTAGCCGGACGATTGCCGATAGGTGCTCGAAGTCACCATAAGCCGATGCATCGCCTTCATGCTCCAGCCCTGCCGTACGAACTCGCCCGCAAGCCAGTCCAGCAACTGCGGATGCGTAGGCCGCTCGCCCATCGTTCCAAAATCGCTGGGTGTGGCCACGATGCCGCGGCCGAAGTGATGGTGCCACAGCCGGTTGGCCATCACCCGCGCCGGCAGTGGATTCTTAGGGTCCGCGAGCCAGTTGGCCAACGCTGCACGCCTGCCGGTGGAATCCTGTCCGCGCGGCGGCTCAATTTTTGCGGACGACGGATTCAGGATCGTAAGAAACCCAGGCTCGACTTCCTGCAGCGGAGCATCGTAAACACCTACGGAAAGCACATGGGTTTTCGGCGCGGTGCGGGTCGCATCCACCATCGCAACACCCAGTGGAAGCTCGCCAGGATGCCACTCCGCAGATTTCTCCAGCTCGGCTTTCAAGGCTCCATACTGTGTGCGTGCGTCGCCCTTCAGAGTCTTGACTACCTCTTCCACATCAGGATTCATGTACGGCTTGGCCTTGTAGAACATCTGCCATTCGATTGGCGTCCGTTCAGCAGCCGGTTTCGTAATGGCAGCCTGAATCTCCGGCGGATACTTGACAAATAGCTCGTCGACAATCTCTTTCCGTCGCGGTTCAAGAAGGGCATTCAAGGCCGAACGTACATCGCGGGTCTTCTCTTCCCAGACGGCTAGCCGTTTCTGGTATCCCTCGAGCGTACCAGGAGGCGTCAGTAGCACATCGTCAGCCGCGCGCGTGTTTGCGAAGAACGCCTGCAGCCGGTAGTAGTCGGCCTGCAGAATGGGATCGAACTTATGATCATGGCAGCGCGCGCACCCAAAGGTGAGACCGGTGAAAACCGCACCCACGGTATCCGTAATGTCGTTCAAGATTTCCTGACGTCTCTGCAGCAGGTTTCGCGCGTTGCTCTCGTCCGGATAGTGGCGATTGAACGCCGTGGCCAGTCGCGCATCGACATCGCCCGGCCAAAGTTCGTCGCCCGCAATTTGTTCGCGGACGAAACGGTCGTACGGTTTGTCCTGGTTAAAAGACCGAATCACATAGTCGCGGTAGCGCCAAATGTTGGGCCGGGTCTCATCGGCCTTGAAGCCCTCGCTCTCCGCGTAGCGCGCCAGGTCCAGCCAGTGCCTCGCCCATCGCTCGCCATAGTGCGGGGACTGCAGAAGCCGATCGACTACCTTTTCGTACGCTTGGGGCGAGGAATCCTTGAGGAACGCCTCCACTTCGTCGAGCGTTGGCGGCAAACCAACGAGATCGAGCGTCACCCGCCGGAGCAAGGTAACACGGTCTGCCGGCGACGAGGGTCGCAACCCTTTGGCTTCGAGCTGCGACAGAATAAATGCGTCAATTGGGTTGCGCACCCAACGGGAATCGCGGACAGAAGGCACTTTGGGACTGGCAACCGGCTGAAACGCCCAATAGTTGCGCTCCTCAGGTGTGAACCGATCCTTTCGAGGTGCGTCATCAGCGGCGCTCGTACTGTCGGATACAGTCAGGAACACGGACGTCAAGACAGCGAGGGTCAGCAACCAACTTGACTTCATTCCCGTGGGTTCTCCAAAAAGAGTTAAAGAAATCGTACGGGTATTTTGAAAGTAGGCGACAGGTCTGTCAAGGAAGATTCCGGACGGGCGACCATCAAGCAGCCTTTATCGAAGGATCGCAGTAGCACTGACTAAGCCTCTCCATCCTGCATCCGGTGTTACGAAGGCGGCATCCGTCTGAGGAATCAAGAGTCTCATCTGATAATTGCTGTACCAACCAGCCCGAGTATTTCTGATAGAATTTCCCCATCGGGCAAAGCGGCATACATTTCGCAAGGATGGAGGAGGTACTATGCAGATTACACCGGGACTCCACAGCCTGGGTGACACTAGCGGCGGGCGCGTCAGGGCATTCTTGATCGACGATGGGAACGGGCTGACCTTGATTGATGCCCTGCTGAACAAGGAGGGGCGGGATATTCTCGACGAGATCCGCCGACTTGGAAAGCAACCCAAAGATGTCAAGCGGATTATCCTGACGCACGCGCATCAGTCGCACCTTGGCGGACTGGCTGCTCTCAAAAAGGCCACCGGCGCTACGGTGTACTCTCACGACTGGGAAGCAGACATCATTGCGGGAAAGCGCAAGGTGGTGGTTCCTCCAACCACCGGCTTCTGGCCGCAAAAGCCTCTCCAGGTTTATGCTTTGCAGGTCGCTTTCGTTCTGGGACTCGGCATGCCTGAGCCGTGCGAGGTGGACGAAAACCTGAAAGACGGTGACCATGTGGGACCACTCACTGTGCTGCACGCGCCAGGACATACACCGGGAAGCACGGCCTTTTACTGGCCCGAAAAGAAAGCGCTGATCGTCGGAGACATTGTTGTCACTTGGCCCGAGCTGGCGCTCGGATGGCCGCAAATTACGCTCGACAACAAACAGAATCGGGAATCCGTGGGGAAACTTTGCGATATGACGACCGCGGAGATCCTCTGCGTCGGGCATGGAGAGCCGATTGTCCGCGGAGGCGCCAGAGTTATGCGGGATCTATTTGAGGGTCGATCCACGCAGCCAGAGTTCGTAAAGGCTGCCACGGCAACTGGCCCGGCCTAGGTGAGCCCACGGTCCGCGGTGCTAGGGCAACCGAACCCAGTTTGCCGCTGCAGCGAACAAGCGCACGAGGAACTTAGTCGCCGCGAGTTGCGCTGTTTAGCAAAGCAACTCCATCTCGACCATCCCTTACCGACACGTGCACTTTCGCACTTCGCTCAAGGACATCGAGGCGCTTCCAGAAATTGTCGTGCGCTTGGGCCGGCAGGTAGATCATGACCCTCGGGCGGGTGCTCTGTGACCACCTGGTGCAAACCACTTCATAAGGGAAGCGCAAAAGGGTGAGCCATACTGGCACCCTAATCCATCCCGAGATTGCACGACTTCCAAAAAAAGTATTTGAGATTTAACGGCCCCTCAAGATTTCCCCGGCCCGAAGCTTTTGATGTGCCACTCTCGTTCCCCGAAAAGATGTACCGGTAGCATGAGGATTTGGTATGTTTTGCTCAACTTGTCCCTCAATGCATTTTCATTTCACTAAACAGGGAGGAATCCATGCCCAAGTATATGATTCAAGCGTCGTACACAGGTGATGGCACGAAGGGACTCCTGAAGGAAGGAGGCGCGAAGCGTCGGGCTACGGTCGAGGCCAACGTCAAGTCGGCAGGCGGCACGCTCGAAGCTTTTTATTTTGCCTTTGGCGAGGCAGACGCTTTTGTCATCGTTGACTTCCCAGACAATGCCACTGCGGCTGCACTCTCGATGGCGGTTAACGCGAGCGGCGCCGTCGCTTTGAAAACCCACGTTCTGCTGACGCCAGAAGAAATCGATCGAGCGACAAAGAAGTCGGTCAAGTACCGCGCGCCGGGAAAGAAATAGATTGAGTTGACTCAGGCTTTCCTTTTCGGCGCCCAGGCGCCAATGCCCGCCCATAAAGAAACGGTATCTACGAGGGTTGAGACCACCTCATGAGCCTTGAGATGTTGGTGGGGTCCCAATTCCAGACAGGTCTTCACCTGCCCAAGGTGATTGCCTGTCTTCTGTAACCTTACAGACGCAGCGCTAAAGGGATTCAACGTCATCTGGAGTCTCGGCATGAAATTCTCTAAACGTTGGGCTTTCCTCTTTCTGCTTTCCGTGGGGCTGACTTCAGGCAACGCAGCGCCGCGCATCGCCATTGCAGGTATCAGCCACGAGACGAACAGTTTCAACCTGACGAAAGCGACGCTCGCCGACTTCGAAGGAGAGGACGCGCTATCTGGGAATCGGAAGGAATGGCTGGAAACCAATGCGAAAACCAACCAGAACGCCGCTGGAATGATCGCTGGCGCCGAACAATACGGCCTTGACCTCTATCCCATTCACTTCTTCAACGCGGTTCCGAGAGGACCCATCGACGAGCAGAGCTTCAACACGATGGTGGACCGCATTCTGCAGGGTTTGAAGAAAGGGCCTGAGTATGACGGGGCGCTGCTCCTGCTGCATGGCGCAATGGTGGCGGACGGTTTTCCGAGCGGGGATGCCGAGATCGTCCGCCGAGTTCGGCAAGCCATGGGGCCAGGGTTTCCCATAGCAGTCACGCATGATTTTCACGCCAACGTGGATCCAGCCATCATCGCCAGCGCCAACATCGTGATCACCGGCAAAGAGTGCCCGCATCTAGACACCAAGGAGCGAGGCTTCCAGACGGCCTCCATTCTGGCGCGCATGATCAAAGGTGAGGTGAAACCCGTCCAGGTGATTTCGAAACCGCCCATGATGTTGAACCTGATCCATCACGACACCTACCGGCTGCCGCTGAAGCCGATTGTCGATGCGAGCAAGGAAACGGAGAAAAAGCCCGGCGTCCTCGCTGTGAGTATTCCGGGTGGATATCAGTATGGCGATGTGCCCGCCATGGGGCCGAGCGTGATCGTGATCACCGACAACGACCCCGCGCTTGCGAAGAGCGAAGCCGAGCGTCTTTCAGCCATGCTGTGGGATCTCCGCGACAAACTTAAGTTCGACTTGCCTGATCCCGCCAAGGCCGTATCAATGGCAATGGCGAGCAAGGCGTTTCCAGTTACTTTGCTGGATACCGGTGACAACCTTGGGGGCGGCTCTGCAGGTGACAGCACTTTCCTCCTCGCGGAGTTAGTAAGACAGAAAGCCGAAGGCTGGGTCGTGGCCCTCTTTGATCCGGAAGCGGTTCAGAAGGCCGCGAGTGCAGGCGTCGGAAAGCCCTTTGCGTTTCGGGTCGGCGGCAAGACGGACCGCATGCACGGCGAGCCGATCTTGATTCGAGGCACCGTGAAATCGTTAAGCGACGGGAAGTTCATCGAGACCGAAGTACGCCATGGAGGCTACCGGTATTGGGATATGGGACTCGCCGCGGTGATTGAAGTCGAGGGCTCGACGCGCGATCTGTCCAACATTGTGATCTTGAATACGAAGCGCACGGTACCGCTCAGCATTCACCAGCTTGTTAGCGTGGGTGTCTATCCGGAGCGCCAGAAGATTCTGGTGGCAAAAGGGACGATTGCGCCACGTGCGGCCTACGAGCCCGTCTCAAAGCTCCTGATCGCGGTCGATTCCGGGGGAGCCTGCGCGATCAATCCGGCGCGGTTCAGTTATAAACTAGCACCCGCTTTGTACGGCCTGGAAAAGTGCAATCCCTAGCGCAACCAGGTGCGGCTCGCCCTTTTTCGCTTCCGTGAGCAGCCGTTCGGGGCTAGGGCCTGCCGGGAAGGATGATCCAGAAGGCCGCTCGGTCGCAGCGCTGAAATAGCGAAGATTGCCTTTCCTGGCAGCTTTCATGCATCCACGGAGTTTCTTTTTCTGCTTTCTTGGTAGTTTTGCTTCTGAACGGTTGACCCTCACTACCCTGACTCTCGCCGTCCCTTCAGTGGAATCTAAGACTCGCCTACATTCTGCTCGTCTAATGAGTTTCAAATCCCTCCTGAGAACGCAACTCAGTCCGGATTTTGCGCGCACACAATCGCCAGAAAGTCGGTATTCTTAAACAGGTAGTTTTGGTTGGAGCGTTTTGTTCAGTACTGGGGCGCCCATGATCGCCAGTCTTGTGTCTCACAGGAGGTTGTCGTTTTTGCGCTGGGTCGCCAGTTTGGTGCTTGCGGCGCATGTCGGTCTTGTGGTGCTGGATTCACCAGCTCAGCCCATCGTTTTGCGAAGCTGGGGAGGGGTCAGGATCTTTGAAGAGAACAACAGGATCCAGATCGTGATCACGACCGAGAATCAAACAAGGATTGCGGGCATCGCCGTAAATGATCCTGATCCTCAGGTGCGACTGGCGGCTGTCCAGAAGCTCACAGACCAACGTGTACTGGCTCAAGTGGCACGACAGGACTCTGAGTTCACGGTGCGCTTGGCTGCGCTGGAGAGAGTAAGCGACGATCGCCTGCTCGACTCGATTGAAAAATCGATCACCGCCGCCGACGTGCGGGCTGCCGCGGTGCGACGGCTGGCCAATGCGGACGATCTCAATGCTCTATTCAGAGATCCTAACCCCCGCGTTCGGAGGGCTGTCGTCGAATCCATGAATCAGCAACCTCTGATTCAAGCGGCTGCAACAGGAGATCCCAGTCCCGAGGTTCGCGTTCCTGCGGTGCGCAAGCTTGCGAACCTCAACACCCTCGCGGAGATCGCACAAAAGGATCAATCTCCCCTGGTTCGTAAGGAAGCCGTCGAGCGATTGTCGGAGCAAAGCCAGTTGTCTGACGCAGTCATGAAGGATGCGAGCCCGGAAGTGCGCGCAGCCGCCGTCTTGCGTTTGACGGATGGCGATCTTCTGGATCGAATCGCTCTTGCCGATGCTGATGCTCGTGTTCGTGCCAGCGCAGTCATTCGAATCACCGATCTCTCCCGCGTGAACCAGATCGCCCTTCAGGACCAATCGCCCGACGTTCGGGTGCTTGCTGTCGAACGAGTGAGCGAACTTCCTTTGATCGAGGCCATCGCTCAGAAAGACACAGATCCGACTGTTCGCGAAGTGGCGGTGGGGCGTGTTCTCGATCAGCGTCTGATTCGAGAGATCGCCGAGAAGGATGAGGCTCCTGAAGTCCGCGCCACGGCTGTGAGACAGCTCAGGGGAGCGCAGGGGCTTGTTGAGGATCTGGCACGGAAGGACAAGAGCCCTGAGGTTCGGAAAGCGGCCGTCGGCAGGGTAAATGAGCAGGCCTTAGTCACCCAAATCGCGCAAGGAGACAGCAACCCCGAGGTGCGTGCCGAAGCATTGCGTCGAGTCCAGGACCTTGCGCTGATCGAGTCAGCACTCGAAAAGGATCCCGATCCCTTGGTCCGAAAAACAGCAGTCGAGAAGTTAGGCGAATTTCGGAAGCTGGACCAGGTTGCCCAGCAAGATCCAAGCCCTATCGTCCGCGCTGCGGCTACCCGCCAGATTCATGAGCAGAGCCTTTTAAAACGCATTGCCCAGACAGATCTGGATTGGAGTGTACGGCTGGCGGCCCTGCAGCGCGTCTACGAGCAAGGTGTCGTCGAGGAGCGCGTCAAAGCCGATCTGAGCCCATTCGTTCGCGAAGCCGCAACGCGTATCGTGGCCAGCGAAGACATTCTCAAATCGCTGGCCCGTCGCGAAGAGCCGCCCTCCGTCCAAGCCGACCCGGTCTTGGACTCATGGGTCATCACCGGGCGTCTTCTTCGTGAAGATGGGTCTCCTCTTTCGAAACAAAAGATCTTTTTGGTCGGTATAGAGAAATACAGCAACCTTCCGCAAGATTGCGGCGACTGTTCTGAAATACCGTCGGCGGAAACCGGCACCAATGGCAATTTTCGACTCGAGTTGAGAAGGGAAAAGCTTACACCTCGCCAAACTCTCACCCTGGCGATACGTAGGGAAGACCACCTCGTTCAGTTGCTGCGCAACGGAACTCCAGTCAAGCTGGTGGTAGCAACCGCTCCAAACCCCGCCAACCTTGGCCGCCTCACCGTGAAGCCACTCGACGGAAATGACCCACCTATGCCCTGAGGGCCCTCGCTAAGCTCGGCTCTTGCCTCTCTTCGCTACGCCTTCATTTGCCGGTGTCTCCTACTTCGGTCTCTGATTCGAGGTCGGCTTGAACTCTTTCGAGCCAACTTACGAACGACGCCTCGTTTTGTAGTTCTTCCTGCATCACGGGCACGCTTAGAACGTCTGCTAGAACGCGAAGTTAGGCGAACGGTCTCGCGCGTGACATTAAGAAGGCTCGCCAGCGCCTGATTGACGGCTTCTGACGTTGGGAAGGCCTTGAATATCTCTGGCTGCAGCACAATGACATTGCTGCCCTGCGAGAACTGACGGAAGTACTTTCCGCGTGCGCCCTTGCCGAGTTGTTCTCGCTTCAGGACCGGAATGTCACTTTCAGCCTTCCGTGTAGATGCTCTGCTCATAACGAGTCGCCTTCCTGGCGCTGATGATTCGAAGTTTATTCGGTCTTTCTGTGTGAACTACTACGAGAAGCCTACCCTTGCTGGAGACGCCGTACGTTCGGCTTCGAACTTCAGTTTCCGAGTGATCGGTATCAGAGAACGTGAGGGCCAGCGGATCGCCAAACACAGTGACTGCTTCGTCGAACGAGATGCCATGCTTGCGCAGATTACTCGCAGCTTTTTCCGAATCCCATTCGAAGTTGAACATCGTGGGCGATCAGAGCATTCGTCGCTGTTCACCCGACCGAGGAGCGGACGCGACGAGTGATTATAGCGTTCTGGACATCGTGCGCAACACTGGTATCACAACGCTCACACCGCTTGTTTCATGAGCTCTTGTTTTGACCCGCATCATGCCCTCGGTATCGTTCCCAGTCACAAGGTACCTAGGTTTGGGGGCCGTGACATGATGACGCTCCGCGCCGAACCGGACTCGTCGGTCCGAAACCCTGCTGACTCTGGCACCGACTTGCATAGATTCGTGGAGTTCAAGAATCTGCGCCCTCTCATGAGCCCACGATAGCCGCAAACACCGCGGCAATCGTGGCTACCTGTTCGCTCCGCTACTTCACTGGCACAAAAAGGTGGAAGGTCGCTTTCTCTCCTCGCTCATTGGCCCGTTCCACGCGAACGATGTAATCGCCTGGTTTCTGAAACACGTGCTGCGTTCGTGCGTAGCCTTCTTTAGTTTTCTCTTCCGCACACCCGTCAGACTTCACCGTCACCAGTGCGCTGCCGTCTCCGAAGTTCCAGATTTCCTGGCCGAACGTCGTCCGGCACGATCGAACTAGGAATGTGATCGGCTGCCCGGCGCGCGTGCCAAGGCTCGGCCAGTAGGAAGCATGAATAGTGGGTGCCAGGTTCACTTCACTTTGCTTCTCCCCCACTGGCTTGCCGGCAATTTGAACGACTGCGAAATCGTACGAGCTGTGACCGCGACTGTCAGTCACTTTGAGAATCTCGCTGTAGGTGCCAGCTTTCTTGTACACCCTCGTCACGGTCGGGCCGGTTCCGGTTGAGGCATCGGTGAAGGTCCACTCATACCGGCTGATCCGTCCCGAACGGCTCGACGACCGGCTGCCGTCCAGCGTCACGGTTTCGCCCACCCAGGCGTAGGCATGGGGACGAGCCACTGCGACTACATCCGGCGCATATTGCCTCTGGTAGGCTTCCCACAGAAACGCATAGCCCTCCACAATGCCTGCTTTGCCGGACGGTTGAGGCCCGCGAATCTCGTAATGAAGGTGAGACCAGCAGCCGGCGCTCCCTTCCTTTCCGATCAGCCCGATGGGCTGGCCCATCGCAATCTTCGCGCCCAGTTTCAGGTTCGGGTCGATGGAATAGAGATGAAAGTACCAGTGAAACCAGCCGCGCTCGTCGAGGACGACGACTCCATCATAGCCCACCTCCGTATACGGGTTCTTCTCGTATCCTGGCATCGCGCTCTTCCCTCGGACTACGACCAGTCCATCAGTCGCAGCGATCACTTCTGTCATTCCTTCCGCTCCGCCGATGTCGAGGCCATAGTGATAATAGATTCTCCGACCCCACGGCGTTTCAGAGCCATCGACGAACGACGGCTCCTTGGACATCTGCGTGGTGGTAGCAAACCATCGCTGTTTCACCGGGTAAACATACGTGCCGGGAGCCATGAACGGAGAGCCGGCCGGCCACAATCTCAACCTGGCATCCTTCACGAGACCCCAGGGATCAGTCCGGCTGTTGCTGAGAAAGTCTCTCGTCACGGCGCAATCGACCTGGACGCCCGCGACAGTCACCGGCAAGTTGTAGTTGCCGCATTCGAGTTGCACTTCCTGTCCGTTTACTTTCAAACGCACGCGCGCGTGTCGCACCGCCCCCCGCACACCGTCGATGTCTTTGCTGCGCTCGAGCAACTCGATGTGAGCCTTGGTGCCACTATGCAAAACGACTTCGGTCGCCGGCTTAGCCGCATCCAAATCCACAACGCGCATCAGTGGCATCTTGAGCGGCTGGGCAAGCAGTGTCAGGGCACCCGCTGCAAGCCAAATAGATAGCAAAGGGATTCGAATCATCACTGTTCAAATCCTAAACTTCTGGCGATCTTGGACGGATAATGGGGGAGTCAGAACGAAGCCAACCCGGCAACCGCAGAACGGTTACTTCTTCTCTGCAAGACGCAGCTTCGCCTCGTCCAAGGCCTGCTGCATTGCCTTCCACATCTTTTCTTCAGATTGGGTTCCGTCGATCTTCACAATCTTTGCGTTGGGATAGTAGAGCGAGATCATGTCGAATTCCCGGTGGTAGTCCTTAATCCGCTGCTCGATGATTTTCGGCTGGTCACTCTGGCGACCTGCCGCAGCTGCCCGCTTTCGAACCACGTCATCCGGAATTTCGAGCTGGAGCACTATGGGATTCAGGTGAAGTTCTTGAATCATCTTAGCCAGCTCTTCGGCCTGCTGCCGTGAGGCTGGAAACCCATCCAGCGCTGCACCACGACCGAGGTCCATGCTGCCAAGACGGGCTCGGAGGTAGCGGCTCATCGCAGGGTCGTAACGCATCTCGGCCATGGAGGTACGACCCCGGTGCATCTTCCGCAGTTCAGATGCGTGATCTTTGATCAGGTCCTCGACTGAGATTCCAGGAATCCCGTAGCGACGCTGAATGGGGGTCACGAGCGTGGTTTGGCCACTGAGAGGAGGTCCGATGAGAATCACCAAGGGGCGCTCTAGTGGTGAGTTCTGAGACAAAACGACTGTATTCCCAGTCAAGACCACTATGACCATCAGACAGAAAAGGGAAGCATTTCGGTTTGGTACTGAGATCATAGAAACCTCTTCAGCAAAGGAAGACGTGGCAGGGATGAGTCGTGTCAGCTCCTTAAACCTTGACAGTTTCAGCGCTCTTGGATGAACGTGCCGGCGCGAAGCTCGGAGAACGCTTGTTGCAGTTCCTCGTTGGTGTTCATGACGATCGGCCCGCGCCACGCAACTGGTTCCTGCAGCGGTCGACCGGAAACCAGGAGGAATCGGATACCCGCTTCTCCGGCCTGGACCGTCACTTCATCGCCGCTGTCGAACAGGACCAGCG
>Ga0187893_10007671_pt1 | contig 17522 bp, 15 predicted proteins | sample MA1701074metaG_FD_139574 | JGI IMG/M metagenome (GOLD analysis project Ga0187893, IMG submission 139574) | White microbial mat communities from a basaltic lava cave in the Kipuka Kanohina Cave System on the Island of Hawaii, USA - MA170107-4 metaG ... | reverse complement strand
CCTCGGCGAAGGCGGGATCTTCGAGCAGGTCGAGCAGGAGCGGCGCCGCGGCGTCGCCGCCGTGGCGGGCGGTGCGCTCGAGGAAGATCGCGAAGGCGAAGCGCGGCGCCCGGCTCGGGAACCAGCCGACGAACCACGAGTGATCCTCGCGCCGCGCGCCCCACTGCTCGGGAGTGCCGGTCTTCGTGGCGAGGTCGAAGGCCGTGAGGTCGGCGAGGTGGTCGGGACCCGCGGTGCCGCCGGGGGCGGTGACGGCGCGCATGGCCGCGCACACGATGCTCCACGCCGACTCGCTCACCGAGAGCTCGACCGGCTCCGGCCGCCGCGGCGTCTCGCCGCCGACGCTCCCGATCAGGGTGGGCGGCAGGACGCGTCGCGTCGCCAGCGCGCCGATCGCCGCCGCCATCTGCAGCGGCGTGACGTCGAGCCGTCCCTGCCCCATGCCGAGCAGCATCAGGTTGCGCGCCCCCGCCTCGCGCTCCGCCGTCCCGGCCGCCTCGCCGGGCAGCGCCGGGAAGACCCTTCCGTCGGCGAGGCGGGCGCCGGTGAACCCGGTGCGCCCGCCCAGCCCCACCTCGCGCAGCCACGCCACCATGCGCTCCGAGCCGGCGGACTGCGCCACCCGCGCGAAGAAGTGGTTGCACGACTTCGCCAGCGCCCGGCGCACCTCGATCGGCCCGTGCAACGACTCGCAGCGCAGCGGCTTGGGATCGCCGGGTGCGAAGAGCCCGTCGCGATCGCACAGGAGCTCGCTCTCCGGGCCGATCACCCCGGCCGTGAGCGCGAGCGCCGCGACGATCGGCTTGATCGAGGAGCCCGGAGGAGGCGGGAGCCAAGGCCGCCAGGCGCGCGGGTGGAGCGGCCGCGTCTGCACGTCCTCGGAGAGCCGCTTCCAGTCGCGAGAGATCTCGGCGCGTCCCGGGTCGGGCGAGGAGGCGAGCACCCGCACTTCCATGCCCGGGAGCTCGATCAGGACCACCGCCCCGGCGTATCGGCGGCGCGGCCCCTCGCGGCTCTCCGGGACCCCCCGCGCGAGGGCCGCCGAGGCGGCGCGCTGCAGGTCGGCGTCGAGCGTCAGCGTGAGGTCGAGGCCCGGATCGGGGGCGACCCGCTCGACCACCTCGCGCACCCCGCCGGCGCGATCGTTGACCGTGCGCTGGAACCCGCGCCGGCCGCGCAGCGCCCCCTCGAAGGACGCCTCGAGCCCGTCGCGCCCGATCTCCTCGTCGGGCTGCACCGCGGAAGTGCGCAGGAGGTCCTCGAGCTCGCGCAGCCGCTGCGACTGCTCGATGGACGGGAAGGGCTCGAGCGCGAGCTCGTCGCGCTCGTCGCGCCGATCGTCGAAGGCGCGCAGGTCCTCGGCGTCGGGCATGCCGACCCGCCCGACGACGAGCGGGCAGACGTCGTTCGAAGGCGGATAGACGCGGCGCCACTGCTCGCTCACCTCGAGCCCGGCGAGGAGGTCGCGATCGGCGGCCAGGTCGAGGGCCGTGCGATGCGGCACGTTGCGCGCGAGCGCGACGACCTCGTAGTCGAGCTCCTTGTGCAGCTCGCGCTCGCACTCGAAGAGCCGGCCGGCGCGGTCACGCCCCGCGAGCCGCCGGACGACGCGGGCGTCGAGTGCGCGGATCGTCCGATCGATGCGCCCGATCAGCTCGTCGGCCGGCAGGTCGAGCGCACGCGCGATCGCGGCGAGCGCGCGCGCCTCCGACCGCACGCGCTCCGCGATCGCGTCGCGCGCACCCGCGAGCTCGCGGCAGCAGGGCGCCTCGTCGGGCTCGCGGCGCAGCCGCTCCACCAGCTCCCGGCTGCCGGAGGCGCCGGCCAGCCACGCGAGGTAGACCAGCAGGTCGGCGCGCCGCGCGCCGGGCTCGAGCGAGCGCACCTCCTCCACCGTGAGCCCGGCGCACGCCTCGATGAAGGGCGACGGGTCGGCGAGCAGCGACGCCACCTCGACGCGCTCGCCGGTCAGCAGGTAGTGCGCGAGCAGTAGCTGGCCGGTCGCCGTGCCCTTGCGGAACGGACCGAGCGCGAAACCGAGGTCGAAGGTGGCGCGAGTGGTCGCGAGCGGCCGGCCGCGGGCGTCGAGGATGCTCCCGCGGCGGAACGCGAGCGAGACGGCGCGCGTGCGCGCCCGTACCGCCTCCTGCTCCCAGAAGTCGTGCTGCGTGAACTGCAGGCGGCAGAGGCGGACGACCACGGCGGCGGCCGCCAGCACGAAGACGAACGCGATCGTCGCCAGACGCGAACCGACGTCCATGGGCTCCCCAACCGCGCCCGCTCCGGCTCACTCCGGCGCGCCCCCGTCGGATCCTCGCAGCGCGCCGAGCCGGTCCGCGCTCCACCGCGCCATCCGGCGGAGCCCGCTCGAGGCGAGCGCGAGTATCGGGACGACCGCCGCCGTGAGCAACGGCGTCGTGAAGGAGGAGGGCTCCCAGGCCAGGGCGGGCGTCAGCCCCGCCCAGGCGCACAGCGTCCGGCCGAGCGCGAGCGCGAGCGCCGCCGTCAGCCCGAAGGCGGCCTTCGTCGCCAGGCTCTCCCCGAACACGATCGTCCGCAGCGACGTGAGGAGGAGGGCGGCGATCCCGCCGCCGAGCAGGAACGCTCCGACCGGCTCGAGCGCGCACGCCGAGGCGCCCAGAAGCAGCCCGGTGCAGCGCGCGCCCGTCGAACGGGACGAGTCGCCGGAGAGCAGCAGCGCCAGGGCGACGGCCGTGAGGTCGGGCGCAGCCGGAAGCCTCGATGCGCACGCGATCTCGGCGAGGCCGAGCAGGACGCCGGCGAGGAGCGCTCCCAGGAAGTTCACTCGTCGTCGCTCCAGCTCCCGGGAGGTCGGTGGACGACCAGCTCCGCCTCCCCATCGTCCGGGCTGACCCGGCCGAGGCCGGTGAGCACGCACCGCTCGCCGCGGCGTTCCATTCGGCCGAGCACCAGCCCCTCGGGCATGCCGTCGGGGCTCGGCGCGCTCACCACGAGCGCGCCCTCCCAGCCGTCGAGCGGAGGCGGCGCCGCGAGGACGATCTCCGCCCGGTCCTCCCCCTCCGTGCCCCGCGTCTCGAGCTCGAAGGCGGCGACCTCGTCTCCCATCACGAGCAGGACGCGGCAGCGGAACCGAGGATCGCGCAGCGTGTGCGCCGCCGCCTGACGCCAGCCCGACCGCGTCACCTTTCCGACGAGGTAGGGACCGGCCGAGACGGCGCAACCCGCCACCACGCCGGCCTCACGGCCCCGCCCGAGCAGGATCGCATCGCGTCGCGCGTCGCGGAACGCATGGCGCCTCCCCGTGAGCGCCAGCGGAACGAGCAGCAGCTCCGCCGGCGCGGGGAAGCCGGGAGGATGGCGGATCGCGACCTCGGCGAGCGTCTCGGGCGCCGAGAAGGGGGCGACGCTCCACTCGCCGTGCGTTCCCCCTTCGGCGCGGGGGTCCCGCACCAGCCGCCCGATCCAGGCGCCGCCGACCCTGCGAACCACCGCGCCGCCCGGCGGCGTCGGCGGATCGACCGCCCAGGCGAGGTCGCCCTCGGCGAGCGCGATCTCGCCGTCGACGAAGGCGACGCGCAGGAGACCGCTGCCGTCGCCCAGCGCGAGGAAGCGCGCCTCGCGCCGCCCCGGCTCGCCGGCGCATGCCGGCAGCCGGGTCCCCCTCGCCGTCAGCGGCACCAGACGCGGAGCGCCGCCGTTCCAGGCCGGCGTGAAGCCGAGGAGCTCGCGGCCGCGGAAGACCGGCTCTTCGGGCGGCACGGGACCGGGGACGGCAAGCGCCACCGAGGCCGGCGAGCGCGACCGTCCCACGGGGACCGCGCAGAAGCGGCCGTCGCGCTCCCAGCCCGCGGCGCGCGGCGGGAGCACGGCGGCGCGCGCGCGAGAGAGGAGGTCGTGGACGGCGGCCTCGGGCGCGGGCGGCGCGGCGGCGGCCGCCGACTCGCCTCCCCGCCGGGCGCGCGGATCGACGAACCCGCGCAGCGTGAGCAGCGCGTCCTCGAGGAGCGCGGCGCCGTTGCGCGCCGCCTGCCACGGGAGCAGGGTCGCCGCCCCGGCCAGCAGCAGCCCCGCCGGCCACCGCTCCGCGCGCGGCTCGCGATCGGGGTCGGCGCGGGCGGCCATCGGAACGCTTCCGGCCCCGGGCCGACCTCAGTTGTCGTCGCCGCTCGGGAGCACCTGGCTGTAGAGGTGGAGCTGGCTCAGGAACGCGAAGGTGCCGCGCGCCACGCAGGTGAGCGGGTCCTCCGCGATGCGCACCGGGAGCTGGATGGCGTCCTGGATGGCGACGTCCATCTTGCGCAGCAGCGCCCCGCCGCCGGCCAGCACGATGCCGGTGCGCACGAGGTCCGCCGAGAGCTCGGGCGGAGTGCGCTCGAGCGTGCGACGCACGGCCGAGGTGATCTGCTTCACCGGATCGGCCAGCGCCTCGCGCACCTCGTTGGAGCGCAGGATCGTGCGGCGCGGCAGCCCGGTGATCGTGTCGCGGCCGGCCACCTCCATCTCGAGCTCCTGCTCGAGCTTGGCGGCCGAGCCGATCTCGATCTTCACGCGCTCCGCGGTCGGCTCGCCGATCAGGAGGTTGTGCTCGCGCCGCATGTACTCGCAGATCGCGTTGTCGAACTCGTCGCCGGCCACGCGGATCGACTCGGCGTGCACCAGCCCGAACAGCGAGATCACGGCCACCTCGGTGGTCCCGCCGCCGATGTCGACGATCATGCTCGCGACCGGCTCCGCGATCGGCAGCCCCGCGCCGATGCCGGCCGCGATCGGCTCCTCCACCAGGTAGACCTTGCGGGCGCCGGCCCGTTCCGCCGAGTTGATGACCGCGCGGCGCTCGACGGCGGTGATCCCGGAGGGGATCGAGACGACGATGCGCGGCCGCACGAAGTTGCGCCCCTTGTGCACCTTGCGGATGAAGTAGCGCAGCATCTTCTCGGTGATCTCGAAGTCGGCGATCACGCCGTTGCGCAGCGGACGGATCGCCTCGATGTTCCCCGGCGTCTTGCCGAGCATCTCCTTGGCGGCGAGACCGACCGCGTTGCCGTCGAGCAGCACCTGGTTCGTGCCCCGCTTCACCGCCACGACCGACGGCTCGGAGATCACGATCCCCTGGTCCTTGATGCAGACCAGGGTGTTGGCCGTCCCGAGGTCGACGCCCATGTCGTGGGAGAAGCGGCCGATCAGCCACTCGAGCGGACGCAGTAACGCTTGGCTCATGGTCCCCCCCGCCGATCGCCGCCGACGCCGCGCGCGCCGGTCGCGAATCCCGTCGACCGGGCCGGAAGTGCGCGCGGGCCGCCGTCCTGCCGGACGGTGGCCCGCGAGACTCGGTTCGAACGATGGGTCCGCCGGCCCAGGTGGACCGGCATTAAACCGGCCGGCCGCTCAGGCGAACAGGCCCGTGCCGAGATACTTCTTCATCGCCAGCTGGGCGAGCACGATGCCCACGAGCAGCGCGACGAAGGTGACGAACGCGAGACCGCCCGCCAGGTCGAGCTCCCTGGGCGGGGTCGCCTCGGACTCGAGATCCTGGACGTCTTCCATCTTCGTCGCGGAGGTGCGCTTCGCCATCTCAGGATCCTCGGACGCCGGTGTTCAAACCCTGGACTGTCGGTGGAGCGCCGCCGCTCACAGGCGCGTGGTGGCGTTGTCCATGGCCTGGAACTCGAGGCCGCCCCGGTTGCGGATCTGGATCCGGGCCGTGCACGAGTCGGGAAGGACGTTGTCGACCACCACGCGGCCGATGTAGTCGCTGCCGCGGTAGACGTCGAACGGGAAGCCGAGCTTCACCCCCTCGTTCTCGCCGACCGAGAGGACCACGAATCCGCGTCCGACCGCGCTCACCTTGCCTTCGATGGGCGGGACGTTGTTCCCGATGATGGCCGCGACGTCGACCCCCGACTTCGCGAGCGCGTCCATCTGCGCGCGCAGGTTGTCGCGGTCCTTCGACAGGTCGGCGAGCTGGCGCTCCTTCTCGGCGACGTCGGCGTTGGCGCGCTTGAGGTCGCCTTCGATCCGCGCGCGGTCGTCCTGGGCGTCGAGCTTGTCCTTCTCGGCCTGGGCCGCCGTGGCGCGGTGCTGCTCGTTCTGGTCCATCAGGCTCTTGTTGCGCGCCTGCAGGTCGCCCAGCTCCGCCTTGACCTCCTTGAGCGAGGCGTTGATCGAATCGACCGCGTTGCGCAGCTGGTTGTTCTCGTTGCGGACCTGGTCCACGGTCGACTTCGCGGTCTGCAGCTCGCTCTCGAGGTCGTTCTTCTGGTTGGTGAGCGTCTTGTTCTGCTGGTCGAAGTTCGCGCGCTCGCCGTTGGAGCGATCGATCTCCGCCTGCATCGTGGTGCGCGTCTCGGCGAGGTCCGCGGCCAGCTTCTCCGACTTCTCGCGGAAGTCCTCGGTCTTCGAGAGGAAGGCCGCGTTCGCGCCGACGAGGAAGAGCGCGAAGACGAGGTTGAGGACCGTGAAAACCTTCGAGATGGTGCTCATCAGCCTGATTCCTCTCGCGGCGGCCGCGCGCGCGACCGCGGCCGCGCGCCGATGGTTGTCGAGCCAGCTCCCCGGGTCTCGCGTACCGGGCCCGAACCGACTGAACCCCCGTGCTGCGCAGGGGTTAGGTCCGAGCAAAGGGGCGGGACTATAGGTCGCACCGGGAACCTGTCAAACCTTCTTTCCCCGGGCGGCCCCCCGAGAGACGCCCGCCCGCTCCGGATCCCTCGAGTCGCGACGTGTAGCGCTGGCGCGGGCCACGGTAACCGCGCTCACGCGGGCGCCGCGCGCGGGTGCCGGCGGCGCGGCGCGACCCCGGCGAGCAGCACGATCCACGCCGCCGCGCCGACCCACTCCCCGAACCGCGCGTAGAGCGTCGTGGCCGAGCAGCGCGGCGGCTCCACCAGAGCGGTGCCCGCGAAGCCGTGGCGACGGCCGCCGTCGGTCAGCAGGTGGCGGCGCCCCCACGGATCGATCCATCCGCTCGTTCCGCTGTTGGCGCAGCGAACGAGGGAGCGGCGCGTCTCCGCGGCGCGGAAGACCGCCATCGCCGTGTACTGGTCGAACTCGGCGGAGTCGGGGAACCACGCCTCGTTGGAGAGGTTCACCAGGAGGTCGGCGCCGTCCTTCACCAGCCGCCTTCCGAGATGCGGATAGGCGATCTCGAAGCAGATGGTCAGCCCGGCGCGGCCGCGCACGCCGACCGACTCGAGATCGACCACCCCCGACCGGGTGCCGGCCGCGAGGTTGGGCAGGAAGCCGGCAAGGTCGAGGACCCTGCGCCGGATCGCGTCCGCGATCGTGTCGGGAAACCAGTCGATCCACGGCAGGTACTCGCCGCCGGGGACCAGGACCGTCTTGTCGTAGGTCGCGACGCGCTCGCCCTTCGCGTCGAACAGGATCGCCGAGTTGAGCGTCGCCACGAACGGGTCGCGCAGGCTGCCGCGGTAGGTGAGGACCCCGACGAGGAGCGGACGCCGGCGAGGCGCGAACCAGCGCGCGACGAGCGTCTCGCGCGTCCAGCGCCTCAGGTCGAGGATCGCCTCGGGATCGTCGGGCGCCGCGTCGCCCTCGGCGGGCCACGGCGCCGGGAGCATCGTCTCCGACCAGACGGCGAGATCGACCGGCCGCGCCTCGCCGGCGAGCGCCGACTCGGTGAGTTCGAAGTGGCGCCGGAGCAGCTGTTCGCTGCTGGTGCGCGCCGAACTGTCCTTGAGCGACTGCGGGATCGCCGGCTGCACCAGCAGCAGGCGCGGTCCGGCCGGCAGCGAGCCGGGATCGCCGGCGGCGAGCCGGCCCCCCGCCGCGAGCGCGGCGACGAGCCCCGCCGACGCCGCGAGCGCGGCCCAGCCGCCGCGCCGTCCCGGCGCATGCACGACGTCGGCCACCGCGCCCGCGGTGGTCGCGAGCAGGAAGGTCACGCCGTGCACTCCGGTCACCGCGCTCATCTGCACGAGGTCGAGCCAGCCGTGCTGCGTGTAGCCGAGCGTCAGCCACGGGAAGCCGTCGAGCGGCCAGCGGCCGCGCGCCACCTCGATCGCCGTGAAGGCGACCGGCAGCGCGGCGATCGCGCGCCACTCCCGGACCACGAGCAGGCGGCGCAGCAGCCACGCGAAGAGGGCAAACGCCGCCGACTCGGGCACGACCATCAGGATCAGGTTGACGGCGGCAGTCCGACCGATCCAGGAGCAGCCGATCGCGAGGATCGCCGCGCCGGCGAGCGCGGAGAGGGCGAGCAGCCGCCCGCCGCCGAAGCGGCGCGCGATCCAGCACCACGGCGCGAGCGCGACGAACGCGAGGATGCCGGCGTCGGCCGGCGGGAAGGCGAGCACGTAGAGCGCGGCCGCGAGCGCCGCTGCCGCCAGCCCGGCGATCACGCCGGCGGCTCGCTGGCGCGCGGGAGCTCGTCCCAGGCGCTGCGCAGCGCCAGCACGCGCGCGGCGCTCCCGGCCGCGGCGTGCGCCCCCTGCCGCAGGTGCACCAGCGCGTTGGCGCGCGCGAGGGCGACCAGGTCGCCCGATCCGCTCCAGCGCACCGGGTCGACGCGCGGCCTTCCCGGACGGTCGGCCTCGATGCGCGCCACCTGCAGCAGGTCGCGCTCGGGCGGGGCCGAGAGCGCCTCGCCGAGCGGAAGCTCGTCGGGGACCGGCCAGCACGCGCGCGCGCCCGCCAGCCGCTCGAGCAACGGGCGCACGAGGAGCTCGAAGACGACGAACGAGGAGACCGGGTTGCCGGGAAGGCAGAAGACCACGCGCTCTCCCAGCGTGAAGAGCAGCACCGGCTTGCCCGGCTTGATCCGCACCTGCTCGAACCAGCGCCGCCCTCCCAGGCCGGCGAGGACCTCGCCGGAGAAGTCGAAGTCCCCGGCCGAGGAGCCACCCGTGACCAGCAGCACGTCGCCTCCCAGCGACGCCTCGACCGCCGCCCGCAGGAGCTCCCGGTCGTCGCGCACGATCGGCCGGAGGAACGGCTGCGCGGCCGCCGACGCCACCTGGGCCGCCAGCGCGAAGCGGTTGCTCTCGCGGATCTGCGCGCCGGCCGGGACGACGTCGGGCTCGACCAGCTCGTCCCCGGTCGCGAGCAGCTCGACGCGCGGCCGGCGGCGCACCGCGACGCGCCGGCAGCCGAGCGTCGCCAGCAACGGGACGCGCGCCGCGCTGATGCGCTCGCCGGCCGCGATCGGTCGCGCGCCGCGCTGCAGGTCGACGGCGCGCGCGTGCACGTTCTGCCGCGGCCGCGCCGTCCGACCGATGCGAACGCTTCCTCCCTCGCTCACCGCCTCCTCGAGCGGGACCACCGCGTCCGCGCCGGGGGGGAGCGGCGCTCCGGTCATGATCCGCAGCGCCTCGCCGGGAGCGAGCGGCCGCGCCGCGGTGGCGCCCGCCGCAAGGCCGCCCGCGTTGCGCAGCGTCGCGCCCGCCTGCGCCTCGGCCGCGCGCACGGCGAATCCATCCATCGTCACGCGGTCGAAGGGCGGCAGGTCGAGGTCGCTCTCGGGCGCGACGGCGAGCACGCGCCCGAGCGCCTCCTCGAGCTCGATCTCCTCGACCGCGAGGGTCGGCAGCGGCAGCGACGCCACGATTCGCTGGGCTTCGAGCAGCGCGATCATCGGCCCCATTCTGCCGGAATGCGGCCGCCTCGCTGGATGTCGCGGCGCCACCCGGCTATGGTTCCGCCCCTCTTCCGGTGGGTGGCTAGCTCAGTTGGGAGAGCGTCGCGTTCGCAATGCGAAGGTCAGGGGTTCAAATCCCCTGCCATCCACCCAATTGAACGCGGCTCGGGCGGCCGGCTCCAACCGGCCGCCCGATTTTCTCTTGGCGGCCGCGCCGTCCGCCCCGGGTCGGGCGCCCGCCCGATCTCAGCCGCCCGACTGGTGCTCGTCGAGCCACGCCATCTGGATGGCCTCGAGCAGCTTCTCGTTCGACTTCTTCGGGTCGCCCTGGAAGCCCTCGAGGGAGCAGACGTGGCGGTGGAGGTCGGTGAAGCGCACGGTGAGCGGGTCGACGTCGGGGAACTTCTCGTGCAGCCGGATCCCGATCTCCTCGGCGCTGTGCCAGTCCAGAGTCATCGATGAAGCCTCCTTCCTCGGAGCGGGCGCCGCGCGGAAGCCTCCGCCCAGGTCCCCGCACTCCTCGTCGGCGGCCGCGGCGGGCGAGGCGCCGCGGCCGCGGATGGTCACCACCCGGCTCGCCGCCGAGGCCGCCGGCGCGGCGCCGGCCGGCGACGACCCGCCCGCCCTCGGCGCGGCGGGCTCCGCGAGCACCTGCTCGACCGTCCGGCCCGCGATCGTCCTCCGCGCCACGTCGCTCATGACCAGACCGGCCAGCGGGACGGTCGCCGCCACCAGGCGGTCGTAGGCCGGCTTGAGCTCCTTCACCCCGGCCGTCGCGAAGGCGGCCGTCACCGCCGCGACGGCCGCGTCGATCTCGTCGAGAGCGGCGCGGTCGAGCCCGTGCGCTCCCTCGGCGAGGATCCGGCCGGTGGCGGCGATTATGGTGCGGCACTCGTTCTCGAGATCGATGCGCTGGTGCGCCTCGAAGTCGTCGCGGGCGCAGCGGAACGACTCGTCCACCATCCGGGCGACCTCGGCGTCGGTCAGCCCGTAGCTCGGCACCACCTCGATCGCCGCCTCGATCCCGGTGAATCGCTCGCGGGCGTGGACGGTGAGCACGCCGTTCTCGTCGACCAGGAACTCGACGTCCATGCGCACCATCCCGGCCGGGAGCGGCGGGAGTCCGGCCAGCTTGAACCGGCCCAGGCTGCGGCAGTCGCGCACCAGCTCGCGCTCGCCCTGCACCACGTGCACGACGATCGCGGTCTGGTTGGCCACGTGCGTCGTGAACGTGTCGGCGGCGCGGGCCGGGATCGCCGAGTTGCGCATCAGGATCTTCGCGACCGCGCCGCCGTAGGTCTCGATCCCGAGCGAGAGCGGGATCACGTCGAGCAGGAGCAGGTCGCGCGTCCCGCCGCGCAGGATGTCGGCCTGCACGGCGGCGCCGAGCGCCACGACGAGCTCGGGATCGACGCCGGTGTAGGGGCGGCGGCCGAAGAACTCCTCGACCCGCCGGCGCACGAAGGGGACGCGGGTCGAGCCGCCCACCAGCACGACGGCGCGAAGGTCGGCCGACGGGATCCGGGCGTCGGCGAGCGCTCGCCGGCAGCAGGCGAGCGTGCGCTCCACCTCGGGCGCGATCAGCGCCTCGAACTCGCCGCGCGTGATCGTCTCCTCGAGGCGCAGCCCGCTCCGCTCGTCGACCACGGCGTAGCTCACGGTCTCGCGCGTCGACAGCTCGATCTTGGCCTGCTCCGCCGCCTGCCGCGCCGCCTGCAGCAGCGATGGATCGGCCGTCGCGCCCGCGGGCAGCCTGGCGAGCAGGCGCTCCATCAGGCGGCGATCGAAGTCGTCGCCGCCGAGCTGGGTGTCGCCGGACGTCGACCGCACCCGGAAGATGCCGTCTCGGATCTCGAGCACCGACACGTCGAACGTCCCCCCCCCGAGGTCGTAGATGGCGACGCAGCCGCTCCGTGTGCGATCGAGGCCGTAGGCGAGCGCCGCGGCGGTCGGCTCGTTCACGATGCGCACCACGTCGAGCCCCGCGAGCTTCCCGGCCACGCGGGTCGCCCGGCGCTGGGCGTCGTCGAAGTAGGCGGGGACCGTGATGACGGCGCGGGTGACGGGGCGGCCGAGGCGCCGCTCCGCCCGCCGCTTGAGCTCGCCCAGGATCAGCGCCGAGAGCTGCTCCGGGCCCATCTCGCGGCCGCCGATCCGCAGGCGGACGAGGTCGCGCTCCGACGCGACCACCTCATAGGGGAGGGAGCGCCGCTCCGCCTCGGTCAGGTCGGAGGGGCTGCGGCCCATCAGGCGCTTGATCGAGTAGGCGGTGGCGTCGGGATGGTCGATCGCGAGCGCGCGCGCCGCCCGCCCCACCACGAAGCGGCCGTCCACCAGGGCCACGACCGACGGCACGATCGGGTCGTCCTGCTCGTCGCGCAGCACCTCGGGCCCGCCGGGTCCGACGCGGGCGATCAGGCTGTTGGTGGTGCCGAGATCGATCCCGACGATGCAGTCGTCGGGGTCGGCGGCCGCGGGAGCGGGCGACGCGTCGCTCATGCGCCCTCGCGGCGGTGCGCCGCCTCGCGCATCTCCCGCAGCTGCCCGCGGTGATAGGCCATCTCGTTGAGCGTTCGTCGCAGCCGATCGAGCCGCGAGGCGCGGTCGCCGGCGCCGGCGAGCTCCCGGAACCCGAGCGAGAGCTCGGCGCCCAGCGCCTCCAGCTTCCGCTCGAGCCGCCGCTCGACGGCCGCCGGCGCCTCGCCGCCGGCCGCCAGCGCCTCCTCGACCTCCTCGCGCTCCTCCAGCATCGCCTCGAGGAATCCGTCGGGCACCGCCTTGTCCTCCGCGGCCGACCTGCCCCCCTCGAGGCGCAGCAGGTACTCGCCCCGCCGGTAGGGATCCTTGAGCACGCCGTACGCCTCGTTGAGCTGCGCCGCCCCGAGCACGGCGAGCGTGCGCTGGCAGCCGTCGGCGGCGGCGCGGTCGGGGTGGAGCTCGCGACCGAACTGCACGAGCCGCCGCTCGAGGAGCGCCTCGTCGACGTCGAACCGGCGCGGCAGCGCCAGCGTCGCGAAGTGGTCGCGCCGCGGATCGGCGGGCTGGAAGGTGCCGCATCCCGCGCAGCGCTGCGGGTTCACCAGCGGACGCGCGCACTGCCGGCAGACCGGCGCCGTCGTCGTTTCGGCGCTCATGCGCATCGTCCGCCCGTCCGGTTCCTCGCCGTGGTCAGGCGGAGAACGAGGCGCCGCAGCCGCAGGTGCCGCTCGAGGACGGGTTCTTGAACACGAACCCGCGGTGGGAAAGGTCCTCGCTGAAGTCGACCTCGGTCCCCTCGAGGTAGAGGTAGCTCTTCGGGTCGACGAAGACGCGAAGCCCGGCGCTCTCGAAGATCTCGTCCCCGCGCGCCGGCCGCGGCTCGAGGTTCATCACGTAGGAGAAGCCGGAGCAGCCGCCCCCCTTCACGCCCAGCCGCAGCCCCGACTCGGCGCCGAGATTCTTCTGCTCCATCGCGCGGCGCACCTCGCGCGCCGCGATCTCCGTCACGCTGATCGACATGGTCGCCATTCCGCCCGCGCCGGCCGGTCAGTGCTTCGCTTCCTCGGGCGCCGCGTCGGCGGGAGCGCCCTTCTTCTTCTGATAGTCGGCGAGCGCGGCGCGGATGGCGTCCTCCGCCAGCACCGAGCAGTGCACCTTGACCGGCGGCAGCGCCAGCTCCTCCACGATGTCGGTGTTGCGGATCTTGAGCGCATCGTCGACGGTGCGCCCCTTCACCCACTCGGTGGCCAGCGAGGACGACGCGATCGCCGAACCGCAGCCGAAGGTCTTGAACCGCGCGTCCTCGATGACGCCGCGCTCGTTGACCTTGATCTGCAGACGCATCACGTCGCCGCACTCCGGCGCTCCCACGACGCCGGTCCCGACGTCGGGATCGTTCTTGTCGAGGGAGCCGACGTTGCGCGGGTGGTTGTAGTGGTCGAGAACCTTGTCGCTGTAGGCCATGGCTTCCATCCTTCGCGCGCGCGGCGCGCCTCCATCCTCCGGGGTTCCGTCAGTGCTCCGCGTTGGGCGTCCAGCGCACCTGGTCGAGGGCGACGCCCTCCTTCGCCATCTCGTAGAGCGGCGACATGTCGCGCAGCCGCTTCACCGCGGCCACCACGCGTTCGCCGGCGAACTCGACCTCCTCCTCCGTCGTGAACCGGCCCAGTCCGAACCGGATCGACGTGTGCGCCAGGTCGTCGCCCACGCCGATCGCCTTGAGCACGTACGACGGCTCCAGGCTGGCGGAGGTGCACGCCGACCCCGAGGAGACGGCGAGCTCGCTCATCCCCATCATCAGCCCTTCGCCCTCGACGTAGGCGAAGGAGACGTTGAGGTTGCCGGGCAGCCGCCGCGTCGGGTGGCCGTTCAGGTGCACCTCGTCGAGTTCCGTCGAGATGCGGCGCCACAGCTTCTCGCGCAGCGCGGTGAGGCGCTTCGCCTCCGCATCGAGCTCCTCGCCGCACAGCTCGCACGCCTTGCCCAGCCCGACGATCGCGGGCACGTTGAGCGTGCCCGACCGCATTCCGCGCTCGTGGCCCCCGCCGTCCAGGATCGGGGAGAGCCGCACGCGAGGCTTGCGCCGCCGGACGTACAGCGCGCCCACCCCCTTCGGACCGTAGATCTTGTGCCCCGAGAGCGAGAGCAGGTCGATCCCCATCCTCTCGACGTCGAGCGGCACCTTTCCCACCCCCTGGGTCGCGTCGGTGTGGAACAGGACGCCGCGCTCCTTGCAGAGCCGGCCGATCTCCTCGACGGGGTGCAGCGTGCCGATCTCGTTGTTGGCCACCATCAGGGTGACCAGGATCGTGTCGGGCCGGATCGCCTTCTCGATGTCGCCCACCGCCACCAGGCCGGTGCGGTCGACCGGCAGCATCGTCACCTCGCAGCCCTGCTGCTCGAGCCGCTTGCACGTGTCGATCACCGCCTTGTGCTCGGTGGGCGCCGAGAGGATGTGGCGGCCCTTCTCGCGGTACATCTCGGCGACGCCCTTGATCGCGAGGTTGTCCGACTCGGTGGCGCCGCTGGTGAACACGATCTCCTTCGGCTCCGCGTGGATCAGCGCCGCCACCTGCGCGCGAGCGTTCTCCACCGCCTTCTCCGCCTCCCAGCCGAAGGCGTGGTTGCGGCTGGCGGCGTTGCCGAACTTCTCGCGGAAGTAGGGCAGCATCGCGCCGAGCACGCGCTCGTCGAGCGGCGTCGTCGCCTGGTAGTCGAGGTAGATCGGCACGTTCATGTTCGCGATTCCCTCTCCCGGTCCGCGCCTCATGGAGCAGCCGGCATGCTGACCGCGTCCGCGAGGAGCTGATCGAACGTCAGCTCGTCGAGAACCTCCTGGATGCGCTTGTGCACCTGTCGCAGCGGCGCCTTGACCGCGCAGGTCGATTCGATCCGGCACGGGGGGGGACTCTCCGAGCCGTCCCCGCTCCCGAGCCGCGGCACGCACTCGACCAGCCGGACCTCGCCCTCGAGCGCGCGCACCAGCCGCCCGATCGAGAGCTCTTCCGGCGCGACCGCCAGCTCGTACCCGCCGTGCACGCCCCGTTCCGAGCGCACCAGGCCGGCGTGGGTGAGATCCTTGAGGATGTTCGCCAGGATCGCCGGCGGGATGCGGCTGGCGTCCGCCAGCGCCCGTGCGCTGACCGGAGAGCTGGCCGGTCGGGCCGCCAGGTGCGAGATCGCGAGGATCGCGTAGTCGAGTCGTCGAGTGAGTTTGAACAAGGATCCGAGTCCGAGCTCTAAGTCCTGTCGAAATGGATAGTTAAGACCGCCTGCTGAATCAGTACTGAAACGGGCCTGATTCTTAATCGGCCCGTGGACCGACCACAAGCAGAAAATCGCCCGGATCCGGTACGAGTTTTCCCGCCCGCCGCCCCGTCACCTGCCCAGCGCCTGCAGCGTCCACTGCTCGACCGCCGCCTCGAGCTCGCCGCCGCGGGCGAGCAGCCGGTCGAGCTCGCTCCGGAGGACGTCCGTCTCGGGGCCGCTCTCTCCGGCGAGGTTCACCCGCACGTTCCATCCGGCGCACCGTCCGGCCGCTCTCAGGAGCAGGATCCCCGAGCCGACGTCGGTCGCGAGCCGTGCGTTCAGCGCCGGCAGCGCGCCCGCGATCATCTCCATCGCCTCCCGGCAGAGCCGCGCGGTCTGGAGCGGGATCTCGGCCGCCCGCGCGGTCGCGGCGCGCAGCGCGCTCTCGCGAGCGGCGCGCTCCGGTTCCGACGCCTGCGGGCGCTTGCGCGCCTCGCGCAGCGACTCGAACGCATCGGAGTCCAGGTCGGCGAGCGCGTTGAGCCGCTCCGAGGCGCCGACGAGCCCGCGCTCGAGCGTGGCCAGCACCGCGTCCTGCTCCGGCGTCGATTCCTTCCGCTTCATCGAGAAGCGCACCGCCATGCAGCCGAGCGCGGCTCCCAACGAACCGCACAGCGCCGCCACGCTGCCGCCCCCGGGAGTCGGCGTGCGCGCCGCGACCAGATCGAGGAGCGCCCGGAACGTCTCCTCCGCGAAGGGTCGGCTGCGGTTCACCCGACGATTCCCTCCCTCGCAGCCGGCTGCCGGCCGCGTCCGATCAGCTCGAACTGCGGTTCCGGCCGCCCGCCGCGGCGATGATCGCCAGGATCCGGAGCAGCTCGACGATCGCGGCCGCGGCCGCGGCGACGTAGGTCCAGGCGGCCGCGCCGAGCATCGCGCGCGCGCCCGTCACCTCGTCGCCGACCAGCACGCCGGCGTTCCCGAGCAGCTTCATCGCCCGGCGCGACGCGTCGATCTCCACCGGCAGCGTCACCAGGCTGAAGAGGACCACCGCGGCGAGGCCCACCGCCGCGCCCCAGAGCAAGAGGATCCCGGTCTCGCTTCGCGCCATCAGGGCGAGGACGATTCCGATCGGCATCAGGATCGTGCCCACCCGCGAGGCGATGCTCACGACCGGGACCATCCTGCTGCGCAGTCCGAGCCACGCGTAGGCGTCGGCATGCTGCAGCGCGTGGCCGGTCTCGTGCGCCGCGATTCCCATCGCCGCCACGGAGCGGCCGTTGTAGACGCCCTCGGAGAGGCGGAGCGTGCGCGACGTCGGGTCGTAGTGGTCGCCGAGGAAGCCGCGCGCCGTCTCGACGCGCACGTTCCCGATCCCGCGCGACCGCAGGAGCAGCTCGGCCACCTCGGCGCCGCTCAGCCCCGCGCGGGTCGGGATCCGCGAGTAGCGGCGGAACGCCGAGTGGACGCGCATCTGGGTGAAGATCGCGAAGAGGAACGCCGCGAGCGGCAGGAAGACTCCGAGGATCGGGTCGACCCCGGGCGGCAGCCACCACATCGGGAAGAAGAGGAGTGCCTCCATGTCGTCGCCTCCGGGCGCCCCGCGACACCTTGGCGTCGCCGGGGCGCCTCCGCCTCCGTGAACCGGGAACGGGTCGGTCGGAACGTCCGGCCCGCCGCAACGACCGGGCCGTGCGCGGTCGGAGCGCCCCGAGTATACGAGCGGTGATGCTCCAACCCGGGGACCTCTACCTCGATCACAACGCGACGTCGCCGCTCCTCCCCGCCGTGCGCGCGGCGCTGGAGCGCGCGCTGGAGCGGCCGCTCGCGAATCCGGCGAGCGCCCATCGTGCCGGCGATCGCAGCCGCCGCGCGCTCGAGGACGCGCGCGAGAGCGTGGCCGCCCTGCTGCGCTGCGAGCCGGCCGAGCTCCTCTTCACGTCGGGTGCCACCGAGGCGAACCACCTGGCGCTGTTCGGCGCGGTGGCGCCCGGCATCGCCGGCTCCCACGTGGTCGTGAGCGCGATCGAGCACTCCTCCGTCCTCGGAGCAGCCGGCCTCCTCGCCGAGCTCGGCGCCGACGTCGTGCGCGTCCCTCCCGCGCCGGACGGGATCGTCGCGGTCGGCGCCGTGACGGCCGCCCTCCGGCCGCAGACCCGCCTCGTCGCCCTCATGGCCGCCAACAACGAGACCGGGGTCCTGCAGCCGGTGGCGGAACTGG
>Ga0187893_10007670_pt1 | contig 17524 bp, 15 predicted proteins | sample MA1701074metaG_FD_139574 | JGI IMG/M metagenome (GOLD analysis project Ga0187893, IMG submission 139574) | White microbial mat communities from a basaltic lava cave in the Kipuka Kanohina Cave System on the Island of Hawaii, USA - MA170107-4 metaG ... | reverse complement strand
CTCCGAAGCGGCGCGTGGTCGAGCCATCGGCTTGAGAGAATGACTGGAAGAGCCGGGCTTTGCCGTCGGATCCTATGCCGATTCCAGTGTCCCGCACAGAGAAGTGCAGCAGACAAGAGTCAAGGGCTGCTGGTTCCTGCGGCCCGCCTTTGCTCTGTTCCATCGCCCGGCTTCCAGGGCCGGAAGTGGGATTGTTGGCCACCCACTTCACCTCTCCCGCAACTTCGCCGTGATCTGTGAACTTGAGAGCATTGCTGACCAGGTTTGTCAGCACCTGACGCAACCGAAAAGGGTCACCTCGGAGTGCTTCCGGGACGTCCGGGTGAATGAAAAAGGTAAAACCCAAGCCTTTCTGCTCTGCAACACCGGCCATCATATCCATGACTTCTTCGACGACGGTGTGAAGCGGAAATTCAATCTGTTCGAGAACGAGCTGCCCGGCTTCAATTTTTGAAAAGTCGAGGATGTCGTTGATGATCGCCAACAGGCTGGCGCTTGAAGAACGCAACATCGAAGCAAGTTCGGATTGTTCTTCGTTCAATCCGGCGGCCAAGAGCAGTTCGGTCATGCCGACTACTCCGTTCATAGGCGTGCGAATCTCGTGGCTCATGTTAGCCAGAAACTCACTCTTTGCGCGGCTGGCGGCTTCAGCAAGTTCCCGAGCCCGCGTCAGTTCGCGGGTTCGCTCCGCCACCTGCTTCTCTAGATCCCGGTTCTGGTTGTTCAACTGGTGGTAGAGCGTTGAACTCTCCAGCGCGTAAGCGGTGTTGAGCATCAGAATTGACAGTAGGCTCTTCGACTCTTCAGTGACCAGAAATTCGTCTCCTGCCAGCACTCCCGCAAACATGCCCACAACGCGTGCTCGCGTTGCCAGTACGTGGAAAACCATCGTGTGTCCTGTGCTTGCTGCAGGCACCATGACGGTTCGATTCTGATGGAGAGCCCAGGCGAAAATGCCCTCAGCTATCTGGCAGTTTACTTCCCTCAAGAGTTCAGGTTCCTCTAGGACCGGATCGCAAACTGTGAGCATAAACTCGGAGGCTGCATCGTCGACCATCCAGTAACCCATGGAGCGGAAAGTCATCAAGCGCTTAAGGTTGGTCCAGGTCGCCTTCAGAATTCCTGGAACGTCACAGTCTTGTCCCCGGCTATTTTGGAAGTAGCCGAAAGAGGCGACCATGTCCAGAGAGTCGAGGATTCGCCGGTTCATCTCCTCCAAATGACGGACGCGGCTCTCCAGTCCGGTGAGGTGCTCAATAGTGTTTGTCGAAGTCGGATTCACGCTGGTTCCTGTGGCGACATCCACTCAACGGCTTCGCGGTATTGATGTTCCACCTGCTCGATCGCTGCAGGAAGTTGGCTGATCGACATGCCGGCCCTTTCCCAAGCCAGAGAACTGAGTGGTGGCACGAAGCGCTCACCGCTGCTTCCCAACTGGAGGGCGTGCGCGATTATGTCAGCCACGTGCACATCGGCGGCTTCAATCGGGAAGCGGGTGGCAGCGTCTGGATTGTGATGATACGCAACAGTTTCAACCAGGCTGGCTGGGAGTTTCCAGTTTTCCAGCAGCGCTCGTCCCAGAGAGGCGTGATCAAAACCGAGTTCCTCGTTTTCGATTTTGTAAAGCAATTCCCCGCTTGCGTGGCAGCGACCCAAGGCTGAGCGCATCCAATCCGGATCCTTCATGAACAGTATCAAGCGACCGATATCGTGCAGTATTCCTCCCACGAAGAAACGTTCGATATTGGCTTCGCGCTTGTGGGCAGCAAGAACTCGGGCGGCTACGCCGCACGCAATACTGTGTTTCCAGAACGCTTCCATGTTGATGAGGTCATGTGGAATACCCTGGAATAACTTCATCACCGACGTTGCCAGTGCGAGGTCTCGCAGTTGCTGGGTACCGACGATAGTTACGGCTCGCGAGATCGTTTCAATCTTGCTTGGGAAGCCGTAGAACGCGCTGTTCACGATCTTGAGCAGACGAGCGGTCAAACTGGAGTCTTCGCTGATGATTCGTCCTATATCCGCCAACGAGCTCCTGGGATTATTCACAGCCTCGTCGATGCGGGTAAAGATCATCGGCAGTGATGGAATTTCGAGCACGCCCTTTATCAGGTCTCGCGCTTCTGTCATACGGCCCCTCTGTTCAGTTTGTTCAAGAGGACATGGCGCAAGACGCAAAGTCGCTTGAGTTCCAGAACTGCCGGGTGGTTTGCGTCCGTATGGCCAAACAGTGGATCAATGAAGACTTCGGCCGCTCTGAAAAGTTCGGGATCGAGTTCCTGGGCCAGCTGCGGAGCGACTTCCTCATGGCTCATCGATTCGATGTCGGCTTCGGCAACTCCCCACGTTCGAAAGATTTTGAGATGACGCTCCGTGATTTCGGTTCCCGCCCCCAATAGAACCCTGCCGCTGCGTTCCTGGACGTCCTTCTCCAGTTTCATGCCCGGCTTGAGGTCGTCCAAATTCACTTTTCCCATGACGTTCTCAATGACCTCACTTCAGGTGGTCGAGTTGTGGCTTCATTTCCTTGTCGTAGCAGTCGGGGCAAAGACTGTGGGAGAATAGGGCACCTGATCGCTCGGTGACGTACTGCTCCATCTGAGTCCAGATATTCCGGTCATCGCGAATCTTCTTGCAGTAGGAACAAATGGGCAACAAACCACGAAGCTGGCGTACCTCTTGCTGCAGCGACAGGATTCGCTCGGCGGCCCTCAGTCGTGCTTGCAACTCGTCCGCGTCGAATGGCTTGACCACGAAATCGTCCGCACCTGCTTGCATCCCTTCCAGGTAACTGGCTTTGCCGGAAAGCGCTGTGAGGAGGATGATATAGGTGTACGTGCCACGCTTTTCACCGCGAATTTTTCGGCACAACTCGAGCCCGTCCATCACCGGCATCATCCAATCGGAAATCAGCATCGGCAGCGGGTGGCTTGAATAGAGATCCCAGGCCAGTTGGCCATTTTCAACGGCAGTGACTTCATGCCCGTTCTTGGTCAAAAGTTCACTAAGGACAATGCGTGAGACACGATCATCCTCAGCAATCAGTATCTTCATCTTTCTTCCAATCGTGCTTGGTACTACGAGGCACAGCAGAAGTTACGACAACCATCCAAGCATCTCTAAAATCGACACTAGACAGTAGAATCCTTAGCTCTATTTAGCAGATAACACTATTCATCTGAGAGCCGTACAAACCAATTGAATGGCGGATCCGTGGATTCCTAGCTCGCATCCGTGGCACACTCGAATCGTGCGAAAGATTTAATGGATGGCATGAACTGAATGCAGCCAATTGGCAGCCATCAGCATTGGTTGGGAAGAACGGTTAAGCGGGTTGGTGGCGTGGAAGTCTTGTCGGAAACTAGAGAGCAGTCACTTTAACCGAAGGGCGCTGCGGTCTATCGGATTCGGGTGCCTTGGCCATCCATGATCAAGACTTCGCCGAGATTCAGGTCGCGAACAGGCTGCTCGATCTGCTTCAGATCGCCCACAATGATCGCGACGGCATTGCCTGGAGTGAGATATTTTTGGGCGGCTTGGCGAGCCTGTTCCAGAGACACTTGTTCCATCGACCGGGGATATTGCAGAATGTCTTCGAGTGGCAGGTCGAACGAAACCACATCAACCACTTGATCGACCAAACGGCCGAGCGTTTCAAAACGCTGCGCAAAGCCGCGGATTAGATTCGTCTTCGCCATCTCTAGTTCCTCCGGCGTAATCATCTTCTCTTCCCGAATTTGCTGAATCTCCTTCTGAAATTCAAGCAACGCGGCGCACGTAAATTGGGTTTGAACTCCTGCTCCTGCGGCCCAAAATCCCAGACGTCGACCATAGGCAAACATGGAAGAAGCTCCGTAGGTGTAACCTTTGTCTTCGCGGAGGTTAAGATTCAATCGGCTGGAGAACGCGCCTCCCAGAACGGTGTTCATCAGCTCAATGGCGTAAAGGTCTTCAGTTTTTCTGCAAGGTCCAATCGAACCTAAACGGATCTGAGACTGCGGTGCATCGTGGCGGTCGATCAGGCAAATTTGAAGGCTCTGCGGCGGCTGAACCAAAGGCATCTCGGCTGCAGGGACGTCGCCCTTCTGCCAGCGTCCTAGAACGTCATCTGCGAGCCGGACTGCTTCCTCCAGATCGACGGCACCGGCAAAAATCAATGCCGAATCGTTGGGCTTCCAGTATCCACGGTAGAAATTTTCCAAGCTGGCGCGGGTGATTGCCTGGACCGAGGCTTCGTGGCCGGCCACCTCTCGCCCGAAGGGATGGTCCTCCCCAAACAGGACGGTGCGAAAAACCTTTCGGGCAATATTAGGAGGACTGTTTCTTTCCTGGAGAATTCCATCTAATCGTTGACGGCGCTGCCGTTCCAGTTCCTCTTGAGGAAAAGAGGGATTCAGAACCAGATCCGCCATCATCTCCAACGACGGGCGCAAGAACTTGTACAGGGTTTCAAGGCTGACATGTGAGACCTCCGATTCGGCCGAAGTTCCCAGGGATGTCCCCATCAGGTCCAGTTCAGCTTGAATTTGCAAGGCTGTGCGAGAAGTTGTACCTTCATCGAGCATTTCTGCGGTCATCCAAGCCGTCCCGGCCTTGTCGGCTGGGTCCGCGGCTGCTCCAGAGCGCAGAACCAGTCCGACTGCAACTTTTGGCAGGGCACGCCGTTCACAAACAATCACTCGCAATCCGTTCGCAAGCTGGGCTGTACGGAGCGTCGGCGGGGAGAATGATTTTTTCGGGCCAAAAGCGGGCGCCTGGCTACGATCGAACTCAATGGCCTTTGGCCGGTTAGAAGTTTCGGGTGTGAAAACGACCGCCAGACGGTCCGGCTTGTTCAAGTACCGCTGGGAAACGTCCCGGATCCCAGTGGTCGTGACACGATCGAAGCGCTCATAGTCTCTAGTAAAAAAACCGGGCGAACCCAAGTAGGTGTTGTACTGATTGAGAAGATCCGCTTTACCCCCAAAGCCCCCCAGTCGCTCCAGCCCGTTAACAAAGTCAAACTCCTGCTTGGCTTTCTCCCGCAACAATTCCTCTTCCGAGGGTCCGCTTTCCGCGAAACGCTCAATCTCCTCCAAGATGATCTGCTCTAGTTCGCTCAAGCTTTGACCTGGCCGTGCCGTGGCGATGATGCCGAACAAGCCAGCAATCTCCAGGGAGTAGTTGAACGCGGAGACGTCCGAGGCAATTTGGCGGTCATACACGAGTGTTTTATAAAGCCGAGAATTTTTCCCGTGCGACAGGATGTGCGACGCAAGATCGAGTTCCGCGTCGTCGATGCGAAAGTAGCCTGGAGTGGGCCACACTAGGTAGAGCCGTTCTTGCGGAATGCGATCGGCAACAAGGATTCGCTTCTCGCCATCCAACCGCGGCACCCACTGAACCGGGCGGTCCAGCGCAGGGCCGGGCGCAAACGGGCCGAAGTATTTTTCGATCAGCTGCTTGGTTTCGGCCACCTCAAAGTCACCCGCAACCACGAGACTGCAATTGTTTGGAGTGTAATACGTGTTAAAGAAGGCTTTGACGTCTTCCAAGGTGGCTGCGTCGAGGTGCTCCTGCGAGCCGATAACCAGCCACGAATACGGATGCCCGCTGGGAAACAAGTTCTCAAAGATCATCTGAATGGCCCGACCATAGGGCACGTTCTCATAGCTCTGCCTTCGTTCGTTCTTCACGACGTCGCGCTGGTTGTCGAACTTCTCCTGGGTCAGGGCGTCGGTCAAAAATCCCATGCGGTCCGACTCAAGCCACAACGCATACTCCAACGCTTCACGCGGGACGGTTTGAAAGTAGTTGGTACGATCAAAACTGGTGGTGCCATTAACTCCACCCTCGCGCAGGTTGGCACCGGCCTTTTCGATATATGTGATGTACTCGGCGTCCGCGTGCTTCGAACCTTGAAACATCATGTGCTCGAACAAGTGAGCGAATCCGGTGCGGTCCGGCTTCTCATTCTTGGAACCTACGTGATACCAGAGGTTTACGTGCACAACTGGCAGCTTGGAATCGTGGTGAAGAATCACCTGCAATCCGTTGTCCAACGTATACTTTTCAAATGGGATGCTCAGTTCAACTGACAAAGGGGCTCCTCTGGGTCAGGGTTACTTGACATTCAATGACCACAACGAAACTGCTGCTGGTAACGCGGGTGGGAACGTCGATGTCCGCGCCATTGTGCCTTGGAGGCGATTGCTGTTCAACCGCGATCAAGGTTAAGCCATTGTGTGCCACCAAATCGGAATTCCCAAGCAGATTCTATTTGCAGTGGGGCATGCCCCTTGATGGACGGTCAAGCCGGGCCTGATGATTTGCGTCAGGGACAATTTTTCCAGGGGCGGAGACTATCGATAAACTTTCCGTTTGAAGCCTTCGACAAAGCCGCGCAGGATGGGAGATATGTCTCCGTGTTCAAGCCGTACCTCGATCAACGTGAACTTAGCTTCGGCTTCGGCCTCTTCCAGAGCACGGCGCAATTGTCCCGGTGTCTTCACTTCGATGCCGCGGCCACCCCAGAGTTCTGCTAGCCGGGCAAATGGCCATCCAACAGTATCGTTGTAGAGTGCCTGCGGAAAGAACGCTTGCAACATCTCCCATCGGCTGTTGTTCAAGAGCACGACGATGGGATTCAATCCGTACCGCGGGCACTGAGAGATTTCTGGACCTGTCATTTGAAACGCTCCGTCACCAACCAGCACCAGCGGCCGTAGCCCGCTCGCCGCTTGCAGTCCTATCGAGCCCGGCACAGCAAACCCCATCGTTGCGTAATAGGCCGGCCCAATACAGACGTCGGCACGAATATCGACGGCGGCAAACAGACTGTCGCCGGTGTCACAGATCACAGGGAAAGCTGGGTGTTGACTGATGAAGTCGTTGACAACGCGGATCAGATGCCGAACGCGAATCGGTTCATCATCGTCGAAGGATTCGAAAATTTCAGGGGAAATACCCGCCTGCCATCCGGGAACACAGTTTTCCCGGCGAGGCAAGCGAGGCGATTGGAGCAGTCTGTCTACGAGGCCATCCAAGGGCACGTGGCGGAAGACATGATGCTTGATGAACACTTCACGTGAGATACAAAGAATGCTATTTGTTTCGTTGATGGATTCGGCGGGAATTCCCAGGCTCACATCGCTGATCAGCACGCCGAGCAGCAGCAAACAGTCGGACTGCTCGACGATCTCCCGCAAAGGCTGAGGGCTCACCGTTCCGAGATAGGTGCCCTTGAATTGAGGATGAGTCGTAGGGAAGACGCCTCGTCCAAGAAACGACGAGACCACCGGGATCTGAAGCCGTTCCGCTAGAGTGACGACCCTTGTTTGCAATCCGAATCGGTGAGTCTCCACACCAACGACCATCACGGGGTGCCGACTGGCAATCAAGCGATCGAGGATTTCCTCGCTCGCTTCCGACAGAGCCCCTTCGTCCTCCTCGGGGCCGATTGGTTCGAAGACCTCGGGCACTGTGATCTCGTTGAACACCATGTCACGAGGCACTTCCAGGTAAACAGGACGCATCAGCTTGAGAGCGAGATGTAGTGCTTTGCGGATCTCTGCGGCGGCGGTCCGGGGGCTGTCTAGAATGGCTCCATACTCAACCACTTCGTTGTAAACCTTCCATTGGGACTCGTAGGATTTCACTTCGTGATGAACCAAAACGCCGCGCCGCTTCTCAAGCATGCCAGGTCCCCCGGAGATGACGACCAGCGGCGATTTTTCGGCATATGCGCACGCAACTGAGTTCACCATGTTCAAACCGCCTGCGCCATAGGTGACCAAACAGACACCAAGTCCGTTGGTAATCCGGGCTGCAGCATCAGCGGCAAAGCCAACCGCGGGCTCGTGGCTGAAGGTCAGAAGGCGGAACTTGCCATATTTCTGGAGGGCTTCATAAAGGTTCAGCACAAAGTCACCCGGGATACCGAAGATCTGACGTACCCCGTGAGAGTGCAGCTCATTAAAAAGGAACTCACACAGTTGCATGGTTCAGCCTCCCACTTGCCGTCCAGCCAATGGCGGGAATGCTTTCCGTTTCTGCCAACTCCTGTCTACAACCTGCCTTTAAAGCACGACGTACAAACCAGTGGCTCGACGATTGCAAAGGCGTTTGGCACGACTAGCGTTCTTAGCAGCATCTGACCGATGGAATTCCTTGGGCACTGTCGGGATCTGACGTGATCGAAGGCCCTCATCGCTGGAAACTCAAGAAAGGGGTCCAAACCCGTCACTTTGAATCATTCGCACCAACTCCGTGGGTGAAGCTGAGCTGAGCAGCAATCGGCTTTGTTCTGGTTTCACAAAACCTTCGCGAATGGCGTGCTGCACCAGTTCGAGCACTGGATCAAAAAAGCCCTCGATATTGACCAGGCCGATGGGCTTCTTCTGAAGACCTAATTGACCCCACGTGATCACTTCGAACAGCTCTTCAAGGGTGCCGAACCCGCCGGGCAGGGCAATGAAGCCGTCTGCCAAGCTCGACATCAGCGCCTTTCGTTCATGCATGCTCGCTACGACGTGGAGTTTGCTCAACTGAACGTGGCCAAGTTCTTTTTCAAGTAATCCTCGCGGGATTACCCCCGTCACAAGCCCGCCCGCCTTGAGCACTTCGTCGGCAAGAATTCCCATCAAGCCACAGTTACCGCCGCCATAGATCAGTTCGATGTCGTATGATGCCAGCAGGTTCCCTAGCTCACGAGCCGCCTGCTGGAAGGCTTCGCGCCCACCCATACTCGACCCGCAAAAAACGCAAACACGCCGCAAGAGGCACTCGCCCGTGCTACTCATCCTTGACCCCCGCCGGATTCGATTTCGCGCTGCAGTGAGACTAATGACGGCAGTCTCAATCAATTTCTCGCTAACTGTTCCCCGTCGCCCCGCCGAAAACTTGTCTCGGAGAAACCGATGCTAAACAACAAAGCTATTCTTTACTTCGTCACGGCATTTCTATTGTTTGCTGCGGATGTGGGCTTTACCTACACCACTTTCGCTGTGCGAGGAGTTCCGATTGAGTTTGAAGTGAATCAGGTATTTCGCGATTGGGTGATTCGAGACGGCTGGCTGCTGTCGATTGGAAAGTTCACCATCTTAAAAACGTTACTCTTTGTTCTTGCTGGGTGGATGATCTTTAGAACCCGGAGCCGAATTGCAGCATTCATCCTGGCACAAACGATCGTTAGCAATCACCTGGTTGCGATCTCGTCTCATCCGACCTTATGGTGGATGGACAACCTCGAGTACCGCTCATTACTGTTGAAGGGAATTGCGGGCGTCTCTATGGTGTTGACCTTCTACGGAATTCAGTTTCTGCGAGCGAAACCTCGTGTCTCTGCACGAGGCGTCGCATTTCCACAGGATCTGCCAGTTTGCCCTCAGAACTAAGCTGCATTATCGCTGCCTTTGTTCAATGATGAACCGTATCTGCTCTTTATAAATGAAGACATTCGGGGCATCGTCGCGAGTCAGGCGGATAAAGCTTTTGTCGTAATACTCGATCCAGCCAAAAATCTCGTCGCCGTCAACGAGCTTCACGATCACCGGCGTTTTGTCTTGAATCAGCCGGCTTAGATACAGGGTTTCTGCGTGCGTTTGCTCTTGAACTCGAGGAAGCCGCCGCACCATTTCTGAAACCCCATCCCGGGACTTGCTTGACCGAAACTCACGACGGGGAGTTCGCTTTTTCATGTTTGATCCTAGTTGAAGTTTAATCACAATCACACTGCGCGGCAACTCGGGCCGACCCTTTGAAATGCATCATAAAGGTGTTACTATCCCAAATCGCTTGCGGCGCGTTGGTTTTGCGGCACGCCGCCACAATTGACCATTTCGGAAATCTGCTCGATTTGATGAAGCAAGGCCTTTCGACGCATCTTTTTGCGAGAGAAAAACTCAGCCTCGAGCGCTTGAAAGAGGTCCAGGCATCCGGTTTCGACACACTGGAGATCTTCGCCCTAAAACCCCACTTCGACTACCAAGACAGGAAGCTGGCAGCCGATCTTGCGATCTGGCTCCGCGACCAGAATGGTTTTCTACAGAGTCTTCATACACCTTTTTGTCTGGACTATCAAGACAGTGCAAGCCGAGGATGGCTGTCTATCGCAGATCCTGAGCGGCTCCTGCGGGAGAAGGCTGTGGATGAAATCCGCCGATCGATGGAGTTTGCGGAAAGGGTTCCGTGTCCATTCGCCGTCGTGCACATGGGTGGTCCGGGGGACCGCTTCAGTCACAGGCATCTGGATGCGATCTACTACAGTCTTGAAATCTTGCTGCCCTTTGCCGAAGCACGGGGTGTCACTTTGGCCCTCGAAAACATTCCTAACGAGCTGTCGACCGTGGAACGGGTAAAGCACTTTCTTCAAGACGCCCAACTGAGGAACGTCGGCATCTGTTTTGACGCGGGTCACTCCCATTTACGTGGCGAGCCGCACGCGGAGATTCGGGAAGGCGAGGGGAGGATTGTCACGACCCACCTGCACGACAATCACGGAAAACGGGATGAGCATCTGCTGCCATTCGATGGTGATATTGACTGGGCCAGAGTGCTTGAGGCGTTCGACGCCATTCAGTATTCAGGCAGCCTGATTATGGAACTCAAGGCTTTGAATCGGCCACCGGAATCTGTCATGAGGCTGGCGCGCGAACGTTTCGAGCGTTTCACAAAATGCCAGGAAGAACTCGTGGCGATGAAAACTGGGGAGGGGTGATGCCTGTCGTCAGCGTTGGAGAACTTTCGAACTACGACGGTCAAGAGGTGACCGTCCGCGGCTGGCTATACAATATCCGATCCAGTGGCAAGATCATTTTCCCGATCTTGCGCGATGGCAGTGGCTTGCTCCAATGCATCGTTTTTAAGGGCAACGTGACGCCGGAAGTTTTTGAGCAGGCGAAAGGGCTGACGCAAGAGTCTTCCTTAGAGTTAACCGGTATGGTTCGGAAAGTACCGGAGGGCAAGTCGGCTCCTGGTGGATATGAATTGGACGTTAGAGCTCTTGTCGTCGTTCAACTCGTTCCGGTCGAACAGCCATTTCCCATAACACCCAAAGAGCACGGCATCGAGTTTCTGATGGACCAGCGTCATCTTTGGATTCGTTCGTCGCGCCAGCACGCCATTCTCAAAATTCGCCACGAGATCATTCGCGCCGTCCGCAACTTTTTTGACGACCGGGGCTTTGTCCTTGTCGATACTCCAATTTTCACTCCGGCCGCATGCGAAGGAACCACAACCCTTTTTGAAGTGGGCTATTTCGATGACAAGGCCTACCTGACGCAGTCCGGGCAACTCTACAATGAAGCCACGGCTGCGGCTTTCGGCAAGGTCTACTGTTTCGGGCCGACATTTCGGGCCGAGAAATCCAAGACGCGGCGGCACCTGACAGAGTTCTGGATGGCAGAACCAGAGATCGCCTTTGCGACTTTAGACGATGTGATGACGCTGGCTGAAGAGTTCATCACTACCGTCGTGCACAGCGTCCTGAAAAGCCGCAGAGCTGAGCTCCAGGCGCTGGAGCGTGACGTCAGTAAGTTGGAACAGATTGCTCCTCCTTTTCCGCGACTTCCTTACGACGAAGCGGTGAAGAATCTGCAGTTGAAGGGCTCCGAGATTCAGTGGGGCAGCGACTTTGGTGGAAGCGACGAAACTATTCTATCGCAACAGTTCGACCGCCCGGTCATGGTGCATCGTTATCCTGCCCAGGTGAAGGCTTTCTATATGGAGCCCGATCCAACGCGTCCAGAGTTGGCTTTGTGCGTTGATGTGCTGGCGCCAGAGGGTTACGGAGAGATCATTGGTGGCGGCCAACGCGCGTCCAGTCTGGATCTGCTGAATCAAAGGATTCAGGAACATCGGCTGCCTCCCGAAGCATTTGATTGGTATTTGGATCTTCGCAGGTACGGAACGTTCCCTCATGCCGGGTTCGGAATGGGTATTGAACGAGCCGTCTCCTGGATCTGTGGCCTAGAGCATGTTCGGGAAACGATTCCATTCCCGAGAATGCTTTACCGCCTCAAGCCTTAAAAGGCGAAGACCAAAAAAGGAATGCCGGGGTCGAGAACCGGGACCGGCGCCCCTCATCCTGATTTTGCCGACGATGAAACCGCTCACGATCATTGGTGCCCCCCTCGACTTGGGTTCTGGTCGCCGAGGTGTGGATATGGGGCCGAGCGCCGTCCGGGTGGCCGACTTGAACGGGCGCCTGGCTGCCCTCGGCTATGAAGTCGTGGACGCGGGTGATGTCCCGGTGAGTATTGCCGAGACGCTCCACTATGGCGACCACTGCAGCAGGTTTCTGAAGGAGATACTGCAGACCTGCGAGCATCTGGCGCGGCGCGTGCAAGACACGTTGGACAAAACCCATCTTCCGATCGTGTTGGGTGGCGATCATTCCATTGCGATAGGTACTTTGGCTGGTGTGGCCGGACATTTTCAAGCCCACCAGGACACAGTGGGATTGATTTGGTTTGATGCGCACGCTGACTTCAACACGCCACAGAGCTCACCCAGTGGCAACGTGCACGGCATGCCACTGGCGGCTTCGGTTGGGGTCGGACCTAAGCAGCTGACAGAGTTTGGCGGAATTGATCCAAAGATCAAGCCCCAGAACGCGGTTCTGGTCGGGGTTCGAGACATCGACGCTCAGGAGAAGGAACTGCTGGTATCTTCGGCTGTGCGTGTTTTCACGATGCGTGATATCGATGAGCGCGGGATGCGCAGCGTCGTCGAGGAAGCGATTCGGATTGCTTCGTTACATACGGCCGGCCTGGCAGTATCCTGGGATATGGATTTCCTCGACCCGGCTTTTGCACCAGGAGTTGGAACGCCGGTGAAGGGTGGCGCGTCTTATCGCGAGGCACATCTCGCCATGGAGATGATTGCCGACACGAATCGGCTGGTGTCTCTGGAACTGGTGGAAGTCAATCCCGTGCTCGATCACATGAACTCGACGGCAGCTCTAGGAGTCGAATTAATTCAGTCGGCGCTCGGGAAGAAGATTCTTTGATACGTTAGGTTCTGCCCGGAGGTTTGGTTCTATAGGTTGGGTTCTTCTGTGCCATCGTGGCGCAACACATTCCAGGCTTCATCCGTGAGTGTGGATAAGACAGACTGAAGACCCGGCAGCTCCGAATGTTCTTTGTCGCCTGTTCAGGCACTTTCTATGAATAAACTGACCGTGGCACTACTTTTTGGCGGAAAGTCCGGTGAGCATGAGGTTTCGCTCCGCTCAGCCGCCTCCATTTTGAAGGCATTGAACCGTGAGAAATACGATGTGATTCCCATTGGCATTACCAAAGAAGGCCAATGGCGCTCGGATCCGAAATTCTTGGAGGCTGCGTTTCCTGACATTTTGAGTGATGGCAGAGTCGTGTTGCTTCCTCCAGATCCGCTAGACAACTCGCTAATGCAGGTGCTCTCTGACACCAAGGCAATCGGCAATCGGGTCAGAATCGACGTTGTCTTCCCTGCGCTGCATGGCACGTATGGAGAGGATGGCACAATCCAGGGGTTACTGGATATGGCCAATCTTCCTTATGTGGGTGCGGGGGTTCTGGGCTCTTCGGTGGGGATGGACAAGGATGTGATGAAGCGGCTGCTGCAGCACGCTGGCCTGCCGATCGTGGATTTTCTGATGGTCTTGGACCAGCACTGGCAAGACAGGAAGCCAGCAGTTCGAACCGCTATTGAGAAGCAACTGGGCTATCCTTGTTTTGTGAAACCAGCGAACTTGGGTTCTTCGGTGGGCATTAGCAAAGTAAAGACCGCAGCGGCATTGGAGTCGGCAATGGACCTTGCGGCTCAGTACGACCGCAAGATTGTCGTCGAAAAAGGCCTAGACGTGCGTGAGATTGAGTGTTCTGTTTTGGGCAACGACGACCCGGTTGCCAGTCTGCCCGGGGAGATTGTTCCGTCACACGAGTTTTACGACTACGAGTCCAAGTATCTGGACGAGAGCTCGCGTTTGCTGATTCCAGCTCCATTGGATGCGTCGCAAACTAAAGCCATCCAAGAACTGGCGATCAAGACGTTTCTCGTGACGGAGTGTTCCGGAATGGCCCGCGTGGACTTCTTTATCGAGAAAAAGACAAACCTTGTTTTTGTGAATGAAATCAATACGCTACCAGGATTTACCTCCATCAGCATGTACCCGAAGCTTTGGCAAGCTACCGGCCTGGGCTACGCTGAACTGATCGACCAGCTGATTCAGCTGGCTATCGAGCGCCACCGGCGACGCCAAGCCAAGAAGACGACTTACTAAGGGTGAAATCGAACATCTGGGGCAAACAGGCAGGCTGGAGTGGCCTGAATAAGCGGTTACCCAAGCCTGTTTCGCGAGGTGGCATGGAGAGATCGGATTTCCGGCATGGTAGAGGAGAAGATCCTCTCCAATTTAGAAGCCATCTTTCGCCTTGCGTTTGATGTCTTTTAGGATTTTCTCGACCTCCTCCGTCTTCTTGATGATTGCAACCGAGAATGTGTCCTTGTTGGATTTGTCGATCATATCCCTCAACTCATTCGCAGCCTGAACCAGCCTATCTGTATCCTCTTTCAGCTTCTTCCACTCGCTGTCCCGACGCTCTTTCTCCATTCGCGCCCTTGTATCGCGTTGAATAGTATCCACCGGATCTGGCTGCTCCTGGGGGGATACCGGTAATGGGTTCAATGTTGCGAGAAGGAAGGAGAGAAGGCTTAACCTGAATGGCAGTAGTGCAGACATGAGAACCTCCGAAAGTCGGTTGCCGCGTCAAGGGCTCTTAGGCGACGATCTCCTCAGCGGCCAGCCTGCCTTGCCAGATCGCGTCCTCCATTCCGGAATACTCCCAAGCCCCATAACGCCCAATGGTAAAGATACCATTCTCGTGCAAGAAATTTCGAACCAGCTCCGAAGACCGGCGATGGTGGCGATCGTAAATGACATAGGCGCACGGAATGTCCAGGCAGAGTTCCGCCAGCACACGATCACTGGGTTTTAGAATACCTGCCCTTATCAAGTCAGCTTTGATTCGCCCGGCAAGTCCGGAGCGATCGAGCGGCTTCGAGTCAGAGTAACCGACTTCCGCGTAAATGGCGCTGCAGTCCGGCGGCGCCTGGTGCGGTGAGAAATTGTGTGAGAACCCGATGCGATAAAAGCAGTACTCGGGTTCGGGAAAGTAGATCCAATGTTTGTCGCTGATACAGCGATTTACACCGAAGTTGATATTACACACGGACGTAAAGCGGAATTTTTGCGCCGCCTCGCGCACAGACTCCGGAACCTCGGAGATGGTGCGCAACAGTGCCGGCAGGGGAATCGTCGTCACCAAGCGATGAAATCGAACGGTTCGCCCGTTTTTGAAATCAAGCTGTCTGTTCGAGAGATCGAGACGAGCCAACTCACATCCGGTGTGAATGTTGTTAAGCGGAGCGGCAAGAGCCCGGGGTAATGCTTCAATGCCCCCACGCACAGGATACGAGAAGGTTGCGTTGTATCCCGCGCTACTCGACTGGTCCTGTAGGGCACCATCCAGGACCTGCTCCAGCGACGTGGACGGCACAAATCGTCCCATCCATTCGCAAGTGAGTTCGTTCAGCGGAACGGTCCACAGCTTCTCGTTATACGGTGTCATGAAGTGCCGAGCGAACCCGGGGCCGAGCGTCGTGTCAATCCAGCTGGCAAAAGACATCGGGTCCGTCGCTACGGGTGGCTGTCCCGTTGCGTGATTGCTTCGTGCTTCGACAAAACCGACGATGCATTCCTTGATAACCTCAGGCGGCAAACCATAAAGGTTTGTTTGAAACGGGTAGCGCGTGTAGACGCCCTTTGAAAAGATCCACGAATTGCGGGCTACGGAATGCAGGTTCCCGTCCAGTAATTGCGAAACAAGTTGCTTCACGGTTTCGTTCTTGAAGTGCAGCAGGTGGCCTGTGTAGTCGAATGTGAAGCCGTTGACCTGCTCGGACCTGGTGAGTCCGCCAACGCGTGATTCTTTTTCAAACAGGTGGCTGTCTGTGTGGCCCGATTGCTGGAGATGCCAAAGCGTGCTCAGGCCGGCTAAGCCTCCACCCAGGACAACCACAGAATGTGTGTCGCTCATGTCAACCTTTCTGATCCGCTCGATCGTAATGGAACTGGTCTCGCTGCGGTATCCGCAGTGGAACGGATGAAAATCAAGCAGTATGATCTCTTCGCCATGGAGCCGCGTTCGAGACGGCATCAGGAACCCGGCGCAGATTGGCCAGTTCAGCCTGCGAGGGAATGTCGCAACCGAGAGAGACTTTGTTCTTCATATCCCCGGTTTTTCAGATGAGAAGAACGTACCACGATATTACCGAAACCCGATTCCCGCTATAATCAACCAGCGGTCAGCAGATGTATCGGCAACTTGCTCCGCACAAAGTACCATCCGCCTGCATGGACAATGTGACGCACACGCTGTTCGGTTTGGTACTCGCCAAGACGGGCCTCGATCGCACTACCCCCAAGGCCACGCTAGCCCTGGTAATCGGAGCGAATTTGCCCGATCTGGACGTGGTGGCTTGGTTGGGTGGCGATCTCAGCTATCTCGATCACCATCGCGGCCTCAGCCATTCTCTAGCCGGAGTACTCTGCGGGTCCGGTTTGCTTGCGATGCTCCTGCTGCGGGTGCACCAGGTTTGGTCGAGAGGTGCCCCTCCGGCAAACTTCACGAGACTATTTCTCGTGTCGCTGGCAGGGTTGAGCAGCCACGCGCTGCTGGATTATACCAACAGCTACGGGATCCGTCCGTTTCTCCCTTTCGATGGGCGCTGGCTTGCCGCTGATCTGGTTTTTATCGTCGACCCCTGGATGCTGATGATTCTTGCGGCCGGTCTGATGTTTCCCTGGTTGTTTCGATTGATCTCTCAGGAAATCGGAGCCAAGAGGGGTGGGTATAGCAGCGGTGCCTTCGTGGCTTTGGGCTTGGTAGCGGCATTCTGGTTTACCAAGTGGATTGCCCACGAGTACGCCTTGGTGGAGTTGAGCCGGCGCTCGTATAAGACTGGTAGTCCGGTGCGAATAAGTGCCTTCCCCCAGTTGCTCAATCCAGTTGGCTGGTACGGAGTCGTTGAAACGGAGAAGGCGTATCATCTCAGGTCCGCCGGGTTTGGGTTGCTCCAAAGCGAATTCGAGCGACGCAGAGAAAGAACTTTATTCAAACCAGAAACGGGCCAGGTGTTGGCCGCTGCAACCCAGGGGACGCAGGCCCGAATCTTTCTGGATTTCGCCCGCTATCCACTGGTTCAGATCGGTCCTATTCCAGAAGGGTATCGGGTCACGGCGCGCGATTTGCGCTTCGACTTTGTTGACAGGTTGCGTCAGAGCTTCGTCTACTCGGGTCTGCTGGACCAGGAGTTAAGAGTGGTATCCGAGCAGTTTCGGTTCTGAGTTCAGAGCTGCCTCAATCAGCCGACGCTTATTAACACTGAATTCCCACAGAGGAGTTTTTCATGCCGCGTTGCGGCGCCACGTTCAATGAAAATGGTAGTCTAGGCTCGACCCGCGCTAGCGAACACAGATCGGTGATCGCTTGGTGCTGCG
>Ga0187893_10007669_pt1 | contig 17525 bp, 14 predicted proteins | sample MA1701074metaG_FD_139574 | JGI IMG/M metagenome (GOLD analysis project Ga0187893, IMG submission 139574) | White microbial mat communities from a basaltic lava cave in the Kipuka Kanohina Cave System on the Island of Hawaii, USA - MA170107-4 metaG ... | reverse complement strand
GCCCGAGGCTTCGCCCGCCGGATCGCTCCGGCGCACGCTCGGTTGGCTATCTGTCGAACGGGCAATTGACAGAGTGACCTCCTTTCATGTCACTAGAACGGCCAGGCTTCTCCTGGCACTCCAAAGGCCGCAGAGGCGCGCAGAGGCGGAGGCGCGGGTCAGTAGCGGCGGTCGAGCCGAAGCGCTTCCTCGATCGGACGCACCTCGATGCTGCCGAGGCGCGCCGACGGCCATTTTGCCGCGAGCTCGAGCGCCTCGTTGCGGTCGCGCGCCTCGATCAGGAAGAACCCGCCCAGCTGCTCCTTGGTCTCGGCGAACGGGCCGTCCGTCGCGGCGATCTTGCCCTTGCGGACGCGGACGGTGGTCGCGGTGCGGGCGCTCTGCAGGGCGTGGGTGATGACCAGGTGACCGCCGGCGCGCAGCGTGTCGACGTAGGCAAGGGTCTCGCGCCGCAGGGCATCCCACTCGGGCTGGGATAGTCCGGTCAGCTTCTTTTCCTCCTCGTAAGCCAGACACAGAAACTTTTGCCTGCGGACCATGGTTTCTCTCCTCGTGGGTTGGTCGGGGACCGCCGGCTCACCGGTCGACTCCCTGTCGAACGGGATGCGTCCCCATCGACTTCTTCATCGCGGCCATCCTCGCCGACTCGCGCGTCGCCTCGCCCGTCCGTTCCTTGAAGAGCAGCATGAACTCCACGGCATGTCCTGCGTCGTCCGCGTCGCCAGCGCCACGGAGGCGATCGAGCTGGGGAAGCGCTACCCGCACGCCAAGTGGGGGCCGGTCGAAGTACGCGAGGTCATGTTCTTCGACCCGACCTGAGCGAACCCTGCAAATGCGCTCCAGAGAATGGCGCTTTGCGACTGCGGCTTCTTGCTGTAGGCACCGCACGCGCCTGCACGACGAGGCGCTGTGCGACGATTTCGCTTCTTGACGTTGCGGGCGACGCGCGACTAGCGTCCGGCCGCGGAGTCGAGAGGGAGGTGAGAGATGATCCTCGACCACATCGGGGTGGGGGTATCCGACTATGCGCGAGCCAAGGCGTTCTACACCGAGGCACTGGCGCCGCTCGGGATCACGCTGGTGATGGAGTTCGGGCCGGAGATGACGACGGGCAAGGTCTGGGCCTGCGGCTTCGGCAAGGGCGGCAAGCCGGAGTTCTGGATCGGCAGTGACGGCAAGACCACGCCGCCCATGCACATCGCCTTCCTGGTCGAGAGCCGTGCCGAGGTGCGCGCCTTCTACGAGGCCGCGCTCCGCGCCGGCGGTCGGGACAACGGCGCGCCCGGGTTGCGGCCGTACCATCCGAATTACTACGGCGCCTTCGTGTTCGATCTCGACGGCCACAACATCGAGGCCGTCTGCCACAAGCCGGAGTAAGCCGCCACAGACCGGAGTCCGCCCGCGCGGTCGCAAACTTTCATTTGACCGCGATCGAAGCGGCGGAGCATCATCGGGCCAAAGGGGGGCACGCATGAGCCCAGCGGCCGGCGTTGTGCACGGAGTGTTCCGCGTGGGAGTCCTGTTGCTCTTGCCGGCGTCGGTCGCCGTGGCCGACGACGTGACGATTCCCGGCAAGGTGACGGCCGTGAAGCCGGCGAAGCTGGCGAAGTTCGTCTCCAAGAGCGCTGGCGGTGCCTTTCCTCTTCCCGTCCCACAGTCGGCGGAGGATCCGACGGTCGCGGGCGCGGAGCTGCGCGTGTACGACACCGAATCACCGGGGGCCGGCGACGCCTCGTTCGTGCTCGGCGCATCCGGCTGGAGCGGTCTCGGCAGCCCAGCGGGCTCGTCGGGATACAAATACCGGGACAGCACCTGCAAGGTCACGCTCAAGAAGAAGGTGATCAAGGCGGTGTGCAAAGGTCCCGCGGTCACGCTGACGCCGCCGTTCGCCGCGGCCGAGGGCATTCGTCTCGGCATTCCCGCCGGTACGGCCGCGGTGCGCTACTGCGCGATGTTCGGCGGCGATGAGTCGAGCAACGGGACGACGCGGATGAAGCGCACCAACGCCCCCGAGCCGTTCGGCTGTCCCGGCGTGCCCGACGACGTGCGACCCTGCGGCGATACCGCCTACGCCTGTCACGGAGCATGTCCGGCGGGTCAGACCTGCACAGTGAATCCGATCGGCGAGGGGTCGTGCGAGTGCGCTCCGCCGACGGCGGTGCCGTGTGAAGACAGCGGCGGCGGCCCCATGCCCGGCTTGTGCGGCGGTACGTGTCCCGACGGGCTGTCATGCGCAACGATCGACGTGAACGTTCTCCCGTCGATTGAGATTTTCTGCGGCTGCATTCCGTCCGACGCCGTCGCCTGCGCCGAATCGTCGGCGCCCGCCTGCGGAGGGGAGTGTCCGCCTGGATTGACCTGTCAGGCGGGCGGCTTCGGCAACTTCTCCTGCGTCTGCGAGTGACTCGACTGTCGGTCAACTGAACGCCCGCTGGGAGCGCGGGCGGCCCACGTCAATCGACGTTCAGGGCGGCGTCGTGATCGTGAAGGCACCGTCGGGGTCGCCGAGGGTGTTGGAGAACGGAATGAAGGGCGGGTGCAGCACCTGCAGATAGGCGGATCCGGTGACCGCGGTCGCCGGAAGCGTGAAGGTGAGCTGGGTATCGCTGACCAGGGTGAGCGGAATGCGCGGCCCACTCGGCCCGTAGCCGCCGAGGTTGACCACCATCGAACCCTGCTGGTTGAAGAGGTTGATCACCGCCGCCACCGAGAAGCCGGTGCCGGTGATGGTCACGGTGTCCGGATCGGTCTGGGTGACATTGGTCAGCGTGAGTTGTGCGCCGAGCGCTACCGAGACCGCGTTCGAGGCGACGCTCGAGTTGTAGGGGCTGTTCACCGCCTGGAACACCCCGGGACCAGTGGCGACGGACGCCGGAACATTGACCTGAATCTGGGTCGACGTCCCGCCCGGCAGCGGAGTGAGCGGCCCCACCGGTCCGGTCGAGGTGAACAGGTTCACCAGCGGGCTGTTGAACCCCATGCCGCCGATGGTCACCGTCGAACCCTTGGCCACGGCGGTTTCCACCACCGCCACCGGCACCGACTTCGAGAAGGGACGCAGGTTCATGCCGTTGATCGACTTGATGGTCGGGAGATTGTGACTGGCGTCGCCGAAGAGATACTGGCTCTGCGTGTTGGACTGGATGAAGCCCTGATCGGTGTTGACCACCCGCACCGTGCCGAAGCCGTTGCCGAGCGGCACGGTGGGCGGAATGAACGTGATCAGGATGCCCGAACTCCACCCGCTGGGAACGAAGGGGCCGAACGACTGCGGGCCGCTCGCCGTGTTGACGAAGAGGAGCAGGCGTGAGCCGGCGGTGAAGCCCGAACCGGAGAGCGACAGGTGGGCGCCGATCACGATCGGCGACGCAATCGGGTCGAGCAACACCTGGGGACCGGAGTTGGTCGCGTAGCGCAGGATGCGGCTATTTTCGATGTCGGCGATGAACAGCCGCCCCGAGGTATCCATGGCGATCTGCGACGGATGCACCAGCGTGTCGGGACGTGGCGGGAGGATCCCGCCGCTGGTGAAGCTCGGCTGCCCCAGCACCTCGTCGGCGGCCATGTCGCCGCCGCCGAATGGCACCTCGTAGACCAGGGTGCGATTGTTGCCGTAGTCGGATATCAGCACGTTCCCGTCCGGGTCCTCGAGTATCGCCTTCGGCTGGAACAGCGTGACATTGCTCACGGCGCCGCCGCGGTTGGCGGCGCAGCTGGTAAAGTTCGCCTGCCCGAAGACGGCGCTGGCGCTCATGCCGTTGCTGAACGGCGGCGCGAACACCAGGACGCGATTGTTGGCGGTGTCGGCGACGTACACCCGTCCGCTCGCGCCACCGAACACACCCCCCGGGGCGTTGAAGCGGTTGGCGGCACACCCGGGCGTGTAGGCCGGAGGAATAGACACCGAGACAAACGCCGCCTGGCCGAGGATGAGATCGGCCGCCGACCCGGTGGCCGGCTTGGCCGGCGCGTCGCTGAAGCGCACGACGCGGTGGTTGCCGGTGTCGGCAACCCACAGATTGTCGTCTTCATCGACCGACAACCCGGTGGGACCGACCAGACTGGTGGCGGTCCCGTACGGGAAGTTCGGCTGGGTAGCGGCGAAGTTGTTCTGTCCGAAAACACGGTCGCCGAGCGTGTCCGTACCGTACGGATCGTCGAACTGGAGCACCCGGCTGTTGCTGGTCTCGGACACGTAGACCCCGCCGGTGCTGTCGACCGCGACGGCGTTTGGGATGGCGAAGGCGGCATTGCTGGTGACGACGTTGGTGTTGTTGGCAAGTGGACCGTTCAATCCGCCCCGCGGCGAGCCGCGCGTGAAGTCGACCTGACCGAGGACGAGGTCGGCGCTGGCGTTGCTGTCGAGAGCGTTGGTCGAGGAGTATCCCAGCACGCGCGAGTTGCCGAGGTCGGCCACGTACAGGCGATTGGGCACGTGCGCGCGGTCGACGGCGACGCCGAATGGGCTGTTCATGCGCTTGTCCGTCGGCCGGTTGACGAAGGGATCGATGAAGAACGTCTTGCCCAGCACCCGATCGGCGATCAGGCTGCCGGGCGGCGCTGCGAGCGGATCGTCGAAGCCGAGGACACGGCTGTTGTCGTGATCGGCCACCCACACCCGGCCGCCCCCGTCGGTGACCACGCCACGGGGTTTGAATAATCCCGCCGATCCCGTGATGGCGTCCGGGGCGTTGGGCGGGTTGGTCGCGAAGCTCGCCACCTGGTTCCGATCCAACTGGCCGTAGACCCGCGCCGCGGTGGTGCTGGACAGCGGCGCATCGTACTCCAGCACGCGGTGGTTGGCCGTATCGCAGACCCACAGACGCCCGGACGTATCGATGTGCACGCTCTCCGGCCCGGCGAGGCTATTGGCGCTGACGCCGCCGAGATTGGCGGCCCCGCTGGACAGATTGCCGCCCTGCCCGAAGACGGCGCTGGCCGGCTCGCCGTTGGTGATCGGCGCCGTGTAGCGCAGCACGCGGTTGAAGCCGGTGTCGGCGACGTAGAGGTTGCCGGCGCCGTCGGTGGTGACGTCGCGCGGACCCGAAAGCGTGGTGGGGCTCGGGCCGCCGGCGCCGCCGAGTGCCAGCGCGGCGCTGGCACCGGTGGTCAGGTTGGTGAACTTGAGCAGGCGGTGGTTCAGGGTGTCGGCGACCCACAGCGCGCCAGCGGCATCGACGAAGACACCCTCGGGCCGGTTGAGCTGATTGAGCCCGCTTCCGGCAGCGAAGCCGCCCATCGACGTCTGACCGAGAACGGCGTCGGGTGTAGCGTCGGCTCACGGGTTCACGTAGATCAGCACGCGGTTGTTGTTGGTATCGGCGACGTAGAGCGTGCCGCTCGCGTCGGTGGCGACGCCGCCCGGAAACGCCAGGTTGAGCGCGTTCACGGTGCTGCCCAATCCGCCGTTCGCCTGCCAACGGCCGAAGTCCGGCTGGCCGAACACGCGCGCCGCATCGGTGTCGGTCGCGAGGGCGCAGTTGGCGCCGGCGCATTCGAAACCGAGCACGCGGCTGTTGTTCTGATCGGCGACGTAGAGGCGGGTGTGGCTGACCGAGCGGTCGCGGGCGATGCTGGAGACAAAGAAGAAGCTCGATGCGGTGGCCTGATTGAGCGTGTTGTAGACGAGGTTCTCCTGTGCGATCGCGGCGAGGGCGTTCCTGTTGACGATCGGCGTCCCCCCCGCCGCGCTGCCAGCCTCATCCGATGCGCCGGGCGCGCCGGGATCGGCCGGCGGGTTGGTAGACCAGTCGGAGACCACGGCGACCCCCGAGGCGGCCGGCACCGGCGGCGGCACGGCCGGCAGCAACGAAGCCGGCGGCCAACTCCGCTGCGGGGACGGGGTGGGCGGCGGCGGGACGATGGCGGAGAAACGCGATACGATCAGACCGTCGGCCGCCCCGTGCGGGCAGGCCACCGACGCCGGCTGGACGAGATAGATCTCACCACCGGTACCGATGGCGCCTTCGAGCGTGTCCTCTCCCAGCGCGAATCGCGCCCACGAACGCAGATCACCGCGCAGGCGGCCGTCGTACTGCGCGCGCGCGCCGGCCGTTCCGATCTGCCGCAAGCGCACTCGGAAGTCGCGGCCGAACGCGAAAAAGGCCAGTCGCAGGCGCGGCGCGGCGCACGGCGGAGTGGCGCAGTCCGGCAGGAAGCGCACATCGGCCGCGAGCTCGACGCCCGCCGCACCGGGACACTCCGCCTGCGCCGCCCCTGCGAGGGCGACGGCGATGATGGCGCCACACCATGACGCCGCCGATCCGATGAAACTCCGCACGCCCAACACGCTCTTGCGTTTTCCGCCCGCACCCGAGCATCAGCCCGGCCCCGCGCTCACGGAACGGTCAGATTGACGCTACCATCCCGATCTCCACCGGTCGACCAATACGGAGTGAACGGCGGACCGAGCACGTGCATGGACGAGTGCCCGCTCGCGGCGCCGGCGGGGGCCGCAAAGTGAATTCGCCTACAGTCGCAATCGCTCCGATTCGGGTCATCCCTGTCGGCCGCCTCACTGCGGCACCGTCCCTGGCGCGCCCTACCCCTCCCAGCATATGCGCCCGACGAGAAGCAGGAACCCACCTGGACAATATGACGTCCAGCGCAGCGAACCGCGTGCCAAGCTCGGTGTGATGATCCGCAGGGACGGCCTGCGCCAGTGCGCCCGTAAGTGGACAATGCATCCCGTCGGAGCAACGCGTCCGTGACGCCCGACCGACCGGAAAGTGTCGCTGCCGCCTGTACGAGGGTCCTTGCGCGGCTCTCGCCTGTCCGCCCACCCACCCCCCTCCAGCCGTACGTGGTTACGACGGTGACGCCGAAGACAGCCTTTCTCCCCATTGGATCTCTGGGGGAGAGGTGTCGAAACGCTGAGATTTCTGGCACACCTCGGCGGTGGACGCGGGTATCCTCGCTTTCCTCCTCCTCGTCACGGCGCCGGGCTGCCTGGTGAGCTTCGGCCTGCGCTGCCAGGGACTCGAATGGCGCCATCGGCTGCTGCTCGGCATGGCGCTCTCCCCCTGCGTGGCCGCGGTGCAGATGGTGGTGCTGAAGGCCGCCGGAGTCGAATTCGCTGTCGCGGCGCGTTGGGTGCTCGTTTTCGACGTCCTGGCGCTCGGGCTCGTTCTGCGCCGGACGCGACTCGCGTCGCTCGAGGCTGAGGAGTGGTGGGGACTTCTCGGCACGGGCCTCGTGTTGTCGGCGATGGCCGCCGCGCTCGTGATCTCGTGGCGGTTGGTTCCCTCCTTTCCCCTGTTCTCGTGGCACGCGATGCATCACAGCGACATCTGCTACGCGCTGACGCGCGCCGGCGTCGTCCCCGACGATCCCAACATGGCCGGCTACGCGGTCGGGTACCCGTTCTTGACCCACTACTTCTGGGCCCTGGCGGCGTGGTTCCTCGCGGTGCCGCCCAATGTCGCTTACCTGGTGACGACTCTCCTGGGCTTGGCGCTCTCCGCCTTCCTCAGCTACGAGGCGGCGCGCGCGCTGGGATGCCGCCCGGCATCCGCCCTCGCTGCCGTCGCCTTCGTGTTCGCCGGGAACGACCTCATCGGTCTGGCCAGCGCCGTGGCGGGGTTCTGGAGTCGGCCGCTCGGCGACTATCGCGCCCTCGCCTTCTTGCAGAAGTTCTTCGACATGAACGTCATGCCGTTCGTCCTGCCGCTCGTTTCCGCGCTCTTCCTTCTCGGCGGCGCTCTGCTTCGCCAGCCGCGGGGCCGCTCCTGGGACGTCCTCTTCGCCGCCGTGCTGGTGGGAACCGGGCTGCTCTATCCGATCCTCGCGCCCGCCGTCTTTCTTGCCGGGGCGGTGATCGTCGCCGCCAGCGCGCGCGCGCCCGGCACCTCGCGCTGGCCGTTCGTCCATCGGGTCGTCTGGCTCGGCGTGGCCGCGCTCACGGTCGCGGTCGTCTGGGGCATTCTCCTCTCCGGCCGCGAAGGCCCCTCGATCACGCCGCTTTCCGCCGCGGCGATGGGAGCGAAGGCGACGGGTGTCGCGGTCGCGTTCGGGCCGATCGTCCTGTTCGCGGTGGCGGCGACCTGGCGCCGCCGGGAGCGCTTGCCGGCGGCCCTCGTCCTCACCGCCGCTGCCGGGGCGGTGGTCGCCGCCGCCTACGTCCTCGCCTCCTTCTATGCCTCCAACGAGTACAAATGGATCTTTGTCGCCGGGATTGCCTTCGCCCTGCTCGCTGGCCGTGCGCTCGAATGCGCGAACCCCAGCTGGCGCGCCGTGCTGTCGCTCGTCGTGCTCCTGACCGCCATATCCGCCACCCTCAACGTCGTCCGTTTCCGCCGCATGGTGGCGTGGCATACGGTGGCCTTCCCGATTCCCGACGTCGACTGGGAAGGCTTCTGGCTGCGGCTCGCGACTCCCGAATCCGAGGCCGCGTGGCTGGCAGTCTTGGCCGACGGAACGCCGCCCGACACCGTGCTCGTCGCGCCCCCTTCCCGATTGCCGCTCTACGGCTTCGCCCGGCGCGCCGAATACGTGGCGCTCGACCCCCACCCGGGCCACCTCGGTCGAACGGGCTACGGACATCCGATGAGCGTCGGCATTCCCGGTGTGCACGGTCTTCCATCTGGCGAGTACCAGCGCCGCCGGCGCGAGGTCGAGGGGCTCTACCAGAATCAGCACGGTGACCAGTACCCGCAGCTGCTCACGTCGCTGCAATCCCTCGGCCGTCCCCTCGCGATCCGCTTCGAGGATCCCTCGCACGCCTTCCTCGACTGGCTGCGCGTGCAACAGATCGGCAAGCCGCTGCTGCTGCGCAGCGACGGAGCGCTCTGGTTCATCCCCGCCGCGGCGGTCGCCGAGGGGCGGGTCGGCGATCGGATCGCCCGTGACCCCTCAGCCCCGTAACCCCACGTGCCCGCCGAGCGATCCGATACGGTCCGGAGGCGGATGGGGAAGGCCCGACGGGGCTTGACGGCTGATATCACGTACGAGTATGGTGATAACAGATGATCCGGACGCAGATCTCTCTCGAGGAGGAGGCGTATCGCGAAGCCAAAGACGAGGCCCGGCGACAGGGGATATCGCTGGCGGAGTTTCTCAGGCGCTTGGTCGCCGGCGGCCTGCGGCATCGCCGAGCACACAGCCGTCCGTGGATGCGGCACGCGGGCCAGGTGTCCTCAAAGGACGCGTCGGCCAGCCGTAGCGTGAACGCCGTGGTCTATGGCCGGCCGCGGCCATGAGTGCCAATCCTGTCTTTCTCGACTCCGGTATCTTCATTGCCTTTCTCGATCGGTCCGACGCGTTTCATGGAGCAGCGGTCGACTTGTTCGCCGCCCCTCCCCGTCGCTGCTTCTCCTCTTTGGCGGTCGTGTCTGAGACTTACGGGTGGTTTCTGCATCGGCTCGGCGAGGACGCCGGGCGGGCGTTCCGGTTGGCGCTGGCCGACTTCACCTGGCTGAAGCTGCTTCCACTAGATACGGAGCACCACGCCGCGGTGCTGCGGAAGCTCGAGCGGCTGCGGGGTCACAAGCTGACCTACGTCGACGCTTCGAGCCTGGTGTTCCTCGGCCAACTGCGGATCGGCGAGGTCTGGAGCGTGGACCAGGATCTGGCGATCGAGGGCGCGCGGGTGGTGCCCCGGTCAGCGTAAGGGAGCTCGGCCCGCAGGACGCCGGCGCTCAACGCACGAGCGCGAATATCGGACGCGCGCCGCTCAGGCCTTTCAGGTCGTGCGCGCCACGGAACTCGAACGAGAGCCCCGAGCCGTCGAGCAGATCGTGCGTCGTACCCGACGCCAGCACCTCTCCGGGTCCCGCCAGCGCCGACACCCGCGCCGCCGCATGCACCGCGACGCCGCGGGCCTGACCACCGACGGTCATCACTTCGCCGGTGTGGACGCCGGCACGCACGTGGATCCCGAGACCGGCCACCGCGGGATCCATCGCCGCCGCCGCCATCACGGCTTTGGCCGCGCCGTCGAAGAGCGCGAGAAAGCCGTCCCCCAGGGTGGCGACCTCGCGCCCGCGGAACCGGTCGATCACTGCTCGGATGCGTTGGTTGTGCTCACGCACGACCTCAGTCCACGCCGCATCGCCCATGCGCTCGAGCATCGCGGTCGAGTCGCATATGTCGGAGAACACGATCGTCGCCAGCATGCGCTCGCCTAGATCGCCGGGCGATTTCCCATACGCGTGTCCGCTCGTGAACTCGACCGACTCCCATGGGACTTCGCCGTCGACCCGCGCCGTGTGACCCGGCGGAATCTCGTAGGCATCTCCCGGGCCGATGCTGAGGGCGGTGCCGTCGTCCATGCATACCGCGAGCCGGCCGGAAATGGTGTAGCCGACATGCCGATGCTGGCACGATCGCGTACCGGCGATCGGGCCGACGTCGTTGGACCAGGTCCATCCGGGCTGGAAGATGAATCGGCTGACCGCGATCTCGTCGAGGTTGATGATCTCGACGACGCCGTTCGGAAACCGCCGAACCTCGTCGGGTGCGCCGAATCCTTTTCGTTGCAGTCGCGGCATGTTCACGATGTACCGCAGGAGAGCCCGCTCCGCCACCGACCGCTTTTCGCCGGCCTTTCGACGCCGGCTCAGGATGGCGGCAAGGCCTCGAGCAAGTTGCGCGTCCGCTGTTCGATGAGGTCGGCCATGATCCGGTCGGTGTGAATGTAGAGACGGTTGGCGCGCACCGCGGCGAGGACCATCTCGCCGACGTCCGCGGGCGCCTTCCCGCGCCAGAAACGCAGCGGCCCCTTCCATGCGCCCTCGCTGCTGCTCGCGCTCCTCGGGCGTGATCCCCTCACGCGGCGGTTCCTGGGCTGCCGTATGGGCGATGATGTCGGTTTGCACCGGGCCGGGGCAGAGCACGCTCACGCCCACGTGGAAGGGCTCGAGCTCCATCCGCATCGCCTCCGAGAGGCCGACCACCGCGAACTTCGACGTCGTGTACACCGCGCCGCTCAACGTCGCCGCGAGTCCGGCCCCGGAGGCGGTGTTGACCACGTGGCCATCGCCGCCGCGGCCGTTCATGCGGTGGACGAACGTCTGCATGCCGTTGATCACGCCGTTGACGTTGATCTCCATCACCCAGTCCCAGAGATCATACGTCAGTTGCTCGACCGGTGCCGCGCCGGCGACTCCGGCATTGTTGCAGAGGATCGACACCGGCCCCAGCAGGGCTTCGGCGTCGTCCGCCACCTGCGCATAGGCGCGACGGTCGCGAACGTCGAGGCGAAAAGCCTGCACCGTCGGCAGCGTGATGGTGAGGGCGTGGCTGCGGCCGTGGGCGGGGATGGGAGCGGCGCGCTCTCGAGGGGCGGGCGATGGCAAAGAGAGGTACTGCTCGGCGCGCGATGCGCCGGGCCTACGACGTATCGTCGCTGCGGCGGATCCCGAGCTTCTTGATGCGGCTGCGCAGCGTGCTCGGGTTGATGCCGAGGAGGCGGGCAGCCCCGAGGGGGCCGTCGATGCGCCAGCCGGTCTGCTTGAGCACGCTGGCGATGTGCTGGCGTTCGACGTCCTCCATCGAGGGTGCGCGGTCCGCGGGCGCGGCGGCCGCGAGCGGGGCCCGGCGCGGCGCCGCGGCCAGCACCTCGCCGGGGAGCAGCTCGCTGGCTACGATGAGCTCCCCACCGCCTGACAGGATCACGGCGCGCTCGATGACGTTCTCCAGCTCCCGCACGTTCCCGGGCCAGCCGTAGGCGAGCAGACGGCGCATGGAATCGGGGTGCACGCCGGTGATTTTGCGCCCGGCGTTCTGGGCGTACCGCGCGACGAAGTGGTGCACGAGCAGGGGGATATCCTCCGGGCGCTGGCGCAGCGGAGGAACCGCAATGGGGAACACGTTGAGGCGATAGTACAGGTCCTGGCGAAACGTGCCGTCGGCGACGGCGGCGGCGAGGTTCCGATTGGTGGCGGCGATGATGCGCACGTCGACGGTGATGGTCTTGGTGCCGCCGACGCGCTCGAACTCCCGCTCCTGCAGCACGCGCAGGAGTTTCGCCTGCACGTCCAGTGGCATGTCGCCGATCTCGTCGAGAAAGATCGTCCCCCTGTCGGCCAGCTCGAAGCGGCCGACGCGCCGCTCGGTCGCCCCAGTGAACGCCCCCCGCTCGTGGCCGAACAGCTCGCTCTCGATCAGCCCGGCCGGCAGCGCCGCGCAGTTGACCTTGATCAGCGACCGCTGCGCGCGCTTGCTGGCCGCGTACACGGAGCGCGCGATGAGCTCCTTGCCGGTGCCGGTCTCGCCGAGGATGAGCACGGAGGAGTCGGTGTCGGCGACGCGGGTGACTTGATCGAGCGCTGCGCGCAGCGCCGGGCTGGTGCCGATGATGTCGCCGGCGTTGTGCGCCGCGCGAATCTCCTCCTGGAGGTACTCCGTTTCGAGATGCAACCGGCGCACCTCCTCATCGGCACGGCGCCGTTCCTCGACGTCGTGCAGGATGAGCGTGTAGAGCGATCGCCCGGCGACGGCGACGTGCGAGAGCGTCGCCTCGACCGGAAACTCCTGGGCGTCGGCGCGGCGGGCCGCCAGACCACCCGGCGCCCACAGGTACGGAGTCGCCAGCGAGCCGTCGCGCAGCGCCGCCAGTGCGCGCTCGAGCGCGGCACGGAATGAGTCGGCGAGAAAGCGCGACACGGGCGCTCCGATCGCCTCGACGGCGCGGCAGGCGAACACCGTCTCCGCCGCGCCGTTGAACAGGACGATGCCGCCGTCCGCATCGAACGTGACGATCGCATCCATCGCCGAGTCGAGAATCGACGCCAGCCGCTGCTCGCTCTCCCGCACCGCCCGCTCGACGCGCAGGCGCTCGAACTCGGCGCTGGCGCGGGCGGCAAAGATGCGCATGATCGACAGCCCGCGCGGGTCGTGCATCGGTTTGTTGTCGAAGATCGCGAGGTGGCCGAGGACGGCGCCGGCGCGGTCGACGATCGGCACCCCGCAATAGCTTTCCGCCTGCCAGTCGACCAGACCGGTGTCCTCCGGAAAGAGCTGCTGCAGATGTTCCGGGTGGTGCGACATCTGGCCGTTGAGCACGGCCTCGCACGGCGACCCGGCCACCGGAATGTCGAGATTCTCCTGCAATCCGTTCGGCCCCCAGACGGCGAGCGTGCGGAAGCGCAAGCGATCGGCGGACAGAAAGGTGACGAACGCGTGGCGGGCGCGGAGCGCAGCGGCGAGATGCCGCACGAGCGAGACGAAGAAGCGGTCGCCGATCTCGGCCTCGACGCCCTCGACGATGGCGCGCAATGCCACGTCGTCCGACAACGGTGGCGGCGCCGGTGCTCGCTCGCTCACGGCGACGAGCCATAGCAAGCGCTGACGCCCGGCGTCGAGACGGCCGGGGGCAAGACGTTCAGCGTTCAGCGTTGAGCGTTGAGCGTTCAGCGTTGGGCCCAGAGACGGGCACTCCGGCGCTGAACGCTCAACGCTGAACGTCCCGCCGCTGCTGAAACACCCCGCAGCCGCCGGCATCAGACGGCCATGGCGGCAGCACAGGAAGTCTGGGCCCTGATTCTGGCGGGCGGCGACGGGACGCGCCTGCAGGCGCTCACCCGCCTCATCACCGGTGCGCCCATTCCCAAGCAGTATTGCCGCATCATGGGCGAGCAGTCGTTGCTCGAGTCCACTCTGGCGCGGGTCGGCCGCGTGATCCCGCGCGAACGCACGCTGGTGATCGTCAACGAGAATCACCTTGCCGTGGCGCGCCCACAGGTGGCGGCGCTGCCCCCGCAGAACGTCCTCGTTCAACCGTGCAACCGCGATACCGGCCCCGGGCTGACCATGGCGCTGCTCGCCCTGGCGCGGCGCGACCCCGAGGCACTGGTGGCCGTCTTTCCGAGCGACCACTTCGTGCGCAGCCAGGCGGCCTTCACCGCCAGCCTGGCCCGCATGCAACAGGTGCTCGCCGCGGCGCCCGACACGATCGTGCTGCTCGGCATTCGTCCGGATCGCCCCGATCCCGGCCTCGGCTACATCGTGCCGGCCGCTGCCCCAGGACATCTCGACCGTCTGGGCGGCGCGCGGGTGCGGAGGTTCGAGGAAAAACCCGGCCCGGCGCGCGCAGCGGCAATCGTGCGCGACGGGGCGCTGTGGAGCTCCTTCATCATGCTCTTCCGGGTGCGGCGCATGCTGGAGATCCTCCGCGCCACCCGTCCGCGCGACGTGGCGGCCATGGACGCCGTGACCGGCCCCCCGACCGTGTCGAGCGCGGTCTATCGGCAGCTGCGCCCGTGGAACTTCTCGCACGACGTGCTGGCGCGCCATCCGCAGGATCTCCTCGTCGTTCGCGCCGACGATCTCGGCTGGAGCGATTGGGGGACGCCCGAGGCGATCGCACAGACGATCCGCACCCTGGGACTCACGCCGCCGTGGCTGCGCGCGTCCCTCGCCGCGGCGCCCCTGTCGCCCTCATGACGACGGCCGAAACCGGCCCGACGCGTGGGCATCGGAGGTAACATGAAAGCCATCGCCGTGATCCCCACGACCCGCGAGGTGCAACTGATCGACCGCGAGGCACCGGTCCTGTCGTCGCCCACCGACGTCAAGCTGCGCATGCTCGAGGTCGGGGTCTGCGGCACCGACCGGGAGATCTGCGCGTTCGAATACGGCGTGCCGCCGGGTGGCACGTCGCATCTCGTGATCGGTCACGAGTCGCTCGGCGAAGTGGTCGAGCTCGGCCCCGCCGTCACGCGCGTGCAATGCGGCGATCTGGTCGTGCCCATGGTACGCCGCCCCTGCCGGCACGAGCACTGCGCCGGGTGCCGGCAGGAGCGCCAGGACTTCTGCTTCACCGGCGACTTCCATGAGCGCGGGATCAAGGAAGCGCACGGCTTCCTGACTGAGCTCGTGGTCGACGACGAGAAATTCATGAACGTCGTGCCCGCGGCGCTGCGCCACGTCGCCGTCCTGGTCGAGCCGCTCACCATCGCCGAGAAGGCGCTGGCGCAGGTCTGGCAGGTGCAGCGCCGCCTGCCGTGGGCGTGCCCGGTCACCAGGGGGCCGGCCGAGCACTGCCACCGCGCCGTCGTCATCGGGGCCGGACCGGTCGGTCTGCTCGGCGCCATGGCGCTGGTCAACGCGGGGTTCGAGACGACCGTGTACTCGCGCGGCGCCGCGCCCAACCCGAAGGCCAGCGTGGTCGAGTCGATCGGGGCGCGCTACCTCGACGCCGACACCGTGCCGGTCGGGGCGCTCCCGGAGCTGATCGGCAACATCGACCTCATCTATGAAGCCGCCGGCGCCTCGCAGGTCGCGTTCGAGGCGATGAAGGTGCTCGGGACCAACGGGATTTTCTGCTTCACCGGCGTGCCCGGCCGCAAAGGTCCGGTCGCCGTCGATACCGACCTCATCATGCGCAACCTGGTGCTGAAGAACCAGGTCGTGCTCGGCACCGTCAATGCGGGGCGCGAGACCTTCGAGGCCGCGATCGCCGACCTCGCCACCTTCAACACCCGCTGGCCGCAGGCCGTGCGCGCGCTGATCACTGGCCGCTTCCCGCTCAGCGCCCACCGCGACCTGCTGCTCGGCCCGCCGACCGGCATCAAGAACGTGCTCGCGTTCGCGTGAGCCGAGGAGGAAATCCATGCGCTCACTGCATCTCAGCGCACTCCTGCTGGTCGGGTTGGCGACGGGGCTCGCCGTACCCGCGGCCGGCTCGCCGCCGGTGACGCACTTCGACGCCGAGCAGGTGGCGGCAGCGTTCCAGACTGGCGCGGTGCTGTTCAACGGCGCCGGCGCGAATTACATGGTGCACGCCAGCCGCCGCGAGGCCCCCGGACAGTGTGAGATCCACAGCCGGGATACCGACATCATCTACGTGCTGGACGGTGCGACGACCTTCGTCACCGGCGGCACGTGCATCGACCCGAAGCCGACCGCGCCGGGCGAGATTCGCGGCACGGCCGTGCAGAACGGCGATGCGCGCCGCCTGGTGAAGGGCGACGTCATCATCGTGCCGAGCAACACGCCGCACTGGTTCAGCGATCCCAACGACAATCTCATCTATCGCTGGACGCCGGACGGCGAGCTTTCGGTCTACCGAACCAAGCGCGGCTATACCGGCCCCGACATCGGAACGTACCGCCAGCCGGGCTCCAACGGTCTGACCCTCGACCGCGACGGACGGTTGATCATCAACCAGCACGGCAACCGGCGCGTGATCCGACTGGAGCGCAACGGCGAGGAGACCGTGCTCGCCGATCGCTACCAGGGCAAGCGGCTCAACAGCCCGAACGACCTCGTCTACAAATCGGATGGGACGCTGTACTTCACTGACCCGCCGTTCGGCTTGCCGAACGTCTTCGAGGATGCGCGCAAGGAGCTGCCGTTCAGCGGCGTGTTTCGCGTCGGCGCCGACGGCCGCGTGCAACTCGTCGCGCGCGATCTGAGCGGCCCCAACGGCCTGGCGTTTTCACCGGACGAGCGGTTCCTCTACGTCGGCAACTGGGACGAGAAGAAGAAGGTGATCATGCGCTATCCGGTCAACACCGACGGCACGCTCGGCGACGGCCAGGTCTTCTTCGACATGACCGCTGCGCCCCGGCGAGGACGCGCTCGATGGTCTCAAGGTCGATCAGCGCGGCAACGTCTATGCCTCTGGGCCGGGTGGCCTGTGGATCCTGTCTCCCGACGGCAAGCACCTCGGAACCATCGCTGGCCCGGAGCATCCGCACAACCTCGCCTGGGGTGACGACGACGGGAAGACGCTTTACCTGGCGGCGCAGACTGGCTTGTACCGGATTCGGTTGAACGTGCCGGGCATCCGCCCCTGACACGCGTGTCTGTATCCCCTCACCCTGACCCTCTCCCGCAGGGAGAGGGTCAGGGTGAGGGGATGAAATCGTCCGCGAGCGAGGGGTTGAGTCGGCGTCGAGAACGGCCATAGAATCCGCGGCGCCGGGATGCACCCCGATTCGCATGATTGATAGTTCCTCCCACTCCCAAGCCGGCGAGGTTGCGCGCCCGCTGTCCGCCGACGAGCTCGCCGCCCTGCTGCGAATCAGCCACGCGTTGAGCAAGCACCGCGAGCGCGAGGCACTGTTTGCTGCGGTCGCACAGGCCATCGAGGGAGTGATCCCGGCAGATCGGCTGGTCGTCCTGGTCCCCGATTCGCATGGCGCCGCCGTCAACGTCTACGCCGTGCGCGGCGCGAAGAAGCTGTTCAAAGGAGAGCGCGTCCCGGAAGGGTCGGTCCCCGCCTGGGTGATTCAGCATCGAGAAGCGATGGTGGTGTCCTCCCCGGAGCAGGTCCGCGAGCGGTTCCCGGCGACGCATCGCAAGCTCACCGAGGAAGGGATGCAGTCAGCTGCCGTCGTCCCGCTGGTGGCCCAGGACCGCTGCATCGGTGCCCTCACCTTCATGGCCAGCGGCGCTGGCGCCTTCGACGACTGTCCACGCGGGCTGCTCGAGGGGGTCGCGAACTCCGTGGCGGTCGCGCTCGATGGCTGCCTCGCCCACGAGCAGCTCCAGCGCCAAGATCAGGAGCGCAAAGCGCTGCTCGAGGTCAACGCGGCTATCGGCCGTCACCTGGAGCGCGACGAGCTCTTCGGCGCCATGGC
>Ga0187893_10007668_pt1 | contig 17531 bp, 12 predicted proteins | sample MA1701074metaG_FD_139574 | JGI IMG/M metagenome (GOLD analysis project Ga0187893, IMG submission 139574) | White microbial mat communities from a basaltic lava cave in the Kipuka Kanohina Cave System on the Island of Hawaii, USA - MA170107-4 metaG ... | reverse complement strand
TCTTGTCGATATTGATGCCTGACACCGTGCCCGTCGCGCTGTTGCCGGCCCGGTCGGTGAACGTGTGACTCCCGCCCTGGTTGGCCCCGTTCTCCGTGAACACCTGGGTGGCGGTCGCGGTTTGCACCGGACTCGGGCTCGCTTCGAACCACGACAGCGCGTCGGTCGCGGTGTACGTCACGGTGACGTCCGTGTTGTTCCAGCCGTTGGCGTCGGGCGCCGGTGAACGCGACACGGTCACGACGGGCGGTGTCTTGTCGATGTTGATAGCGTCCACCAGGGCCAACGTGCTGTTGCCGGCGCGGTCGAAGAACACATGCGTGAACTCCTGGCCCGCACCCTCCGTCGCGAACGTGTGCGTGACACTCGCGCTTCCTGCCACGCCCGACAACGCATCGGTCGTAGCGAAGGTGGCGGTGACGTCGGTGTTGAACCAGCGCGCCGACGGAATCGGCGGCACGTCGATCGTGACGACGGGCGCCGTCTTGTCGATGCTGATCCCCGTCACGGCCGCCGACGCGGCGTTGCCCGCCTTGTCCGTGAACGTGCGCGTCGCACTCTCCTGCTCGCACTCGTCGCTGAAGACCTCGCTGTCGGTCGGTGCGCCGTCGATGCCGCTCAACGCGTCGGTCGCGGTCCAGGACGCAGTGACGTCGGTGTTGTTCCAGCCGTTGGCGTTCGCCGCCGGGGCGCGCGTCGCGCTCACGACTGGCGCGGTCTTGTCGATGGAGATGCCGGTCACGCCGGTCGTCGCCGTGTTGCCGGCGTTGTCAGTGAACGAACGGTCCGCTCCCTGATTGGCCCCCTCGGCGCTGAACAGCTCCGTCGCCGCTCCGCTCCCGGCGAGACCGGACATTCCATCGCTCGCGGACCACGTGGCCGTGACGTCCGTGTTGTTCCATCCGTGCGCGTTGGCGGCCGGGGCGCGGGAGACGGTCACGACGGGCGGAGTGGCGTCGCGCTTCACCGTCACGCTCTGCGTCGCGGTGCCGCCGGCGCTCGTCGCCGTGCAAGCGTACGTCGTGCCGGCGTTGTCGACAGTGAGCGCGGTTGCGCCGCAACCGGCCTGCGACGACACCACCGACTCGGCGTCCGTCACGCTCCACGTCACCGACACGTCGCTGGTGTACCAGCCGCCGTTGCCGAGCGTGCCGGCCACTGTCGGCACGATCACCGGCGGCGTGATGTCCGGCGGGACGCACGGCGGGCCGGACACCGCGAGCCGGTACTCCGTGGCGCCCTTCGTTCCCGCGACCGTCCTGCCGCCGCCGAGGTTCGTGCCGAAAAGCCCGAAGTCGGTGGTGCCGGTCGACGCGTACGTCAGGACCGCGTACGTGTTGCCGCCCGATGCGCAGGAACCCGGCGCCGTGCTCACGCTCAGCGTGCCGGCGAACACGCCGCTACCCCCGATCGTCATGCGATCGAAGTCCGTGCCGGGCGCGGACGGCGATCCGCCGATCTCGACGTTCAGGGTACCGATGCCGGTCTGGGTGAAGTTGCCGGTGATTTCGAGGAGGCCGGGTGACTGACCGATGTGGAACTGGCCCTTGTTTGTAGCGTGGATCTCCAGGCGGCCGGTGCCGTAGAAGCGCGAGGTGAACTCGAACGGCACCAGACCCGCGCCCGACCCGCTGGCGCCGATCGTCACGAACGTGCCCGGCGCGATATTGCGCAGGGTTCCGCTGGTGTGCGCGCCGGCAGTGGCGTCGATGGCCACGATCCCGTGGTTGTTGATGTCACCGAAGAGCAGGCGTTGCCCGCCATCGCCCTCGAGGATCTCGATCCGTCCGTCGGCCGCGTTGGTGAGCAGCACGTTGGTCGCGAGGAGGTGCGTGAAGGAGCCGCCCGCGCCGGACGACGTCAGCCGCAACAGGCCATGATTGGTGCTCGGCCCCGTCAGCGTGAGGGCGGCCAACATGGCGGACCCGGTGGAAGACCGCGCGCCCTCGACGATGAGCGCCTGGTTCGACGCGATGTCACCGGTGAGTTTCGAGGCGCCGCGCAGGCGCAGTGTCGCGCTCGCAGCGCCGCCCACGACCTCAACGCCCGACAGCAATGGAACGCCGACCACGGCACCGCCGCCGAGGACGAACTTGCCGCCGTTATGGAGCAGCTGTCCGGTGACGGTGGTGGTACCCGCGGCCTGCGTGTAGTGGACGGTGGTCAAAACCGGATGGCCCATCGTCCAGGACGCGTCCTGCGCAATCGTGAAGGTGCCGTTGTTGGTCACGCTGTTGTTGACGCCGATCGTCTGCGTAACGGCCTGGATGTCCACCTCGCCGTCGTTGAGGATGGACGCGCGCACCGAGCGGCCACCGCCGACGCCAGGCAGCACCTCGATCCGTCCGGTGTTGTGAATCGCCTTGTCGGACGCGCTGAGTTCGGCGAACCCGCCGTTGCTGTTGCCGGACGACGTCAGTCGGATCGTGCCCGCGTTGCTGAAGTTGCCGGCTGCGGCCAGCACCGCCGTGAAGGCCTGCCCCGTGGGGGTCGGGCGATGACCCTCCACCACCACCAGCTGGCCGGCCTTCACGTTGCCGACCAGGCTGCCGAACCCGAGCACCCGCACCATCCCCGCAGTGGCGGACCCGTCCGGGATGTTCAGTGTCACGTTCCACAACTGGGGCGCGCCGATGATGACGCCGCCTTGCATGTGGAATGCGCCACCCGTCTGCTTGTACACGTCGGCGATTTCCAGCACGCCTGCTTCCAGCGTGAAGCTGCCGCCGGTCGTCATGTTCAGCGTGTTGGGCTGGTCGCTGGACGCGGGAATCGTCACCGTGCCGCGATTGGTGAACTGAGCGTTCAGCTTGTTGAACTCGGCGTGCGTGGCCACGAGCACGGTGCCGTCGTTGGCGATGTTGCCCACGAACGTGCGGGCGTCACCGTCGCCCCTGAGGATCTCGAATCGCGAATCCGGCTTGTTGACGAGCGTACCCCCAACCGTCAGCGATGAGATCGCGCCGGTGGGTCCCGTCGCCGTCTGTCGCACGACACCCCAGTTCTCGATGTCGCCCGAGATGGTCATGAACGCGTGCGTCTTTGACGACGTGGCTGTCGCGCGGAAACCCTCGACCGACAGTGCCGGCTTCACGGATTGTCCCGGAACGCCCAGCGTGACGCTGCGCGCGAACGTCTGGCCCCGCGCGCTGACGACGTAGCTGCCTTCGATCGTGATGCAGACGTCGTCGCTCGCTGTCGGCACGATCCCGGCGGCCCACTTGGTCGGGTCGCTCCAGAGGCCGTCCAGCGGATCTTTCCAGGTGGCGGTGCAGGTGAGTGCGTTGGCCACGTTGGCCACGACTTGCCGCATCGCGACCCGTGCCGGCGCGACTGCATCGCTGCAGCCGGAAAGGACGACCAGCGAAACGGCGGTGAAGACGTTGAAGGACCGGGGGCAACGGGGCGCTGACGACATGGCCTGCTCCTGAGGTAGGCGACGTGCAGCCAGAAACGCGCCATTCCAGCCCCGGACCGATCAGTCGAGGTGCAAGTGAAACGACGGCAACGGGTTCGGACTCAGGCGGCCACGCCCTGGCGTGATCCGCTGGGCCCCGGCGCTACCGACCGATCCGGGCTTGTTGCCTGAGGGAATCGATGAGCGCCTTGTGCGTCGCTGAGGCGCCGGGCTCGGCCAGCGTGAGGATCGAATCCGCCTCGGCGCCACGCTTGAGGGCGACCAGAGACTGCGCCAGGCGAATCCGCGTGTCGCGGAACGTCAGCGACGTCGGCTGTACGCCGGCTGCCACCATGACGTCATGCGCGTCACGGTAGAGCGCCAGCGCCTCGTCGTAACGGCGTCGCCGATACACCACGGCTGCCAGCCGCGCCCGCGCCGTGGCGGTCTCGACGTGCTTCTTGCCGACGGAGCCCTCGAAAACGCCCACCGACTCGCGGAACAGCCGCTCGGCGGCGACGAGGTCGCCGGCATCCGAATGCAGCGTGCCGAGCACGCCGAGCGTGATGGCGACGTCGCGATGCACGGCGCCCCGCAGCTTGCGATGAATGGCGAGCGACCGCTCGATGTGCGGACGCGCCTCGCGGAAGCGCTTTTGCCCTGACAGCACTCCGCCAAGCATCGACTCGGCATTCGCAACGCGGGAGTGCTCGCGGCCGAGCGTGGTCTCAAGAATCGTCACGACCTCCACAAGCAGCGTCTCGGCTTCGGCGAACCGCTGTTGTTGCCGCAGGACGCTGGCGAGCCCGAGCATCATGCCCGCGGTGACCTGGTTCACTCGTCCCTGCACGCGAGTCTGCCGCTCCGTCAGTTCGCGGTACTCGGCCTCGGCGCCGCGCAGGTCTCCCATGCCGACCCGGAACGCGGCGAGGTTGCCCTGGATGAGCGACGAGCGCTGGTGATCCGGGCCCGCCAGGCGGCGCATCACGGCGAGGGCCGCCTCCGCTTCCGCCACAGCGCCCTTGAAGTCGCCCTTCCGGTAGAGCACCACCGAGAGATTGCTGCCCGTGACCGCCGTGGCGCGGTCGGCGCCGCCGGCCAGCGCCCGCCGGATCGTGAGCGCCTGGCGATAGAGATCGGCGGCCTCGTCGTACGCGCCGCTCGCCTCGCGGACGACGCCGAGGTCGTTCAGCGTGCGCGCGTGAAGACCGGGGTTCCGAGGGCGCACGGTTGGCCAGAGGGCCAGGGCCTCGCGCAACAGCGCCTCGCCCTCCTTCGACTTGCCGCGCTCGTGCAGCACCCAACCGAGGAAGCTGACGGAAGTCGCCAACTCCGGATGATTCGGCCGGAGCGTGGCGCGACGCAGGTCGAGCGCCGCGCGCGCCAGCGATTCCGCGGGCGCGAACGCGCTGAGCCGGTCGTAGCCTTCGGCCACCACCGAGAGCATCAGCGCGCGCAATTCGTCGTCGTTCGCGTAGGCGATCGGCACCAGTTGCACCTGGCCGTCGAGCAACTGGCGCACGGAGACTGAATCGCCGCGACCGCCGCTGGCGCCGAACATCTCGAGCAGGAACGTCTGCACCGCCACGGCCTTGTCGCGTTCGCGCGTCACAGCGCGCGCCTGGAACACCGAGTACGCCGTGGCGGCGATGAGCGACAGGAACACCGTGGCCGCCGCGCTCATCACCACCCGGTTGCGCCGCAGGAACTTGCCGGCGACGTAGCCGAACGTGTCGGCGCGCGCGCGCACCGGCAGCCCGTCGAGATAGCGGCGGATGTCGTCCGACAGCGCCGCCACCGACGTGTACCGCCGTTCCGGTTCCTTGCGCAGCGCCTTGAGGATGATGGTGTCGAGGTCGCCGGCGAGCGCGCGGTTGCCGAACGAGCTCGGCCGCGTCGGCTCGGCCTCGAGGACCTTCTTCTCGTACTCGAAGCCGCTGCTGGGCTCGAAGGGGCGGCGTCCGGTGAGCAGGCGGTAGAGCAGGAGGCCGAGGCCGTAGATGTCGGTGGCGGTACTCACCGGCTCGCCGCGAATCTGCTCAGGCGATGCGTACTCGGGCGTGAACGCCCGCGCGCCGGTGCGCGTGGTGGAGCCCTCGCCCGCGTCCTGCGGGTCGATCAGCTTGCCGATGCCGAAGTCGAGCAGGACGGGCTCGCCGTCAGCGCGAACGATGATGTTGCCGGGCTTGAGGTCGCGGTGGACGACCAGGCTGTTGTGCGCGTGCTGCACCGCGCGGCATACCGTCTCGAAGAGCCGCAGCCGGTGCGCGAGGCCGAGGTGCTCGCGATCGGCGTGGACGTCGAGCGGGGCGCCCTCGACGAAGTCCATCACGAAGTACGGTCGACCGTCCGGCGTCTGCCCGGCATCCGTCAACCGCGCGATGTTGGGGTGTTGCAGCGAGGCGAGAATGCGGCGCTCGAGCTGGAAGCGCTTGAGCAGTTCCTCGGTGTCGAGTCCGCGGCGAATGACCTTGAGGGCGACGGGCCGCTCGAATCCGGGCCCCTCGTGGATCGCCAGGTACACCACGCCCATGCCGCCGGCGCCGACTTCGCGGATCAGGCGGTAGGGTCCGAACCGCTGGCCCTCGGCGCCCGGCTCGCGCCCGGCTCCCGCGGCGTCCGCCGAGCCGAGTCCCGAGGGGTCCACGAGCGGCGAGAGGAACGTGGGGTCCGTTTCCACCTCGGCGAGCATCGCGACCACTTCGTCGTGGAGCGCCTTGTCACCGGCGCATTCGCCGTCGAGGAACGCAGCCCGCCCGTCCGCCGGCCGTTCGAGCGCAGCCTGAAAGACCGCCTCGATCCGCTGCCAGCGTTCTCGGTTCATGCTGCGACTTCGCGCTTGAGCCACGCGCGCGCCGCGGCCCAGCGACGCCGCACGGTGACCTCCGAGACGCCGATGACTTCGGCGATTTCCTTGAACTGCAGGCCGCCGAAAAAGCGGTACTCGACGATCGCCGCGCCGCCTTCGTTGAACTCCTTGAGTTTCGTCAGCGCCACGTCGAGCGCGATCAGCTCCTCCGACTGCTCGTCGCTGAACACGGCGGTGGCGCCAAGCTTCTCGGCGGCGTCGAGATCGACCGGCACGGCGCCGGCACCGCGCTTCTGGCGCGCGCGCGTGCGGGCATGCGTGATGAGGATGCGGCGCATGGCGAGCGCGGCGACGGCGAAGAAGTGCGCCCGGCTCTGCCACTCGGTGCGGTCCTGCTCCACCAGCCGGAGGTACGCCTCGCTCACGAGCGCCGTGGGCGTCAGCGTGTGCGCCGCGTCCTCCAGCTTCAGCCGGCTCGTCGCGATCCTGTGCAACTCGTCGTAGACCAGCGGGACGAGCTCGTCGAACGCGGCCTTGTTGCCGAGGGACGCCTGGCCCAGCAGCCGCGTGACCTCGCCCATTGGCGGGAGCGCCGCTGCGCCGCCGTTTGCTGACATGCCCTAATGTGCCTTCACACGCCGGACCGCGACTAGAGCGGCGTCGGGGCGCCGGCCGCGTCGTGCGCGCGACGCACGGCCGCCACCGCGTCGGCCGGACCGGCAACGAAGAGGAATTCGGTGTTCCGCAGGTGGCTCACCTCGCCCACCTTCTTGCCTTTCGGGTTGTAGATCCCGATCTGGGCGCCGACGTAGCGCCTGAAGTCGAACTCGAACACCGCCACGTCGCCGCGCACCGACAGCATCTGCACGAGGTCGTCGCGGTCGAGAAAGCCCTCGTCGCTGAAGGACACGATCAGCACGGCCGCGTCGATGTCGTCGATCACCTGCTTCATCGCGGCGGCGTGGCGTGGCCGCGAGTTGAAGACGCTCGTCCGCGTTCTCGTGTCCACCCGCTTGCGCGCCACGCCGTAGGCCTGTGGTGCGTCGCCCGAGACGAGCGTCTCCCAGACGTGGTAGTTGCCGAGGTACGAGTGCTGGTTGTACGGCGGGTCGAGATACGCGATGTCGCCGGAAAGCGTGCCGGCTGCCTCGACCGCGTCCATGCGGTGCGCCGCGCCCTTGCCGCTCGCCGCGCGCGGCCGCAGGGCGGGGACCCTCAGCGTGAGCGGGTTGGCCGCGCGCGGCGCCCAGTCCTTCAAGTACGCCATCTGCACCCCGGTGGTGGAGTCGACACGGTCGGCCGCCTCCATGAGCGACACCAGCGCGATCGCCTCGAGCTCCGGGGGCAACGCGCGCCGCCCGATCTCGGCGCGGATGGCGTCGATCCTGGCGCCGTTGTCTTGCGTGAAGTAGCGCGCCTCGGTGCAGAACGTGCGCGTCACATACCCGGGCGCGGGCTTCACGCGCTGCAGTTCCGCAATCAGCGCCGCCGCTGGCGCGCTCCAGTCGTCGGCATCGGCCTGGACGTAGCACGTGGCCAGCCGGTGCGCGTATGCAGCGTAGTCGTTGGCGAGGACGCGGTATCCGGCGGCCTTGAGTGCATGGCCCACGCGCGCCGTGCCGGAGAACAGGTCCACGACGGTGCCGCCCGGGCGAACGGAACTGGCGAGCGACACGATCCGGTCCACGAGGACGCGCTTGGAGCCGAGGTACTTGATCACGCGCGGGGAAGTCTAGCGCGCAGTCGCAACGCCAGCCGGGGCAACGCGTTGCCGGGCCCGGTGCACGCGGCCTTGCCGACCCTCCGGTCGGGGCGCACTTTCGCGCGGTTCCACCCCTCCCGTGAATCCATGACGCGCGCGAAGAAGGCGAAGAAGGCGAAGAAGCCGAAGAAGCCGAAGAAGCCGAGGAAGCCGACGAAGGCATTCAGGGCCGCACGAAAGAAGACCGTGGTGGCGGCCACGCGGCGCCCGCCGGCCAGGGCCGCGGCGCCCAGGGTCATCGTCCGACAGATCATCCCGTCGAACGCCGTCACGTCGGCTGCGGCAGCGCCGAGGCGCGGCCGCGTCGTCCGTGGCGGGCTGATCCAGATGTCCAACCCGCTCAACGACCCGAAAGCGCCGGTCGGGCACGTGGCTAAGGCCATGCTCGACAAGCACCTGCCGCTCATCGACGAGGCCGGCAAGCGCGGCGTCCAGATCCTCTGCCTTCAGGAAATCTTCAATGGGCCGTACTTCTGCCCCAGCCAGGACCCGCGCTGGTGCGACATCGCTGAGATGATCCCCGACGGCCCCACCGTGAAGGTCATGCAGGAGCGGGCCAAGAAGCATCGCATGGCCATCATCGTCCCGATCTACGAGAAGGAGATGGCCGGCGTCTACTACAACAGCGCCGCCGTCATCGACGCGGACGGCACGTACCTGGGCAAGTACCGCAAGAACCACATCCCGCACACCAACCAGTTCTGGGAGAAGTTTTTCTTCAAGCCCGGCAACCTCGGCTACCCGACGTTCCAGACGCGGTTCGCGAAGATCGGCGTGTACATCTGCTACGACCGGCATTTCCCGGAAGGCGCGCGGCTGCTGGGACTGAACGGCGCCGAGATCGTGTTCAACCCCAGCGCCACCGTCGCCGGCCTGTCGCAATACCTCTGGAAGCTCGAGCAGCCCGCCCACGCGGTGGCCAACGGGTACTTCATGGGCTGCATCAATCGCGTCGGCACCGAGGCGCCGTGGAACATCGGCAAGTTTTACGGCACGTCGTACTTCGTGGACCCGCGCGGCAACTTCCTCGCGACCGGCAGCGAGACCAGGGACGAGCTCGTCGTCGCGGACATGAACCTCGACATGATCGAGGAAGTGCGGCGCACGTGGCAGTTCTATCGCGATCGCCGGCCCGAGACGTACGGGGCCATGGCGGAACAACTGCCCTGATGCCCCTGCTCATCAAGGGAGGCCGCATCATCACCGCGACGGACGACTACAAGGCGGACATCTTCTGCGCGGACGAGACCGTGACGCGCATCGAGAAGGCGATCGACACGAAGAAGCTCCCCAAGTCGACCGAGGTCATCAACGCCGGCGGCAAGTACGTCTTTCCGGGTTTCATCGACCCGCACGTCCACATCTACCTGCCCTTCATGGGCACGTACGCGGCCGACGACTACGAGTCGGCGTCCATGGCGGCGCTCGCGGGCGGAACAACGACGCTCATCGAGATGATCTGCCCGGGCCCGAAAGACGAGCCCTGGGACGCGTACCAGCTCTGGCGCTCGCAGGCGAAGAAGAAGGCGGCTGTGGACTACTCCTACCACATGAGCGTGGTGCGGTTCGACGCCAAGGCGCGGCCGCAGTTCAAGCGGATCGTCGACGACGGCGTCGCGTCGTTCAAGGTGTTCCTCGCGTACAAGGGCGCGCTCGACCTGTCGGATGCGGACCTTTTCGCCGCCATGCAGCTGGCGAAGAAGGAGGGCGTCATCGTGACCGCGCACTGCGAGAACGCCGAGGCGATCGACGCCATGCAGAAGCAGCTGCTCGCGGCCGGCAGGACGGGGCCCGAGTGGCACGGGCCATCGCGTCCGCCGGTCGTCGAGGCCGCCGGCGTGAATCACATTGCCACGTTCGCCGAGCTGACAGGCGCGCACGTGTACACGGTCCACACTTCATGCGAGCAGGCGGTGACGCAGGCGCTGGCAGCCCGGATGCACGGCGTGAACGTGTGGATCGAAGCGGTGGCCCCGCACCTCGTGCTCGACGAATCGTGGCCCGCGAAGCCGGACTTCGAGGGCGCCAAGTACCTCATGTCGCCGCCGCTGCGCACGCGGCGCGACCAGGACGTCCTCTGGCACGGGCTCAAGTCGCGCGCCATCTCGACGGTCGGCACCGACCACGCCCCCTTCACGCCGAAGCAGAAGGAAATGGGCCGGGATGCGTTCACCAAGGTTCCCAACGGCATTCCGTCGCTTCAGGAGCGCGTCGACCTGCTGCACACGCTCGGCGTGATGCAGGGCCGCTTGTCGCTCAACGCGATGGTGGACGCCGGCAGCACCGCCGCCGCGCGCATCTTCGGGTTGTATCCACGGAAGGGAACCATCGCCGTCGGCAGCGACGCAGACCTCGTCGTCTACGACCCGAAAGCGAAGGGCACGTTCGAAAAGGGCTACTCGAAAGCCGGCTACTCGGCGTTCGAGGGCTGGGCGCGGCTCGGCCGCGCGGTCGCGGTGACCGTGCGCGGGCAGGTGCAGGCAAGAAACGGCAAGTTCGTTGGGACCATCGGGCGTGGGCAATTCCTCAGACGGGAGCCGACTCATGGCTAGGAAACCGGGTACGGGGCGCAGCGTGCGGCGGGCAGGGAAGCCCGCCAAGGCGAGTGCGAGGCCGGCGAACGGCAAGAAGTCAGTCGCCGGCAAGAAGTCAGTCACCGCAGCGCCGCGGCCGCGCGTCGAACAGTTGACGAACACCCTGAGCGCCGTGCCCAGGGCCGGCGCGCTTCCACCGCCGCGAAAGGCGGTCAATGCCGGTGTCATTCGTTCCAAGCACAAGGAATTCCTTTTCCCCTGCGTCGCCAACTACTACGAAGAGCCGGTGGTCCTCACCGAGGGCAAGGGCTGCTTCGCCACGGACGCCGATGGCCGGGAGTACCTCGACTTCTTCGGTGGCATCCTCACGCTCGGGCTCGGCCACGCGCACCCGGAGGTCGTCGGCCGCGTGTCAGACCAGATCTCGCGACTCGGGCACACCTCATCGCTGTACGCGACGGAGCCGGTGGTGAACGTCGCCGAGAAGCTGGCGAAGATCGCGCCCGGCAAGCTGAAGAAGAGCTTTTTCACGGCGAGTGGCACCGAAGCCAACGAGACCGCGATCCTCGTGGCCAAGCTCTTCACCGGCCGGCAGGAGATCATCGCGCTGCGATTCGGCTACTCGGGCCGCTCGCTCACGGCATTGTCTCTCGGGGGCAACGCCAACTGGCGCCTGATCCCGACGCAGATGACCGGCGTGAAGCACGCGCTTGCGCCGTACTGCTACCGCTGCCCGCTCGGTCTCACGTACCCGTCGTGCGAGATCAAGTGTGCGCAGGACATGGACGAACTGATTCGCACGGAGACCAACGGCCAGCCGGCCGCGTTCATCGCCGAGCCGATCGCCGGCGTCGGCGGGTTCATCACGCCGCCCAGGGAGTACTTCCAGATCGCCGTCGGCATCGTGCGCAAGTACGGCGGCATCTTCATCTGCGACGAAGTGCAGACCGGCTTCGGGCGCACCGGCGACCACTGGTTCGGCATCGAGCATTGGGGCGTGGAACCCGACGTGATGACGATGGCCAAGTCGATCGCCAGCGGCTTCTCGGTCGGCGCGACGATTGCGCGCGAGGAGGTGGCCAACGCGTTCACCGGCCTCACCATCTCGACGTTCGGCGGCAGCCCGATCACGATGAGCGCGACCGAGGCCACGCTCGATGTCATGAAGCGCGAGAACACGCCGAAGCGCAGCGCCGAACGCGGCAAGCAGATGCGCGAGGGCCTGCTGGCGATGAAGGACGCGTATCCGATGATCGGCGACGTGCGCGGCATGGGCCTGATGCAGGGCATCGAGCTGGTGGAGGACCGCAAGACGAAGGCGCCGTCGCCGAAGGGCGCGAACCGGCTGCTCGAGGCGGCCAAGAAGGAAGGCCTGCTCATCGGCAAGGGCGGGCACTACGGCAACGTGATTCGCATGGCGCCGTCGATGCTGATCACGAAGGCCGAGATGGCCGAAGCGCTCAAGCGACTCGACCGCGCGTGCGCCAGGGCGCAGTCGGAGATGTCATCGTGAGCGGCCCGGCCCGTCGTGCGCCGCTCACGGGATGACGCCCACATGACCTCCGTTCTCACCAACGCCGACCTCGCGCCTGTCGCGGCCGACAGGCGGACGTGGAACTGGTGGCACATTGCGTCCCTGTGGATCGGGATGGCGATCTGCATCCCGACGTATACCCTGGCGTCGTCGCTGGTGGAGCGCGGCTGGAGCTGGCAGGCGGCGGTCGGCTCGGTGGTCCTCGGCAACGTCATCGTGCTCCTTCCCATCGCGCTCAACTCGCACGCGGGCACGCGCTACGGCATTCCGTTTCCCGTGATGGCGCGCGCGTCGTTCGGCGTGATCGGCGCCAACATTCCATCGCTGCTGCGCTCCATCGTCGCGTGCGGCTGGTTCGGCATCCAGACGTGGATCGGCGGCTGGGCGATCTTCAAGCTGTTGGAAGCGTTGTGGCCCGGCATCGCGTCGCTGCCACGCATCCTGCCGGCGTTCGTCGGGCTTGGCACGGGCGAATTCCTTTGCTTCATGCTGTTCTGGGGCGTGCAGGTGTGGATCGTGCTGCGCGGCATCGAGTCGGTCAGGATTCTCGAAACGTGGGGCTCGCCGTTCCTGCTGGCCGTCGGCGTGGCGCTGCTGGGGTGGGCGCTGGTGCGCGCCGGCGGCATCGGCCCGATGCTGGCCAACCCGCCGGCCCGGCCGGCCGCGGTGAACGGCGGTGTCGGCGCGGTGTTCGGCGCCGGGCTCACGAGCGCCGTGGCGTTCTGGGGCACCATGGCGCTCTCGATCCCGGACTTCTCGCGCATGGCCCGCAGCCAGCGCGACCAGGTGGTGGGCCAGGCGGTGGGACTGCCGCTCACGATGGCGCTGTTCGCATTCATCGGCGCCGCAGTCACCAATGCAACCGTGGTCATCTTCGGTGAGCGCGTGTCCGATCCCGTCGCGCTGCTGGCGCGCATCGGCGGTCCTGCGATGATCGTGCTCTCGATGCTCGGCCTCACGATCGCGACGCTCACCACCAACCTGGCGGCCAATGTCGTTGCGCCGGCCAACGGGTTCAGCAACCTGGCGCCGGGCCGCATCTCGTATCGCGCCGGTGCGCTCATCACGGCGCTCATCGGCATCCTGATCCTGCCGTGGCGCCTCTACAACGACGCCGCTGCGTACATATTCACGTGGCTCATCGGCTACGGCGCGCTGCTCGGTCCCGTCGCGGGCATCATGATTGCCGATTACTTCGTGATCCGGAATCAGACGCTCTCCGTCGACGACCTGTACCGGCGCGGCGGCGCGTACGAGTACCGCGGTGGTTTCAACCCGGTGGCCGTCGCCGCGCTGGTCCTCGGCGTCGTCCCGAACGTGCCGGGGTTCCTGGCGGCGCTGGGCGCGATGTCGGTGTCGTCCGCATGGGCGACGCTGTACAACTGGGCCTGGTTCGTCGGCTTCGCCATCGCTGCGTCCGTGTACATCGCGGGCATGAGGCTCACGGCCGGGCGCCGGGAGCCGGGAGTCGCGGCATGAAGGGCTCCACGAAAACCCGCATGCCCGCAACCGCGCTGTCCCTGCCGGTCGAGCAACTCGCGAAGAACTTCGCCGAGATCGCGCCGCCGCTCACGCCGGACGCCGCGCTGCTCGAGGCCAACCAGTGCCTCATGTGCTACGACGCACCGTGCACCATCGCGTGCCCGACGCACATCGACGTGCCCGCGTTCATCAAGAAGATCGCGAGTGGCAACATGCGCGGGTCCGCTCGCGTCATCCTCGACGCCAACCCGATGGGCCACTCGTGCGCCCGCGCGTGCCCGGTCGAGGTGCTGTGCGAGGGCGCGTGCGTGCTCAACGACCGCGACGAGGAGCCGATCAAGATCGCGCTGCTCCAGCGCCACGCCACGGACTGGGCGCTCGAGCACAAGTTCCAGCCGTTTCACGCCGGCAAGCCGAACGGCAAGTCCGTCGGCATCGTCGGCGCCGGACCCGCGGGCCTCTCCTGCGCGCGCGACTTGCGGCGGTTCGGGTACGCGGTGCGGTTGTACGAGGAACGCGACCAGGCCGGTGGCCTCAACACGTATGGAATCGCGGAGTACAAGATGCGGCAGCCGCTGGCGCTCGCCGAGGCGGCGATGGTGCTGGAACTGGGTGCCGAACTGAAGACCGGAGTGCGGGTCGGCCGCGACATCACGATGGAGCAGCTGCGCAAGACGCATGACGCGATCTTCATCGCCATCGGGCTGGGCGCCACCCGCAAGCTCGGCGTCCCTGGCGAGGACAAGGCCGGCGTGTCGGACGCGCTCTCCTTCATCGAGCACCTCAAGAGCCACCCGCATTCGCAGACGCCTGTCGGCAGGCATGTCGTGGTGATCGGCGCGGGCAACACCGCCATCGATGCGGCGACCCAGGCCAAGCGGCTCGGCGCGGAGCGCGTGACGATCGTGTATCGCCGCGGGCCCGAAGACGCTTCCGCGTACGACTACGAAATGGAGCTGGCCCGCAAGGACGGCTGCGAGTTCCGGTTTCTCACCGTGCCGAAGAAGGTGCTCGGCAACGGCGCGGTCACGGGCCTCGAGTGCGCGCGGGCCGAGCTTGGCGCCGCGGGCGCGGACGGGAAGCGCGCGTTCACCGAGATCCCCGACAGCCGGCACGTCATCGAGTGCGACACGATCTTCCGCGCGCTCGGCCAGCTGCCGCGGGAGGAACTGGCGCGGGCCTTCGGGCTGCGCGTGGACGGCGCACGCCTCGTGTCCGACGACGAGCGCGTCCTGCTCGGCGGCGACTGCGCCAACGGCGGCGCCGAGATCGTGAACGCCGCCGCCGAGGGCGTCGCGGCGGCACGGAGGATCGCGGCGCTGCTGCGGTAGCGCGGTGGCGCCTCCTGTCCGAATTGCGCAACGTGAGGACGCTGGTCAAACAACGAGGTCGTCGTGGCTGATCTCTCCGTCAACTTCGCCGGCATCAGGTCGCCGAACCCGTTCTGGCTCGCGTCGGGGCCGCCTACCAACACCTACGGGCAGGTGGCCAAGGCGTTCGACGAGGGTTGGGGCGGCGCCGTCTGGAAGACCATCGGCGAGCCGATCGTCAACGTGTACTCCCGCTACGGGTCGATCGACCTCGGCAAGACGCGCATGGTGGGCTTCAACAACATCGAGCTGATCTCGGACCGGCCGGTCGAGGACAACCTCAAGGAACTGCGGGATGTCAAGAAGAAGTACCCGAAGCACGCGGTCATCGCGTCCCTGATGGTGGAGAGCAAGCGCGAGGCGTGGCACGAGATCGTCAAGAAGACGCAGGACACCGGTGTCGACGGCTTCGAGCTCAACTTCGGGTGCCCGCACGGCATGAGCGAGCGCGGCATGGGCGCCGCCGTCGGACAGGTGCCGGACTACACCTGCCAGATCGTGGAATGGGTCAAGGAGGCCGCGACGATCCCGGTGATCGTGAAGCTGACGCCCAACGTCACCGACATCACCTACATCGCGCGGGCGGCGGTGAAGGGCGGTGCCGACGCGCTGTCGTTGATCAACACGATCAACTCGATCGTCGGCGTCGACCTCGACTCGTTCGCGCCGCGGCCGAGCGTGCGCGGCAAGGGAAGTCACGGCGGCTACTGCGGCCCCGCGGTGAAGCCCATTGCGCTTCACCTGCTCTCCGCGGTGACCGGCGACGGGAAGGTCACCGTTCCCGTCTCGGGCATCGGCGGCATTGCCTCGTGGCAGGACGCCGCGGAGTTCATCGCACTGGGGTCGGGCACGGTGCAAGTGTGCACCGCGGCGATGCACTACGGCTTCCGCATTGTCGAAGACCTGTCCGACGGACTCGCCAATTGGATGGACGACCGCGGCTACCGTACGCTCTCGGACTTTCGCGGCAGGGCGGTGCCGAACATCGCCAAGTGGGAGGATCTCGACCTGAACTACCACCTGGTCGCGTCGATCGACCAGGACAAGTGCATCGGCTGCGAGCTATGCTGGACCGCGTGCGAGGACGGCGCGCACCAGGCGATCAAGCGGCACATGCGCAACAACGGCGGCCCGGTGGTGGAGATCGTCGAGCACGCGTGCGTCGGGTGCAACCTCTGCAGCCAGGTGTGCCCCGTGGAGGGCTGCATCACGATGAAGGAAGTGCCGAACGAGTTCCCGTCGACGACCTGGAAGGAGTACCAGGCCGGCAAGGGTGAGCTGGCGCCCCGGTCGGAGCACTTCCATACCGCGGAGTGGAGCAGCAAGCGGCAGCCACGGGCGTGAATCGGGCGCTCCTGGTCTGCGTGGTCGTCGCCGCCGGTGCGTGCGCCAGGACCGGCCGGACCGCGGTGTGCGAATCCGTGCCGCGGGAGTTCCACGACAGCGCGCGCGAGTTCGTGTACGCCGAGTGTGAGGTCGACCGAAAGGCGCGACTCCGGTCCGGCATGCCCGTCATGTACTCGCCCACGGGCGGTTCCTCGTGCGGACGGGCGATCATTCACGTGGTCGTGGGATCGAACGGATTGGCGACACCGGGCACGGTGAAGATCTGGCGTGCCACCGATCCGTTGTTCGCCCGGTCGATCATCGAGGCGCTCTCCAGCATGCGCTTCGTTCCCGCCATGCGCGACGGGCGGGTGGTGCCGCAGCTGTTCACCATCGATCGCCGCTATGGCAACATCAGGACAACGTGCTGACCTTCCCATGACCAACGGCCTCCGCGCGTGCATCGCCTTCGCCATCATGGTCGCCCCCGCGTGCCGCTCGCCCGGGCCGTGTGAGCCCGTGCGCGAAGACGTCGTCAGCTTCGTGAAGGGGCCCGTGTACAGCGCGTGCCAGGTCGACCAGCGCGCCACGCCGCCCGTCTCGCTGCGGCAGGGCGGCCAGGGTTGGCGCTACAATGCGTGCGGCCGGCTGACGCTCGAGGTCGTCATCGACTCCACCGGCAGCGCCATCATGCCCACGGTCCGCGTCCTCAAGACGAGCGACACCGCGTTCACCACGGAAGTGCTGCGGGCTGTCGCCGAGAGCCGCTTCTCGCCGGCCCGCCTCAACGGTCGGCGCGTGGCGCAGCAACTCACGCTCGAGCAGTCGGTGCGCGGCGCGCTGCCCGCCAAGGTGCCGTTCGCGGTTGCACGCGCCGGCGGTGGAGCGCCGAGCGAGCCGATCCCGAGGGTCCCGCCACAGCCGACGGGCTGCTGACGTCCGTCGCCGCGTCAGGCCCCGAACTGCCGCAGATGATGATCGAGGTGCTTGTAGTTGAGCGCGCTCCAGTGCCGGCCGTTCATCGCGAAGTTCGCCGCGCGTGGCCACGGGCCGTCGTACGGGCGCGCCATCACGCGGTCGATGAGATCGAGACAGCGCTGTTTCTCCTGCGCGAAGTCGAAGCGCTCGCTCCCGGGGATGCGCATGTCGGGCCGGGTCGGTGCGCCTCGGCCCCATGGCAGGTAGATGATCGCGAAGCGGATGAGCCATTCGGGCAGGCCCTTGATGGACCGCTCGGCGGTGTGCTCGCCGACGGATTCCGCCAGCACCAGGTTCACGTGCCGCAGCATCTGGTCGATGGTCATCCTGCCCCAGACG
>Ga0187893_10007667_pt1 | contig 17532 bp, 17 predicted proteins | sample MA1701074metaG_FD_139574 | JGI IMG/M metagenome (GOLD analysis project Ga0187893, IMG submission 139574) | White microbial mat communities from a basaltic lava cave in the Kipuka Kanohina Cave System on the Island of Hawaii, USA - MA170107-4 metaG ... | reverse complement strand
CCTCTTGCCTCCCCGGAACGTCATTTACTCCAAGGACATTATCTCACCTCACAGCCGTGATCTGGTGGATACCTGCTGCTCAGAAGGGGTGCCCGCCTCTCTATGTCAGGAGGTCTGGATTCCCGAGCGGCCGTTGTCGGTGAGGCTCCAGTTAATGACGAAGCCGGCCTCTCCACCGCAGGTGCCCGTGCCGGAGCCCTCGTGCAGGTTGTTGGTGCACGAGGCCGTGGTGACGGCGTCGAGCTCGAAGCTGCTCCGGGCCCGGGTCAAGTCCAGGCGCACGGGCGGTTCGGGTTGGGGGTCGAAGCCGACGTCCTCGCCGGGGCATGGCAGGTCGACGGAGATCCGGGCCGTTCCGTCGTCCATCACAACCCAGCCGGTACCCACCATACGGGGCGGTCGGGTCTCCGCGTCGCCGACCGCGTGGGCAGGGCCGATGGCCCCCACGGCGACGGCGAGGGCCGCCAGTGCGCCGGGACGAGCCGTGTGCGCCGCCGCGGGTCGCGCGCGCTGGAATCGAAGTCCTGCCTCGGTCCGTTGATTGACATCGATGTCCTTTCCGTTTGTTCTCGACTGAGCGCAGGCCCATCGCTAGCCCGAGCTAGGACTTTGTCGGCACCATCGTCGGGAGTCCTCGCCCGCGCGCCGCTCGACCGAAGACGTTCACCACACCAACCAATCGCTGGTGCGAGGAACCGGCGAGCGCCGGCATTCACGCGAGTCGCCGAATGCGCTCGCGCCCGCGCTGGGGCGAACCGGGCGCGCGAGATCGAGCCACGGCCGGCCTTCGGGCGCGAGGCCGCAGCCGCACCGATGGTTGGTGGTTCCGGGCGACCAGGATTCGCCGCCGGCCGCCGGCCCGAGACCATCACTTTCAGGTCGTTCGACCGTGCACACCGTCGCTTCCCTTCTCCCGCCGGCGCGAGCGGCGCGGCCAGGTCGGACCCCACTATCGGGACGGCCCCTTGTGCCCGACTTGAGCGGCGCTGTAACGGTGGGCCAGGCCGGGCCGCGGTGTAACAGCGGCACCAACTCGCTGCCGTGATCGCGTCGAGTACGGCGGCGGAGAACGCTCGGCCCGAGCGTGAGCCCCGCCGAGGTGTCGCCGGCGCGAGACTCATGGCGTGGCGCGCGCTCGCGAGGTCTTGGTGTTCCTGCTCCGCAGCGGCAAGCGCATCGCGGTGCTGGTGCTGGGACTGGCCCTGCTGGGAGTCGGGCTGGTGATGATGATCACCCCGGGGCCCGGCTTGCTGGCCATCATCGCCGGCCTGGCCGTGCTGGCCACCGAGTTCACCTGGGCGCAGCACATGCTCGACAAGGCCAAGGACAAGGCCGGCCAGGCTCGGGATGCGGTTCGGCGCAAGCGCCGGTCGAAACCCTGAGCTCGGCCCGGCGGAGAAAATGTTGGGTCCGGCGGGAACGAAATCTGTCTCGGCGGCGTCGTTAGGAACCGTGACCATCCCTCGCGACGCGAACGGCGACTACGGCCGGGCGCTCGTCGCGCTGGCCCGGATCCGTGCCCGCCGGTCCGGCCACCCCTCAGCCGGTGATGGTGGCGACCCGTACCCCGCGACTGCTCGGGCGCCTGCTCCGGCCGCGGGGGCGCGGCGGCGGGAGAGCCCCAACGTGGTGTCGCTGGCGGCCTATCGCGCCCGGCGTCGCGCCGAGCTCGCTCAGGGCGCCGAGGCGGACGCCGCCGCCCGGCGCAACGCCCGGTAGAGCAGGGCCGGGTCGCCCAGGCGGCGTCGCAGCTCTCGTTCGAGGCCGGCGATGGGATAGAGGTTCTGGGGCGCCCTGGGGTCCTTGTGCGGCCGGGAGGAGAACCGGGGTAACAGTGCGGTCACCCGGTCGGCCACGGCCACCACCGCGGCAATGCCGAGGTCGGTGGAGGCTTCGCAGCGAGCGATGCCGGCCAAGGCGTGGTTGCGCTCACCCGGCAGTCGCACGTACCAGGAGTACCGCGTGAAGGCCTCGCCCATCGCGAACACCGGCGTGCGTTGCCCGGCCAGCAGCGCGCCGACGGTGGCCCTCACGACCTCGGCGCCATAGAAGCGATGCTGGCCCTTTACGTAGCCGACGGCGCCAGGAAGGTGCCGGTGCTGGCGGAGCGGCCCGTCGACGACGATGGGCTCGCCGGCGCAGCCGGTACCAGCCTCGCGAGCAACGGCCACCTCCAGCTCGCCCATCTTCTGTTGCAGGCACAGCGAGAGCCGGTCGGGGTCGTCGCCTAAGACCGGGACCAGCGCGAAACGGCCGTGACGGGTTTCGAGGTCGCCTGCGCCCGGCGCGGTCGTGAACAGGGCCCTGCGCACCGTGGCCGCGACCAACTCGGCCCGGCCGTCACAGCGCACCGCGCCGGCCCCGTACGACGCGCAGATGCCCTGGCTCACCTCGCCGTCGTCCCCGGTGATCCACACGCGGGCCTCGACACGACGCACGCCGTCGACGAACACGACGCGGGCCGGCCCCTCCCCGGGAACCGTGCGGGGGCCCCACGAGGCGACGGGAACCTCCACCGTGATGTCGGTCGGGACATCGCTCGCCTCGAGGGCGGGCTCCTCGACCGAGCCGCCGTAGTCGGGCGCCCAAGCATCCACCACGAACCTCACGTCGGCGATCCCGCTGGCCACCCCGACGATCCCGCTGGCCACCCCGACGATCCCGCTGGCCACCCCGACGATCCCGCTGGCCACCCCGACGATCCCGCGACAAGACGGGGGGCCCTGACCCCACTGTTTGTCGCGGAATGCCGGGGGGGCGGTGCCGTCATTGGTCGATGCGGCGGATCGACGCCGAGCTGTTGTGCTTGGTGACCTCGAAGCGAACCGGCACCCGTTCGGCCAGCTCGGGCACGTGGCTGATCAGCCCCACCATCCGGTCCCGGCTGCCGAGCTCCTCGATGGCCGCCGCCACCGTGTCGAGCGTGTCGGGGTCCAGCGTGCCGAAGCCCTCGTCCAGGAAGATCGACTCCAACCGGGCCGCACCGCGCGCCGCCAGCAGGGCGAGCTGGTCGGCCAGCGCCAGCGCGAGCGCCAGCGATGCCAGGAACGTCTCGCCGCCCGACAACGTGCGGGCCGGGCGGCGTTCGTCGGCGTTTCGGTGGTCGATCACCGCGAAGTTCGACGTGCGCTCGTCGAGCGTGAGCGAGTACTGGCCCCGGGAGAGGTCCCGGAGCACGACGGTGGCTCCCTCCACGAGGAGCCCGAGCGCCTCGTCGAGCAACCACTTCTCGAACCCTCTTGCGCTCAGGTGGCGCCCGAGCTCACGGGCCACGGCCGCCGCCTGGTCGAGCCGGGCTCGCTGGCCCCGCAAGCGATCGGCCTCGGCTAGCTTCTCGGCCAGCGCCTCCGCCTCCTGCTCGGCCCGCAGATGGGCCTCGACCACCGCGTCGCGAAGCGGCCGAGCGGAGGCCGCGACGCCCAGCTCGGCGGCCTCGACGTCGAGCTCCGCGTCCAGCTCCGATCGGGACCGGGCCAGCGCCCTGGCCCGCCGGGACTGGTCGTCGACGACCCGGCGCCGTACGACCGCTTCGCCTGCCGCCCATGCGGCCAGGGCGCTCCAGTCGGCCGCCAGGTCGCCGGCGCGGCCCGCCGGAGGGGCCAGGCCGGCCACGAGGTCTCGGGCACCGTCGTAACCGGAACGGGCGTCGGCCTCGTGGGTGCGGACCTCGTCCAGCCTCGTCCGGGCCTGCTCGTGATGGCGCCGGGCTTCGGCCTCAGCGGTCCGGGCCCGCTCCAGCGCCTCGTCGGCCTCGCCCAGGGCATCCAGGACGCGCTCGAGTGCGGCCCGATCGGGGTACTTCACCAGCAGCGCCTCGAGGTGGCGCAGGCGCTCGGTCACCGACTCCAGCCTGAGCTCGACCCGCTCCCGCTCACGCACCGCCTCCGACAGCGCGCTCACCGCCAGTTCGACAGCCGATTGGGCCAGCTCGTGCTCGGCCCTGGCCTGGTCGAGGGTGGCGGGGACCACGACGTCGGGCAGCGCCATCACCTCTTGGCGACAGACCTGGCACGGGGCACCGGCCACCAGGTCGGCCGCCACGGCATGGGCCCGATGCTCGGCCAGGCCCCGGTCGAGGGCGGCGCGGGCTGACTCCATGCGCATCTGCGCGGCGGCCACGGCGGTAGCGGCGGCCACCTCGTCGCCCCGCCGGTCCGCCCGCGCCCGTTGACCCCGGTCGAGCAAGTCCCGCTGTTCGGCCGCGTCGGCATGAGCCCGGCGCGCCACCTCGAGCTCAGCGCGCGGCGGTAGGGCGTCGACCGCGGTCACGGCCGCGGTGGTGCGGACCTCGGCGTCGGTCTCGTGCTGGCGCCGCCGCTGAACCTCTTCGACGGCACGGGCGACCACGCGGCCCAACTCGGCGGTCCCGGCCGGGACCTCGATGCCCTCGAGCACCCGCACCCGGTCGCGGGCCTCCGATGCCCGGCGGCTCGCCTCCGCTGCCTGGCCTTCGAGCTCGGCCAAGCGGGGGGCGGCCGCGTCGACCCGCTCCCGCAGCCCAGTCAGGGCCGCGGCTCGACGGGTGGCGTCCGCAAGCGCCAGCGCCGTAGCCGGGGCGAGCTCGTCGAGCCGGCGAGCGAGCGCCTGGGCGGAGAGCGTCGCCCCCTTGTCTCGCTCCCGCGCCAAGCGGCCCATGCGCTCGTACACACCCAGGTCGAGCAGCTCGACCAGCAGCTCCTGGCGCTTCTCGGCCTTGTCGTGGAGGAACCGGGCAAAGTCGCCCTGAGGCAGCACGACGCACTTGACGAAGTGCTCATAGCGCAACCCGAGCAGCGACTCGACGGCGTCGCCGAGCTCGCGCTCGTTCCTGGCCATCACCTCCGCGCCGTCACCATCCGTGGTGCGCTCCAGGGTGGCCTCTCGGGTGGTGGCGCCGCCCCCTCTGGTCCGCCGTACGACCCGGACCGCGCTGTAGGTGGCGCCGCCGACCGCGAAGTCGAGTCGCACCCTGGCCTCGTTGCGACCCTGGGAGATGGCGGGGGCGACCAGGCGCTTGTCGTCGTAGCGAGGCACGCAGCCGTAGAGCGCGAAGCACAGCGCGTCGATGATCGACGTCTTGCCCGCGCCGGTGGCGCCGGTCACCGCGAAGAGTTCGACGCCGGTGAGGTCGAGCGCCGTCGGCTCCCGGAAGGCGGTGAAGCCCTCGATGGCCAGCCGCAGGGGCCTCACGGGAGCCGGGCCGGCGGCGCGTCCGCCCGCCCGTCCGCGGGCCCGTCCGCCAGCCCGTCCGCCAGCTCGGTCCACAGCTCGTCGAACAGGTCAACGAGGCGGGCGTCGGCAAGACCTCGCTCGTCGAGATACGCGGCGAACAGCTCCTGGGGCGACCGCTCCGCGTTGGGTGGCCGCTCGCCCGGCGCACGCGGGTCATCGTCGCTTCGCTCGACGATGACGTCGACGGCGCAAGGGAACAGCGCCCGCACGTCGTCGGCCAGCCCCACCCGCAGCGGCTCGTGCAGGTGGACCCGAAGGTGGTCCGCCCCGGTCGTGCCCGCAACCGCGCGGAGCTCGCCCAATGTGCCGTGGAGCACGCGCAGGCGCCGGCCCGCGCGCAACGGTACCGCCGTGACCCGCGCCGGTCTTCCCGGGCTGGCGTCGACGATCAGGATGCTCTTGTCCTCGCCCGCCTCGCCGAAGTCGAGCTGGAGCGGCGAGCCGCTGTAGTGCACGGGGCAGGGACCGGCGATCCGCTGCGGGCGGTGGAGGTGGCCCAGGGCCACGTAATGGGCAGCCACCGGGAACGCCGCGGCGCTGATCGAGTACTCGAACACGGTGTGGGCCAGCCGCTCGCTGCCGGCGATGGTGGCGCCCACCACCATGGCGTGCGCAGCCACGACGTTGACGGTGTCGTGGCGGAAGCCCGTGGTGAGGGCGGCGAGCAGCCGCTGCACCCGCTCGGCGTACTGCTGCGAGGACCGGTCGGCATCCTGGGACATCAGCTCGTCGGCGCGCACCACGTAGCGCTGGGACAGGAAGGGCAGACAGGCCACGAGCGCGGTGCTGGCACCGTCGCGGGCGCGCACCTCGACCAGGCCACCCTGGTCGGGCCGGGCGAAAACGGGCCGGGTCACCACCCGGCCGAGCTCGAGCAGGGGAGCGACGGCCTGGAGCCGGCGATCGCTGTCGTGGTTGCCGGCCAGCACGACCACGGTGGCGCCGGTGGCGGCCAGCGCCAGCAGGGCGGCGTAGACGATGCGCTCGGACTCGGCGCTGGGGGCGGCCGTGTCGAAGAGGTCCCCCGCCACGATCACCAGGTCCACCCGCTCGTCGGCGGCGATGGCGGCGATCTCGGCCAGCACCGCCCGGTGCTCGTCCGCCCGGCTCCGGCCCCGGATGAGGCGACCCACGTGCCAGTCGGCGGTGTGCAAGATCCGCATCACCGGACTGTACGAGCCGGCCGTGACCCCACCGATGACCCCACCCCCGAACGAATGTGCGGCGCTCATCGGGGTGATGGCACCGATGGCGGTGCCCGGTTCGCGACCAAGGACCGAGATTGTTGACGGGTGATGTCAGTATCAGCGGGGAGACTGGGGGGCGATGACGACCTGGGCCGACTTTGCCGCCGATGCGCCGGAGCTCGCCGCCGCCGTGCGGACGCGGTTCGAGGCGTTCCGGCACCACGTCCTGGCCACGTTGCAACGCGACGGGACGCCTCGGGTCAGCGGTACCGAGGTCCAGTTCCATCCGCCGCACCTGACGGTGGGCAGCATGCCGGGCTCGGCCAAGGCCCTCGACCTGCGCCGGTCGCCGGCGTTCGCGCTGCACGCCAACCCCGGTGACGGCTCGATGGCGGGCGGCGACGCCAAGCTCGCCGGCCGGGCGGTCGAGGTCACCGCCGCCGGCGAGTTGGCAGCCTACGCGCGGGCCGAGCAGCCGCCTCCCGGCCCCTTCCACCTGTTCCACCTCGAGCTCGGCTCGGTGGTGCTGACGTCGTTGCACCCCGACGGCGACCGCCTGGTGATCGAGTCCTGGCGACCGGGTCGCGGCGTGACCCGCACCGAACGCGGTTAGGCCCGTACGGGAGCTGGGGTGCAGCTCGCCCCGGCTCGTGCGTTCGACGACCCCTGCGGTGGGTCAACCGCACCCGGTGGGTTGTCGTGCCCGTGGATCGGCGTCGCGGGTCAGGAGGGCAGGCCGGTGAAGGGATCCTCGGGTTGACTGGTCGAGGCGGGGTTGGCGCCGGCCTCGCTGGCCCGCGTGGCCCAGGCCGGGAACGGGAACTCGAGCACCAGGGGCACCGGCAGCTCGGGCTGGGAGACGATCATGGTGCCCGGCTTCAAGATGGTGGCCCGCTGGCGCTGCACCGTGGGCAGGAAGCCGTACTCGCCCCGGGCCGACTCGGCCGAGTCGAGCCGTCCGACCACCCGCACGGCCGAGTTGGCGATGATGCGGCGCTCGACCTCGCTGGCCGTCTGCTGGGCGCCGATCAGGATGATCCCCAGCGATCGGCCCCGTTCGGCCACGTCGAGCAGGATCTCCTTGATCGGGCTCGAGCCTTCCCGTGGCGCGTACTTGTTGAGCTCGTCCAGGACCACGAACTGCAGCGGGCGGGACTGGCCCGAGGCCTCCTTCTCCTCGAAGGCCTTGCGCAGGATCACGCCTACCACGAAGCGCTTGGCCCGGTCGTTGAGGTTGTGCAGGTCGACCACGGTGACCTGCTCGCCGAAGTGCACGCGGTGCGCCTCGGGACGGGCGACGTCGGCCCGGATGAGCGCCTCGAGATGGCGCACCGAAGCGTGCAGCCGGCGCACGAAGGCGTTGACCGTGCCGGCGCCGATGGCCCGCCCGGCCCAGAGCTGGCCGAGGTCCTCGTCGAGCACCTTCTCTTCGACGAGACCGACCAGGGAGGCGAAGTCGCGCACCACCGCGCCGTCGATGTTCACCGCGCCGTCGCCCACCGCCAAGGCCTGTTCGAGGCGGGCGGCCACGTTGTGCACCACCATCGTGTACTGCTGGCGGTCGTCCTCGATGTCGGCGAACAGGAACGGGAGCAGGCGCTGGGTGCAGAACTCCTCGATCGTCCAGAAGAACGACGTGACTCCCTCGGTGCGGCTGCTCACGTCGGCGCGGGCATTGGGGTCGCCGCGCCGGGGAGGCGCCCACACCGCCAGGCTGGCGAAGGCCCCGACGGGCAGGCCGAGACGGGCGTAGCGAGCCCGCTGGTCATCGTCGAGCTCGAGGTTGAGGTGGTCAAGGAAGAGCAGGTCCTCGCCCTTCACGTTGAAGATGAGGGCCTTGGTGTTGTGCGCCTCGGCCCCGAGCAGGCCGGAGTGGAAGATGCTGTAGAGCAGGAACGTGGCGTAGCTGGTCTTGGTGGCCACGCCGGAGATGCCGCTGATGTTGACGTGGGCGCCCCGGCTGCCGTCGAGGAACTCGAAGTTGAGGTACATCGGTTCGTCGTCGCGCGACAGCCCGCACGGCAGCCGGCGGCGCATCCCGTCGAAGAAGAGGGCTTCGAAGCGCTCGTCGCCGGCCGCCTTGCGCACGACCTGCCCCGGTCGGGGGGGCACGAAGACCTCGGGCTCGAAGCGGGTGGTCTGGACCAGGGCGGTCTCGCTGACCTCGGCCGGCAGCACGCCGTCGGAGATGAGGAAGACGTCGCTGTCGAAGCGAGCACCCTCGTGCCGCGCCCGAACCTGGCCCACGATGCCGAACATGCGGATGCGACCGCCGTCACCGGGGAGGTCGCGCTCGAGGGCTACCACGTCGTCGAGCTGCAGGTAGGAGCCGTCGGCGACGCCGACCCAGAACTCGAGGGGCGTCGCGTCCTCGGTACCGATCACCCGACCGACGATGCCGGCGCCGCGGTCAGCCATGGCCGCACGCGCCACGGTTCACCACGTTGGCGCTCACGTTGCCATCACCAGCCGATCGTACGCGCCCCGCCTGACGCGATCGCCCGCACCTCGTCCGGGCGAGGTTGCCCGACAAGATTCCGACGGGGGTTACCGCGGCATGGGCCGGGGGCATGGGTAGGGTCGTCGTCGTACCCAACGTCCTGTCAACGGATCGATCGACGTGGTGACGGGCGCCGCGCTCGGACGGCGGTGCCGGTGCCGATGCCAACCACCCATCACGACGCCGATCACGACCACCTCACAAGGGGGACCTATGAACGCAAGCCTCCAACTCTGGCTAGCCCCGGTACGCAACCTGGATTGGGTTGCCGCGCATTTTGGCCACCGGTAGCGGCTCGTGCCGTCACCCGTGCGGCGCCTCTCCACCGGCGACGCCCAACAGATCATCCGTCACGAGGGCTGCACCGTCCCGGACGGTCCGCCCAAGATCGGGCTCGAGCTGGAGTGGCTCACGTGGGCCAGTGACGACCCGCGGCGCCGGGTCACACCGGCCGAGATCGACTCGGCGCTCGATCGCACCCGCCCGCTCCCCCACGGCGGGCGGGTGACCGTCGAACCAGGCGGCCAAGTCGAGCTCAGCTCCCCGCCGCAGCCCTCGCTGGAGGAGGCGCTGGGGACCACGGCCGCCGACGCCGTCATCCTGCGCGCCGCGCTGGCCGCATCGGGCATCCGCACCGAGAGCCGGGGGCTCGACAGCTTTCGACCACCTCGCCGAGTGCTCCGAGAGCCCCGCTACGAGGCCATGGAGCGCTACTTCGACGCGGCCGGGCCCGCCGGTCGCACGATGATGTGTGCCACCGCCTCGCTTCAGCTCAACATCGACGTCGCCTGCGACCCGGATGCCACCTGGCAGCTCGCGCACGACATCGGGCCGGTACTGGGCGCCGCCTTCGCCAACTCCGCGGGCCCGGGCTGTCGCTCCCAGCGCCTGCGCACCTGGGCCGCCATCGATCCGGGCCGGACCGCGCCGGTCGGGGGGTCGGCATCGGGGCCCGCCTGGGCCGAGTACGCGCTGGCCGCTCCGGTCATGCTGTTCCGGCCCGGGCCGGCCGACGAGGCGACCCGGGCGGTGGACGCGCCGCTGTCCATGGCCCGGTGGTTGGCCGCCGGCCACCGCGGCCTGTGGCCCACCGAGGACGACGTCGCCTACCACCTCACCACGCTCTTCCCGCCGGTGCGGCCCAGGGGATGGCTCGAGCTGCGCATGATCGACGCCCTGCCCGACCCGTGGTGGCAGGTGGCCACCGCGGTCGCCGTCGCCCTGCTCCACGACGCCGACGCCCGCGCCGCCGCGGCGCACGCCTGCGTCGGTACCGCCGGGCGCTGGGAACAAGCCGCGACCCACGGGCTGGCCGATCCCGCCCTGGCCGCCGCCGCCGAGCGCTGTTTCGAGGCGGCCCTCGAGGCGCTGCCCCGCCTCGTCGGCGGCGGGCCGCACGCCTCGGGGCTGGTCGACGTGCAGGCCGCCTGCGTGTCGTACTACGACACCTACGTCAGCCGCGGTCGCTCGCCCGCCGACGACGACGAGGGGGTCGAGGGGGTCGAGGGGGTCGAGGGCCCAGCCGAGCTCCGGGCCACGGCGGGCGCAGGCCGGCAGGCCGGCACGGTGGGGATGCCGGCGTGGGCCTGACCGACACCGTCGTCGCCGAGCTGGACGCGGCGCGGCGGCGGTCGCTCATGCTCCTCGAGCCCCTCGACGAGCCCGCCCTGGTGCGACAGCACTCGCCGTTGATGTCACCGCTGGTGTGGGACCTCGCCCACGTCGGCAACTACGAGGACCAGTGGCTGCTCCGGGCCGTCGGGGCACCCGGCGCACGACCCGACCTCGACGGTGTCTACGACGCCTTCCGCCACCCGAGACCGAACCGGCCGGCCCTCCCCCTGCTGTCCCCGGTCGAGGCCAGGGCCTACCTGGCCGACGTCCGCACCCGGGCCCTCGACGCCCTCCACGGCGCCGGCCTCGACGCCCTCGACGCCCGCCGCCGCGACGACCTCGACCCGGCTCGGCCCCGGGGAGCGCGGGGAGGGCCCGCGCCCGACGGGGGCCTCCTCGACGGGGGGTTCGTGTACGCCATGGTGGTGCAGCACGAGCACCAGCACGTCGAGACGATGTTGGCGACACTGCAGCTCGCGTCGCTCCCGCTGACCACGACCCCGCCGACCACGGTCTTGGGCACCCGGCGAGCCCCCGGCGCCGCGGTTCCCGCCGCGGGCGGGGCCGGCCGCGGGGACGAGGGGCCCGCGGCCGACGACGTGCTCGTGGAGGGTGGGACCTGCATCATCGGGACCAGCGCCGATCGCTGGGCCTACGACAACGAGGGGCCGGCGCACGAGGTCGACCTTGCCTCCTTCCGCATCGACACGACCCCGGTCACCAACCGGGCCTACGCCGAGTTCGTCGACGACGGCGGCTACCACGCCCGCCGCTGGTGGACCGACCAGGGCTGGGACCACCGCCGTACCGCCGGCCTCGAGCACCCGCAGTTCTGGCGGCGCGACGGCCCCACGTGGGCACGCGAGCGCTTCGGCGTGGTCGAGCCGCTGCCTCTCGACGAGCCGGTGCAGCACGTGTGCTGGTACGAGGCCGACGCCTACGCCCGGTGGGCGGGCCGGCGGCTCCCCACCGAGCCGGAGTGGGAGAAGGCGGCCTCCTGGGACCCCGCCACCGGCCGCCAGCGCCGCTACCCATGGGGCGACACGCCGCCGGGCCCGGGCCGGGCCAACCTGGGGGGCGATTCCTTCGGCCCGGCACCGGCCGCGGTGCGCCGCGGCGGCGCCAGCGCCTATGGCTGCCATCAGCTCCTGGGCGACGTCTGGGAGTGGACCAGCTCGGACTTCGCTCCCTACCCGGGCTTTTCGTCCTTCCCCTACCGCGAGTACTCCGAGGTGTTCTTCGGCGCCGACCACAAGGTGTTGCGGGGCGGGTCGTGGGCCACCCACCCCTCAGCCGTCCGGGCCACGTTCCGCAACTGGGACCTGCCGGTCCGTCGCCAGATCTTCGCCGGCTTCCGCACCGCGATCGACGCCCGCTAGCGCCGCCGGGTCACGCCATGTGCCGCATCCTCGCCTACCTCGGTCCGCCGGTGACGCTCGACGCGCTGCTGATCGCCCCCGAGCATTCGCTGCTGCGCCAGTCCTGGGCGCCACGGCACCAGCGCCACGGCACCGTCAACGCCGACGGGTTCGGTGTCGGCTGGTACGAACCGACCCTGCGTCTCGAACCAGCCCGCTACCGCCGCGCCCGGCCGATGTGGGGAGACCCGTCCTTCGCCAGCCTGGCTGGCGTCGTGCGCAGCGGCGCGGTGCTCGGTGCGGTGCGCAGCGCCACCCCGCCGCTGGCCGTCGCGGACACCAACACCGCGCCGTTCACCGCCGGAAGGTGGCTGTTCGCCCACAACGGCTCCGTCGAGGGCTTCTGCGACGGGCCGGCGGTCAAGCTCCGGACCACGATCTCACCACGTCGAGCGGCGGCCATCGAGGGGGCCACTGACAGCGAGCTGCTGTTCGCCATGGTCCTCGACCGGCTCGACGCCGGTACCGAGCCGGGCAAGGCGCTGGCCGAGGTCATCGACATCGTCACGCGGGTCGCGCCGGCCCGGCTCAACATGTTCCTGACCGACGGCGAGCGCCTCGTGGCCACGGCCCGCGGCGACTCGCTCTTCGTCCTCGACGACGCCGGTGTGGCCCGGGACGCCACCATCGTCGCCTCCGAGCCCTTCGACGACGACCCGGCCTGGCTGGCGGTGCCCGACCAGTCCGTCGTCCGGGCCACCGCCCACGACCACACGATCGGAACGCTCCTGCCATGACGACCGCTCTGACCGCCGGTGCCCCGACGAGCGTGACCGGTCCGCCGACGCTGACCGTCGCCCTGCACCTCGACGCGGCGGACGTCGATGCGGCGCTGCGGGCCGACGTCCTGACCGGGCTCCGGGCGAAGCCGAAGTGGCTGGCGCCGAAGTGGTTCTACGACGACCTCGGGTCCCAACTATTCGACGACATCACCCGCCTTCCGGAGTACTACCCCAGCCGCCGCGAGACGGCGATCCTGCGGTCCCGGGTGGCGGTGATCGCCGCGCGCACCGGCGCCGAGACCCTGATCGAGCTGGGCTCGGGCACCTCGACCAAGACGACGCTGCTCCTCGACGCCCTGACCGCGACGGGCTCGCTCCGGCGGTTCGTGCCCTTCGACGTGAGCGAGGCCACCCTGCTCGGCGCCGGGGCGAACATCGCCCGTCGCTACCCCGACATCGACGTCCACGCCCTGGTCGGCGATTTCGAGCGGCACCTGGGAGCGCTACCCGCCGGGGACCGGCGGCTCATCGCGTTCCTGGGCGGAACGATCGGCAACCTGACCCCGCCCCAGCGGGCCCGGTTCTTCGCCGAGATGGCCGTCGGAATGGGCCGTACCGACGCGCTCCTGCTCGGGACCGACCTGGTCAAGGAGCCGGCCCGGCTGGTGGCCGCCTACGACGACGCCGCCGGGGTCACCGCCGCCTTCAACCGCAACGTGCTCGCCGTGCTCAACCGCGAGCTCGGGGCCGACTTCGCGCCCGACCGCTTCGAGCACGTTGCCGTCTGGGACGAGGCCCAGGAATGGATCGAGATGCGCCTGCGGGCCACGGTGGCGCACCGCGTCAGCATCGACGCGCTCGACCTGGTGGTCGAGTTCGCCGCGGGCGAGCAGCTGCGCACCGAGATCAGCGCAAAGTTCCGGCGCCGAGGCCTGGCCACGGAGCTGGCCGCCGCGGGGCTCGAGCTGGCCCAGTGGTGGACCGACGACGACGGCGACTTCGCGCTGTCGCTCGTCACCCGCCGACGCGAACCCGACTGAGCCCCGGTGCCCGTCGGGGCCAGATGGGGCCACAACCCACCGCACCGGTGCGTTCGGCCGCTTCCGACGGTTGGCCGCTGGCCGGTGGGCGAACCCGTGGTGTCTCTCCGGTGGATGAGCGGACGGGCCGCGTCGGTCCGGTGTACGATCGCCCCGGCACGACAAGAACCCGCACGTGTCGAGCCAGCCCTCGAGCTGGCTCGGGAGCGATGCTCTGGACCCTGGTAGCGCCTCATGTGCAGCGCCTGAAGCCAGGAGCGTGTAATGGCTCTTTCCGAGTCATGGTCCAAGACCGTTTCCCCCCGAGATCCAGAGCTCGTCGCGCCGCCCGAGGTCAGCCGGACCGTGGTCTGGCTCCGGGGCGACCAGGACCTCTCCAACGCGGCCGTCCTGTCCGAGACGATGAACCGGGCCATCACCCTCGACGAGGCCGACGTGGTGATCGACCTGAGTGAGGTGCGGTTCATGGGAGCCGCGACCATCGGCGCCATCGTCCAGGCCCGAGAGCTACTACGGGCGCGGGCGCGGACGTTGGCGCTGCGCGCCCCGTCGGCCCGTACGCAACGCGTCGTCGAGCTGTGCGGCCTCGCCGAGCTCATCGACGCTGCCCCGCGGGCGCTTCCGGAGTCGGCGTGACCGAAATCTGTCCCAGGACCCGGTAACCGTGGCCGGCCAGAGGCGCCGAAGGATCCTCAGCCGGATGGTCGGCGGATTGGCTCCCGGGCTCGGGACCAAGCGCCTGTGCGAGGTGTGCGCGGAGGTGACGTGCACGACCGGCGCAGGGATCATGTTGATGTCCGGTGACGTGGCCCAAGGGTCGGTCTGCACCACCGACGCCCTGAGCGCCCTCATCGAGGAGTTGCAGTACTCACTGGGCGAGGGGCCCTGCGTCGACGCCTACCACCAGGACCGGCCGGTGCTCGAACCCGATCTGGCTGATCCCACCACCCCGCGATGGCTCGCCTTCAGCGGAGCGGCCATCGGGGCCGGGGTCAAGGCCGTCTTCGGCTTCCCGCTGCGCGTGGGCGCGGCCCGCATCGGAGCGCTCAACCTCTACAACGACCGGGCTGGCGCGCTCACCAACGAGCAACACGTGGATGCGCTGATGATGGCCGATGTCGCCGCCAGCGCCGTCCTCATGGTGCAGGCGAACGCCGAGCCCGGAAAGCTGGCGGCCGAGCTGGAGGCCGGCGGTGACTTCCAGCACGTGGTGCACCAGGCCGCCGGGATGATCGCGGCCCAGCTCGGGGTAGGCGTGGGGCAAGCACTCATCCGACTGAGGGCGTTCGCCTTCGGCAACGACCGTCCCCTCCCCGAGGTGGCCAGGGCCGTTGTGGCGAGAACACTGCGCTTCGACGGCCAGGACGGCAACGGCTAGGAGGCTGGTGGCGGTGAGCCGACCAGAATCGTCGGTTGGTACCTTTATCGGACGGCGAAGCCGTCGTACGATACGGACCGCGGGCACGGTCGGCGACTGGGAACGGTCATCGCGGCTTGGCCCCCGAGATCGGAGGTCCGATGCCTAGAGAAGCGATGCTCACCAAGACGTTCGTCGAGCTGGCCGACACGCTGGTGGCGGACTTCGACGTGGTGGAACTGCTCACGCTGCTGACCGACCGTTGCGTCGACGTGCTGGACCTCACCGCGGCCGGGATCATGTTGGTTGCGCCAGAGGGCGACCTCCGGGTGATGGCCTCCTCGAGCGACACCATGCGCGTGCTGGAGCTGTTCGAGTTGCAGGCCCGGGAAGGCCCGTGCCTCGATTGTTTCAACACCGGCCGCCCGGTGGTGAACCAGGACCTGTCCGGTGCCAACGGCCGCCGGCCCCGGTTCGCGGCCGAGGCTCTGGGCGCTGGCTTTCACTCCGTGCATGCTTTGCCGATGCGCCTGCGCGGGACCGTCATCGGCGCCCTCAACCTGTTCCATGTCGAGGCCGGCAGCCTGCGGGACGCCGACGTCAACGCGGCCCAGGCGCTGGCCGACGTGGCCACCATCGCCATCCTCCAGCACCACGCGACCCTCGAGGCCCAGGTCGTCAACGAACAGCTCAACCACGCGCTGAACACACGCATCGTCATCGAGCAGGCGAAGGGCATGATCGCCGAGCGCAAGGTGCTCGGCATGGAGGAGTCCTTCGCCACCCTGCGTAACCACGCCCGCCACCACAACCTCCGTCTGGCGGACCTGGCGCGCGCCGTGATCGACGGCTCCGTCAACCCGGCGACCCTCGACGCGCCCGTCCCGGTTCCGAACCCGCAACCAGTGGCCGACGACGCCCCGTAGCCGCCTGCCCTGCGGGCGCCCGGCCGACATGAGGCGGCGCCATCGGGGGGACACCCGAAGCCGACCGCGCCGAGCCCGCCAGATCTGACCGCGGGCTCCCCCCGAGGACGGAGATTCGCAGCGCTCAAAGCGGTCCGTTGGTTCTCCGACACTGAGGGGACGGGCGTCGACGATCGCGAGCCCGCCGGCCGCCGGAGCCCACGCTCGGATCCCGAGAAGTTGCATGGCGTCGAGCCCGGTCCGGGCCAGCGCCGTCGGGGTGCCGGCGCCACCCGTCTCCGCCGTCGTGACGCCACCCGAGGTGGTCGTCGCGTCCCCACCGGCGGTGGTGAACGACGGGCGAGGCCAAAGAGGTTGCGACAGCAACCCCCGAAACGGGTGCAGCGCTGCCGCTTCCCAACGTTCTGGTCATCGGAGGGATACTGGTGTCAACGAATCCCCCCGAAGGTTCGTTCTTGGAGGTGATGACGGCGATGTCGGAGCGAGGGCGGGGCGACGGGCGATTCGAGGCGCTGTTCGACGAGCACTTCGCCCGCTGCGTGCACGTGGCCCGGCGCATCGTCCACGACCACCAGGTGGCCGAGGAGCTGGCCGCCGAGACCTTCGCCCGGGCATGGGCCCGTTGGCCCCGCTTAGGCCACGACGAGCGGGCCGCCGGTTGGTTGTTGCGGGTCACCGCCAACCTGGCCATCGACGTCACCCGCAAGCGGCGGGCCCCGCCGGCCGTCGTCGGCGTGGCGCCGTCGAGCGACGACAGCACCGCGTTGCACCTGGCCCTGGTGGCCGCCCTGCAGTCGCTCCCCCGCCGCCAACGCGGGCCATCGCCCTGCGGTACTTGGCCGACCTCAGCGAGGACCAGGTAGGGGCCGCGCTGGGCGTGTCGGCCGGGTCGGTGAAGACCCACATCCATCGGGGGCTGGCGCGCCTGCGCAAGACGATGCAGCCCGGCGATGACCTGGATGACCTGGAGGTCGGCCTTGCCCTTGGACCGTGACGAGCAGCTCGCCCGCATCTACGAACGGGGGACCGCCTTGCGACGAGGACGGTCGCGTCGTCTCCTGGCCGCGAGCGCCGGCGCCATGGCCGTGCTGGTCGTGGCCGGCGCGGCCTTGGCGGTCAACGCCGACGGGGGCGACGGCACCGTCGTCACCGCGGACGACTCGACCGAGGGCACCTCGCCCGGCTCGACGACGTCGAGCACCGCGCCGCCGACGCCCTCTGACGTCGACACCACCGCACCCGCAGTGCCACCGAGGCTCGTCCCTCCCACCGTCACGGTCCCGCCCACCGTGGTGCCCACCACGGTGCCGGGCGAACCCGCGCCCACCGACCCGCCATCGACCACGGCTCCGCCGCTGGTGTGCCGCAACTCCACCGACCCGGCCTGCGGGCCGTTCTACATTGACTGGACGCTGCCGAACCAGCCCGCGACAATCGGTAGCGAGGCGATCAAATGACACGCGTGTAGTTCTGGCTTGGTAGGCACGAGGCTCCAACCAACCTGGTGAGACCAGAAGGAGCCCCGTGCCGAAGATGGAACGTACACGCAGCGTGAGG
>Ga0187893_10007665_pt1 | contig 17532 bp, 21 predicted proteins | sample MA1701074metaG_FD_139574 | JGI IMG/M metagenome (GOLD analysis project Ga0187893, IMG submission 139574) | White microbial mat communities from a basaltic lava cave in the Kipuka Kanohina Cave System on the Island of Hawaii, USA - MA170107-4 metaG ... | reverse complement strand
GCACCAACTCGACCTACTCCGCAAGGAGACCTACAGACTCCAGTCGAGGGTGAGAGGGCTTGAGGCGCAAGGCAAACAGCAGCAGGCAGCTCAGCAACAGCTGCCCCGCGCTGCTTGATTTAAAGCAGGATAACAGGATCGGCGAAGCGCCGACAGGATAAAAGGCAAAACTTTCTTGTTTTTATCCTGTCGGCGCTTCGCCGATCCTGTTATCCTGCTCTTTTAATTCTTTTGAAAAGATCCTCTCCCAGGCCTCAAGATCCGATAGCGGCGGCAGGTTATTCATGTCTAGTGGCTTCTCTTCAACTACTTTTACTTTCTTCGCCTCTACCTTCACTGGCTTCTCCGGAGCCTTCTTAAAGCTCTTTTTCCTCAAGCGCACAATAAACTCATGCACCTCTTCCACTTTGGTGTGGTAGTACTTTACCTTGCGGGCAAGCACGCGATCTGATGTGACAATGACAATTTTGTTGCCTCTTGCTTCTGCAAGTTCTTCGAGAAACTCATCTGCAGTTTGCCCCTTGGCGGTGAAAATAATTTCAAGCGAGCGAAAATGGCCACGGCGCAGACACCCGCTCTGAAATGGGGCATCAAATACGACGGTGATCTGCTTATGGAGGCTATTTGCTAGGGTATCTAGTTCGTGGATGAGGCGCGCTCTTGCCTCTTCTAGCGATGAGCAGGATCTTGCCCACGCCTCTTTAAAGAGGAGGTTATAGCCATCGATATAATACTTCATTAACGAAGCGACTCAAAAAAGCCGAGTAGCTTCTCCAGTGCCTTGCGACGGGGAGAGATGCGCGATCTGACTGATGGAGAGAGCTCTGCAAGCGTCTTCATGTAGTCATGTTTGATGAAAATGGCATCAAAATCAGAGCTGCCCTTGCCGCGCTCGCTCTCTGCAATAAAGCCCTCTGTACGGCCTACGCCCTGGCGCTCCTTGCCGGAGGGTGTAGCACAGACAATAGATGATTCTATATAGGCAGAGCGCTCATGTTCAAGCTTTGCTTGCAGGGCATTGAGGATCTCTTTTGACTGAATAATCGTCGAGGGATTTCTAAAGAGCTCTTTTGCCTTTTCGCCAAGTGAGGGCAAAATAAGGCCCCACTGCTCAGCAAGACAGCATTTTCCAAGTGCTTTTGCCGCATGATGCGCCTTAATTTTCGCATTCTCTAAAATGCTTTTGTCAGGATCATGCGCAGGAGGTGTATAGTCAGCAAAGCTTGTAAGTGAAATAAGCGTTGCGTGAGGGACAAGCTCTTTCAATACTTCTCGTATCTGATATACCTTCTGGCTGTTTGTAGAGGCTATAACCAATTCCATATCTACTCAAGATAACTTGTTATGGAGACTATTGTATATTGATCGGACTTAAATTCAAACGTATCGCCCTTTTTCTTTCCAAGCATCGCCTGAGCAAGCTTTGACTGGAAGGATAAGATGTTATCATCTGGATTTGCATCCCAAGGACCAAGTATTGTGTAGCTAGTTGCATCGCCTTTTGGCCCCTGTAAGCCTACCTTAGCACCCACGCCGACGCTGTCAGTAATAATGTCTGCTTTTGTGATGATGCGTGCATGCTTAAACTGCTCAGAAAGCGATCGAAGCTCAGACTGGAGGCGCGATCTTCGCTCGCATGCTGCCTTATACTCTGCATTTTCTCGCAAGTCACCATGGCCTCGAGCAACTTCTACCTCGCGCGCATTTGCGATCATTTCTACCGTGCCGATCTGTTTGATGCGATCATGTACCTTGGAGTAGCCCTCTTGCGTAGTCCAGAGGGTGTGTGTTTCGTGCGGAAGGGGCTCTATGCGCTCTTTAGCAAGCGAGGGGTGAGCCACTTCTGCAAGTGAGTGAAGAATCTTCTTTTCATTATCAGAAAATACCTGACATTTAGTTGAGAGGAGCAAAAACTCATGCACAAAGTCTAAAGAGGCCTCTTTAAGGAAGGAGCGTATAACCTCAAAGCGCTTTGCTGTAAGCAGATTATAGACCTTTTTGGATAGGTCGCGCATCTCAGGCTTTGAATCGAGTGAATGGAGGAGGATGAGCAGTGCCTCAAAGGCAGTCTCTTTGCCTGCTCTTTCTTGAAAATAGCTCTCCTCGCCGCCAATTACCTTTTGGAAGTACCAGACAACAGCTTCCGGATACTGCTTGGGGTGGCTAAAAAGCTCTTTTAGCTGTTTTCTGAGTGGCTCCTTGTCCTGCTCTAGCTCTTTGAGGATGTAGTCTCGGAGGGTATTTTGATCGATTGTAAAAAGCAGGCTGTGAAAAAGCTCTTTCCAGTCACTTCTTAGGCTTTGCAGCAGTGTTAAAAAGCGCTTTTTTAGGGCGACAATTTCAATGGATTTTAGACAGCCTTGAACATCTTTTAACCCAGTAATTTTGCTCTTCAACGTCTCTTGGTGGGCAGTATAGCCAAGTGTATGTTCTAAAAAGAGTATCGCTTGCAAAAGCTCATTTTCAGAGATCGTTGGCGATTCAATAAGACGCTTTACTTTTGAGGTAATTTCTTCTTTAGACTCTGCAGCTTTTAGCGTTTCAGGAAAGTCTCTTGTAAGGTTGTGTGCAGCAGTAAGGATCTCGTGAAAGCTCTTTTTACCGGAAAAAGCCTTCTGGACGCGGTCGTGAACAGAGGCAGAGCCTTTTCGCATCGTAAAGGCCATTTTTGGATTGTCGGGGCTTTCGACAAGATCATCCTTTTTCAGCCTGACACGTGCCTGCTGCCACCATTTTGAATACTCTTCTTCCGGAATAATGATGTCTACAAAGAGGTCTTTGATTTCCGATGCTGTTTTTGGCCCAAGATCTTGTAAGAGGGCATGCATCACAGCTACAGGATTGTCTCGAGCCTCTTGTTCCAATGTATCTGGATCATCGAAGCGGCGGGCCAAAAAGTGAGTCTTGGGAAGTGGCAGAAGGGTCTTAAAGGCATTTTTAAAGGAAATATCTTTTTTAGAGCCTAAAAGATTTTCAAATTCAATCGTCACCTGTTCGCGAAGGAAGGAAAAGTCCATGATCTCGCCCACGCCCCAGCCGGCCGTGTGAAGAACAAAATTGCCCTTTTGGATATGGTTCAAAAGCAAAAAGTTTGAGAGGGCGCCCTGGAAATTATCGCGATTTCTCATGCCTACAAGGCGAATTTTTTCATTAAATGTTGGGTCTTGAGAAAAGTGCGCTTTTAGATAATCGAGTGCGAGTTGATAGAGCGTTTCGCTATTTGTTGTCTGCAGATCGAAGATTTGCTTTAGCACTTCGATCTTCTTATCCTCTTCAGGAATTTGAAAGACAATTGGCAAAATAGCCTCTACATAGGCTCCAAAGGGCTTTGCAAAATCAGACTGCAAAAGCAGCTGGAGAATATCGGAGATCTCCTGCCCATCAGGAATATCTGTGTGACAGTACTCATCCCATAGCTGCAGGATCTTTTTATAATCGCGCGCCTGGATCTGATTGCGAAACTCTTCTACGTAAGCCATTGATTTATCCTCGAAGTATGAAAAAAGTATAGTCAGGACTTGAATTTAATTCGAGTGTTTTGCTAGAGAATTACGTTCAATTTTAATTATTTTCTTGATAAAATTAAAATAGGTGGATTATTACGTTCATTTTTCGCTATAGAGCATAGTATGGCTGAAGAAAAAAAAGAAAAATATTCAAGCATATTTGACGCCGCCTCAAAAATAGAGCGAAAAAAGGCCATAGAGAAGGTTCTGGAAGAGGGTGGAGGCCCCGGCAAGCTGCCCCAAATGACAGACCAAGAGATGACCGAGCGGCTTGAAAAATATGAAAAATTACATAATCTGCTCGCCGATTCGCTCGAGCAGGCATTTGTAAAGAGCAACCTTACGCCCCATCGCCTCCGAGAATATTTTAGCACATCGCAAAACTTTTCTACCGATCAATGGCGCCTTATCGAAGATGAGAGGGACAAAATTGACTCCATGCTCGACAAGCTTCTTCCCCATGCACGCGGCAAAGCCGATGTGCAAGAAGCAGACAAAACCAAACAAAAAAAACCCACCAAAATGCAAGTCAAAAGCCGCTGGATGCCCATGCGGTAGTTTAAAAGTAGCAGGATAACAGGATCGGCTAAGAGCCGACAGGATAAATACAAAAATAAAAAAACGATATAACGATAAGAACGATAGAAGAAAAAATAAAGCAGGATAGCAGGATCGAATCTGAGCCGACAGGATAAAAGCAAAGCAAATGAACTTTTTTATGTTTTTTGTATTTATCCTGTCGCCTTTGGCGATCTTGTCATCCTGCTATTTGTTTGTTTTGCTTTTTGTAAATGGGGATTCCTGGTAGTAGTAGTTGAAAAAGGAGAGGCCACGCGTGCAAGAGAAGTTGGACATCGAAGAGGATGTAAAAGTTGCCCAGGAGCATATTGAGCGGCTAAGAAGTGAGATTGCTAAAGCAATTATCGGCCAAAAGGCGCTGATTGACCGGCTGATTTTGGCGATTTTATGCGGTGGGCATGTGCTGTTAGAAGGCGTTCCCGGCATTGCCAAGACGCTTGCAGTAAATACGCTTGCCAAGGCGCTCTCACTTGATTTTAAACGGATTCAATTTACTCCCGATCTTTTGCCATCTGACTTAATTGGCACATCGGTCTATCGGCCCAAAGAGGGCACATTTTCTGTAGAAAAGGGGCCTGTATTTACGAATATTGTTTTAGCTGATGAGATCAACCGCGCGCCGCCCAAGGTGCAGTCGGCACTGCTTGAGGTGATGCAGGAGCGGCAAGTGTCAATTGGGGGCGAGACATTTAAAACTAAAGAGCCCTACTTTGTGCTTGGCACGCAAAACCCGATTGAACAGGAGGGTACCTATCCCCTTCCAGAAGCGGAAACAGACCGCTTTATGATGAAGATTTTGATAAGCTATCCGACAGCTGAAGAAGAAAAAGAGATAGTGCTGCGCTACGGCACACAAAGCGCACCCAAAATCACCCCTCAGATGGGGGCAGAAGAGGTGAGTATGCTTCAGGGGCTTGTCAAGAAGGTCTATATCGACGATAAAATTTTAAATTATATCATTAGTATTGTTACAGCGACGCGCGACCCCAAAAAGAGCAAGGTAGAGATTGATGGTCTGTTAGAATATGGCGCATCGCCAAGAGCAAGCCTCTGGCTTGCAAGCTGCTCGCGAGCCCATGCGCTGCTCAACGGCAGAAGCTATGTCACCCCATTTGATGTAAAGGCAGTAGGTGCTGACATTTTGCGCCATCGCCTGGTGCTCTCCTACGAAGCAGAGGCTCAGGAGGTCACTCCTGACGACATTATAAGTCGAATCTTTAACCAGATCCCCGTACCGTGAAATCAGAAGTAGAAGCACTTTCAAGCAAAGTGCGAAAGCTTGAAATTACAGCAAGACGCGAAGTGTTAGACCTTTTTTCCGGCATGTATGCCTCTGCATTTAAGGGGCGCGGCATTGAGATGGAAGATGTGCGCGAATTTCAGACAGGAGATGATGTCAGAGCAATAAGCTGGACCAAGACAGCACAGCTTGGCAGGCCCTTTGTAAAGGAGTTTCGCGAAGAGCGCGATTTGACGGTGATGCTTGTTGTCGATGTCTCTTCATCGCTCAATTTTGCTACAAAAAGAGAGCGTTTGGCAGAGGTTGGGGCGCTTCTTGCCTTTTCTGCCATATATAATCACGACCGCGTGGGTTTAGTGCTCTTTTCTGACGGCATTCAGAAAGAAATTGCCCCGAGACGAGGTCTACGACATGGTGCACGAATCATCAGAGAGCTTTTAGAGTTTCACCCAAAAAGTCACACCACAAACCTTGCAAAGACACTCGATGCCTTCAACATGGCAACAAGAAAGCGCTGCATCTGCTTTTTGCTCTCTGACTTTATCGCAGAGGGGTATGAAAAGCAGTTTGGCTACACTGCCAAGCATGATGATCTCGTGGCGATACGCCTTTTTGACCCCTTTGAGGTGGATATGCCAAAGCTTGGGGTGACTCAGCTTCAGGATGTAGAATCTGGCGTAAGCCTGCTTGTAGATGTCAATGCCGCTGTTGTAAAGCGTGTAAAAGCTGAAAGCGAAAAGCGAAAAGCGCTCTTTAAAACCCTGGGGGCTAAGTACCGGGCAGGGACAATAGATGTAGATACCAAAAGCTCTTTTGTAGAAAAGCTCGCAGCCTATTTTACGATGAGAAAGGAGCATAGACGATGAGGTATTTGCTGCTCTTTTTGCTCGTGTGGATGCCTCTTAAAGCCGAAATTGAGGTACGTCCAGACAAAAAAACGGTAAAAGTGAACCAGCGGCTTGGTGTGACGATCTTTTTTTCTGAGCCTGCAGGCATTTTTCCATTTCTTTCTGAGCTTAAAAACCAGCCTCAGAGCTCATTTGCAATAGTAGATTCAAGAATTGTAGATGATAAGACGCTCCATATAACGCTCGAGCCACTGCATACGGGCACTCTTATTTTTGCCCCAGGAACAGTCCGTGTGGGCCAAAAGACCTACCTTGTGCCGGCTCTTAGCATAGAATGCACGCCGGTAGGGGCAAGTCTGCCATTTGCAGGTCTTTTGCCGCTCTATCCCGAAAAAAGAATTGATTTAAGCCTGCAAAATAGGCTGATGTTACTGGATAAAAAGGTGCTAGACGCGGCGAGAAAAGACAATGAGACCGCTTTTTCCAAATATAGCCTTGCATGGAATAGCCTGGGGCTCTTTTTTGGGGCTTTAGCGGTGGGGGCGCTTTTTGTCTGGTTTATCATATATTACCATCTTTTAGATCGTGCAAAACGGCCGCCGCCCGTTCTCGAAACAGCACAAGAGCGGCTTGTAAAAGAGCCAGGGTGGCAAACCCTTATCAATGCCCTTCGCGAGGCCCTTACAGTGCGCCTAGATCGCGATTTTTATCAGATGAGCCTTGTGGAAGCGGCAGATACCGTGGCAAAAGAAGAGGCGCTTTCGGCTAAAGATAAAGAGCTTTTAGTCCCTTTTATACAGAGGCTTGGGGCTATTTCTTATGCGGGGCAGGCTGCAACAAGTAGCGATCTTCATACTATGATAAATAAATTTCTAAAGTGGAGTAGGCCATGACAGCAGTACTTGGATGGATAGGTAAAGGTCTTTATGCAGCAGCAACTGGTGCCGGATATGGTTTTCGAATATGGGAGGAGTCTAAAGATGCAGCTGTTGGAGAGCTTGTAGCAAATGCACTTTCCAACTGCACAGCATCTTCTTGCTGTATAACAGGCTGGAAGGCAATTAAGGAGAGCCTTCGCCCTATTCCCCAACTGTCTGGCGCTACCTCAGTACTTGTTCCTCTAGCTACGTATGGAACAGGGCTTCTCATTGCACATACTCTTTCAAAAAGCTGCAATATAAATTGCTGCAAGCGCGCATCAAAGGAGGAAAAGCCAACTACCTGCCAAAAGGTAGCAGTTGTTACAAGAGCCCTTCTGGCATCTGTTGGGGCTGTGCTTTTTCCTTTATCTGCCGTTTTTGAACAAACAGATATAAACTTTATCTCCACGGTTTCAGGGGTATTTAAGAGCTGCATTATCCCCAATGCAACCAAATGCTGCCTCTCAAACTGGGAGCAAATTGTTGTGTTGGAGCACAGCAGCCCAGACCTATCGCTCATAAGCGCAATAGCCCTTCCAGTATACACCCTATTTTTAGGAATTATCACCTACCAAGATATGGCAGCCTGCTGCAAAGCAAAATCGCGCGTAGATCTTATGCCCGGCAGCGCTACCTACAGTCCTGTTGACACCGGCGATGAGATGTAAAGCTTACAACTTCATGAGCCAATTATGAGCCGATTAAGCCGAGGTATTCTAAGGGCGCTTAAGATCAAAAAAATAAAATAGGGGCCACTAGATCTAGCGGCCCCTAATACATTGTACCTTCGGTACATAAAACAGACCATGGTCCCCATGAGCTCCTCTTCGGAACAAAATAAGGGTTACGCGATACCAGAGGCTTGTTCCTTCGGAACAAAATATGGGCTTTTGTGATGCCCGAAGTCATTTTTGTCATTTCGGTCCAAAAGGGAGCTGCGCGGTATCAAGGACTGCTTTGTCTCTTCAATGAAATAGATTTTTGTGCCGAAGGCACAATGTATTAGTAGCCCATAGTGTAGCACCGATAGGTGCAAGCTATGGGGAGGGAGCCAAAACAATAACATAGTCGCGCAAGCGACGGATGATTAGATACCAATGAAGATAGTAACATCATCATGTGATTTGTAGAACTCGTAGTCGGCTTTGTAGGTGCGGTTGAGGTTGGTCTCTTGCCAGATGCGTTGCCAGGTGGAGAGAATGCTTTCTGGGGGTTTGCCGGTGCAGGCAAATGTTGCGTAGATGCCAGCCGGGATGGTTCTGCCCTCTAGTCCTTCTGGGATGTTGTCAAGGGAGGTGACATGGCAGCCAAGAATGAGCGTGTAGGGCATGGTATGGTCGCCTTCGTAGTCAGTGTAGAGGGCTATGCCATAATCTGATGCTTTGTTCTGGACCTTGCCCTGGATATCTTCTCGATAAAAGCGCATCCAGAGGTTGGGGATGTCAACATCGGCCTTGCCGGGAGCATTAGATGTTCGTACGCTTACGCCAATGACGTGTATTTGGGGCTGCTCTTGGGTGGTAAAGCTCATGTGACTGTTCTCGTCTTAATCAAAAATTAATGGATTCTTTGCTTTTGGTTTACCTAGCCAGTGTAGTCTAGCGTTAACTTAAAAGAGGAGAGTTATTTTTATGAGCGCAGTGATTATACCAAATTATTCAGTACCATCAATGGAAGCTGCACCTAGTTGGGGCATACAGGTTGGCCAGGCTGTAAGAGATCTGCCAACAGGGGCCGAAACTACAGCAAAAAGAGCCCACAGTGTAGCAGAAACAAGTATTCGTCTGCAGTTTGAGGCAGACACAATAGCCTATGAACAGGCACTTCCTGCCCTTCTTGAAAAGGCACAAAGTGCTAAAAGTGAAATTGGCCCAACAAAAACTAAGCAGAGCTTTGCAATACTTGCGCTTGCTCTAGACATCATTGGGGCTATTGGGGTGACGATTGCGGCCGCGGCTACAAGAAGTCCAACACTTACCTACGCAGCTATTTCCCTCTGGGTAATTGCTATTCCTGCAGCTATTACAAACTGGTATTTTTCTGAAAAAGAGGCAAGCCTTAGAAGCGATATCGAAGCTCCTGTGCGCCAAAAGCCGGTTTTAACCCTACCAGTATATCATTCTGAGCGCGATCTTGAGCTTGCTGAGACAAGAAAAGCGGTTCAAAATGCGCTTGGAGGCAAAACCTCGGTAAAAAAGCTTGCACACAGCGGGTTTTCAACAGATGATTGTATCTCATATGCGCTTTTAGACAAGGTTGTACCCCTTACAAACGACAAAAAAACTGCCTTTTACGCCAAGTGCACGCAATTAATGGATGCCTGCACCAAAATTGAATCGCAGAAAAAAACCTACACTGATCAGGCAAATCATGCCTTTAAAGAGAGAAAAAACGAGCTCAAAAGATGGAGATCAGACCAAAATCGCAGTATAGGCGCCTACATTCGTTCGAGTAATGAGCGGATGTACAGCAAAAGCTCCGAGCAAAACCGCCGCTGGCTAGAAGAGACAACAAAAGCTATAGAAACCCAGTATATACAGGCAATGAAGGAGCTTGAAAAGCAGTTTAGCCAGGCAAAGGTGGCGGCGGTTATTTAAGACCTGCTTTTTCCCAGAGGCCGTTCCAGAAACTGGTCAAAAGAGCAAGCTCTTTGGTTTGTTCTTCTGATTTACTGCTTTGGAATTTGTCTGGGTGCATCTTTCTGACTAATTCCTTACGGGCCGCCCCTTTTAAGGCAAGCTCATCTGTAGGAGCTTTGTTCAGGATTAGACCGGCTACTTTCCGAGCTTCCTCTACTGTAATCTTTGGTTCGGCGGTAGAAATGAGGGACTGGATTTTGGGGTCGTTGGCAGCAGCCTTTAGTCGATCAATTGCTTCATCGCCTTTTATGACCGAAAGATCTTTGTTCGTGAGTAAAGGAGGGTTGATTTTGCGCCTGAGAGGCGGAGTTTCTGCTTCATCAAGATTTGGAGGAGGCTTGGGGGCGGCATAGGGAGGAGGTCTTTTAGGGCCAAATTGCGGCGTAGGGGCATTTTCGATATCAGGAGCCGCCTGTTTTTTGCGGCCAAGTATCGGTGTGGTAGCAGTTTCGATATTAGGATTAGGGGCAGCTTTTGTGGGAGCTGCCTTTTTTTCAGGCTTCCAGTTTTCCTTTTTTGGCGGGGTATTGGGCAGGTTTTCTTGAGTTACAGAAGCAGTTTTTTGAGAGGTCGGGGTAGAGGGCTCCCTTTGCACTTTGCGTGGGCCAAAGTGTCCTTTTTCTTTTACCTCTTCAGGCGGCTTAAAGTGACTGCTGTTACCAGGAACTTTGTGTACTGGGTCTGAGTAGCTCATAAACCCCTCCTCACCCTACTCCAATTGTAAAGTATTTGCTTTAAAATAGCAAAGCAAAGATCTCTTTACGGCCTAGTTCTATAGCCTTTTTTTTGTAGGCTGTCCGCTGCTCAGCAGAGGGCGGTGCGTGCTGAAGAATGGCCTGAAACATCTCGGGTTCATTGTGTATAATGGTGGCAAAAAACTCGTTATCAGTAATATTGAGCGCATCCTGCTCTAAAAGCCGCAAAAAGGCTGATTTTTTATGATTTTCGATGGCAATAAGGAGCGATGAGGAGTGGCTAAAGCCATTTTGCAGCAAAAGCTCTACAGTTGCATCGCTTCCTTGCGTGATTGCAAGCTGCATTGCTTCCGGATAGGGCTCAACTCGAGGAAGGAGCGTTGCAACAAGTGGTTCATTATGTGCTCGTATAGCATCTTCTAAAGCTACGTGTTCAAAATCAGTAAAATCGAGCAAAAGATGCAAAAACTCGGGGTGATTTGCCGCTTCTGAAAGTATGCTTTGAGGAACTGGGCAGCCGTGCTCTAAGAGCTTTTTGAAACTAGGCAAGTCATTTATTGAAAGTGCGTAGTGTAGAGGATTTTGTGGCATAGCCTTAAAAAGCTCCACCACATCATCAGAAATTTCCTCAACCGCCAGCCCTTTTCGCTTTGCTTGATAGTAGAGAATTTTCTTAATAAGCGCTTCATGACCGAGCCTGAAGGCAAGCTCTAGCGCTGTTAGCGTCTCGTCATTAGAGCTATAACAGGGCGTAAGTGCTGCCCCTCGCTCAAGTAGAAGGTCAACTAAATCGAGGGTATCACCACCCATTGCCCAGTAGAGACTCGATCGTTCAATCCACTTGTTTGTCCAAGGAAATTTAGTACGCTCATAGATTCTTCCCCCGCCGCGAGGCTCCCAGTACTCAGCAACCTCAACTTGCCACTCAAGACGCGTCTCGCTTGCGTTTGCCCCAAGATCAAGTATTTGTCGCACAAGCTCGATGTCGCCACTTCTCACAGCGAGCTCCAGCGCCGAGGTGCCGCTTTCATACCGCCCAAGAAAAGAGTCATAATCCTGACTCGCATTGCTGCCAAAATGAGAATACATCAGCTTTAGCGGTGGAGTTGCCTGCACCGCCTGCTCTGGGTAGAGCTCAAGAATAGCTCGCGCAACATCAGTACGCTGCATCAAAAGCGAATAGTGAAGCGCGGGCCAGCCGTAGGAGTTGTGGGTGTAGTCGATGATGAGTGTGTCTACTTCATCTGCGGCTGCAATAACAGGATTAAATAAAAAGAAACCTAACAGAATTTTTTGGATAAAGTGCTTTAACATGCGTAACTCCTTTATCCCTAAGAAGTTTAACTTATTTGGGGGATTGGGTCAATAGTTTAGATACAGTTCTTTTGCGATTGATTCTGAAATCAATAAACTTTGGGTCAATACCACTTAATTTATCGCTAAATCGTTTGCGTAGGGTATCTTGCACTACTAAGCGATCGTCGCCTTGCTCCATAGTCTCAAATATTTCTTGCCGCGTTTTGACTACATCACGTACCACATCTTCGTCCTCAAATATGGCCATCAGCAAGTGATCAGGAGCGAGCCAGATGCTGGCTACGTAATCAGATTTGTATGCTGTTGTTATGAATTCAAGCAATGAGTAATAATTGGTTGCGCTTGTTTTTTCTTTTAGATTCCAGTAACGAGAGTTATTGCCTCTGAATATTTTATACCTCAAATAGGAAAGCTTTTCGCTTTCAAGATCGATAGTTCCCAGGTCTTGTACGCGATCTATGCCCTCTTTTTTCCTTTTTTTTGCTTCAAGCATTAACTTTTCAATAAATTGATCTTCTAGATTTGGAATCTCGTGCTTTAATTCTTGGTAAAAACGTTGGTCGTGATAGAGCTCATAGATCAAGTTTTTAAGTATTTTGAAGCAAGCGCTATCTTTCCCTTCGTAGGTTGATGTGTCTTCGAGTCGGTATTGAAACAGAGAAGAGACATTCAGAGCTGCAAGCCTTTGCTGTTTTTCAGTAAGCTGGAAGCGGAAGATGTGGTCCGCTGTTGGTGGTTTGTCATAAAAATCCTGGAATTCTTCATCCCATTCTTCCTGATCTTCAGGATCTGGCAAGAACAGTTTTATGAATTCTGCTTCCTGTTCGATTTCTTGATTTGGGTGTTGTTCTAAACATGTTTGATACAGAGGAGAATAGAGTAGAGCCAGCTCTTTCAGTATAGTTTGTAAATTTTCTGTGATTTCTAGAGATTCTTCTTCGTTAAAATGTTTTTTTGCTAGATCTTCTAAGTCATTCGCAAGTCTATAGTAGTGAGAAAAGCGAAACTGTCTTGCAATGCAAAATATGATTTGAGTGTTAAAATTACATGCAGAGAATGCAGTATTACGAAATTCTTCCATGATTTCGTCATTTTCGACGAGAGAAGCAAGAGCTGTGCTTTCAAATAAAATACCAAATAACTCATATGCCTGATTTGAGATGTCTGCAGCGGCATGAGAGAGCTCCGGCCAGTAGCAGCTGCACTCTTTGTGCGCATTCGAATATTTAATTTGTCTTATTACGTGTGCAAAGTACCTTTTAAATCGAGGGTCGATATAGCCGAAATAGATAGCATCTTTTCCGCACGAGCAGTATTGGCCAGAGATAGACGGGATGAGAGGTAGCAGATTAATATCGAGTCCCGAAAATTCGGCTGATGGACAATGTTCTGCACACCAAGAATTTGAAGTTGTGATGAGGCATTCTTGCTTTTCATTAAAGGTGAAATTTGTATTTTCGGGATCTGATTTGATCTCTGAATGACAGAACATATACTCTCTTTCATGTTGAGATGAAAAAAGGGGATAAGCTAGGAGCAGAGCGAAAATAATAGTTAATTTCATAGAAACCTCTTACTTATCTATCCAATAAGAGAGCCGATATCCCATAATGTCACTGTGGTAACTGAGAAGAATGCCAAAAATGAACAAGCATGCGCAGTAGAGATTCAGTGGTTTTTCTTTTGAATCAGGTTTAATGGATTCTAAATATAAAAATAATACAACAAACATCACAAGTGCTACAGCTGCAATTACTTCGATACTGCTATATTCGCATTTAATTCTGAGTAGTGCGTAAAGGTATTGCGATCCGATTAGGCATGCCGCATACTTTATCCAAAGAATGATTTTTTCTTTCATGGTGAATCCAATATTGATGAGTCCGCAGGAAATGTTGCATCGAGAAGATCTTTCACTAACGTTTCTAATTTATTGCCACAATTATCAAAGCCCTCAACACAGCAATCTCCACATTGTTGGGATAGAAGAGCTACAATCGCTGCACATGCCCCACTTCCTAAAACACCTTTAAATCCTTTAAGTGTGAGACTGCCACAAACGGCATATGCTGTCTTTTCTGCTACATCGCATTTGCGTTGGCAAGCAACGATAGCATCATGAGAAGTTAAAAAGTACTCGTTGGAAGATAGGGGATCATAGGCTTGTAGAAATGCAATATCTTGATCACTCTCTTGAGATTTTCCTAATTGCCTATAAGCAAGTGCTCGCATGAGATAGGCTGCAAGAGTATCTTCTGACAGGCTATCCGAATGATCGACTACATAGGTAAAGTCGTCGATAGCGGCATAAAAATTTCCTGACATGTACTGCGAGATCCCTGCTTCTGTGAAATATCTTACTGCGACGTTATCAGCAGTATGAGAGTAGAGTGGGGAAAGCATGCCAAGGTATGCAGCAAGAGCAGTAAGCAGTAGCATATAGCTCATAAGACCCCTTTGAAGATAGACGTCGACTATATATAGCTAGCATATTTTCATCCAGTGAATTTTCTGTGCTTAGTTATGCGCTCTTTTACGCTTTGGCATATCGTGAGGGCGAGTTTTGGTTACATTAAAGTCGATGAAGTTTGCATCAAAGCCTTGTATATGACTGCTATAACGAAGGCGAAGATCTTGAGCTATGGTTTGTTCGGTGGTTTTTCCGTTCTTTAAGTCATAATAGCCATCTCTACGAACTTCTAACACTTCTTGTACAAGATCAGCATCCTGAAACAAAGCCATAAGCAGCTCTTTTGGTGCAAGCCAGAGGCTCATAACCGTATTTTTGCGGGAAGTCATGCTTGCAAAGTCATCAATTGAATAGTAGCCTGTCATCGCTTCGTGGTCTGGTTCGTAGCGAGATTTTGTGCCTTTTAACATCTTGTAGCGGGCATACATTTGATTGGCGTCGTTTAACTCGAGTGAGTTGATATCCATCACCTTATTCATCCACATGTTTTCTTGCTGTGCATCTTGCGCTTGTTCGATAAGGTCGAGTAGAAAATGTTCTTCAAACTCTGGGTCCTTGGCTTTTGCATCCTTAAAAAATTTCTGGTCACCGTACATGCTTGTAAGAAGATTTTTTAGAAGTGTAAAAGCGGCCTTTCCTTGACCATCCAAATGTGTTGGGTTTTCTCCCCTAAAAAGCGCTCCAATATGCAGATGTGATGTCCGTTTTTCGCCGGTATTCCTTTTAGCTGGCTCTTCTTCCGGAATCTCTATGGGAGCATCTTCTTCCTCTTCTTCCGAAATAAGCGCATTTTCATTTGCGGCTGCTGTGGAATCAATTTTTGAGGCGATGAGTTTGCTTTGTGGAGGGCTCATTTTGCCCTTTTCTTTGGTATAGAGCGTGCGCGATTTATTGCTCAGCTTTCCTAAAGATTTGGTGCGCGTTTGGGCAAGTTGCTCTATTGCGAGTGCATCCATAAAGACCATGTTGGTAGCAGATCTCCACTGAGCTGCTGAGTACATTACAAAAAGCAGTAAGAGTCCATAGGTAGTCAAAAGAATATGCATAGTTATCCTTTATCGTAGAGTATGTAGTTAATGGCCTGGGGGATATAAAACCACAATACGAATGTGTCACTATTTTTTTTGGTTAGCTCGATTTTTACTAGTGCCGGTGGGCGGTTATACTCTAGAAGCCAGCTATCACTCCAGCTGCCCATAATAGGTTTTTTTACTGTTTCATCTTCTTCTTTTGCTTCTTTTTCTTTGGGGAGAAAAAATTCCATTTTTATATCAGTAACGCCCGATAAGAGTACCTCTTTTTGCATAACTGTAGGAAGTCCCGTATCTTTTTTTAGATGGGGAAAAGAGGCAAGTACCAGCTGTTCATCTTCAATATACAATTTGGCTAGAAGATCTGGAGCGATGAAGGAGTTGGCTTGAGGCATATCCTCTAGTGTAAATACAAGGCTTGGAAGGCCAGAATTTCTGTCTATTTCAGTAAAAAAGTAGGGACGTATTGATTTTGCAAAAGAAAAGTGTGCAAAGGCGGACTGAAGCTTTGCCTGCGTCACAACCATCTGCTCGTTGGCAAGACGAAGCTTATTTAGTGCATCATTTGTCTTTGTGGTGCGCCAAAAAATACCAAAAATAGCTGTAAGCAGCAGAACAAATAACCCTGTTGCGACGAGTACTTCGATAAGTACAAAGGATTTACGTCTTTGGCGCTTCAACATTAAGCAGCTCCTCCTTTTTTAAGCAGAGGCGGATTTCTGGTTGAGTGCTTTCTTTTTCTCCGTGATGAAAAATCGATACAACTATTTTTACATCCATAAGAGATTGGGTGATTGTTTCAGTAGTATCATGTGCTACAGGGGCAAAGTGCGCTTCTGCCTCCCAATCAGGTGCGTCGAGTGGAAAGCGATGGCTATTTCCCCCTTCAATTTGCTGCCAAGAAATTTGATTGGTATAGAGCTGTTCGAGCAGTTTCACATAGGCCTCTTGGATAAGGCGCTCTTTTTGCACTTTTTTAAGGCTTTGACGAGAGCTTTTTACGTAGCTTTCCTCAAACTGGAGCAGGAAAAAGCAGGCGCCAGTGACTAAGAAGATAGCAACAAGTACTTCAATCAGTGTGAATTTGTTTTTCTTCTTTCTCATCATCTACTATTTCTTGTGGAAAAATGTCTTCTACTGCTGCCGGATCTTCTATCAAAATATTAGGTGCATATTCTGTAGGATCTATCATATGTTCGTTGCCAGAACGAAAGGTAACGGCTACTTCAACCTCTTCTTCTTCCATTCCCCATGGGAAGTATGAGAGAAGATTTTCTTCTCTGCTTCCGCTAACTACTATTTCTTCGATATTCGTAAGCTCAGATTTTTTGGTAAAGTAGGGCTTTAGCCTGTCCGAAACCTTCAAATCAGAATCAAAAGAAACAGCAAACTTGCCATCGACTTCGGTAAAAAGCACCTGAACTTCGGAGTCGGAGATTTTGGCAAGCTGCGCAGCCATGCGCAGTTTGCTCTGGATTAGGTCGATGGTGTCTTTTTCCTTGCGTTCTTGGTGGCTTTTGTAAAAGTTTATTACAAGGGCTGCGCCGAGGAACGCAAGGATGCCGATGGCGATCAGCACCTCGAGGATGCTAAAGGCTCGTCTTTTTATCATTTTTTGTCATCATTTTGAGCGCTTTTTGGAGGCGTCGAAGGCGTCTAAGCTTTTTGAGGAGACGACGATTACCTGTTCGCCCTCTTTTTCTTCAAAGCGCACATCGTAGGGTTTGCCCCAGCCATCGAGAAGTAGATCTTCTGATTTGCCGGCAAGTGGCGAGCCTTTTACATAGCTTTGCCAGTTGCCATCTAGCTCGCTTGGATTGAGGGTAGAATCTTCAGCAAGAGCAAGTGCTAAAATTGTTTTTATGCGGGAGATGCCTTCGCGCGTTTTAAACGCTTTGCCTTCTGAAAGGCTCGCATTGTAGTTATAGGCAAGTGCGCCTGTGATTGTGGCGATAAGCAGCATAACGACGATCATTTCGATCAGGGTTACGGCTCGCTTTTTTCTTTTTTGTTCTTTTTTCATCAAAGTTCCCTTTTTAATTTTACCACAGAGCCACAGAGATCACAGTGAGGTATAAAATTATTCTCTTTGCTCTCATCTTTTCTCTGTGATCTCAGTGCCTCTGTGTTTCATAAATACAATACAATAAGTTTACCAAAAATTAGAGTTGAATGCTAGAGCCAAAGCTCGATAGCGGCATAAGGATAGAGAGCAGCACGCCCCCGATCAAGGTGCCCATTAAAAGAAGCATTATAGGTTGAACGAGCGATACGACGCGGGTGAGGG
>Ga0187893_10007664_pt1 | contig 17534 bp, 10 predicted proteins | sample MA1701074metaG_FD_139574 | JGI IMG/M metagenome (GOLD analysis project Ga0187893, IMG submission 139574) | White microbial mat communities from a basaltic lava cave in the Kipuka Kanohina Cave System on the Island of Hawaii, USA - MA170107-4 metaG ... | reverse complement strand
GTCGAGGGCGCCCTGGTCATGCTGACTTCTGGCCGTCAGGCCTGCCGAGCCGACCGGCTGCCGGAGGGGATCGCTCTCCGGCACGCGGAGCCAGGGCCGTCGACGGTGAGCCGCGATCTTGCCGTCCGCTGGCTCACGACCGGCGAATCCGGATCGATCGCGCGGACGCTTGACGCCCTGGCCGACTTCTTCGCGCGCTATGTCGTGCTCCGCGAGCGCCGCACCGCGCTCTGGGTCGCCGCCTGGGCGCTGGCGAGCTGGTGCTACCGCGCATTCCGGGTCTTCCCATACCTGTCGATCCGCTCCGCGGAGAAGCGCTGCGGCAAGAGCCGGTTGCTCGGGCTCCTAGCCCGGGTCTCTTTCAACGCGTCGCCGGTGACAGCCCACCCTACGGAAGCCCAACTCTACCGCTCAGCCGCGCGGACAGGCGGCGCCCAGCTCTTCGATGAAGTGGAGACGCTCCGAGGCGACAAAGACCGATTCGACGCGCTGATCGCGGTGCTGAACGTCGGCTTCGAGCGGGGCGGCGTGGTGACGCGGCTCGAGAAGCGTGGCGAGCGCTTCGTGGAGGAGCCCTACGAAGTCTACGCGCCGAGGGTGCTGGCCGGCCTCGCGGGCCTTAAGGACACGCTTGAGGACCGGGCGCTGCCGCTGTTCATGCTCCGGAAACGGCGGAACGAATCCGTTACGCGCCTGAACCGGGCGACCGACGCGGAGGCCCAGGCGCTCCGTGACCAGTGCGCGCTCGCCTGTCTCACGCGGGTTGCCGAGATCCTCGAGTTCTACGACCTGGCCCCTACGGCCCTTGAGCGGGAGGGGATCGACGACCGGGCCGTTGACCTCTGGAGTCCGCTGCTCGCGATCGTGTTTGTTGCCGACATGGAGGACGGCGGAAACCGGAGCCGCGAGGTGCTCGATGCCGCGAAGGACGCCGGGAGCCAGCGGGAGGCCGACGCCGAGTCCGGTACGACGGCTCGGCTGCTGGAGGCGTTAGAGGTGGTCCGGCGGGCGGTGGGGGAGACGCCGGCCCCGGCCGAGCTGCTCCAGGCCCTCCGGGGCAGGCTGGGCTGGGACTGGCTCAAGAGCACCCGCCGCCTGGCAAGCCTCCTAAACCCGCTCGGGATCGTCCGCCAGCAGGTCCGCATGGGGGACCGGCGCCGCTGGTGCTACGTCCTCCAGGCTGACCAACTCGCGGACCTCCGGGCCCGGTACGGCGGGTCCACCGACATAGGCGAGGAGCCGGACGGCCCCGACCCGCCCGCCTTTCCCGGCAGCGATCCGGTGACAAGCGGTGCAAGCGGTGACAACCCACATGAATAGTGGCTTGTCACCACTTCGTGTATCGAGCGAAAACGCTCAGGGCAGAAGCAGTGACAACCCGCATAAATACTGGCTTGTCACCACGGTCACCGGTTGTCACCGGTTTCTGCACGATGAAGGCAGAAAGCCGGGGCCGCCGATGGCCGACCGGGAATCCCGGATTGAGCTACTGATAGGGGCCTGTCAGGAGCCGGATGCCCGGGAGGGCAGGCTCCAGGCCGGGTGACGGCGTCCTGGCAGTCCCTCCATGCCGGTGATCCCAACTTCACCGCGGCGGTCGCCAGCATGGTCGCCATGCCCCTCGAGAAGTTTGGTCGCGAGGGAGATTTCCTCGAATTCCGGGTTCCCTGGCTCCAAGGCACGCTCTGGTTTGTCCCTGAAGAGCGCCATGCCGAGACACTTGGACGGGAAGGGCGTGAGCCGCGGACGCGTGTGGACGACCGAGGAATTGTTGCGCGCCATGTCTATGACGAGCGGCAGGGACGATGTCATGTGGACGATCCTGATCACAAAGATAACGCTGGGCGGTGAAATCGTGGAGCTCGCGGGCCGATGTGGCCTTTGGGTCGTGTCCAGGAATGAACAAGAAGGAGCCCGGACAGTTTATTCTCCGTCCAAGGTGGAGTGACACATCGTGGCTGAACAGACCGGAATCGAGTGGACCGACGCTACCTGGAACCCAGTGACAGGCTGCACCAAGATCAGCCCGGGGTGCAAGAACTGTTACGCCGAACGACTTTCCGTCCGTCTTCAGGCCATGGGGAATCCCCGCTATCAGGACGGCTTCAGGGTCACGCTCCACCCCGACCTCCTGACTCTTCCGCTCCGCTGGCGCCAGCCCAAGCGAATCTTCGTCAACAGCATGAGCGACCTGTTCCACGAGGCGATTTCGGAGGACTTCATCAGTCAGATCTTCGAGGTGATGGCGCGGGCGGACTGGCATGTCTTCCAGGTTCTCACAAAACGTACTGAACGACTCGCGTCGCTCGCTCCGCGACTGCCCTGGGCACCGAACATTTGGCAGGGCGTTTCGGTTGAAACCGCGCGCTACACGAGTCGTATCGACCACCTGAGAACCGTGCCGGCCGCCGTGCGATTCCTCTCGATCGAGCCGTTGCTCGGCCCGATCCCGAACTTGCTGCTGGACGACATCGACTGGGTCATCGTGGGTGGAGAGAGCGGACCCGGCCGGCGCCCGATGGCGGCCGCTTGGGCCCGCGACATCCGAGATCAGTGCGTCAGGGCTAGAGTGCCCTTCTTCTTTAAGCAGTGGGGTGGTCGCACGCCGAAGGCAGCAGGGCGTGTCCTCGACCGCAGGACGTGGGATGAGATGCCGACGCCCTTGGCATCTGCCCACATGGTGAGTTGACGTCGGCGTGATGCGCCGGGCTCAGGACGGACTGCCCGCGCGCGTGAGCGGACCATGGACGCGAGAGAAACTCACGTACGTCGAGAAGTACGCCTCCGCCTTTATGAAGGCGATGGCGCCCAAGCAAAAGGCCGGGAAGTGGTCCGAACTTGTCTACCTGGATCTTCTCGCAGGACCTGGCCGCGGGATCGATCGCGACAGCGGCGCTGAGTTCGACGGCTCTCCGCTCAAGGCACTCAAGGTCACGCCGGCGTTCGACCGGCTCTTCTTCGCGGATGTCAGCCGTCCGAATGTCGAAGCTCTTCGCCGGAGAATCATGACGGCGGACTACTCTCGCGTTGACCTCCGCGTCGGCGACTGCCACGCCACGGCAAAGCAGGCCGTGGCCGAGCTCTCGGGCCGGACTTTGGGAGTGGCGTTCGTCGACCCACAGGGATTCGAGGCGACGTTCCGCCTGTTCCGGAGCTTCGCGACGCGTCGAATCGATGTCCTGTTTCTCTTCCCGAGTGGGATCGGCATTGCACGCAACCTCCGCAAGTTCGCGCGGCAAGAGCGAAGCCCAATGGATGACCTATGGGGAGGCGGGGAATGGCGGGATCTGCGGCCCGCGAAGCTCGCCGCGGGGGCCAAGCTCAGTCCGGAGGACGCGCTGACGCTTGATCGACCGTGGGTCTCGGGCTTCAGGGCCAAGATGGCGAGTATCGGCTTCCGATGTCAGGACGAGGCCGATCCCTGCTTCAGGAACGAGAAGAATGTGCCGATGTACCACCTCCTCTTCTTCTCGCAGGATCCGGCGGGGTTGGCCCTCTGGCGGGGCATCAAGAAGATCGAGCCGAGCGGACAACGCATATTCTCGTTCTAACGGCCGCTCGCCGACTAAGGCCTAACGTAGCGTCGTTAAAGACCTTATAATCCAGCATATTATGTCTGCCTCCTACGCGCTGGTTGAGGGTCAAATCCTCACGGGGCCGCTGTTCAATGAGCCGATGAGGGTGGAGACCGTAGTGTCGAGCGGCCCGTCGACCTGGACGGTGGGGCTCGTCGGCACACAGAGCCAGCAGTTCCGGCGAGTCGCTCTCACCAAGGATCAGCTCGCAACCCTCACGATCTTGTCTGCGTCTTGTTCCTACGACGGCGACCCGGTCCGGCTCAAGCTCGGCCTCCAGGCATACGCGCTCGGAATTGCGTGGGAGTACGACCCCTACTTCGGCCTCTCGATGTCGCGAGTGGACCCGCTCCCCCACCAGCTGGAGGCGGTATATGACCACCTGCTGAGGCTGGCGCGGGTGCGTTTCCTTCTGGCCGACGACGCGGGCGCGGGCAAAACGATCATGGCCGGCCTTCTCATCCGTGAGCTGAAGCTCCGTGGTCTTGCCGACCGTGTCCTGATCGTCACGCCGGCCAACCTCGCATTCCAGTGGCAGCGGGAGCTGCGCGAGAAGTTCGACGAGAAATTCCTCGTCCTGCGCGGCGCCGACCTGAGGATCCAGTTCGGCGTCAACCCATGGCTGGAACATCGGCAGATCCTCACCTCTCTCGACCTCGCTAAGCGTGACGACGTACTACCGAGCCTGCGCCAGAGCCACTGGGACCTGGTCATCGTGGACGAGGCGCACAGGATGTCGGCGAGCGCCGAGGACAAGAAGAGCCTGCGCTACAAGCTGGGCGAGCTGCTGCGCGAAATCACGGACCACTACCTGCTCCTGACGGCAACACCACATCGCGGCGACCCCGACAACTTCTCGCTCTTTCTTCGACTGCTCGACCAGGACGCCTTCGCTGATGCCCGGTCGATCCGGGAGGCGATGGACCGACGGCGAGCGCCGTTCTACCTTCGGCGCACGAAGGAGGCGATGGTCTACTTCCCGGAGCGCCAGGCCGATGGTTCGTGGGCGGCGCGGAGGATCTTCACGAAACGCATCCCTCATTCCGTCGAGTTCACGATCGACGGCGACGAATTCGAGCTGTACCGGAATGTGACAAAGTTCGTCAAGGCACAGAGCCGGCGCGCTGTCGCCGCCGGAGACGATGCCCGCGCCAGAGCGGTCGGCTTCCTCATGGCGCTCTACCAGCGCCGCCTGGCATCCAGCACGCACTCACTTCGCAGGTCGCTCGAGAATCGCGCTAAGCGCCTCGCCGAGAACCTCCGCCGGGCAGCCGATCTGGCTCGTGTCGCTCCCCCCGACCTGCCGACCCCTGAAGAACTTGAGGAGATGGAGGACCACGAGCGAGAGCACTTCGAATCGATCATCGAGGCGATCACCCTCTCTCAGAACCCGAGGCAGATTCAGGAGGAGATCGACGACCTGAAGGTGCTCGCCCGCGAGGCTGAAGCGGTCGAGACGTCCGGGACCGAGGCCAAGCTCGGCCGGCTCCGCGCGCTGCTCCAAGAGGAGCAGTTCTTCGACCGGCCCGAGCAGCGCCTCCTCGTGTTCACTGAGTTCAAGGACACCCTCGATTACCTGGTCCAAAAGCTCCGCGGGTGGGGATTCCGCGTCGGGTTCATCCATGGCGGGATGAAGCCCGGAGCTCGAGACGAGCCGGGCACCCGGCTCCACGCCGAGCAGCAGTTCAAGGACGGCGACATCCAGATCCTCGTGGCCACCGAGGCGGCCGGCGAAGGCATCAATCTCCAGGTGTGCCACGTGCTCTTCAACTACGACATCCCGTGGAACCCGAACCGGCTCGAGCAACGGATGGGCCGGATCCACCGCTACGGCCAGACGCGCGATTGTCTGATCTTCAACTTTGTAGCCGTGAACACGATCGAAGGTCGGGTGCTCCAGAAGCTCCTGGCCAAGCTTCAGGAGATCCGCGATGCCCTCGACGACGACGCTGTGTTTAACGTCGTCGGCGAGATCCTGCCAGCGGCTCATGTCGAGCGCATCTTGAGGGAATACTACGCGGGCGAGCTCGGTGACCAGGATCTCGAGGACCGTGTCCTCCGGAACGTGAACCAGGGGAGCTTCCGCGAGATCTGCCAGCATGCCCTCGAAGGTCTCGCCAGCAAGCGTCTGAACCTCGCCATGCTGATCGAGCGTCGAGCTCGAGCCCAGGAGCGGCGGCTGGTGCCGGAAACGATTGCGCGCTTCCTGCGTGACAGCGCACCGCGGGTGCCGATGACCCTCCGCGAGATCAGGGGATGGCTTCACACCTTCGAGCCCGCGGCGGTCCCGTCGGTGCTCAAGCAGTACGAGCGCGATCCCGACTGGCGCCTCCCGGCCTTGGTGACCCGGTATCCTCGTTTCTCGACCGATCGCGAGACGGCCGAGGAACGCCACCTCGAATGGGTCACGCCTGGGCATCCGCTGTTCGAAGCGCTTCGCCGCCACGCACTCGCTCACGCACGGCCGGATTTCGCCGGCGGCGCCTGCTTCTACGATCTGGAGGCCACAGCACCGGCTCGTCTCGACGTTTACCGCGCTCGCGTCGTCGATGGTCTGGGAAACGTCATCCATGAGCGGCTCTTCATCGTGCGGCTGGACGCGGCGCCAGAGCCCAAGCTGCACGAGATCGGCGTCTTCGGAAACCTCCAGCCGGCGCCGGCGCCGAGCACACTGCCGGCCGTGGCTTCGAAGCCCGAGGCGCTTGCCTGGCTCCATCACGAAGCACTCCAGCCGCTCCTCGACGAGGTTCAGGCGGAGCGCACCGCCGAGATTGACCGGATCGCCACCCACGTCGAGCTCTCATTGACGGAGCTGATCGAGCGCGAAGACCGGCTGATCGGCCGGCTCATGGACGACAAGGAGCGCGGCGTCGAGGGCGCGGCCGGAAATCTCGCGCAGGCCGAGGAGCGTCAGTCCGCGCTCATCCACCGCCGGGAACGACGGCGGGAGGAGCTGGCACGCCAGCGCGCGCTGTCTCTCCAGGCCGTCGAGCGGATTGCGAGCACGCTGGTGCTGCCACATCCGGATGCCGCTCGTCCGGATGTCCGTTGTCTGCGCTCCAATCCTGAGACCGAGGCGGCGGCCATGCGAGTCGTCATCGATTACGAGCAATCGCAAGGGCGTACGGTCAGCGATGTTCATGAACAGGACCTCGGGTACGACCTCACGAGCCTCGACACCCAGAGCGGCGAACTTCGCCTGATCGAGGTGAAGGGAATCGGGGGCCACACGGGGACGATTCTCCTTACGCCGAACGAGCGCCGCGTCGCGGAAGATCGACGTGACTGCTACTGGCTCTACGTCGTGACGGGCTGCGATACCGACCCGTTGCTCCAGGACCCCGTGAAGGACCCCGCGCGGTTCGAGTGGCACGAGGTCAAGAAGGTCGATCACTACTGGCTCGGCGTCGACGCGCTCACGCATCCGATGAGACTTCGCGAGGACTCAGACGGCGGCGCTTATGGACAGACGTCGCGCTGATGCTGTACTTCGCATACGGATCGAACCTCGATTGGACACAGATGAGACAGCGGTGTCCCTCCGTGCGTTTCGTGACGGTCGCAAAACTGGTCGGCCATCGTCTGGCGTTCACTCGAAGGTCGCGGGATCGCGGATGTGGCGTCGCTGATGTCGTACCCGCCGCTACCGAACGCGGACTACAAGAGGTTGATTGTTGAGGGTGCAAGGTTCTGGCACCTACCCGATGACTACGTGCGCGAGATGGAAACAATCGAGGTCGGCGCTTGATTCCGCGTGAATGCAAGCGGCTGGCCGAAGTTGACTTTCCCATCGCCGAGGTCTCGCTGCATTCCGCTCGGGAGAAGTCGATCCGTCATGGACACCCGTCCACCCTCCATCTCTGGTGGGCTCGCCGTCCGCTCGCCGCGTGCCGCTCGATGCTGCTGGCGTTGCTACTCCCTGACCCCACTGACGCGCAGTGCCCTGAGGCGTTCAAGGCCGCTGCTCGCGTGGCGTTGAGACCCCCGCTGTCCGGCCCTCGCGGTCCAAGCGACGAAGATCTTCGCCAAGCGCTGTTGAAGTTCATCGCCGACTTCGCGAACTGGGACGCCGCCTCCGATTCCGTGTATCTCACCGCGGCCCGGGCGCTCGTTAAGGCCGCCCACGGTGACGAGTCGCCACTCATCGTCGATCCGTTCGCCGGCGGCGGATCCATCCCGCTGGAGGCACTTCGCCTCGGCTGCGACACCTTCGCAACGGACTTAAATCCCGTCGCTTGCCTGATTCTTCACGTTCTACTCGATGACATTACTCGGCACGGACGAGCGCTCGCGGGTGAAGTACGGCGCGTGAGCGCAGAGGTCAGAGCAGCAGTCGAGAAGGAGCTCAGCGAGCTCTATCCGCTGGACCCGGATGGAGCTCGCCCAATTGCATACCTCTGGGCTCGTACGGTGACCTGCGAGTCGCCGGACTGCGGTGCTGAGATCCCACTCGCACGTTCGTTTTGGCTCTCGAACAAACCAAACCGATCGCGTGCGCTTCGCTACTCTATCGAGCGCCCGAAAGGAAGTCGTCCGCAGATTTCCTTTGAAGTGTTTAAGCCAGAGGCAGAATCCTCAGTACCGAGGGGCACCGTCTCACGAGCGAAAGCGACATGTCCTGCCTGCGGCATTGTTCTTCCGCCCGAACGAGTCCGCGCCCAACTCACCGATCAACACGGCGGCGCAGATGTTGTCCTGAGCGAGAACGGCAGTCGGTCCGGTGGAGCGCGGCTGTTGGCCGTGGTGACCTTGAAACCGGGTGAGCCAGGTCGACACTACCGTTTGCCCGGAGCACATGACTACGCTGCTGTTGCTCGGGCAATCGGCCGCTTAAAACAAGCGTTAACTGAGAAACCTCCAGATACTCTCAGCCGAGTCCCAGACGAACCGCTCGGACGTGTCCCCGTCTCCTTTGGTGTCATCAACGTATGGGTCTATGGAATAGTCGGCTGGGGCGACCTGTTTACGGCGCGTCAAAAGCTCACGCTGACTACCTTTGTGGCGGAAATTATGCGGCTGCCTGAAACAACTCCATTGGAGAAGGCTGTCAAACGGGCTCTCGGGCTGGCGCTCGATCGCTGTACAGATCGCAATTCAAGCGTAACGAAGTGGGATATGAGCAGCGAGAACATCGGGAGCACCTTCTCCCGTCAAGCGCTCCCGATGGTGTGGGACTTCGCAGAAGTCGCGCCGCTCGCGGGAGCTAGCGGAGACTGGTCAGGAATGGTCGAGTGGATCGCTGCGGTGACAGAAGGTTTCCCTGGGACAGGGATCGTCGGTCAGACTCAACGCGCCGATGCTATCAAATCTCCACTTCCTGCCAGCGCAAGTTCCGTATGGTTCACGGACCCCCCCTACTATGACGCTGTCCCATACTCGTGTATCTCGGATTTCTTCTACGTCTGGCTCAGGCGGTCGGTCGGCAAACTGCATCCGGATCTCTTTGGGGCGTCGCTCACTGAAAAGTCGCAGGAGATCGTCGCCTACATCCGTCCGACTGATAAAGCTGGCGAGGCCAAAAAAAGATTCGAGGCGATGCTCACCAACGCTTTCGGAGAGGGACGTCGTGTTCTTCGCGACGACGGAATCGGATGCATCGTCTTTGCTCACAAAACCACAGAGGGCTGGGAAGCGCTCCTGTCTGGGATCATTCGCTCTGGGTGGGTGATTACCGCTTCATGGCCTATTACAACGGAGATGGGTACACGGCTCCGCGCGCGCGATTCTGCGGTGTTGGCGGCTAGCGTCCATCTCGTCTGCCGGCCGCGATATGAGCCGGCCGGTGTCGGCGATTGGGGTGACATACTTCGAGCGCTACCTCGACGGATTGACGAGTGGATGGACCGGCTCGCAGCTGAGGGTATTCGCGGAGCGGATCTTGTCTTCGCGTGTATCGGTCCAGCGCTTGAGCTCTTCAGTCGCTACCGCGTGGTCGAGACGCCCGAGGGTGAAGTTGTGGCTCTCGCGGCGAATCTCGAAGCACGAACTGACCCCGCTAGACGCGGCTATCTCTCCTACGTGTGGGAGGTCGTCGGACGGACAGCACTTGCACGCGTGTTGAGGCCGAGCGAGTCGGCGACAACGAACGGCGGAGCTGGAGTTCTGGAGGAGGATGCTCGCCTGACGGCGCTCTTTCTCTGGACGGTGCAGAGCACGAAGGTCACCGACGACGAGGGAGAGGCAGGGCAGGACGCGGAGAGCACAGACGACACCGAGGATGAGGAAGACGGCGGCACGAAACGAAGGAAAGGTCTCACGCTGATTTATGACGTAGCCCGCCGCTTCGCCCAGCCGCTCGGCATCCATCTCGATCAATGGGAAGCACGCATCATCGAGACGGACAAGGGTGTCGTTCGACTGCTGCCAGTTCGCGAGCGCGCGCCGCAGCTTTTCGGCGAGGCCGGAGCGTCAGCAGTTGCCCGTCGGATCGAGACCGCGGCACGAGCGGGCGGAGCGGCTGCACAAGGCACGCTCTTTCCGGAGCTTGCACAATCGGCTGCAGGTGTGACCCGTCGCGGCCACCGCGCGGGTCGTCGGAAGGGGGGGGAAAGGATCGAAGACCTCGAGACCCGTCGCGATGCGACGACTCTCGACCGCGTTCACGCGGCGATGCTGTTCCAGGACAGCGGCGCCACCAACGCGCTGCGGAGCCTTCTTCAGAGTGAAATCGAGCGCGGGCCCGAGTTCCTCCGGCTCGCTAACGCCCTCTCGGCGCTCTACCCGGCTGGCAGCGAGGAGAAGCGATTGCTCGACGCGATGCTGCTTGCGGTGCCAAGGCCGTGAGGGTCAAGCTCTATCTCGATACGTCTGTTCTCGGCGCCCTGACCGATCCTGGCCCGGAGGACCGGATTGCCCTGACTCGTCGCCTTCTCGATGAGCTCAGGGCGGAACGATGGGAGGCATTCGTTTCCACGCTGGTGCTGGTCGAGATCGATGGGGCGGCCGAGCCGATCCGGAAGAGGATCGCCGACGAGCTGGCTCGAACCCCTGTGACAGTCCTGGAGGAGACTTCCGAGACGATTGCGCTCGCCCATTCGTACGTGGCCGCAGGCGCCATACCGGCGGATGCCGAGACTGATGCGCGCCATATAGCTGTCGCGGTGCTGAACGACATTCGGGTCGTCGTGTCCTGGAACTTTCGGCACATGGTGAACATCGAGCGAAAGCGACGAATCAACAGCGTGAACGTGCGAGAAGGCCTACCGTTGCTCGACATCGTGTCACCCTGGGAGGTCGGCCATGAAGAAGGTTGATGCCGGTATCTGGGAGAGCGCGTCACTGGAATGGATACACGCGGTACGCCGAGAAGAGCGACTGGCACGACGCGGACGACCGCCGTGTCCGCTCCCGCCGGCGGAAGCGGAGAAGCTTGCCCGGCGTTACGGTCTCAAGCTCAGCAGGCCTGCAGCCAGCAAACCGGGCCGATGACGAGTTGAGGCGGTAGCGTACGCATGGAACCCTGGTACAAGGTCGCGCAGCCCCGGTCGGAAGTCCGAGAAGGCCGGTCCTTCAATCCTGACGAGTTTGCGATCGCGCTCGAGCAGGTGGTGTCGGGGCGCGGGCCTGAAGACTATCGCGATCCACAGAAGTTCTTCGCTCGAACGTACTTCACGCGGGCGCTGCGGGAACACGCGGCCCTGGTGTTGCGTCGCCTTGGCGGCGAGACGTCCAATACTGCACCGGTTCTGACGTTGATCACGCAGTTCGGCGGCGGAAAGACGCACACGCTCACTGCGCTCTATCACCTCGTGAAGAGCGGACAGGCGGCCGGCAGGTTCGAAGGCGTCGAGGAACTCGTTCGTGGTGCGGGTCTCACGAAGGTGCCCGACGGTCGGGTCGCCGTGTTTGTTGGAAACGCTTGGGATCCTCACGACGGGCTCGACACGCCATGGCTGGATCTCGCGCACCAGCTCGCAGGCGACAACGGCGTCCGCGCGCTCGGGCCTTCCGCAAAGACGGCACCTCCAGGAACTGACGCGCTCGCGCGGCTCTTCGAGGTGGCTGGCGGCCGAGTCCTCGTCCTCTGCGACGAGGTTCTCAACTTCATGAATCGCCATCGCGGCATGGCGGAGGCGTTTTACGCCTTCGTCCAGAACCTGACGGTCTCGATGACCGCCACGACCCATGGCGCGGCCGTGTTGAGCCTGCCGCGAAGCCCTGTCGAGATGACCGACTTGGACACGGCGTGGCTGGAGAAGATCTCCAAGGTCGTGCGCCGCGTGGCCAAGGACCTGATCGCCAACGACGAGGCCGAGGTCAGCGAGGTTATCCGCCGGCGCCTGTTCGAGTCGATCGGGCGTGAGAGCGTCATCAAAGCCGTCGCCCGACAGTATGCCGACTGGTGCTTCGAGCGGCGCGCACAGCTTCCGCCGGAATGGACGGCCGTCGACACGGCGACAACGGACGCGCGGGCCCGGGAGTTTCTGCGCGCCCGATTCGAGATCTGCTATCCGTTCCATCCCTCGACGCTCTCGGTGTTCCAGCGGAAGTGGCAGGGCCTTCGGCAGTACCAGCAGACGAGGGGAACCCTCGCGATGCTTGCCCAGTGGATCTCGCTGGCCGGCCGCGATTCCTTCGTCAAGGCTCGGCGCGAGGCGCTCATCACGCTCGGCTCGGCTCCTCTCGACATGCCCGAGTTCAGAGCCGTCGTGCTCGGCCAGCTCGGGGAGGCTCGACTGGAAGGCGCGATGCTGACTGATCTCGTCGCCGAGGCGAGCCATGCCAGGGCGCTCGATGCCGACGCGAAGGGACCGCTCCGCGACATTCACCGGCGTGTGGGGCTGGCGATCTTCTTCGAGTCCTCGGGCGGTATGGTGGAGACGCAGAAGGCCGCGCATCTGCCGGAGCTCCGATTCGCGATCGGGGAGCCTGAGGTCGAGACGACAACCGTCGACAACGCCGCGATGGCGCTGGAAGCCCGGGCATACTACCTGCGTCGCGTCGGCACCGACGGCTATCGCTTCGGCTTCAAGGAAACGCTGAAGAAGGTCGTTAACGATCGTCGGGCTTCGCTCGCCGAGGACGAGGTCGACAAGGCAACTCGCGAGCTCGTCAGGAAGGAGTTCGAGCGCGGCGCATCGTTGCCCATGGTCTTCTTTCCGCCCGATGGCGCCGAGGTCGCTGACGTGCACCGCTTGACGCTGGTCGTGCTCGATCCGGCGCACGCGTGGGACGGCAAGGTCGACTCCAGGGAACGTCTCGCGACGTGGGTGCGCCGGCGAGGAGAATCGTCACGGCTGTCTCCTGGTGCGCTTCTGTGGTGCCTGAGGCGCCCGGGACGCGATCTGAGGGACAAGATAGAGACCTGGCTCGCGTGGCAGAGGGTCGGCATCGATCTTAACGAGGGCGTTATCGGCGCAGAGTTCGATCGCGGCGAGCGGGCTGCCGTCGCGAGCAACGTCAAGGACGCGGACGACGAGGCCCGCGGTGAGGTTTGGGCCGAGTATCGATTCGTCATTCTCGCCGATACCTCAGCCGCAGACGGTCTTGGCGTTCTCGATCTCGGTCCCGGGCACCGGAGCGGCAACGAGCCACTCGCCGCCCGCATCGTCTCGACCCTGAAGGCCCAGAACTACCTGAACGAGTCGGTCGGTGCCGGCTACATCGAGCGGAAATGGCCAGAGGCGTTCAAGGCGTCGGGTGCTTGGCCTCTCTCCGGACTCCGACAAGCGTTCCTGAACGGGTCGTTGACCCGGCTACTCGACGTCGATGCCGTCCTCAGGGCGAAGATCGTCGAGTTCATCGGCAAGGGAGACTTTGGACTGGCGTCTGGTCAACAGCCCGGCGGCGGCTTCTCGCGCGTCTGGTTCAAGGAGCTGATCTCGGCCGATGAGATCACGTTCGACGGTCAGACGTTTCTGTTGCTTCCGTCAGTTGCCAAGACCGTGACTGCCGCACCGGGCAGCCCGCCGACCATCGAGCCGACGCCTTCGGTGGTGATCGACGTTCCCCCGCCTACTCCGCCCGCGGGAGTTCAGCAAGAAGCACCCGTGATCTTCCAGCTTAGCGGCTCCATCCCCCCGGAGATCTGGAATCGTATTGGGAACAAGCTGATCCCAAAGCTTCGCACGGCTGAGGCACTAGACGTCTCCGTCGGCCTCACTGTGAGGGTGAACGCAGCCCAGCGCGCGCACTTCATCGAGGAGGTTCGCCAGATTCTTTCAGATCTCGGATTGGCCGAGCGGGTGAGGCTCGAAACGAAATGACCGAGAGCCTATTTCGGCCACTCGGCGAACAGTTCAGCCTCGGTGAGAAACGGTCCGGCACTTGTCTTGATCGCCCGGAGTAACCACCGGGGCGGCGGCAGCTGCTTGACCGCGATGCTGCGGAGGCGCCCTCGACCAGCGGCGTCGTCGCGTGACCATCCTTTCCAATAACCGCGCATCATGGGCTCAAGTCTCGCTTGAATTTCGCCGACGAGGTCGAGTGGGAGGACTCGTACTGTGCCGAGGGCCCGCGATGCCTCCGGATCGATTGCCCTCATGGACGTCACGATCAACGCGGCCACTTTCTCGGCGGACAACGTGAGTTCCGTCTCGACCCCGCGGCGGTGGCCGTCAGCTTGGTTGACGTCCGCCAAGCTGATGCTGTCACGTCCGACGTCAATCTTCGCCTCAAGCGTGATCGCGTGGTCACGACCCACCCAGAGCCCATCGGCGACTCCGGATCCCGCGGGGCGTGTAGCGACGAAGCCGAGGAGATGCCCGAGGCTTTGTAGCGCCGCGCAAACCTGATTGTGCGTGCCATCGAAGTAGGCGCGGAGGGCAGCCTGCCACTTCAGGAATCGTCCCTTGAAATGCGGGTACTTCTCGACCAGTTCATCCCACCGGTCCAGAACGGCGGACTGGTCGGGGGCAGCTGCGGGCTCGGCCTTGCCGGCGAGCGTATTCTTTGCCTTGCGCAATCGGTTGAACCACGAGGACGAGCCGCCCTCAAGGATCGCGCGCTCGAGATGCCCGAGACTTACTTGCAGGGCACCTGGTTGCCCATCGAAGACGTGCCGGAGATATTCGGCGAACGCCTCCATGTATTTCCAGAAACCTCGATGTTCTCGTTCAGCGTCCGCAAGCTTCGCGCTGATCGCCTCGAAGGAAACCGCTGCGCGTGAGAAGTTGCGCTGCTCGAAGAGCGCGCGCCATCCCTCGACCTCATCCGAGACGGTTCCGGCCGCGGTCGTCTTGACGACCGGCCCAGGCGCTGGCGGCCGTACCGCCGTCTCGCGCTGGTCGAATTCGGTGAAGTCTCCGGAAAGGAACTTCGTCGCGAATGGCACGACGGTACCCATGCCGTCCTCGGTGAGCTCCAGACCCAGCTCGACCTGTCTACGGGTGCGCTCGCTCTGAAGGGCCGCGAAGGGTCGCGATTCCATCTCGGCGTAGAAGCGGGTGTCGAGGAAGTAGTACACGGCATAGTCTTGGTTTCCGCGTGTGCAACGGCCGATGCCCTGCTTGATCCGTTCCAGCATCCGCGTCTTCTGGAATGCGGCGTCTCTAAGCTGCTCGGAGACGAACCGCTCCAGGGCGCCGGTGGCCCGAGGCAACGACGGAAATACTGCAAGCCGGCACGTCTCGTCCGGGAAATCCATTCCCTCGAATCGGCCCGCAATGAAGAGGTGCCCCTCCGCAGCGGCACAAAAGTCCTCAAATTCATCACCGATAGAAGTGAGTTCCCAGGTGCTCGGTCGGTTCGTCCGCGGGAACTGGTCAAGCAGCCAAGCTCGCCAGCGCCTCGCCTCATAGGCGGACGAGCAGAGCCAGACGCTCTTTTTCGTTGTCTTGAGCAGTTCACGCAGAGGAACGAGGACTTCCTCTGCTGGTTCAGCTCGCGCCGAAGGCGAAGGCGTCTGGTTGAACACGAACAGGCGCCGACCATCCTCCTCACGGATCAACTCCGGCGCGATCTCAAGCTTTCTGATTGACGGCGTGCCGAGCCTGCGCCTGAGGTCGTCGGGATCGTCGAGGGTGGCGCTCATATAGATGCGCTGCACCGGCGCGTCGAGATGCTCGAAGTCCTGCGCAGGGTAAATGTAGGGGCGGAGGACGATTTCGTCCTGACTGAGAAGAACGAGAACCTGGCGCGCCTTCGGCCGCAAGCGGCCCCAACGGAAGCGGAGATCCTTCCAGTCCGCGTTGTCGCCTGCGTTCCTGAGTTCCGCGTCGACCAGCGCCTCGAATTCGTCGTACATCGCGAGGAAGTCAGAGAACGGGACAAGATCCGTCGGACCCCATGGCCCCCGACCGAGGCCCTTCACGCAGTCATCCGCCACGGGGCTGTCGGTGTACTGCGCGAAGAGCCGCATCGCCTGCTCGAAGAGCGAGGCATGGTCGTGGCTATCGATGCGGAGGGAGAAGAGTGATGCGAGTGCGCCTTCGGCGAGTTGCGCGTCGTCGAGAACCAGCACCTCGGCCGGCTCAACCGCGGGATTCTGGTTGATGTACACCCAGTAATTCATGATGGCGATGGCGCCAGCACGTCGATACGATCGTAGATCTCTCGCAGACAGCTCATCACCACGGCCCTCGAATCGGACGGTCGGCACGCCCAGGTCGCGCGCCTCCGATTCGATCTGGCGCGCGAGGGTCTTGTTGCCGGTGAGGATCGAGACGCGCTTGCCCTCCTTGCGCCAGTACTCAAGGATCAGGAGCGCGAGGAGCGTCTTCCCTGCGCCCGTGGGAAGCTCGATTGCCATGTCGATCCAACGGTGCGCATCGGCGACATAGATCTTGAGGGCCGCCTTCTGAGCGTCCCGGAGCTCTGCGAACCGGGTGCCTGCGACGGGCGCGATGAGGGTTTCCAACGAAAGCGGCATGTTTAAGTGTACTCCGAGTCGGTTGGCCCCGCCGGTAGGTGGCGTGGTGTTCAGTACCTCTTTCACACAGCGGGAAGCGCATGCCTCGAGTGGCGCTGACTCAACCCTCGGTGCCGGCCTTCACCGTGCATGAGGCCCCGCACAGCTCGGGCGCGTTGATCACGCGCGGCTGACCGGCGCGCGCGTGGCGGCCATACAACAGTTGGTCGTGCGGCCTCGGGCGTGCAAGGAGGCACGCTGGGCCGCGACGACGCGCGGGTGGTAACGCGTTACTAGGTTGGCGTCGCGGCCTTCGCGATGCACCCAGGCATCGCTCGGCCGAGGGGACGCGCTCCTGGTTCCGGGTCGGGAACACACGAGCCGGGGGACCCGCGTCCAGTCAATCGGTCGCCCGCCGCAGGTCGTCGGAGCGTACCGCCCCTTCCACGTCTGTCACCCGAAGGGACCGAGCGACGCGGTAGGGTTCAGAGATGAGGAAAAGGCGGCCGTGGGCCCTGACTAAGTTGATCTCGTCGGCGGCCTCACCTCGCGTCCGCATCCCGCAAAGCTGTCCGGCTTCGATCACCGGTCAGCGGCTTTCGGGAATTCTTGAAAAGGGACCCTCGTCGATCTGCGAGGGTCCCTGGAAGTCACTGCGGGGCGAGCAGCCACGCCATTCCGAACAACCGAACAACGCTGATCACTTCCAGGAGGTGCAGCATGGCACCGGGGAGATTTTTTCGCGGTGGTCGGGGCGGGAGTTGCCGCCGGGGTGGCTACGCTGGCCTTTGGCATCACGGAGCCACTCTCAAGGCCAGAAACGTTTGAGGACGAGCGCGGAGACGCTCCCTCCCATGCCATGGGCGTTTACGAGTACATGTCTTATGCGGCAACGTCGCGCACAGTTTGGGACATAGTCGAGGTCGCAGTCGGGATCGGGGACCTCCTGATTGATCGTGGGCGGGATCATCCCGTCCCGTATAGAAAGGCACGAGGAGATCACTTGGAACACACTCCCGGCGGAAATGGACTGTCCGAGCATGGACTTTACCTTCCAGTTGCAGAAAATCATGGCCGGAATCGCAGATTCGTCGCGTAGGAACCCATTGGGAATGGGACACGAGCGCCGGGCGTGGATGTCACACCCGGTGAACTCCAGCCAGGAGGCGCGG
>Ga0187893_10007663_pt1 | contig 17542 bp, 20 predicted proteins | sample MA1701074metaG_FD_139574 | JGI IMG/M metagenome (GOLD analysis project Ga0187893, IMG submission 139574) | White microbial mat communities from a basaltic lava cave in the Kipuka Kanohina Cave System on the Island of Hawaii, USA - MA170107-4 metaG ... | reverse complement strand
CTTCAAGGCAAGGAGCAGTTGGTGTTGGAAACGCAACTCCAGCCATTGGCGTTGCTCCTGACGATGGACTTGTACGATGAGCAGGGAACTCGCGTCGGCCATATCAGACGAAATGCGCTCTCGGCACATAGCACAGGCCGCTTCACCATCAACGCAAAGGCCAGCGGCGAGGCAACCCCGGACGACCCTCCTTCGGTCACCGTAGCAGACCGAATAACTGGACACACGGTGTTCGAAGCCTGCCTCATACAGAGCAGGAAAATTCGCATAACCGTGGGGCACCTCTATACCCATAAAGGCGAATTAGTCACCGTCAGCCCACACTACTGCCGCATCGGCACGGGTCTCACCCTGTTCGGCGATGTAGCGGAAAGCCGCGGCAGCGCGGCGACAATCGGATAATTGGCTCCCAATAGACCCAGCCTCGATTCACGTGTGTCCGCTCCCCACAATCAAGAGCGACAACCGGCGGCCATCCTGGCTCCTTGTTGAAAAACACATCCTTTTTGACAAGGTGCGGGACTCCCGTACAATGACAGTATGTCAGAGGTTGTAAAGCCGAGCGTGCAAGCCTTCTTGGTCTGCGACCAGGTTATCGAGGACAGCGTCACCAAGAAGAAAAGCCTCATCGGCCTCTTCACCCACCTGCAGGCCGTGAGCTTCCCCTTCCAACACTCACAAATGGGGCTGTATTTCTGCCTCACCGATGCCGAAGGCACTTATCACTTCGACATCGATTTGATCTATCTCAACAACGAACAGCTCGTCTGCCAAGCCACCCTTCCGAATATTGTCATCGGCGACCGCCTTCAAATTTCCGATTTCGGAATCAATATCCCCTCACTGGTCTTCCCCGCTCCGGGACGCTACGAGTTTCGCCTTCGCATGGAAGGGCATCTTATCGCGCAGAAAGACTTCAGTGTGATGCAGATGCCGACTCACCAAACCGCATAGTGGCCAGTTCGCTCCGATGTCCCTCCTCTTCGGATAAGCTCTTCTCCCGTACACCACTCTTGTGATAGAACAGCCCGCGACGACCCGGCTCGCACATTTCTCGTCCACAGAGGAGTCATTGCTCTATCGTGTCTGAACCGACTGGCGCTTCAAACTTTATCCGCGATATCGTGGCCGCCGATCACTCAGCCGGCAAGCATGGTGGCCAAGTGGTCACGCGTTTTCCACCTGAGCCGAACGGCTATCTCCATATCGGGCACGCGAAATCTATCTGCCTGAATTTCGGCATAGCGAATGACACCCCAGGCGGCATTTGCTACCTGCGATTCGACGATACCAATCCGACCACCGAAGATCATGAATATGTCCGTGCGATCCAGGACGACGTCCGATGGCTGGGGTTCGACTGGAAGGACAAGATGTTTTTTGCCTCGGACTATTTCGAGCAGTTGTACGACTTTGCCGTCCGGCTGATCCGTAAGGGTAAAGCCTATGTCGATAACTTAACGGCCGAGGAGATACGTGCCTATCGCGGCACACTGACTCAGCCGGGAAAGAACAGCCCCTTCCGCGACCGTTCAATCGATGAAAATCTTGACCTCTTTCGAGGCATGCGAGCTGGGGAATTCGCCGACGGAACCCACGTCCTCCGAGCCAAGATCGACATGGCATCAGCCAATATCAACCTACGCGACCCAGTCCTCTATCGCATCAGGCATGCGACGCATTATCGAACAGGGAGCACCTGGTGCCTGTACCCGGCATACGACTATGCGCATCCTCTCTCGGACGCGCTTGAGGGAGTCACGCACTCAATCTGCACCTTGGAATTTGAAGATCACCGGCCTCTCTACGATTGGGTCGTCGAGCAGGCTGAAGCGCCACACCGACCACAGCAGATCGAGTTTGCTCGCTTGAACCTGACCTATACCGTCATGAGCAAAAGGAAACTGCTCGAGTTGGTCGAAAAGAAACTGGTGAGCGGATGGGATGACCCACGACTGCCGACGATCAAAGGACTTTGTCGCCGTGGGTATACCCCAGAAGCGATTCGAGCCTTCTGCGACCATATCGGCGTAGCCAAGCGCGACAGCATCGTCGAGATGCAGCTGCTTGAACACTTTATTCGTGAAGACCTGAACAAGCGCGCGCCACGAGTGATGGCCGTTTTGCGGCCGCTCAAAATCATCCTCGACAACTATCCCGAGGACCAGTCTGAAGAATTGGAAGCCGTCAACAATCCAGAGGATCCGTCTGCAGGGACGAGGAACGTCCCCTTCTCACGCGTACTCTATATTGAGCAAGACGATTTCCTTGAAGATCCGCCCAAACAATTTTTCCGGCTCGCCCCAGGACGCGAAGTGCGGCTCCGGTACGCCTACATCATCAAATGTGTCGGAGTGACGAGAGATCCGCAGACCGGCGAAATCACCGATCTCCATTGCACATACGACCCCACGACAAAGAGCGGCGCCTCCCAGGAACAGCGCAAGGTCAAGGCTACCATCCATTGGGTCTCCGGGGCCCATGCTGTGAAAGCCGAAGTCCGACTCTACAACCCCCTCTTGTTGGTAACGGACCTGGCGAAGGTACCACCAGACCACGATTGGACGACCTATCTCAACCCCAACTCATTGGAGCGAATCACGAGCTGCCTGGTTGAGCCCAGCTTGCAGCAGACGGTGCCCGGCGCACGGTACCAATTCGAGCGCCTGGGATACTTCTGTACTGACCCAGATTCTACCTCCGGCACACTGATATTCAACCGCACCGTGTCACTCAAAGACGCCTGGGCCAAGATCGAAAAAACTCAGCTGGCCCTGTAACAAACCGGCAATCTTCCCCCGTTCGCTAGGACTCTCCCAGAACTTCACTCTCTTTCCGCCCTGTTGGAACCACTTTACAGATTTAGCATCCCTGCTAAGCTTGAGCTAACTGGCGAAAACCAATGAGAGGAGCCATTTTACAGTGACAACCATCATCCACGTGATGATCATAAGGCTCGCATATCTATTGTTCCTCTCGGGACTGGTGGTCGGACTGGCCATGGCATCTCCTTCGCTGGCCACCACCACACCAAACGGGATTGAATCGAGCGCGACCGAAGCGGTGAAGTGTACGATCAACGACCTGCTCAAAGTCCTCGATGACGAAACCTTGAAGCAACCGGACCAGGCCGAAGAACGGCGGCATGAAATCGAAAAAATCATCAAACATCGCGTGGATTACGAGGAAATGGCGAGACGTGCACTGGGAGCCCTCTGGCCCACGCTCTCCCATCGGGAACGGCACGAATTCGTCGACCTCTTCGTGCAACTCCTTCGAGACACATTTGCAGGCCGCATCACCGAACGCTCAGACGAAGAGGTGGTATTCCTGGGGGAACTTCGAGAGGATGCCTTTGCCGAAGTCAAAGCACAAATGAAGGGACGGAAGATCGACACGCCGATCGACTTTCGGCTGATTCACCGCGCGCACGAATGGTGGGTCTATGACGTGGTCATCGATGGAGCCAGCGTCGTGAGCAATTACCGCTCACAATTCACCAATATTATTCGTGACGTCTCGTATGTCGGGCTGGTCAAGAAGATGAAACGGAAAGCGATTGCCGTAAAGGTCTTCGAAAAATCTCCGGCGCCGTAACCCTCCCTCTGGCCATCCGTCATACAGTTTCCATGTTTTACTTTACCGTAGTTCTGGGTTTGCTAGACTGGCTGGAGTATGAGGTGCTGACATGACGAGGAACCTCGAACCGGATGGAGGACCGCATGATTGAGTGCCGAGAATATCCACGAATCCCCGTTGACATGCAGGTCTTCTTCTCCAGCACCAACAAGACAGACATCCGCGAAGGCACAATGTTCGATCTGTCTGCCGGAGGATGCGCCGTCACCAGCATGTCGTCGGTTCAGCTCGGTTCAGCGGTGAGAATCCTCATCAGGGCGTCCGATCTGGGTTCGCCCATTACGATCGAGTCCGCCGCGGTCCGTTGGAGCGAAGGTGGGGAGTTTGGAGTCGAATTCCTCGGCCTCTCCGAGATCGATGAGCACCGCCTACACCGATTGCTGCAAGTCGCCACCACGCATCAGATCCGCCAGAGTTGACCGCTGACCGATCCTTGGATTCAGCGTGGTACAATGCCGGGCATGACCTGTCCCCTCTGCCACCAACCAATCACCTGGGAAGGCAACCCCTGGCGCCCCTTCTGCTCTGAACGATGTCAACTGACCGACCTCGGCGCCTGGGCAACGGAACGTTATCGCGTACCAGGCCCCACCCTCACGATGGACACCTCGCTTCCCGACTCGTTGGAGGGAGACGACGACACAGAGGCACAGTAAAACAGTTAACCAACAGTCCAAATACCGATCGTCCACTTTCCCACAGGGCGCAACCGCAATCCTCACCCAGCAGTTCCGCTGGCAGCATGATACAACAACTGCGCGAGACGCTGGTTGACGCCTGCCTCGTTCATCTGTTTCATGGTTGGCAAGACCATAGCATCTTGCTATGGTCACGGTCGAACCAGGCCCTCTCACAAGGAGCACAAGCCATGCTGTCGACCCAAGGCTATGCGGCGATGACCGCCAAGGCTCCCCTGCAATCCTTCTCGTTCGAGCGGCGTGAGGTCGGCCCTCAGGACATGCTCATTACGATCACCCACTGCGGCGTCTGTCACTCGGATATTCATCAAGCTCGTGACGAATGGGGCGGCTCCATTTTCCCGATGGTGCCGGGGCACGAAATTGTCGGCACAGTCACACAGATTGGCTCAGCCGTGAAGACATTCAAAGTCGGCGAACGCGCCGGCGTCGGCTGCTTCGTCGATTCCTGCCGGATATGCGCTGCCTGTCGGGAAGGATCTGAGCAGTACTGCGAAGCCGGCGTGCTCCTCACCTACAACGGCCGCGACAAAGACGGCCAGCCTACGCAAGGCGGTTACTCTACGCAGATTGTCGTGAATGAGAAGTACTTGCTGCGGATCCCCGCCTCGCTCTCATCGGCTGGGGCCGCCCCCTTGTTGTGCGCGGGCATCACGACCTACTCCCCGCTTCGCCACTGGGGCGTCGGCAAGTATCACAGGCTTGCAGTGGTGGGATTGGGTGGACTGGGCCATATGGCTGTGAAGATCGGAAAGGCGCTCGGAACCGAAGTGACTGTCTTGAGCACTTCTGAACGGAAGCGAAAAGATGCAGAACGGTTGAGCGCCTTCGCCCTCACTTCACAGCCCGATACGTTTACCCGACTGCAGCGGCGCTTTGATTTTATCCTTGATACCGTTTCAGCCCCGCACAACTATAACGACTACGTGAACCTGCTCAAAACCGACGGGACCATGATTCTCGTGGGGGCTCCGGATAAACCGACCCCGCTGGAGCCATTTCCACTGATTCTGCATCGCCGCAGCATCGCTGGGTCGGTGATCGGTGGCATCCGAGAAACCCAAGAGATGCTCGACTTCTGCGCCATACACAGCATCGAGTCCGATATTGAAGTAATTCCGATCCAACAAGTGAACGAAGCCTACGAGCGAGTTCTCAAGGGCGATGTGCGGTTTCGGTTTGTTATCGATCTGGGATCGATCAAGTGAGTGTTCTGGTATCGGTCACGCGCCGGCAGAAGAACAACGAGCCTTGGAATTTATGTTGGACTGGGGCGATGAGAGAAAAGTGGCTGGGGGACTAGGAATCGAACCTAGGTAGCCGGCTCCAAAGACCGGCGTCCTACCGCTAGACGATCCCCCAGCGCGGTACGGAACCGAGACGGAGATCTGAAGATGACGGCGTGAGAAATATTGTTGGCTGGGGGACTAGGAATCGAACCTAGGTAGTCAGATCCAGAGACTGACGTCCTACCGCTAGACGATCCCCCAACCGATGCCCACAGTAATATACGGCTCTCGGCTTCGTCAAGATCGGTGCTCCTTTAGAGACAAGAACTGCCTCATGTGTGGAATGCCCGTTCGATCCCCTGGCGGAGCCGAAACAACGTCCGGTCTCGCCCCAATACCTCCATCACGTCGAAGAGGCCAGGGCTGGCCGTACGACCGGTCAGGGCCACGCGAACCGGCTGGGCCAGCTCCCCCATCTTCACCCCCTCTTCCTCAACGAGCTGTTTGAAGGCCCCTTCCCATTGCTGTTTTGAGAAGGCAGGGAAGGCCTCGAAGCGAGTGAGCAATTTGCTGAGGATCGGCGCTATCGCTGGTGTAAGAAATTTCTTTGCTGCCTCGTCTTCGTATGTCACGGTTTCTCCAAAATAAGGCCTGACCCAGTGGACCATCTCAAGGAGTGTTTTCGTGCGTTCCCGCACCATCACGACTAGATCGACGAGCGAATCCGGCGGCTCTCCTTGTAGCAACGCAAATAGTGTAGCCTCTTTCTTCCATTCTGCCGTATTCTTTAGGGCCTGTATCAGATGCGGCCACAGTAACATTGCTACCTGTTTGGCATCGCTGTGCTTGATGTACTGCTCGTTTACCCAGAGAAGTTTCTCGGGATTGAAGACGGCTGCGGACGTTTGAACGTTCTTCCAGGAAAATTTCTCGATCAGCTCCTGGCGGGTGAAGAGCTCCTGGTCTCCGTGCGACCACCCAAGCCGAACGAGATAATTCACCATCGCATCCGGCAGGTACCCCTTGTCTTTATAGGCCATGATCGAGGTGGCCCCATGCCGCTTCGAAAGGCGGGCCTTGTCCGAGCCCAGAATCATCGGCAGATGCCCAAACTGAGGGACTGGATACCCAAGTGCTTGGAAAATCGGGACCTGGCGCGGCGTGTTGGTAAGGTGATCGTCTCCCCGCACCACGTGGGTAATGTTCATCAGCGCGTCATCAACAACCACTGAGAAATTGTACGTCGGGTAGCCGTTCGATCGGAGAATGATCAGATCGTCCTGCACATTGTTATCGAAGACGATCTTGCCCTTGATGAGGTCGTCGACGACAGTCTCTCCCTCTTGCGGAGCCTTGAAGCGGAGGGCCGCGTCGCCGGCCGGATTTGTGAGGCCACGATCACGGCAACGGCCGTCGTATTTTTGTGACAGCCCCTTGGCTTCGGCTTCTTTGCGCCGCGCGTCGAGTTCTTCTGCCTTACAGACGCACCAATAGGCCCGCCCCTTCTCAAGAAGCTGCATCGCATGACTGCGATAGAGGCCCATGCGCTCGGTCTGGCGATAGGGCCCTTCGTCCCAATCGAGCCCAACCCACTTCATCCCCCCAATAATGGCTTGGATGGATTCATCGGTCGAGCGGCTCTGGTCCGTGTCTTCAATACGGAGGACAAACACGCCCTTCTGCTGGCGGGCGAAGAGCCAATTGAACAGCGCCGTGCGAACGCCTCCGATGTGCAGAAAGCCGGTGGGGCTAGGGGCAAATCGAACTCGGGCCTGTGTCATGCCTTCAACTCATCAAATGTGTGCGAAGAGTGGTATCTATAGCACGCAGAGAAAAGCCTTGTACAGAATCGCGGCGCTTCCATCTTGGCACGGCTTCTGCTATGAGAAACAAGGATATCGTTATGGCCGAATTCACACAGTCAGTCACGGTTCTCTCGGTGAACGATCTCACCCCCCACGTTCGCCAGCTCGTGCTCCTCCCTGTTGCTCGCAAAATTGCATTTCAGCCTGGCCAATGGGTCTCACTCAAACTGCCGGTCGGGGCCAAACCACCGCTCAATCGAGCGTACTCGATGGCGGCGCCGGGCACGCCGTCAGGCGAATTGACCTTAATCTTCGATCGCGTACCAGGTGGTGTGGGGTCCAACTATCTCTACACACTCAAACCCGGTGATGACACATACCTCTCAGGCCCCTACGGGAACTTCACACTTCCGAAACAACTTGATCGAGAATTGATCCTCATCGCCCGTTACACCGGCCTTGTTCCGATCCGCTGCATGTTGAAGCAACTCTATGCGCAGCGACAGACGGGTTCTGTCCTCTTGGTCTCAGTTGCACCTGCAGAGGAGGAACTGCTTTTTCATCAGGAATTTCTGACATTAGCCGTGACCCATCTCGGATTCCGCTATCTTCCGTTGGTGGCCGCCGGAGGGGAAAAGCAAGGGGTCGACCTCACGTTCTCCATGATCAGACCGTTGATCGAGGGGGCGCCGAAAGTGATTCCGATGCTGTGCGGCACCAAAGGCTTTGTGCGGCCGCTGCGAGCACATTTTGTCGAGGCGGGCTATGACCGGAAAGAAGTGAAAACCGAAACCTATGACTAGTGCCCTTCCCGCACTAGATTCTTGTTCACGGCTGGGATCTCGACCACAATATCCTTCGTGCCATTCGGCACACATTGGCAACCAAGCCGTGACTGCAACGTGGTGATCGGTGCTTCCTCCAGCTGGTCAAATTCATCGTCTGTGCCTTCGCTACAGCTCTCAAGTCCCTGTTTCACGATGACGTGGCAGGTCGAACAGGCACAGACACCCCCGCAGGAATGTTCCAGCGCAACTCCATTGCCCATCGCCACATCTAGGAGACTCCCCGGGAGCCCAGTCGGACCGTAGGGAATCTTGGCTGGATCGACCTCAACCTTCGTCATCACGCCATCAGGGGCGATAAAGGTGACGGTATAGGCCACTTGAGGAAGCTCGTAGTCAGCTTTTTCAATATAGGGATTGGTCCCACCCATATGCCCGTTCCTTTCTCAGCCTGACTCAGCCTTATTTCCCGCTGTTGACAGCTCCGAAGCCTGCGTGCTATTCTTAATCCGACCTTATTGATCGGAGACCATTATAGTCTCCGACTGTTGAGATCGGCAATAGCAATGTTGAAGATTTCGAAAAAAGCAGATTATGCCCTCATGGCCCTTCAGCACATCGCTGCTGTCCAGTTCGGCGATGTGACGCCTGGACGCGTGGTGAATACGAAGGAGATCGCGGAGGAATATAACATCCCTCTCGAGCTGCTGGCCAAAGTGCTCCAGACGCTTGCCAGGAACGCACTGATCGAGAGTCACAATGGTCCCAAGGGCGGATACGCGCTGGCCCGACGCGCGCACCAGATTACGATCGCGCAAATTCTCGAAAGCATCGAGGGCCCCTTGGGCATCACCGATTGTTTGCACGAGAAGGATGGAGGGTTGTGCATGCAGCAGGGGAATTGCCATATCCGCACACCGCTCTTGAAAGTCCAGGACAGCATCGCCCAATTGCTCAATAACATGACCCTGCAAGACATGATGGGTGGCACACCCCTCATTACGATTCAGTCTCCCACGGCACAAGGAGTCGAACGATGAAACTGCCGATTTTTTTAGACAACCATTCCACTACACCGATGGATCCACGCGTACTGGAAACCATGCTCCCCTACTTCGTCGAGAAATTCGGGAACGCGGCCAGCCGTAACCATGCCTTCGGGTGGGCCGCGGAAGAAGCCGTCGAAAGCGCCCGGAAGCAGATCGCGAAGCTGATCAAGGCCGATCCGAAAGAGATCGTCTTCACGAGCGGTGCCACCGAATCGGACAACCTTGCGATCAAGGGCGTGCTGGAAATGTACAGGGAGAAGGGCGACCACATTATTACGTCGTCCACCGAACACCGCGCGGTGCTCGATACCGTCAAATCGTTAGAGGGCAAGGGCAAAGCGACAGCCACCTATCTCCCCGTCGATAAATTCGGGATGGTGAGTCCCGAGGATGTGCGGAATGCCATTACAGAGAAGACGATCCTCATCTCCATCATGTTGGCGAACAATGAAATCGGCACGATCAACCCAGTCAAAGAGATCGGCAAGATCGCCAAGGAGAAGGGCATTCTCTTCCACTGCGACGCCACGCAGGGTGTTGGCAAAATTCCCGTCGATGTGCAGGAGATGGGCATCGATCTGATGTCGTTCTCGGCCCATAAGATCTATGGACCCAAGGGGGTCGGGGCGCTCTACGTGAGAAAGAAGAATCCGCGGGTTCGTATCGCGTCGCAAATGGACGGCGGCGGACACGAGCGCGGCATGCGCTCTGGGACGCTTCCGGTGCCCTTAATCGTGGGATTCGGCAAGGCCTGTGAACTCTGCGAGCAGGAGATGGTCAAGGACACCGCACGGTTGATTGCGATGCGCGATCGGCTGGAGGCCAGTATCATGAAGGCCCTCGAAGAAAGTTATCTGAACGGCCATCCAACCACCCGGCTCCCCGGCAACCTCAATATCTCCTTTGCCTACGTGGAAGGTGAGTCCTTACTGATGGGCATGAAGGATATCGCCCTCTCGTCCGGTTCTGCTTGTACCTCGGCAACATTGGAGCCATCGTACGTGCTCCGCGCGTTGGGGGTCGGGACGGACCTGGCGCACTCCTCGATCCGCTTCGGTCTGGGCCGTTTCAACACGAACGATGAGATCGACTATACGGTCAAGAAAGTAGTTGAGGTCGTCACCAGGTTGCGCGAAATGTCCCCTCTGTACGAGATGGCAAAAGAAGGAGTCGATTTGAAATCGGTTCAATGGGCTGCTCACTAACGGCAATTGAAAATTTACAATATAAATTTCGGAGGGAACCATGGCCTACAGTGACAAAGTCGTCGATCATTTCAATAACCCCCGCAACATGGGGAGCTTCAAGAAGGACGAGGAAGGGGTCGGCACCGGCATGGTCGGAGCCCCGGAGTGCGGCGACGTCATGAAGCTCCAGATCAAGGTGCAGAACGATACGATCGTGGACGCGAAGTTCAAAACCTTCGGCTGCGGGTCCGCGATCGCCAGCTCGAGCCTCGCCACCGAGTGGTTGAAGGGAAGGACGATCGAAGAAGCCCAGAAGATCAAGAACACCGACATCGTGCAGGAGCTGAACCTGCCGCCTGTGAAGATCCATTGCTCCGTGCTCGCCGAGGATGCGATCAAGGCCGCCCTCGCGGACTACCAGAAGAAATCCGACGGAGCACTGACCGACGCGAAGTAACGTGAACAAAGGGAGCGTGCCATGGACACGACGAACGCAGAAACCCAAGCTCCGGTGATTACGCTCAGCGAGGCGGCGCTGAAAGAAGTGAAACGCCTCATCAACGTGCAGGGCCTCACTGAAGGGGGGCTCCGTCTCGGCGTGAAAGGCGGCGGCTGCTCAGGCCTCAGCTACACGATCAACTTCGACGAGAAGATCGGCCAGCACGACCAAGTCCATGATTTTGACGGTGTGAAAGTCATTGTCGACGCCAAGAGCGCTATTTATCTTCAAGGCACGCAGCTGGACTTCCAAAAAGACCTGATGGGCGGAAACTTCAAATTCGTCAATCCGAACGCCGACAAGACCTGTGGCTGCGGAGAGTCGTTTTCGGCCTAACGAGTGTCGGCAGAGCACAGCAATGGTCCGACGGGCATGGCAGGCTGCCATGCCCGTGCTGTCAGAGGAGACCGCATGGGCCATCATACCCATAGTACTGCCGGGCCACGTGAGCTGCAGATGGCTCGCAGCATGTGCTGGCACTGCCAGTCTGAAGTGGCAGGTGAATATTTCTGTGAGCGTTGCGTCAAGGTCCAGCCGGTTTCAAAAGACCTCGATTACTTCACCTGTCTGGGCTTCCCCCGTCGCCTCACGATCGATCAGCACCAGCTGGAAGCCAAATTCTACGAACTGAGCCGCGCGTTCCATCCTGATTTCTATCAGAACAAGAGCGCGGCCGAACAGACCATCAGCCTCGGCAATTCCGCCCTGTTGAATACCGCGTACCGGACGCTCCGTGACCCGATTGAACGGGCTGAGTATCTTCTCGATCTGGAAGCCGGGGCGGTGAAAGAGATTCGGAATTCTCCTCCCGCCGACCTTTTTGAAGAAATTCTTGAACTACAAGATACATTGAGCGAGTACCGAGCCGCCGGCCGCGCGTCAGAAACCGAGTCGACACTCCGCGCGAAACTCCAATCGGAACGGAGCACGCTCGAACAACGGCAACGGGACATGGAAGCCGCCCTACAGCAGCTCTTTGTTCAGTGGGACAGGCTCCAGGATCGAGGGGAGGCGACCGACCAGGCGAGGGCCGCGCGCGACCGTATCCTGAAGCAGATGCGCGAAAATCTCTCCAACCGGACCTACGTCAAGAACATCGTGAGCGACCTCGCCTCAACTATCGGATAATCACCGCCATGGCTCGTATCGTCGGCATTGATCTCGGCACAACGAATTCGCTCGTGGCCTATATGGCGGACGGACGTCCGCATATCATACCAGGTCGGAACGAGCGTACGATGGTTCCCTCAGTCGTGGCGATGACCGACAATGGCCTTATCGTCGGCGATCCGGCGAAAGAACACTTGACGCGCAGCCCGGAACGGACCGTCTATTCCGTGAAGCGGTTCATGGGAAAGGGCCTTGAGGACGTACAGGGCGAGCTGGCCTACTTTCCCTACCACTTGACGGAACAGGGCGGAGTGATTCGGATCAGGCTCGGCGGGAAAACCTATTCGCCGCCGCAAATCTCGGCCATGATCCTGAAGGAACTGAAGCAACGGGCCGAGGCGCATCTCGGCGAGAGCATTACCAAGGCCGTCATCACTGTCCCCGCCTATTTCAACGATAGCCAGCGGCAAGCGACGAAGGATGCGGGCATGATTGCAGGGCTCGACGTCTTACGGATCATCAATGAACCGACCGCTGCCTCGCTGGCCTATGGGCTCCAACAGAATACTCAGGGCACGATCGCCGTCTATGACCTTGGCGGGGGAACCTTCGATATTTCCATCCTGAAACTCAAGAACGGCATCTTTGAAGTTCTAGCGACCAACGGCGACACGCATCTCGGAGGCGATGACTTCGATCGCCAGATCGCAGATCTCTTCGTAAAGGAAATCCGCGAACAACATGGTCTCGATTTGAACGCCTATCCCGACCATATGCAGGCAGTCAGACTGGAAGCCGAACGGACAAAGATCGGACTTTCCGATAAGCTAAAGACCACGGCCATACTCGACCTGCCGGAGGGCAAAGGCCAGTATTTGAGAGATCTCACGCGGGATCAACTTGAATCCCTCACCATGGAATTGGTGGAGCGCACGCTCGGGCCCTGCCATCTTGCCCTAAAGGATGCCGGCCTCACCTCGAGCGACATCGATGAGGTCGTTCTCGTCGGCGGCTCGACCCGCATGCCGCTCGTTCGGCAGCGTGTTCAGGCTCTGTTCGGCAAGGAACCCCACTGCGAACTCAATCCCGACGAAGTCGTCGCACTCGGCGCGGCCGTCCAGGCCGACATACTCAGTGGCGGAACGACCGATCTGTTGCTGCTCGACGTGACACCCCTCTCCCTTGGCATCGAAACCATGGGCGGAGTGATGAGCAGCTTGATTCGACGCAACACGACCATCCCGGCCAGTGCCAAGGAAATGTTCACGACCTATGTCGACGGCCAAACCGGCGTGGATATCCATATTCTCCAAGGCGAACGCGAACTGGTGAAGGACAACCGCAGTCTGGCCCGCTTTCGGCTGAAAGTTCCCCCGCTGCCAGCCGGCGTCCCTCGCATCGAAGTTACGTTCTTAATCGATGCGAACGGAATCCTGAATGTCTCGGCAAGGGATGTTCGCACCGGCGACATCCAATCACTCGCCGTGAAACCGTCGTACGGCTTGAGCGACGATGAGGTCGAACGGATGATCGGCGAGTCGTTCAAGTTTGCGGCCGACGACTTGAAAGTGCGCCAGCTCATTGAAGCAAGAACCGAGGCTGAAGCCATCCTCATGGCTACGGAGAAGGCCCTCAAGCACGGCGTTCATTTGGTGACAGAGGAAGACCTGTTCTCGATCAGGGCCTCGATGGCCGCAGTCGAAGCGGCCAAATACGGAACAGATCACAAGGCCATCCGAGCCAAGATGGCCGATCTCGAAAAGGCCGCGCATCATCTCGCGGAAGTCTTGATGGACACATCGTTGAAAGAGGCCTTGGAGAACAAGAAGCTGTCCGAGCTGACATCAGGGAAGTAAGGAGCTAATGGTCTATGGTTTATAGCAGAAGCAAGATCCATCTCGCTGCATTCCGCCATACGCCATTTGCTATCAGTGCTGGAGGCTTCGCATGGTTCTGAAGTGGCAGGATACCGAGGATATTGCGATCCGGTTAGTCGAAGAACATCCGGAGACGGACCCGCTCACGGTTCGATTCACCGACATGCACGCCTGGATCGTGGCGCTCTCTGACTTCAATGACGATCCAAAAAAATCGAACGAGAAAATTCTTGAAGCGATCCAGATGGCCTGGAACGAGGAATATCAGGACTCGAAGTCCTGATTCGTTGAACCTCCCTCCTCGAAGTGAAACCGAAGTCCGTTGCATTATGAAGTGTGGCTCCCTCCGCGGAATACTCCACGGTAGCGATAACAAAAGGAGCCACTGATGAGAACAGCCACCATGCAATGGAAGATGGCATTGACCGGATTGACTTGCCGGCAGCCACAATAGTGTTTTCGCAGGCTACCACCTATAAGACATTGTAATGCCTCTTGAATTGAGCGTGAGCCGAAATGACAGGCGACGGAGTAGCTCTTTCTGTAGAGCCAGGTTTACCCCTCCCTTTGGGTCATTGTGGAACAAGAAAGGATTCGGCGATAAATGGGGCTGGCCCGGCGATTGAGCAGGAGCCTCTCCGATGTCCAAGATCTTGAACTTGAGCGCACACACGAGTGACGAGGAATTGCAGCACCTCACGAACTTGCTTATTTTTCACTTCGTTGAGCGATGTGGCGGACAGATTCAATTTAAGATGGAGGATGCCCATCGGGTTCGCGAAAGCCTCACCACCAAAATGGTGCAGATGCAGGTCGGCGACGAAGTGCGATTGAGAATCATCGATCGATTGCCAGAATTACAGTAAGCTCCCCACTCAAGCCTTCCGGAGTTGATCTACCCTGAGGGAGGGCAAGAAGTTATAGTTGACAGCTTCATCGTGGGGGATGCGCGAGCAAAGGGATCACCCAGCCGCCCCGGCATTTCTTTTTCAACATCCGTGATCTTGATGCTGCACATCTCTTCACATATCATCATTATAGATTCCGAGATCGACATCCATGCGATGCGGTCGCAGGGGGCCGGCGGACAGAATGTGAACAAAGTCTCGTCCGCTATTCATTTGCAGTTCGATATTGCCGCCTCGTCGTTGCCCCCGTTCTACAAGGAAGAGCTTCTAAAATTGAAAGATCACCGCATCTCACAAGAGGGCGTGATCACCATTAAAGCCCAACAGTATCGGAGGCAGGAGCAGAATCGAGAGGATGCTCTCACTCGACTGAGCGAGCTCATTCGGAGCGTGGCCATCCCGCGCAAGAAGCGCAGAGCCACGAAGCCGACGAAGGGTTCACAGAATAGGCGGATCGAGAGTAAGAAAAAGCAAGGCCGGTTGAAGGAGCTGAGGGGCACGCTAGACGAATAATACGTGATGCGTCGTTCGTATCTCGTCTCTCGGAGAGACAACGCCTACGCTTCACGCTTCACGAGATACGCTTCACGTTATTCCACTGAAGCGAGCGATCCAAGAATATGATATCCCCCGTCCACGTAGATAACTTCTCCGGTAATTCCTCGTCCGAGAGCACTCACTAAGAAGAGCGCCGTGTCGCCGACTTCGCCTTGTTCCGTTGCGCGGCGGAGAGGTGCGAACTCTCGGTGGTGATCCACCATCTTGCTGATGCCGGAGACGCCGCGGGCCGCAAGCGTCTTGATCGGACCGGCGGAGATGGCATTGACGCGGATATTCTTGGGGCCGAGGTCATGGGCCAGATAGCGGACGGTGGATTCGAGCGCGGCTTTGGCGACTCCCATGACGTTGTAGTGGGGCACGACCCGTTCCGCTCCGAGGTAGGTGAGCGTGACGACGGAGCCGCCGTCGGTCATCAAGGGCAGGGCGGCTCTGGTGACGGCGACAAGGGAATAGGCGCTCACGTCAAGCGCCGTGGTAAATCCTTGCCGCGTGGTATTCACGAACTGGCCAGTGAGTTCTTCGCGCGGGGCAAAGGCGACTGAGTGGACGAGGAAGTCGAGCTTCGCAGTTTCTTTCCCCACACTCTGCATCAATGCTGCGATTTGCGCATCATCTCCCACGTCACAGGGAAAGGCTTTCGCACCCGGCATGGTGGCGACCAGTTCTTCGACGTTCTCCCGTAGCCGCTCGTTCTGATAATTGAACAGCAACTGGGCGCCCTGGCCTGACGTCGATTGGGCGATGGCCCAGGCGATGCTGTGTTTGTTGGCGACACCGATGATCAGTCCTGTTTTACCGTCTAGTAACATCTGGCTCTCCTAAGAGGATGGAAAAAATCCGTGAAGCGTATCTCGTGAAGGGTGAAGCGCAAACGGGATCGAGCGACGAGGTACGTCTTCGCTGTGGAGGCTGAAGATAACACGATTTTCGGTCAGAGTGAATCGGCTTCCTTTCGGAGGGCTTGGAATGCGTCAAGCATGGCTTTGTATGAATAATGAGCGTTCCGACCACTGGGATTCGGAAGGACGAACACACGCACACCGGCTAATTGTGCAGGCTGGAGTCCGAGGCTAACTCGCTGTCCTCTGGTGCCAGGAAAGAGGGTTCTGTAAATGGTCACACCGAGCAGGGCGACCGCGTGAGGGTGATAGCGTTGTACTATGGCAACAAGCCTCTTCCGTCCGGTGGCATATTCACTCGGCTTGAGCGCATCGATTCCCGCGCTGGGTCGTTGAATGATGTTCGTCAGGCCGAGTCCCCAATCCGGCAGTCGCCAATCGTCTTGGTATGTGAGTGGCTCAGATAGGAGTTTTGACTCGAATAAAAGCCTCCAGAAACGGTTGGAGTAACCGGCAAAATGGTGGCCGGTCTGTGCTGAACGAAGGCCTGGATTGATGCCGACGAAGAGGATCCGGACTCCTGGCCTGATATGATCGGTGAGCCGTTTGCGAGACAGAGTCCCCAGTGACTGCCGTACAACGGTTCTTCTCATCGATTCTTCCACATGGTCCGCCTGATTCTTCATCGTGACTGCTGTGCCTTTCACGGGGGGTGGACTCGCTCGAAGTGTGTTGCCTCAGTCTCGACTGGGATGAGCCAACCTGACTTTGAGGCGGTTTAGCCAGCCTTCAGCCATTTTGCCACAGAAATCCGAAGGTCCAGCCCTTCAAATGCAGATCGGAAAAAATACATAACAGATTGATAAATATAATAAGGCATAGACTTCAAGGGCCCGGCACCAAGCTTGCTGAATACTCCCAGAAGTGCCGATGAATGGCACAATCTTCAAACACTACAAGGGGGTGACATACTATGAAGCGCATCTTGATGGCAATCATGGCAGTGGCAGTGGCAGTGACGTTCAGCGCTCCTTCTTTCGCAGAAGAGAAGAAGAAGGATGCAGATGAGAAGAAGGCCCCGAAGCACATGGTTTACGCTGAGGAAAGCAAGAAAAAGGAAGAGAAGAAGGGTGGTTACATCGATACGTTCGAAGAGAAGAAAGACGAGAAGAAGAAAGAGGAAAAGGGCAAGTAATCCCTTTTATTTGGCGAGGCTAGCTGGCTTGAGGGGTCTCCTGCCTAGAGCGGGAGACCCTTCAAGCGTTTTTCCTACCTGGTGCTGCTCCGAAGATATACCGCCTGTAATCCCACGATCGACTTTGCATCCCTGATCACTCCAGTCTCAATCATGCCGAT
>Ga0187893_10007662_pt1 | contig 17544 bp, 13 predicted proteins | sample MA1701074metaG_FD_139574 | JGI IMG/M metagenome (GOLD analysis project Ga0187893, IMG submission 139574) | White microbial mat communities from a basaltic lava cave in the Kipuka Kanohina Cave System on the Island of Hawaii, USA - MA170107-4 metaG ... | reverse complement strand
TGGCGCGCCCGGCAGGATTTGAACCCACGACCCCCTGGTTCGTAGCCAGAGCTTCGATCTAGAGGTTCAACTGAATCAATACTCTGCGACGCCCGCATCGTCGCAAATGCAGCCTCACGGCGCTGCACCAAGCCTCAGTCGACCTCTGCAGCGTTACGTTCTGGCTACGGTGGAAGCGGATGCCCGATGTCTCGTACCGTACTACTCGACGCGCACGGTTTCCGCGAGCCCGAGGTCCTGCAAGATCTGCCGAAGGTCCGTCGCGAGACCTCCCGCGTTCTCGACCCTGACTGTCACCGTGAACTCCAAGCCGATCCTCAGTTCGGAGCCCGATCGGAGCTTCGGAAGGATTTTCGTGCCGAGCCGGTTCCAGAGTTCGGGCGGAACGGTGCCAACGAGGCGCAGCGTTCGAGTCCCAGCGCCGGGTTCGCGCTCCACGCCGGGTTGTGGGCCGGGCGCGGGTGGCACAAGGCTCGTGGGGGCAGGAGCAGGCTTCACAGGTGCGCCACTCTTGAGCGCGCTCGCTTTCGCCTTCCTCAGCAGGAACACGCCAGCCTCGAAGGCCACCTCGTCTAACCCAACCAATTCCTGGAACCATACCTGCTCGTAGCCTCCGTCGGACTTCTCCCTTGATGCCAGCCCGAAGTCACCCCGGCCTACGAACTCGACGACCTTCCTCTTCAGGATCGTGTCGGGGTCAACAAGGCGCGTGAGCGACCCGTTGAGAAGGCTCTGCCGCAGGCTTGCGAGCGACCACGCCCCGGACTCCTCTAGGGCCGGAGGCCAGTTTCGTTCGATGTAGCCCGCGCCGATGGACTCATTGAGGAGAGCCTCGGACTTCAGTGTGGCGACGACGCGACCGCATAGCGTCTCGCCGCTTGACGAGTGCCCCGCGCCGAGGTCGATCACTTTAAGGCCGTCCGACTCCTGCCCGTCCGCGACGACCGCGAAGCGGTAATCGGCCCAGACCTCATCCTTCGCGGCTTCCTCTGCGTCTCTGACTTTTGACTGAAGCTCCGCGCGATCGCTCCTTTCGAACTCCCCACCAAGTGTTCCGTCGGCGACTTCACGCGCTACTCGCCTCCACGCCAGCATGAGTTCAACCTTCTCGCGCAGGTCGCGGCCGGGTTTCCTCAGGCACCAGACGAGCGCGCCGGGGTAGAGCCGCGGCGACTTCCCGCGGCTCCGGGTCCAATCGGCGATCTTTGCGCGCAGCGGGCCGGCCATCAACCACTCGGCCTCTGGATCGGCCACAACAAGCGTGAGCCGGGGCGTGTCCGGTATCTCCGCGCCCTCGCGCGGGAACGGCACGACCGGAATGCTCGCCCCGCGCCGGAACTCGTCTTCGACCAGCCTGCGCAAGGCGGGCCTGACCTCTGTCTCCTCGTCGAGCGACGCGCGCCGGTCGCTCACTACCTTCTTCATCGTCGGCTGGTAGCCGATCCGGAAGCCGTCTGAGCCTACCCTGCGAACGAAGTAGCAGCGGTCCTCGAGCGTGGAGGCAGCGATATCGATGGACGTCGTGTCCAGCTCGGGCTCACCAAGGGCGAAGCGCAGCTCCGGAAGGTGCGCGACCTTGTCCGTCTGCCCGCCCGATGACTCGAAAAGGATGGCGGTGCCGACACGCCGGTGGATATCGCGCAGCGGCCCCTTGGTGTCGGCGTCGAGCGCCTTCGCGTGCGCCTGCTCACCAGCGATGTCGGCGTCAATCGCCGCGATCAGGCGTGATTCGCCAAGCTGTCCGAGGACGACACTGCGGAACCCGGACTCGGCAAGCGGAGCCGAGCCGAGCGTGATGAGCGGCTCGGTCCGCGCCTTGCGGAAGGCGTCCTGCGCGGCGATCGAGATCCACTGGGCCAGCATCGCCAGCGTGCCACGGGTCTGCTGGTATTGCGGCAGCGCCTGCCACTTCCGCTGGAAGACCGAAAGCGTCGCGGGGTGAAACGGATAGCAGGCCTCGAAGCGCCGCTGCAGAAACTCGCGCGCCTTCGCCTCCGTCGCCGCTGAGTCCACCGCCGTCCACTCGGGCGGGAGTTGCGCCCGCCGCTCGAAACACCAGTCGCCAAAGGCCCGGGCGGCGTTCTTGCGGATCTTTTCGCTTCCGAGGTCCTGGAAGAGCCGCCGCCGCACGACCTCGCTGATCTCCGTTTCGTCGTTGGCGATCAGATCCTTCGCGACGCGCCGCACGACCTTGGAGATCCGGTCCTGCCACTCTTGATCCCACGCGGTCATCTCAACCTGGCTGCGGGGCAGGCTGATCACCGTCGCGCCGTGCGTCGTGCCAGTGGTGGCGACAGTCAGGTTTTGGATGAAAGCGTGGAATGACTCCGCCATCCCGCGGTGGCGGTTCAGGAAGTTGAGCACCTCGTCGAAGAGCAGCAGGACCGGCGCTTCGGCCGCCTGGAAGGCGCGCGTGATCGTCTCGGTACCAGGAGGCGTCGTCTTCGCTGCCGCGCCGAGCGCCTCGACGCCCTTGTCGCCCCCGAGCTGCCGGGCTATGTCGATCCACGGGTTCTCGCGCCCGTCGCGCGGATCCCAGGCGTTGCCCACGAAAACAGCCACCCGTGCTCTTGGCACTGCGGGGATGCCAGCCTCACGTAGCAACTCCGGCACACCCGGAAAGTTGGCTGCAGCGTCGCCATTCGTCACCAGATGATAAAGCGTGGTGAGCGTGTGCGTCTTGCCGCCGCCGAACTGAGTGATGAGGGTGAGCACCGGCGCGGTGTTGTCCGTTCTGCCCGACAGCCGGCGCAGAACCATGCCCGCGTGCTCGCGCAGTGCGCGTGTGAAGCAGGTGCGTGCGAAGAACTGATCCGGGTTCTTGTAGTCATCGGGCGCCGTCCCGGCGACGACTTGCTCAAGGGCGATGGCGAACTCGTCCGGGTTGAACGAGCGGCCCTCCCGGACTTCCTTGCGCAGGGTCGCAACCTTGTACCAAGGCTCCATATCGGCTCTCCTACTCGTCGCTCGCTTGTCGCAGCTTCCCGCGCAGGTCATCGACGAATGCGCGGAAGGAACGGACGTTTCTCCCTGCGCGATACAGGTTCATCGCGGCGACTAGGTCCGGCGCGAACTCGATCCCGCCAAGCGTTGGGGGATGCCCGGCCTGGCGAACGGCCTTGGCGAGTGCGTCCTTATAGTGATCTCGCACGCACTTCTTCTTGCCGACGGTAGGTCTCTGGCCAACTACCGCTTGAAACGAGTCCGGATCCGCAAGATACCAGCGCTCCACGTGGGGATCGGGGCAAGCCACCACGAGGCGGTGGGCGAAGAGCTCCTGGACCGCGGCTTGAACTCCTTGTTTCGCCTTTGTGAAGGTCGAACAGTTGCCATCGATGCCAACAACCAGAAGGTCTGGAGGCGTGGTGCCCGTCGCGTCCTTCGACACCAGCTTTTGATACAGCTTCAGCTCGTCAAGCGCTCGACCATGTCCGCCACGGGCCGAACGTACCCTCGGCAGGACCGCCATCCCCTCTTCGCTCGCGATCCGCCCAAGCAACGGAACGAGGAGTGCCTCGTGCGCACGATCCTCGACGAAGAGATCCACGACAACTGGACTACTCATCGAGCATTCCCCGTAGCAGAAGGCTCTCGAAAAGTCCATCCTCGGTTCCGGTCGTGAGCGCTGCGGCAATCTCTTGATCCTTGAAGAGCGGCCCGGTGACGTCGAAAGCTCGTATGACCGTAGCCTGCCCCTCTCGGCGCACGTTGAACAGACCGATGTCGCCAGGCCGCGAGCGCGCGCCTTTCAGGACTGCGTCGCAGAACAGCGGCGAATGCGTGGTGACTACGACTTGCCGGCCCTGCTCTAGGGCAAGCGAGAGCAGCAGCTGCGCGATCAACTCGAGTCGGCGGGGATGGACGCCGTTCTCCGGTTCCTCGAAGGCCAGGAGCGAGCCACCCCAGGGGTTCACCGCGATCGCGCAGAGAGCAAGCACCCGGAGCGTCCCCTCCGATACGATGCGCGAGGAGTAGTCGACACCCGCTTGTCGGACGAGGATGTCGAGCGTGCCTCGACGGCCGTCAAGGTCCACCGCGAGATCCTCGACGCTCGGGACGATCGACCGAAGGGCTCGCGAAATGGCTTGGAAGTGCTTCAGATGCTCGGCGCGCAACCGGTACAAGAATGGGGCGATCTCGCCCCCGAGGACGCCGATGTCTCGAACATCGGAGGGTGGCTGCGCTGCCCGCATTGCGACCCGCGGGTCAAGGTAGTAGGTTCGCCACCCCGACAGTTCCTGCCGTGTTCGCTCTAGCGCCCGGTATTCCACGCCGCCGAGACGCGGGTCCGAAAGGATCGAGTGATTGAGGCCAACCGGCTCTTCCCGCGGATGGGCCGGCTTGCTCTTGCGCCGAATATGAAGGTTAGAACCTACCTTTTCGATCGCCGGCCTGCCCTTTGGCTCCCCTTTGGCTCCGAGCTGCGCGAGATACTCATCCGTGGCGCTAAGGCGTCCCGAGCCTGGCTCGATCTCCACCTCAATGCGATAGCGGTACGAGTCCCTGCCTACCGTCAGATTCGCCTCGAGGTGGAACCTCGCGCTCTTCGACCCAAGTAGCTCCTGCAGCCCGCCTACCGGAAAGGAAAAAGCCTCGATCGGATATCCGCGGATCGGCTCGGCGAGCGCATCTGACAGCGTCCGCAACGTGCCAATGCGCGATAACGCCTGCATGGCGTCGAGGACGTTGCTCTTCCCTGCTGCATTGGGTCCGAACAGCACCGTCAGGCGCGGCAGCTCAATGGCTACATCGGCTAGCGACTTGAACTTGGTGACGTGTAGTTTCGTCAGCATGACTGTCCCTAACGTGGCACCGCGAGGAGCATGGCGTCGAGAAGGCGCTTCTCTTCGCTTCCCTTCGGGTAGAGGGCAGAGAGGGCGTTGGCGAGGCGCAGGAAGTCGGGTCCGCGCTCCTGTTCGGCCTTGAGCAGCGCGCGCAAGGCATTCGTGCGGCCGCCGGCCTGGAGCAACATGGCCGCGTGTACACGGTCGAGGGTCGTGGCCTCATGCGCGGCAGCGAGGCTCTCGTCGGACACCTCGACGCTCGCACGCTTGGCGCGTCCTCGACCACGCACGCGGATCGCGGGCGCCGCATTCGGATGCATCTCCGGGAAGAGTAGCCCCTGAAGGGGATTGTTGCCGGCCACCGCCTCCTGCTCAAGCCGCGCGGCCACAGCCTGTGCACCGTGTTCGCCGAAAAGCTGCTTGGCGCGCTCGGCGATCAGCAGAAGGCGCACGACGCCCTTCTTCGTCTCGATGACGCGGCCTTCCCAATTGGGCAGCTCGATCCCGAGTGGTTGTGCAAAGCGGCGCACGACGTCGAAGACTAGCGTGAAACCCTTGGCCCCGGCGCGAGAGGAGCGCTCTTCGTCCTCCTCATCGTCCGACGATTCCTCGTCCTCGCTCTTGTCGCTTATGCCTTCCGCCGCTTCGCCGTTCGTGCTCTGGAGCGTCCAGAGGAAGAGCGCCGTGAGCCGCGCGTCCTCCTCGACGGCGCCGGCGGCGCCGTTGCGGGCCTTGGCCTCGGCGGTGCCGAGCACCTGCGCGAGCGCACTGCGGCCCACGACCTCCCAGACCTTCTCCAGGTACTCCGGGAGCGCGACCTCGCGCCCGTCGGCAGTCTCGACCCTTTCGTAGCGACTGAAGATCTCGAGCGCAGGCCCGATGCAGGCGAAGACCAGGTCCGCGCCGCGGACCCCTTCGCTCTGCAAGCGTTCCATCCAGTCGCCGACGCGCCAGGGAAGCTCGCGCAGGACGTTGGCCCAGTCGCCTACCTGAGCGTCGTCGGGGCGCGGGCGGCAGATGAGGTGGACGCTGGTGGCGAGAGCGGCGGACTCCTGTGAGCGCAGGCGGCCCGGGCGCTCCGTCGCGATCGGCCACGAGCCGGTGATCGTCCAGCGACCGCGAATCAAGCCTGTGAGCAGCGCTTCCCAGCCTTCCGTCGTCTTGTGGGCAAAAACCACAGAGCCCACGCCGTCCTCTCGCAGTACCCGTCGGCCTTCGGCGAAGGCACGGGCCATCGTCTCCTCGAACCACCGGCGGTCCTTCGGCCGACCGTTGTCTCGTTTCGTCGCGTCCTGCACGGCTTCGCGCCGTTTCGGCGAAAGGGGGTTGGCCGGATCGAACGGATCGCGCAAAACTGCTCGTCCCGGTAGTGCGCGCTTCAGCCAGACGAAGAAGAAGTCAGACAGGTCGGCGTAGGGGACCGCATCGTAGTACGGCGGGTCAGTGAACCAGACCGGCGCCGTCTGGTCGGGAAGCGGATGCTTGGCGGCGTCGGCAATCTGGGCTTGACCTGTGGTCGATCCGAGCCATGCATCGACAACTTCGGCGACCCATTCGATTGCTGCCGCGAAGTTGGACGCGAAGTCCCCTGTCGTGACGATCTCGACGAAGTCCCACATCATCGGCAGGGCCTGACGTCCGAAGGTTCCTGCGACCGCCTCGACCGTTGTACGCCACCGGACAAGCGAGGAAGACTGCTCGCAGCACCGACCAACGGCTAGCGAGAGCGCCCCCGAAACACCTGTTGGCACTGACTCGTGCGACGCGCGTCGTGCCAACTCCAGCAACGCCACCTTCTGCCGCGCCGTGAAGAGGTCGCCCCACTGGAGCATGCCGTACCGCTGCACCCGGAAACCGAGCGTGCCGATCGGCGGCAGCGGCTCATCCGGCACCGGGCAGAGGCCATGCTTCCCGCCGCGCTCCCACTCCCCGAGAATCGCTGCGAGCCGCTCCTGCGCCTTCCGGGTGGCCGTGTAGTCGCGCTCGGTCGGAAGCCGGTAGTGCCGGCCCTGTTCGCCGGGCTTAAGCGTCACGACCGCAAGCATCCGCGCGCCGCCCGTACGGTCCCCGTTCTTGTCGAGGACCACATCCGCCCCGCCGCGCTGCGCGGCGAGCTGCGCCCGCGCGCGCTCGGGCGGAAGCACTGCACCGCACGCTACGCACGTGGCCTTCGCGCGTGTCACGGTACCGCTGGGCACGTCCTTCTCGCTCCTCGGTTCGAAAACATCGAGTTCGACGCGCGACGTCTCGCCCGTCAGTCGTACGACCTTCTGACGGAGCGCCCGCTTGCGACTTGTCTTCTTGCAGAGCCAGAATGAGCGCACGAGCGGGATGTCCGCGCCACAGTTCGGCGACTCGCAGCGCACGGTGCGCGCCCAGAGGTAGGCAATCGGCGTCGCGCCATCCGGATCCTTCGGATAAAGGTCGGCCAGCTCCTGCTCCGCCTGCCGCTTGATCTCCGCCCCAACGCGACGCAGTTCCTCGGCCAGATTCGGTCCATGGCGCGGGATGTCTTCGAGCATCACCTTGAGGATCAGGCAGGCAACGGGGTTGAGATCGCTCGCGAACGCCTCGCAGCCGAGCCGCAGCGCCTCGAGCGGGATCGACCCGCCGCCCGCGAACGGATCCACAACCAGCGGCGGCTCCTCGCCGTGCGCCGCCTTCACCAGCGCACGGCTCACCTCGAGATACGTGCGGTTGGCGCTGAGGTCCCAGTTCGCGAAGTCGGCGATGAACTTGAGCAGCGCACGGCGCAGCTCTTCATCTCCGGAACCGATCCTGCCCTGCACCCGCGGCAGCATCTCCCGCGCCTTCGCCTTGAACGCGGCCGGGCACAGCGAATCGCACGGGTCTGGCCACAGCAGCGCGAGCAGCACGGCGCGACTCGACGCCAGCGGCCGCCGCGCCCACCACAAGTGCAGCGTGCTGGGATGCCCGTGGCGGATCGACTTCTCCCGTGCCGCGTGACGCGACACCTCGGCGATCGGAAAGTCCACCTCGGCCAGCCGCTTGCATCCCTTTGGGATCATTAGGCGTGCCCCTCGCCTGCTTCCTGCGCCGGTGCACTGGTTGAATCCTTATCTGTAGAACCGACATCTTCGAGGAGTAGACCGATTTCACTGTCGCGGAGCTGGCGCGCCGCGTCCTGAAGAGCTGCGATCTTAACTTCCTCCAATGGCCAAACACCGTTCGCGGTTACATGCCAGAGAGCAATAGGGGGTCCTAACCCGTATGCACCGACCTCGATGGCCTCTTCGATTACCTTGAAGGCCAGCAGACTGGCCTGCTCGATATCGAGTTCGCGCTCGTGGTACTTTTGCAGGAGCGCGTAGGCGAAATTAGCGCCATTACCCGTCGCAAAAGGACGGTCAATCCACTCCGGCGTCCCGTATGACGTGATGTGCAGTATCCTCGGTTTCTGGCGGCACTCTACAAAGACAAAATCCCCAGGGTGAAGACTTAGCAGCGCTTGCGGATTCCCCTGAAAGAATTGCGTCCGGAAATCCAACTGCAGAAGGCTCATGACGGATTGCTTGATCGTTTCTGCAAGCCGATCACGGAGCTGGTCCAAAGGTTGATCGACTGGAAGCGTCCCGACGATTTCGAGAACTCGCTGGATCAAAGCGAGCTCGCCAGAAGCACTCCAAGCACAGCGATCGTTCAGTCTATAGAGCTTCTGCCCCGATGCACGTACTTCCCCGCTGGTCAACTGCCCATCGGATGCAAACACGATCCCCGCCTCACTTGGGATAGCAAGTACGAGCGTCATTGCTTCGGCTCCCACGAAAGCACGGTTCTTGAGGCGAAATCAGGGGCCTCGGTATACACCTTCCGGAGCAAGGCATGAAAGCCGAGCGAAGACACTTCCCGCGCGATTGATCCGACGAACTGTACCGTCCGGGCGTCAGCTTTCGATGCAACCCTGGATGCCTCATTTTCTCCGGCTGGCGTTAGGTAATACGAGGCCCATCGAACAACGCCGTGAGGTGGTTGGGACACGAAATGCTGCTGCTCAAGGTGTTCTAGTTCTCTGTATAGCTCGAAGCTACAAGGTCCGTACCTGTACGGAGTGAACTCATAGAAACCCTTCAACTTCCTTCCCGACCGGTGCCAGATCAAGAAAAGAGACTTCATTAAGCGGATTCGGTCAAGCGGCTTGTGGCGAAGCAACAGGAAAAGCCAGTCTCGTTTGCATAGGTCAGTCATTCTGGTTCTCCTTTCTCGCCCCATAAGGCGCTTGGTCCTCTCGCACGTGCATATTCGCCGTCGTCGCATCCAGCCGCAGGTCGTAGTGCGCGATCTTTTTCGATTCACGCGAGTCCAGCCGGGCTGGGTCGCGAACCGATTCCTGGAGCTGGGACGTCGTGTCGCGGTCGATGGCAACGTAAAGCCGGTCGTGATCGGGAAGTCCACCTCGGCCAGGTCTATGCAGTCCTTCGCGCATCACCGGCCCACCACCTTCATCGCGCCAGAAGTAGCGAGCGCAGGGACACGGGTACGATCCGCGGGTCGGGGATATCGATGCCCTCCAGCATCGTCACCATCACCGCGAAGGGCGCGTTGTAATGAGTCTTCTCGAGAAATGAACGCAGCCCAAGCGTATCGCGGTGCGGATCAATCCGCCGCCGATACTTCACCTCCATTGGGATGCGCTTCTCACCGATCGTCAAAACGAAGTCCACCTCGGGCTCCGTCGGTCGCTCCGGAAAGTGCGCGACATCGAGATGCGGGATTCCACCGAGGTAGGATCCCACCACGCTCTCGGCGATGTGGCCGGCGAGGTCGGCCAGATGTGAGCTCCGGTCGAGCCCGTCAGGGTCGAGGGGCACCGTCTCCTCAAGCCAACTCTGCCGCAGTCCGTGATCCACGACGCAAAGCTTTGCGGGGCCACGGATCTTCTTGAGCCGCAACTCAAGCGGCCGTACGAGCCTCACGAGGAGGGAGCCCTCGAGAAAGCGCAAGTAGCTCAGTACTCGCTGCCATCCTATGTTCGCCCGTAGCACGTGTCGGAGCTCGGCGATAAGCGTCGCCTGAGAGGGGGCCTGCCCGGCGTACCGACAGCAGAGACGGAAGACCTCTTCGAGCAGCTGGGGGTCACGCTTGCGTCCTCGCTCTCCCAAACGCAGATCGTGTTGGATCACGCGCCGAATCACGGTCTCGTTGAGCTGGTCGGCGACCTCGGCCCACGGCACCTCTGCGCGCGCATGCGCGATCGGGTAACCCCCCCTCTCGGAGAAGGCGACGAAAGCTGCATCGCGTGCGTCCCGGTGAAGCTGGCTGCGCCCTTCAATCTGTCGCCAGAACCCCTCCCCCGCCAGGTCCTCGAGTCCGTTGGACGGAAAGAGTGGGTCGATCTCTTGATGCAAGCGCAACCCGGCGATCTCGCGCAGGAGCAGTGTGCCGAGGTCGAGCGATGTGACACGGCCCGCCAGGCTGTCGCGCCCCGCTTCGATACGCAGGGCCGAGCTCCCGGTCACTACGACATGGACCGTGTGGTGATCCACGAGCGTTTTAACCTGTGGTGCCCAGTCAGGGAGGTTCTGCGCTTCGTCAAGGAAAACGTAGGCTGGCGTCCCGGCGTGCGCCGCCTCGTTGAAGCTCGAGTTCAGGATGCGATTCTGGAACCATCCGGCGATAGCCAAGAGCGGCTCTTTGAGACCTTTCAGGCTCGGGATCTCATCAAACTGGACGCGCAGGATCCGCCTAGGGTCGACGCGCTTCTCTTCAATGAGATGCTGCATCACCTGCTCGAGCAGCGTTGTCTTTCCAACCTGCCGCGCGCCGCGCAAAACCACCGCGGGAGCCAGGCGTGCATCCAGTTTTCGTAGCAAGACGTCAAATGCCCAACGCCGATAGCTAGGAAGGACTCTTCCGGGTTTCCCCTCCCACCACGGGTTAGCGCTCCGCAGGTACTCGTCGAGAGCCGGTGGCAGACGCACCTTGTCGAACAGATCCCGACTACCATCAGGCATGCTCACCTCCATATGGTGGTGAGTCCTCGCGCACCTGCATCGGCCTGGCCATTGCATCGACGCTCAGGCAGTAGTGCGCGACCTTTGTCACCTCGTGCCAGTCCAGCCGAGCCGGGTCGCGGATCGGCGCAAGGAGCTGGGGAGACTTATCGCAGGCAGTGACAACGTAGAGCCAATAACAGTCTCGCCGGTCTTCGGCGACCCTTCGCTCGTTCGGCGTGAGCAGGATGGTGCCGATCGACGCGCCGAGCCCCTTCACTTCAATCAAGCGCAAGTCGCCGGAAGCGAGGTCGAGACTAGTGATGTCGTAGCCGAGGTTCTTCTCGGAAACGTCGTAGACCTGGCGCCCCTGATTCCGCTCGTGTTCGATCACGACGCGCATCGCGGTCGCCTCCGTCTCGAAGTTCGGCTGGAGCCGCCGCACCTCGGGCGCCTCGCGCTCGGGGTGCGGCAGGACGAGAACGCTCGCGAGCCGCTCCACGGCCTGGAGCGTGAGGGAGCGTTGCCGCTCCAGATCAGCGCGGCGGCGCTCCCGGCGGGTGAGCAACTCCGCGTGCCGCGATTCGGCCTGTGCCAGCCGCCCCTCGGACCCTGCCACCTGCCGCTCGACCTCGGCGGCCGCGCGCCCAATCTCTTCGTCGGCGCGCTGGAGGAGCTCGGTCAGCGACAGCTCGACGTGCGCCGCCACGCGTTCCGCCTCCGCGAGCCGGTCGCCACGCGCTTCCTCCAGAAACGGCGCGAGCGCCTGCTCATGGAGCCAGGCCGTGGCCTCGGGCACTGCGGCGACGGCTGGTAGCTCGTCCGGAGGAACCGTGGGCGCGAAGTCACCGAGCAGGCCCGGCTCCCTAAGTCGGGGCGCACCGTCCCCGGCGATCTCCACGGCGAAGAGCCGCTCGTGGATCACTTGGCCGAGGCCGTCCACGACCCGCGCTCGATAGAAGTCGACTCGCGCAGGCCCCTCGTGCTGCAGCGAGTGAAACGCCGCCCCCTTAGCGAGCACCTCGAGCGCCTGCGCGTGGGTGTGCCGCCTAATCGCCTCGAACAGCGGATGGCCGGGCGTGACCCACTCGAGGTTGTTCGTCTCTGCCGTGTCGCGATCGGTCGAGCAGCGCGGGTAGCGATCGACAAGCGCCGGGAGTTTCCAGTCCGCGTCTCTCTCGTAGCGACGCAGCACTGGCGGAGTCCGCGCTGGCTCGAAGGCGTGCGGTAGGCTCGGAATGGTCTTAAGGGTTAGCGGCACGAACTCCGCCGCGTCGCGCAGAAAACGTGCGATGGTCTCCGGCACCACGCGCCGCTCCTGCGCGCGTGCACGCCGCTCGATTAGCATCTCGAGGTTGAGCTTCTTACTTGCGAGCCCCTCCAGCGCGTTCTGGCAGATCGCGCGGAACTGCTTCTCGTCCACGTCACGCAGCAGGCGCTCTTCGAGGTCGGTGTCGCCTAGGCGCCCCGCGTAGTAGTCGCGCAGCACGCGCTCGACGTGAGCGGCGGGCAGGACCTCGCCCACCACGTTAAAGACCGCGTCGTCGTCGAGGGCGTCGCGGATCTCCTGGAGCTTCTCGAGCAGCCGCTGCAGGACCCGACCTTCGATGGTGTTGGTCGCGACGAAATTGAAGATCAGGCAGTCCTTGCGCTGGCCATAGCGGTGGATGCGCCCCATCCGCTGCTCGAGGCGGTTCGGGTTCCAGGGGATGTCGTAGTTGAAGAGGATGTTGCAAACCTGGAGGTTGATGCCCTCGCCCGCGGCCTCGGTAGCGACCAGAATCTGGATCTCGCCTTCGCGGAATTGTTGCTCGGCGAAGAGACGGCTTCCCGGCTCGTCGCGGGAGCCAGGCTTCATGCCGCCGTGGATGAACCCCACGCGGAATCCCCAGGACTTCAACCTATCAACGAGATAGTCCAGTGTGTCCTTGAACTCGGTGAAGAGCAGCAGTCGCTGGTCCGCGCGGTCGAAGAAGCCCTGCTCCTGCAACAGGCGCTTGAACTGCGAGAGTTTGGCCTCGACACCCGCAGTCTCGACCATCTGCGCCTGTGCCGCGAGGCGCTGCAACTCCTGCACCTCAGCGCGCACCTGCTCAGCGCTTCCGGCGAGCGTCACCGCCTCGAGCAGTGCCTCGAGGCGCTCCCGTTCGTTCTCCTCCATCTCCTCCAGCTCTTCGGGATCAGGTAGGTCGGGCGGGGCGAGACGAGCCAGCTCCTGAGCGCGCTTCACTCCCTCTTCAAGGCGTCGCGCCCGGTTCTCCAGTGAGCGCCGCATTGCGTAGGTGCTGGACGCCAAGCGGCGTTGGTAGAGAGACATTAAGAATCCGATCGCGCGCGCGCGGGGGTCTTCGCCCTCCGCGGCGGCCCGTGCGCTCTCTCGCTTCACGAAGCGCGTCACCTCGCGATAGAGATCGAACTCCGCGCCGTCGATCTGGAAGTCCACCGTGTGCGGGATGCGTTTCGTGAAGATCGGCTCGGCGGCCCAGGTGCCGTCCAGCCGGCGCTCGGGGAAGTAGACCATCGCTTCCTTGGTACGGCGCAGGTAGAACGGTGCACGCCTTCGGGCCATCGCTTCCTGGATCGAACGGACGTCGGCATAGACGTCGGCGTCGAGGAGCTGTAGAAACAGACTGAAGTTCTCGGGATCGCCCTTGTGCGGTGTCGCCGTAAGCAGCAGCAGATGGTCCGAGATATCGCGCAGCAGCTCGCCCAGCCGATACCGCATGCTGTTGTGCGACTCGTCGGCCGCCGACATGCGGTGAGCCTCGTCCACGATGACCAGATCCCAGTGGACCTGACGCAACCCAGGCAGGATCTCCTCGCGCTTGGCGAGGTCAAGCGACGTGATGACCCGACTGCGCTCCAGCCACTGGTTGACACCGAACTGGTCGCGGATGTCCTGTCCCTTGAGGACAAGAAACTTCGCATCGAATTTCTCTTTGAGTTCGCGCTGCCATTGGAAGGCGAGGTTGGACGGGCAGACTATGAGGATGCGCTCGGCGAGGCCGCGCAACTCGAGCTCGCGTATGAGCAGACCCGACATGACGGTCTTGCCCGCCCCGGCGTCGTCCGCGAGTAGAAATCGCACGCGCGCGAGCTTGAGCAGGTAGTCATAGACCGCCTCAAGCTGGTGTGGGAGCGGATCCACCCGCGAGATCGAAAGCCCGAAGTAGGGATCGAATTCGTAGGCGATGCCCAGTGCGTAGGCCTGCAGACCGAGGCGGAGAAGGCGCCCGTCGCCATCGAAGGAGTGCCCCGCGTCGAGCACCGTGAGGTGCTTGAGCTCGTCGGCGGTGAGGGTCACCTTGCGGAAGCGCTCCGACTGCGTGCCGACCAACCCAACCATCCAGCTTGCGGGGCCGTTAGCCTGCACCGTCTCCACCCGCATCGGCTCGTTGAAGAGGGAGCCGGTGAGAACTTGACCCGGGCTGATCTTGGCAAGACTACTCACGCTGCGTTCTCTGCGGCGCATGCTTGGGACGCTTGAGCTTCCAATTTCCTCGGCATACCTCAGTTCCCGACCGGACTAAGGATAGCATCACCAAACGGGACTAGGGCTCTGAAAAGCCTAGCGATTCGAACGAAACTGGGGTCCGCGCCGACTACCGAAGCGAATGACCCAGCGGAGTGACTGCTGCTAGGCCAGCTGAAACCCGGTCGAGATCAACATAACGACCTAGCTGTTATCCCCGTCTAGCCATCTGCAAGACGTCGAGCCGACTCCCTCGGGCCACGACGGAAAAGGTGGGCGCTTGTGTTCTTACTCGAACTCGAAAGTGGCGGTCACCGGCCCCTCCCGTGTGTGGGCGAGGGTCCGGGTGACGCGGTCGCCAGGCGCTGGGGTCTGAGCACGAGTGATAATTTCTGCCATGCCTTGTTTCGATATTCGTTGTCCCAGCTCCGGGAATGTCATCAGGATAGACCGAAAGCGACGATCACTTAGCGCTTCGTAAAACACCCGCTTTGCCGAGGCGTAGTTCAGCCCAACCAGCTCCTCCAGCTCCGCGAACGCCTGCTCGCGGCTCTTTGCGCGGCCACTGACGATCAACTCCTCAATCAAGCCTACAACCAGCAGCGGATGAAGCATACCGCTGTCCTTGGGACGACCCCGAGAGCGGGACGAGCGTCCAGTCATCGTGACCCGCAACAGTTCCTGTCGAACCCACGGGTCCACAGCGAAAGCAGGATTAAACGCCAGCAGCTTCCTGACCGCATCTCGGTCGCCACGTCGCGCCCGCCGCTTCGCATGCTGGAGCAGCATCTCTGCCTGCTCCTGGGCCGCCTCGGGACAGCCAGGCAGCGTGCGTACACCCTTGGCAAGGAACTGCTCGGCACTCCCCAACGGCGGCTCGCCGAGCGAAGGCACCGGTACGGCTGGACAAGCCATCCGAAACGGAATGGCCTCGTAGGTCTCTCTTTGGTCAGGCGAATCCATTAACAATTTCCGCTACAGATTACGACCGCTCGGACAGGATACAAAGCCCGCGACAACGGCGCAAACAGCCCAGCAGACGGTAGCGCTTGTGCCGCTCGGGGGTGGACGCATGACCAAGCTGGACCTCTTGGAATTCCTCGCCGGCGCAGGCAGCGCCGATGCCACAGAGGTCGCAAAGGCGTTTGCCGCGCCTTATGCGACCGCGGCCATGGCGCTCCTGCGGCTCTGCCGCCAGGGCTTGGTGCAGCGCGCCGTCGATCCTCTCTCCGGCACTTTGTGGTACCGCCTCACGGATCGCGGGTGGGATCGTCTGCGCTATTTCTCCGACTAATCGCAAAGGAAAGGCCGATGCCACGCAAACCCACGCTTCGCCCGCGTTTCTGTACCAGCTCGCCCGAACGGAGTGCGCCCTCTCGTGCTGCACTGATCTATCAGTGCCAAGCGTGCGGCGGCTTGGTCGAGGCGGTGTATGTGAACGGCCCGGACAACTGGTGTCCTCACTGCCAGGAGTCGACCCTCATTGCAGCCGGCGAGGGCTACATTCCGTCGCCGTCGCTCTATGGTGTCTGGAAGCGCGACCAGCAAGACGCCGCCGAGCACCCCGCAGACAAGTCCTCCGACGCGACCAGCCGTCAGCCCCTCGGGGCAACCGCTCCTCCTACGATCCCCGCTGCCCTCGACTGGGCCGGGATCCTCTCACCGTTGATGAAAGGACCGACGATGAAAACTGTTCGCACCCATACCGGCGTCTTCTCCTGCCTGGCGTGCATGGTCGAGTACGATCTCTTTAGCGAAACCAACTTGAAGTGCGACACCTGCGGCGGTCCGCTGATCGAGGGTCACCTGCAGCGCCTGGTTGACGATGACGACGAACTGCAAGGGGATGACCGATAGATGCAGCCGGCGCCTTCCCCGGGTCAGCCTGTTGAGATTGAATCGCTTGCCAGCGCCAATGCCGTCACCGCCCCGCACCCTGTTTGTAGAGGCTGCTGCCGCGTTCCTCGGCCTGCACCCGGTGACCTTGCTCAAAAGGGTCCGGGCTGGCGAGATTCCTGCCGCCCGGCCAGGCAAGCGCTGGGTCTTCCTGGAGGAAGACCTTGTCGACTACGTGCGCGGCCTTTATGCTCCGTCTCTGCGGGCGTTGCAGAGTGACAGCATGGAGCTATCGCTATGTCACTCTACCAACGCAAAGACTCGCCTCACTGGTGGGTCAAGATCACCCACAGTGGTCGACGCCTACAGCACAGCACTGGGACTTCCGATCGCAAGAAAGCGCAGGAATACCACGACAAGCTGAAGGCGGCCCTGTGGGACGAAGTACGGCTCGGCGTAAGGCCGCGCCGGAGCTGGGAGCAAGCGGTGGTGCGCTTCCTGGAGGAAACCTCAAGCAAGGCCTCGCACGGGGACGACAAGGTCCGTTTGCGCTGGTTGCATTCGCACCTGGCGGGAAAGGACCTGAGCGACATCGACCGCGAGCTGGTGGAGCGCATCACGCAGGCGCGCAAGGCGGAAGGGGTAACCAACGCCACTGTTAACCGCACGCTGGAGGTGGTACGCGCCGTCTTGCGCAAGGCCGTGCACGAATGGGAGTGGCTGGAGCGCACGCCTCGTATCCGGATGCTCAGTGAACCGGATCGGCGCATCCGGTGGCTGACCCACGAAGAAGCCGAGCGACTGATCGCGCTGCTGCCAAATCATCTAGCGGCGATGGTGCGTTTCAGCCTGGAGACTGGACTGCGGCGGGCGAACGTCACGGGGCTCACCTGGGAGCAGGTAGACTTGGACCGGAAGCTTGCTTGGATACCGGCGGATCAGGCGAAAAACCGCCGGCCCCTTGCGGTGCCATTGTCCGAGGACGCCATCGCGGTCATTCGCGCGCAGCAAGGCCAGCGCTCTGGGTACGTGTTCAGCTATCGGGGCAAGCCCGTGCGGCAGGTCAACACGAAGGCTTGGAGGACAGCGCTCACGCGCGCTGGCATCAAGAATTTCCGCTGGCATGATCTGCGGCACACTTGGGCAAGCTGGCACGTCCAGACGGGTACGCCCTTGCACGCACTGCAGGAGTTGGGCGGCTGGCAGTCCGCGGAGATGGTGCGCCGGTACGCGCACCTGTCCGCCGATCATCTGGCCGAGTATGTGGCGCGCATGTCGCGACGACAGCAAGCGCCGAAAGAAGCGGAGGACGTGGCTACGATCTAGCTACACCGCGAGCAATGAAAACGGCCTGCGATGTCGCCAGCCGTTGAGTTGGTGGCGCGCCCGGCAGGATTTGAACCCACGACCCCCTGGTTCGTAGCCAGGTACTCTATCCAACTGAGCTACGGGCGCGCGCGGGGCGAATTGTAGCAAAGTCCGCGCAACGGGCCAACCGCAT
>Ga0187893_10007661_pt1 | contig 17545 bp, 15 predicted proteins | sample MA1701074metaG_FD_139574 | JGI IMG/M metagenome (GOLD analysis project Ga0187893, IMG submission 139574) | White microbial mat communities from a basaltic lava cave in the Kipuka Kanohina Cave System on the Island of Hawaii, USA - MA170107-4 metaG ... | reverse complement strand
AAAGATTGACCGGCGTATCATTTATAAAAGCTCTTGACTTTCCATTTGAACCTATTTCCCTTCGCAGCACCAACTCTTCTTCAGCATCCAGCTCATTTTCTTTCAAAAACTCTTTTACATTTTTTTTTCTCTCTGCTTTAAATATCCCTTCTACAATACACTTCTTGTCTTTATTCACCAATACAGAAGAATCAGCTCTTTCGCCTAAAATAAGACCCAATGCGCCAACTATGATAGATTTTCCTGCTCCCGTTTCACCTGTAATGATGTTTAGTTTTTCAGAAAACTCTATCTCCAATTTATCTATGATCGCATAGTTATGTATCGAAAGTTTTTGCAACATACAGCAATGGACGATGAACTAAATGATTTGATATAACAGGGAGGCAAATTAAGTAAAAGACTTAAACATCACCCAATAAAAAACCCCGCCAAGGCGGCGGGGAAAAATAAAAAAAGAAAAAATAATTTTTATGATTGTATTACTTCACTTCTACGTTATTGCTTAACTCTTCATCAACCAAAATGCGTCCGCAGTTTTCACACACCATTACTTTTTTGTGCTGCTTGATCTCACTTTGCTTTTGCGGGGGAATAGAATAAAAGCATCCGCCGCATGCATCTCTTTCTACAGGTACAACTGCCAGTCCATTGCGATAGCTCTTGCGGATCTTATCATAGCTGGTGATCAGGCGGGCATCCACATGTTCTCTTGCTTCTGCAGCCTGTTTTGCAAAATGTTTCTCTTCTTTTTCGTTGGCTGCAATGATCTTTTCCAGTTCCGTTTTCTTATTGGCCAGCACACCCTCTTTATTTGCAATATTCTTTTTTGCCTTCTCTAACAAAACCGCTTTTTCTGCGATTTCTTCTGTAGCATCTTTTATATGTTTTTCAGCAAGCTTTATTTCGAGCTGCTGCATTTCTGTCTCTTTGTTGATAGCCTCAAACTCGCGGTTGTTCTTTACATTCTCACTTTGCTTTTCATATTTCTTTACCAAAGCTTCCGCTTCCTTGATTGCATCTTTTCTTTGCTGAATAAAATCTGTTACACCGTTTATTTCTTCTTCAATGCGGGTTTGGCGGGAATGCAAACCCTGGATCTCATCTTCAAGATCAGCCACTTCCATGGGAAGTTCACCTTTAAGGATGTGGATCTCATCCAGCTTGCTTTCAATTTTTTGAAGGGTAACTAAAGAAGTAAGTTTTTCTTCGACAGAGAATTCTTTAACGTTTGCCATTTTCTTATTTAATGTTTTGAGGCTTAGAAATAAAAAACCGGGTTGGTTCTTACTTCCGTTTTAAGGACGGCAAAGTTAGGGAATTTTTGCTCCAAAATTTCCTTCAATAAGTCTATAGTGAATTGCTCACTTTCATAATGCCCGATATCGGCAATGACCATGCGGCTGTTTGCATCAAAAAATTCGTGATACTTTATATCGGCGGTTATATAAATATCGGCGCCCGCATTCAAGGCGCTGGAAATCAAAAAACTACCTGCGCCACCACAAAGTGCCACTCTTTTTATAGTTTGTCCCAACAGCGATGTATGCCGAACAATGGAAAGCTGAAAAACTGACTTCAGATGGTTTAAAAATTCTTTTTCTTCCATTGGTTGTTCCAATTCCCCAATAATTCCCGAGCCGATTTGCGGATGTACGTTCGAAAGGTTCACCACATCATAAGCTACTTCCTCGTACGGATGAGCTTTTTTCATAGCTCTTACAATTTTGCCTTCAAGCCAGCCCGGAATAATCACTTCAATCTTGATCTCCTTTTCCTGGTGTTGCTGGCCTTGTTTGCCTACATAGGGATCTGTGTCGTCACCTGCTTTGAATGTGCCGGTTCCTTCTGTATTAAAACTGCATTCACTATAATTACCAATATAGCCACCACCCGCCGCAAAAATTGCATTGCGAACTTCTTCCGCTCTGTCAACGGGAACGAACGTAAAAAGTTTTTTTAATGAATTTGCTTTAGGTAAAAGAATAGAGCCATTTTTTAATCCTAACAACTTTGCAATTTTTCCATTCACACCTTCTAATACATTGTCGAGGTTGGTATGAATGGCATAAATAGCAATATCATTTTTTATAGCAGTAATGATAGCTTTTTCAACATAATTTTTTCCATTAATTTTTTTTAATCCGCCAAAAATGATGGGATGATGCGCAACGATAAGATTACAGTTTTTAATCAACGCTTCCTTTACGACTTCTTCCGTTGCATCCAGTGAACATACAATGCCTGTACATTCCCAATCAGGATTGCCGGCAATCAAACCTGCATTATCATAATGTTCCTGTAAGGATGGATGTGCCTGTGATTCTAAAAAGGAAATGATCTCATTTATTTGCATTTCATTATTTTTTTAAAGCAACTATTCCGAAAAATTTAAATCAGATGCAGCAAGTTAATTATTTGAATACAACCATAAGGAGTTGAGCGGTTTCTTTCAATAACTTTGAATATGGCCAACTTCCTCGACGTATTATGGGAAAAAGCAAGAATTGTTTTAGGCAAAACCGAGTTTCAGCCTGTTAGCCGTTATCAAAGGGCAAAACATTCGTGGCGGGTTCAGCGAACTGTAAGAGATTATATCCGCAGCGTAGCTTTTGTTTTTGTAGGTGTTTTGACAGCCGGTTTTGGATTAAAAGGATTTTTAATGCCCAATAATTTTATTGATGGCGGCGTTACGGGTATTTCGTTATTAGTAAACAATATAAATACAGAGTTTCCGCTTGCTGTTCTTATCATTATTTTCAATCTTCCATTTATACTATTAGGATGGCACCAGATAAGTAAAGGCTTTAGTATAAAAAGTGTAGTGGCTATTTCATTGCTGGCTCTTGCCGTTGCATTTATTCCCTATCCCACCGTTACAGATGATAAACTGCTGGTGGCTGTGTTTGGTGGATTTTTTCTTGGTGCAGGTATTGGTTTTTCTATCAGAGGCGGTGCAGTGATAGACGGCACAGAAATACTGGCCATTTTTATGAGCCGCAGACAAAGCCTGAGTGTCGGTGATTTTATTCTTGTTTTTAATATATTGATCTTTTCTGCTGCTGCTTATTTACTTTCTGTTGAGATAGCCATGTATGCTATGCTTACTTACCTTTCGGCATCAAAAACGGTTGATTTTATTTTGGAAGGTGTGGAAGAGTTTACCGGCGTTACCATTATTTCACCACATAGTGAAGAAATAGCTGATTTTATTAAGCAGCAAATGGGAAGAGGTTTAACAATCTATTCGGGTAAACGTGGTTTTGGGAAAAGAGGAGATAATTTAACTTCTACAGATATTCTTTTTACTGTCGTAACGAGGCTTGAGATAAGCAGGCTTACCAATGCTATTGAAAAAATAGATCCCAATGCATTTATTGTAATGCAAAGTATAAGAGATACCCGTGGCGGTATGGTTAAGAAAAGGCCGCTTAAATAAAATTTGATCCGCTGTTTGGTCAAATAAAAAGATATTTACCTTTGAAAACATTAGCTGTCCTTTTGAAATGAAGATGCCACCAATCTTTTAACCAATTTCAAAACCATGCTCAAAAGAACAAAGGGTCGTATCCTGCTCTCTCTGCTTGTCATTACCGGGCTTGCTGGTACGATAAATAATACAAGCCTAAGTAACCAGGAAAGAAAATTCATTAGTGGCAAATTAAAAGAATCAAGAACTGATCTTTTGAATGTAGTAAAAAGTCTTTCTGCATCACAGCTAGATTATAAAATATCTTCACAAACACCAAGTATCAGGGATTGTTTTTATCATTTTGTATTAACGGAAAAAAAATTGTGGGTTGACCTGGAAGCTGCTATGAAGGAACCTGCAAGACCTGAAAAACGTTTGGAATTAAAAATGACAGATGATGATCTGCTGAACATGATGAATTCAAACGTGAAACCTGTTTCTGAAGAATTTAAAACTATCAATACAAAATGGAATTCGATGACAGAAGCCATATCGGCTTTTAAGTCGTTGCGAAGTCAGCAAATGAAATATGTAAAAACAACAACCAGTGATCTGCGCAATCGCTTTATTCAAATTCCTGCCGGTTGGGTAGACTGTTACCAATACATTATTTATTTGAGCAACAATAGCGATCAGCATCTCCGGAAAATACAGGATATTTTGTTGCATCCTTCTTTTCCCCCCAAATAATTTATTGTAATGTTTAAGATGATCGGGGGTTAAACTACCCTTGCATTTATAAATGGATAACCTTAATTTGGCAGCACAAGGTTTTTCCTATGAAGAAGAAAATATTAACTGCTCTGCTCATTGCGGCGATCTTAACTAGCTGTAAGAAAACCATTGAGAAAATACAGGAAAATGCAGTCATTAAGGCTATGACTGATGGCCAATGGGTTGTTACCAGTTTTGTAAAAAACGGATCTGTTGTTACTTCAGATTTCAGCGGTTATAAATTTCAGTTCTATAGTAATTATACGGTAGATGCTATAAAAAACGCAGCCGTGGAAAAATCCGGAACCTGGCAGGGTGATGCATCTGCAATGACGATTACAGCCAATTTTTCAAATATTACCGAGCCTTTAAGCCTGTTGAATGGAGTATGGCATATTGACAATAACAGCTGGACTTATGTTGTAGCCTCACAAAATTCAGGCGGTGAAACAAAATCGCTACGGCTGGAAAAGCTATAATTATATTTTTTCCAAAAATCAGCCTATTTTTACCCGATCCATTCTTTTGATGCCCCACCTGAGATATCTTGTTACAGAAACCATAGTTGGAATAATTTTTACCCGAAAAGGCCGTTTTAAGAAAGACTAAACTAATCGTGCTGAAAACTCAATTTTACATCAATCTGAAGAAGACACTTCTTGTTTTCATAATTTTTGCTTTATCCGGAACTGCTTATGTTTTTGGACAAGCCCCTGTTGCAAATTTCACGGCAAATGTCAGATCGGGATGTGTTCCACTGACAGTTCGGTTTTCTGATGCATCAACAGGATCACCCACTGAGTGGAATTGGGAACTTAGTAATGGTACGCTTTCAAGTGCACAGAATCCGACAGTCACCTTTAGCACACCGGGCACCTATTCAGTAAAACTGGTAGTAAGAAATGCAGATGGAATAGATCAAATTGAGCGCATTGATTATATAACGGTTTTCCCCTCGCCAGTTGCAAATTTTTCCGCTGATATTACTTTAGGATGTGTACCGGTGAGGGTCAATTTTACTGATCTGTCAACAACCCCAACTGGTTCCATTGTTAGCTGGGATTGGGATTTTGGAGATGGAGCTACTTCTTCACAACGGAATCCTTCACACACATATACAAATACCGGGTTTTATACCGTAACACTTACTGTAACAAGCAGCACTGGATGTACCCGCACTGTATCAAAAGGAAGATATATTAGAGTGGTAGACGGTGTAGAAACTGATTTTAATATTTCAATTTCACGTTCATGTCGTCCCCCGTATTCTGCCACTTTTAGAAATCAATCAAGCGGACCCGGCACTATTAGTTATACCTGGAATTTTGGAAATGGCCAAACATCAACAGCAACAAATCCCACCACTGTTTACAACGCCGCCGGAACTTATACCGTTCGTTTAAATGCCGTTAGTAGTTTTGGATGCAGTGGTTCTGTTCAAAAACAAATAACCATTAATCAAACCACAACTGACTTTACAGGGCCGACAAATGTCTGCCTTGGTCAACCGGCAACATTTCAAAACAGTTCTTCCTCGCCTCCTGTTACATCGTTCTGGGATTTTGGAGATGGCACAACATCGGCACAGACTAACCCAATAAAAACTTACCTGGCTGCCGGAACGTACAATGTCAAAATGATAAACAATTTTGCCAACTGTACTGATTCAATTACAAAAACGGTTACCGTCACAAACAATCCAGTTGTTGATTTTACTGCTAACGATACAGCTTCTTGCCAGGCGCCATTTACAGTTCAATTCACTGATCTTACACCGGGCGCAGCAACATGGCTATGGGATTTTGGCGATGGCGCTACTTCTACCTTGCGGAACCCATCGCACCAATATACAAGCATTGGAGAGTATACCGTTTCGTTGACGGTGAGCACTTCTGCCGGTTGTGAAGCCACAATAACCAAAACGGAATTTATCAAAGTAAAGGAAACTGAAGTTTTTCTTAATCTTCCGCAGGGTGGCTGTGTTCCATTTACCTATACCCCAATAGATAGTATTGCAACGCTTGATCCAATTTCCACTTATCTATGGGATTTTGGAGATGGCACTACTTCTACTTTGGCAAATCCACCACCCCACATTTACAATGCAGTAGGTAATTACACAGTATCCCTTACCGTTACCACTACCACGGGATGCACCATTACAAAAACTATCCCCGACGGCATATTAGTAGGTACACCTCCCATTGTAAATTTTACTGCTTCGCCCATGGATGCTTGTGCCAGTGAAACTTTTTCATTTAACGGCCAGGCAGCTACAACACCCGGAGCTGTAGTAACCTGGCTTTGGGATTTTGGTGATGGTGGTGGGTCTGACATCCAAAATCCAACTCATAAGTTTGAAGAATTTGGAGATCTGACGGTGACCTTAACAGTAAGGAATAATGGATGCGCTAATTCCTTTTCACAAGTGATTCATGTAAGACCTCCTGTTGCAAGTTTTGATTACACAGTTAGTTGTTCCGACCGATCCGTTACTTTTACCAATGAAAGCAGTGTTGACAGATCATTAGCTCCACTTACTTATAAATGGGAGATGGGCGATCCGGCTAACACAGAGTTTTTGACTGAAAACTTGCCCGGGCCTTTTTCTTATCCCGGACCCGGCACTTATAACGTAAAACTTGTTGTAACCAATGGAACATGTGTGGATTCGATTACAAAACCTGTTGTAATTGTTCCTCCCCAGCTTGCAGATTTCTCCATTAGCAAAAATCCTGTTTGTAAAGGCGAACGTTTTACTCTTTCAGCCATAAATAGCGTTGCTGCCAATATAAGTAATTATGAGTGGACCGTTGAAAGAGCAAAGCTGACTTCCTATAATAGATCGGTAAGTTACCTGATACCAAGAGAAGGGACTTACGATGTAAGTTTGACTATAACCGATTTGAACGGATGTACAGATACAAAAACTGTTGCTGATTTTATAACAATTACCGGGCCGACGGCAAACTTTACTCCTGCGACAGCAGGTGGCTGTCAAAACAAAACAGTAACGTTTAATGATCTTTCTACATCCTCCAACCCAATTGTAAGTTGGGAGTGGAATTTTGGCGATGGTATGCAACAAATATTTACCGCTCCTCCGTTTACACATACATATTCCACAACAGGCAGATTTGATGTTTCTTTAAAAGTAACAGATGCGGTCGGATGCTCTAATACATTTACTGCACCAACAGAATTACTCGTTACTAATCCGATAGCTGGTTTCCGTGCCGACACTTTCTATTGCCCGGGCGCCCCGCTTCCATTTGTTGATACTTCATCAGGAGCAGGTTTATCTTATTTCTGGAATTTTGGTGACGGTACTACTTCTACACAGCAGCATCCGCGACATAGCTATCCGATGGGTGATGCTGAATATACTGTCAAATTAAGAATCACGGATGTTTCCGGTTGCCAGGATTCTGTTACTAAAACGAATTATATAAAAATAAGAAGTCCTAAAGCTGCCTTTGACATAGTAGATACTACTACCATTTGCCCGCCTTTACGAACTGGCTTCACTTTCAGAGGATCTGATTATAAATCGTTTTATTGGGAGTTTGGGGATGGAGGCAGCACGACAGCACAAAATCCAAATCATTTTTATAGTGATTATGGCCGGTTCATTCCAAAGCTATATGTGTTGGGCCCCGGTGGCTGTATTGATTCAGCGCAGGCATCTGTTTCAATATACGATCCCCTTGCTACAGCACGAATCACTTATGGACCGCAAACACAAGCATGTAACTCACTAAACATTGACTTTAACATAACTGTTCCACCATCATTTAAATTTGCTTTATTCTTTGGTGATGGATCTGTCGACTCTACGCAACGTACATCGTTAAGTCATTTCTATTCTAGGCCCAGTTTTAATACGCCAAGGTTAGTAATATACGATACGATTTCTGGTTGTGAAGTTGGTATCAACGGCAGCCCAAGAATAAATGTATATGGTGCTATTCCACTTTTTAGCAAAGACAAAAAAGAGTTTTGCGACCAAGGCGTGGTAACTTTTAATAATTCAAGGTTTACTACCAAAAATGACCCTATTGTAAGTACCGAGTGGGATTTTGGAGATGGCACTACTTATAATGGTGACAACCCATCTCATAATTTTACCCAGCCCGGTTTATATCCCGTCACACTTACTGTAACCACAGAAAGAAACTGTACAAAATCAATCTCCGATACGGTATTGGTTTATCGTACACCGGCGCCTTCTATTCAAAGCAAGGATACTATTTGTGTTAACACTGCTGAACCGATTAATGGATCTGTTGCAGTTGCTGACACTTTAACGAAATGGCAATGGAGCTTTGGTAATGGGCAGACATCATCGGAACAAAATAATACGGTGACATTTACCACGCCGGGCAATGTCCCCATTCAATTAACTACAACGAATAAGATTGGTTGCAAATCGGATACTTCAAAAAATATTTATGTGTCGCCTCCACCCACAGCTACTCCTGTTCAGGATCCTCTTACTATTGCCGTTGGGATGGGTACAAATATTTTGATGAATTATACGGGTAATATTATCTCTTATGTCTGGACTCCTTCAACAAGGTTAAGTTGTACTGATTGCCCTTTGCCCTTTGCAAACCCGCAATATACCACTACTTATTCGGTAGAAATAGAAGATCGTTATGGTTGTACGAATATTGGAGAAATAACGATAGTTGTGGTTTGTGGCAAACAAAATGTTGTTATACCCAATACATTTTCTCCCAATGGTGATGGCCGCAATGAAGTCTTCTATCCAAAAGGAACAGGACTTTTCCGGGTAAAATCAATGAGAATATTTAATCGTTGGGGCGAAATAGTATTTGAGAAAAATGAATTTGCAGCCAATGATCCGTCATCAGGATGGAATGGTATGTTCAAAGGAAAAATAGCCAGCCCTGATGTATATATTTATACTATGGAAATACTATGTGAAAACAATACCATTATTCCAGTGAAAGGAAACGTCACATTGTTAAGATAGAAAAAGTGATAATGAGAACACAAAAACATTTTAAAATTGCATTGACGGTTTTGCTGTTAAGTATGCATTCCATGCTTAATGCGCAGGATATTCATTTCTCACAGTTTTTTGAAACGCCGCTTTTAAGAAACCCGGCGTTGGCAGGTATCTTCACCGGCGATCTTCGTTTGCAAATGGTTTATCGTGACCAATGGGGCAGTGTAACAGACGGATACAAAACAGGATCATTGAATGGTGAATATAAATTACCCATCGGCAAAGCAGATGATTTTATCACTTTGGGTGGGCAACTTTTATTTGACAGGGCTGGCACAGCAGCATTAACACAGGCAAGTTTTTTACCTGCAATCAACTATCACAAATCACTTAGTGGTGAGAAAAACAGGTATCTATCATTGGGTTTTATGGGTGGTGTAGTGAACAGAAGTTTTGATCGTTCTAAAATAATCACCGATGATCCTAATGGGGAACCAGCCGCCATTGCTAATTATACTTATATGGATGGAAGTGTTGGACTAAGTTATAATTCTAACTTAAGTAAAAATCCCGAAGACAATTTTTATCTCGGCATAGCCTATCATCATTTTACCAAACCAAAAAATTCTTTTTTCCGTGATCCTTCTATTGCGCTTAATCCAAAATGGACGGGCTCAGCAGGTTTCAGGTTTGGCGTTACAGAGTATTCTTATGTATCTATTCTTGCTGATTATTCGGTGCAGGACGAATACCAGGAAACTGTGTTAGGCGCATTATACGGTTTGAAGATCGGCCCTGAAATAGACAACCCGCAATATGTTCTTCATGGCGGCGCTTTTATCAGATGGTCCGATGCATTGATACCCGTGATCAAACTTGATTATTCAAAGTTTTCTTTTGCATTCAGCTACGATATAAATATTTCTAAGCTTAAGCCTTACAGTTATGGCCGCGGCGGTTATGAAGTTTCGATATCTTATATCGGCTTCTTCGATCGTGACAATTCAAGCCTCAATGCATTCAGGTGTCCTCGTTTTTAAAACATTGACGAATTTTTTGAAAGCAAGTTTTGCTGTACGGCATATCTTGCGTTTTAAAAAAAATCTTATGAAGATTGAAGTTGGCCAGCAGGCTCCTGAATTTACCTTGTACGACACAGCTAAAAATAAAGTATCATTATCTGATTTCAGAGGACACAATGTGCTATTGTTATTTTTTCCGCAGGCATTTACCCGGGTTTGTACAAAAGAACTTTGCGGCGTTCGTGATGCAATAGGCGATTATAATAATGCCAATGCCCGTGTATTAGGCATTTCAGTTGATTCAGTTTTTACACTGGCCAGGTTTAAAGAAGAGCAACATTATAATTTTCCATTACTAAGCGATTTTAATAAAGAAGTTTCATCGGCTTATGGAAGCCTCTATGATATGTGGAAACTCGATATGAAAGGTGTGTCAAAAAGATCAGCATTTATAATTGATAAAAGCGGTATTGTTCGTTATGCTGAAGTTTTGGAAAATGCCGGCGAAGAACCCAACTATCCGGCTATTCAAAACACATTAAAAGAATTAAATTAAAAAAGCGTTAAATTAAAATTGGTTAATCCTTAAATACTTGGACATCAGCGATTTTTCTACTATCGGAAATTTACGTTGCACAATTAAGAAAAAGGATATATTATTGGGAAATAAAGTTAAATTTGAATACTTGAAAAGAATTTTACCCATACTATCATTTTTATTGTTATCAGCTTTTGTTTCCTCTGCACAGGATTCACGCGGTGTTATTCCACAACGAGACAAAAAGATAAGTCTTTATCCAAATCCTGCTTCATCCTATATCACGTTTGATCTTCAAAAGAATTACGAAAAAGGATTGACGATTGTAGTATTTAATTTCCTTGGTAAAAAAATAACGGAAAGACAATCAGTAAATGAAAAAACTCAATTATCACTTACCGACTATGCCCGCGGTACTTACATCTATCACCTCGTTGATCAAAGCGGAAAAGTAATTGATACAGGCAAATTCCAGGTTGCGAAATAATTTTCTTCTTCTTTACTATTTTATTCTTATTTAGTTTACCTGAACTATCAGGAACTTCAAATAGTGTGTATTATCCATTCCCCGGATGATAGGATGATCCGATGCCTGTGTTTGAAATGTAACCTGTCTTATTTTTCTTCTTGCATCTTTAGCAGCCATATCAATGATCTCCAAAAACATTTCGGCATTTACAAGATTGGTGCAGGAAGAAGTGACCAAAAAACCGCCTGGTCTGACCAGTTTCATACCCCGCAGATTTATTTCTTTATAACCCGTGATAGCTTTTTGAATTGTTTCCCTGCTCTTTGTAAACGCTGGTGGATCGAGCATCACCACATCAAACTTTTTTTCTTCTTTTGACCATTGCTTCAATACATCAAAAGCATTGGCTGTTTCAAAACGGCATACATTCTCCAACCCATTTAATGCAGCATTTCTTGTGGCCTGTTGCACGGCATTTTCAGAAATATCAAGACCTAAAACAGATTTAGCTCCATAATAGGCAGCATGTATCTCAAACGTACCGGTATAGGTAAATGCTCCCAGCACTTCAGCGTCCTTTACGATGTGTTGAATGGCTCTGCGATTGTCCCGCTGATCGAGAAAGTAACCGGTCTTTTGGCCGTTTTCTATATCAACATGAAACTTTAATCCATTTTCATTGATGATAATTTTTGTATCAAATGGAGCTGATAAAAAACCTTTTTGCTGCGGAAGCCCTTCCAATTCCCTGACAGGCACATCATTTCTTTCATAAATGCCTTTTGGCTTAAACACAGTATTTAATGCATTTACGATGGCGGGCTTCCATTTGTCAATTCCGAGAGCCAGGGTTTGAATGACAAAATAATCGTTGAATTTATCTATGATAAGCTGGGGTAGTCCATCAGCCTCACCAAATATCAGCCTGCAATTTTCTGTATAACCCAGCTTTTTCCTGTATTCCCAGCATTCCCTGATTTTATTCAGAAAAAAATCTTCATTCATTTCTTCCAACTTATTCCTGGTAAGCAACCGAACCAGTATTTGAGATTTCGGGTTTATATACCCTTTACCTACAAATTTTTTGTCATGCGTATATACCTCAACGGTTTCTGAGCCAGTTATTTCACCCGCAACTTTTTCCACTTCATTGGCAAAAATCCAGGGATGGCCTCCGGCAATCCGCTTCGAAATTCTTTTTTTCAGAAAAACTTTATTCATAATTATGCAAGGTAGGGAACAAGGCATAACGAACAAGGTACAAGCTGCAAGGAACAAGTTGGTAACTTAATGAACAGTGGTCGTCTTGTCTCTTGTGCCTTGTGCCTTGACCCTTTATCAAGTCATTTTGTCCCAAAAGCTTGCCACATAGCCTTAAAAGCGGGGTTGGCAATATTCTTGACAAGCTTACCTTTGCACACAATTTGGAAAAAAATGAGCAAAAAAAACGTGAAGGAAGAAGTAAATGGCACCCCCGAAAACGCAAACGGGTTTAATATAAATGCAGATGAAGCCCAAAATGGATCAACTCATCTCAATGAGCCTGTGACAGAGGATTCTGTGACAGAAAAATTGCAGGAAGAATTAAAGGAGGCTAAGGATAAACATCTTCGCCTGGCTGCTGAGTTTGATAATTTTAAAAGAAGGAACGCCAAAGAAAGAATAGAGTTAATACAGACTGCAGGTAAAGAAGTGATCAACGATTTGCTGGAAGTACTGGATGATTGTGACCGGGCACAAAAGCAAATGGAAACAAGTGATGATATAAACCAGGTAAAAGAAGGTATTTCTCTTGTTTTCAATAAGCTGAAAACTAAACTGCAATCAAAAGGGTTGAAACCAATGGAAACGATTGGCAAGGATTTTAACCCCGATCTGCATGAGGCCATTACCGACATTCCTGCCCCTGCCGAAGAACAAAAAGGAAAAGTGCTTGATGAGGTAATGAAAGGCTATTATCTTAATGACAAGATCATTCGTCATGCAAAAGTGGTGGTAGGAAAATAAATATTCAGCTAATTAGCCAATATGCCATTAGCATATTTGCACATTAGCACATTGGCACATTAAACATTATGTCAAAACGAGATTTTTACGAAATTTTAGGTGTGAACAAATCTGCCACGGCAGACGAGATAAAGAAGGCTTACCGAAAGGTGGCTATGCAACATCATCCTGATCGAAACCCGGGCGATAAAGCTTCTGAAGAAAAATTTAAAGAGGCAGCTGAAGCTTATGAAATATTAAGCGATCCGGATAAAAAAGCACAATACGACCGTTATGGCCATGCCGGTGTAAGTGGCAATGGCCGTGGCTTTGGTGGGGGCGGCGGTATGAACATGGATGATATCTTCAGCCAGTTCGGCGATATTTTTGGCGATGATGTGTTTGGAAGTTTTTTCGGCGGGCAAAGAAGCCGTGGCGGACGCAGTCAGGGCATAAGAGGCAGCAACCTGCGGGTTAAGCTCCGGCTTACCTTTGAAGAAATTGCAAAAGGTGTAAAGAAAAATATCAAGGTAAAAAAATATGTTTCCTGTAATACATGTGGCGGTAGTGGAGCCAAAGACAAAGGAAGCATACAAACCTGTAAAACTTGTGGTGGCAGCGGCCAGGTTAGAAGGGTGCAGAATACTTTCCTTGGACAAATGCAAACTGTTACAACCTGCCCCGCTTGTAATGGAGAAGGCTCTACCATAACTGCTAAATGCGGAAACTGTAAAGGAGAAGGTCGCGTATATGGTGAAGAAACGGTCAGCATTGATATTCCAGCAGGCGTACAAGAGGGCATGCAATTAAATGTAAGCGGTAAAGGAAACGCAGGAGAAAGAGGCGGCATGAACGGAGACCTGATCATACTGATAGAAGAAGAACCGCACAAGGAATTGCATCGTGACGGATTGAATGTGGCGTACGATCTCTATATTTCATTCCCGGATGCTGTAGCCGGCATACAGGTAGAAGTGCCCACGATTGATGGCCGTGCCAAAATAAAAATACCTGCCGGTACACAAAGCGGTAAAATATTCAGGTTAAAAGGCAAGGGTTTTCCTGCAGTGAATTCATACGAAAAAGGCGACCAGCTTATTCATGTAAATGTATGGACACCGCAGCACGTATCGGCCGAAGAAAAATCGGCTTTGGATAAAATGAATCAATCACCGAATTTTCAACCGCAGCCTGATAAAAACGAAAAAGGATTTTTTGATAAGATAAGAGAAATGTTTTCTTAAATAATACAGACACGTTGTTTAAAATATAATGTTTGAAACATTTTTCGATTAGCTCTTTTCAAGCCAGCTTCAAATGTCAATAAGGCCAATTTTTTTCAACAGAACAGAGCTTGTGCTGTATTAATGTTTTGATATAACTGCTACTCTGTCATATATTTTTGTGCTTTAGTCATTTGGAAGGATATTTGACAATAGAGCATATCTTTAATGAACATTCCGGATAAAAGGAATGTTTTGTATTCACCGCAAATAGCAATGACCTATGAGTTTTAATTCCGAATTTGAAAAATATGCAGTTAAACATCGTGGCATGTCGGGCAATACGCTGCATAGCTACGCCTCTCATCTTGTAACTGCGCTTACACCTAACATCATTGAAGAACGACCCATGAATGTGGCCGTAATGGATGTGTATAGCCGCCTGATGATGGATCGTATCATTTTCCTCGGCTATCCCATAAATGATGAAGTGGCTAATATCGTGACAGCGCAATTGCTTTTCCTTGATTCAGCCGACCGGGCAAGAGACATCAATATGTACATCAACAGTCCTGGTGGCAGCGTCTATGCAGGGCTTGGTGTTTACGATACCATGCAATATGTAAGCCCTGATGTAGCTACTATTTGTATTGGTATGGCGGCTTCTATGTCGTGTGTTTTATTGGGAGCAGGTACTAAAGGCAAGAGAGCAGCACTGAAACATGCCCGCATCATGATGCATCAACCGAGCGGAGCTATTGGTGGACAAGCCAGCGATATCGAGATCACCGTAAAAGAAATCAGGAAATTAAAAACTGAACTCTACGATATCGTCAATTTTCACTCCAACAAACCGGTTACTGAAATTGAAAAGGATTTTGACCGTGACCACTGGATGACGGCTAATGAAGCAAAAGATTATGGTTTAGTGGATGAAGTGCTGCTGGTAAATAAAAGAAAAGAGAAAAACGCTTAATCAATTTTTTTGATTGATTGAAATGTAATAATCAAACAATGCTGACCAGCGAACGGAACGATGAAGTGTGCGACGCAACCGGCGATGCCCAAAGAACAGGAAGCTGATAACATAAAAAAAAACGATAAACATTAGAAGATATGAATCGCAATCATTTTTTGTATAACGATTGGAGGTCTGATGATGAACCTGATGAGGAAGAAAAAGAAGAGCAGCCCAAATCGGATTTGATGATGTTCAGCAAAAAGCTGGAAAAATATTTCTTTGAAACACGCAGTGTTTATTTATGGGGCGTGGTAGATGATAAAAGTGCAAAAGATGTGGTAAGCAAACTGCTTTTGCTTGACAATGATAAACCGGGTGAAGAAATCAAGTTCTTTATCAATAGTCCGGGCGGAGTAGTCACCAGCGGCATGGTTATTTATGATACCATGCGATTGATGAAAAGCCCTGTCAGTACTATCTGTATGGGTTTAGCTGCGTCTATGGGCAGTATTTTGTTAAGCGGTGGTAAAAAAGGCAAACGCTATATCTATCCAAGCGGCGAAGTGATGATTCACCAGCCTTCGTTAGGCGGATTTATAAGAGGTGTAAGTACCGACCTGGAAATACAGGCACGTCAAACACAAAGAGTAAAAGAACTTGGTGCTAAGATCCTGGCAGAAAATTGCAGCAAGCCTGTAGAGCAGATCATGACGGACTTTGATCGTGATTATTGGATGAACGCCGACGAAGCCATTGCTTATGGAATAGTAGATAAGATAACTACTAAGTTGTAATACGCTATCAGCCAATATTATAAACTGCTTTTAAACAGAAAATCGTCTATTTCAGGACGGTTTTCTATTTTTGTACGCTTTGATTCGTAGATTTGGTTAATTTACCTTCATATTAAATGGCTAAGAATATTTTACATTGTTCTTTTTGTGGTCGCAGCCGGGATGAAGTGAAAATCCTGATTGCCGGACAGGAAGGACATATTTGCGAAAATTGTGTTGAACATGCACGGGAGATCATTGAGCAGGAACTGATGGTGAAGGATGATAAAAGTTCCGCAGCCTCATTTAAGCTTACTATAAAGAAACCTGTAGAGATCAAAAAATTTCTTGATGACTATGTGATCGGGCAGGATGAAGCAAAAAAAGTATTGGCCGTCGCTGTTTACAATCACTATAAACGTTTACAGCAAAAAAGCGTTGACAGCTCTGTTGGCAATGATGTTGAAATAGAAAAAAGCAACATCATCATGGTAGGTGAAACAGGAACAGGAAAAACATTGCTGGCAAAAAGCATTGCCCGCATGCTGAATGTTCCTTTTGCTATTGTAGATGCTACCGTATTTACTGAAGCAGGTTATGTTGGTGAAGATGTTGAAAGTATCCTTACAAGACTGTTACAGGTTTGCAATTATGATGTAGCAGCAGCAGAACGTGGCATTGTATATATTGATGAAATAGATAAAATAGCAAGAAAGGGAGATAACCCTTCTATCACCCGTGATGTAAGTGGTGAAGGTGTGCAGCAAGGAATGCTGAAGTTGCTGGAAGGTACAGATGTGTTGGTACCGCCGCAAGGTGGACGCAAACACCCGGAACAAAAACTCATTAAGATCAACACGCAAAATATTCTCTTTATCTGTGGTGGTGCATTTGGCGGCATTGATAAGATCATTGCACGCCGTGTGCAAACAAACACCATCGGCTTTAATGTTGACAAAGAAGAACAAGAGAACATGAAGAAAAACCTGTTGCGTTACGTAAATGCACAGGATCTCCGCACCTTCGGATTGATACCGGAATTGCTGGGACGCTTGCCCGTTGTTACTCATCTTGATCCGCTGGATGCTACAACATTGAGATCTATTTTAACCCAGCCGAAAAATGCATTGGTAAAACAATACACAAAATTGTTTGAACTGGAAGGTATCAAACTTACCATAGAAGAAGAAGTATTGGATTTTATGGTAGAAAAAGCAATGGAATATAAATTGGGTGCAAGAGGATTGAGAAGCATTTGCGAGGGCATTTTAACTGATGCCATGTTTGAAATGCCATCATCGAAACAAACACATTTTATACTGGATCTTGATTATGCCAAACGCAAATTTGACAAGAGTAAGCTAAGCTTGTTGAAAGTGGCGTAATCAAGTTCAAATAGGTTCAAAAGGTTT
>Ga0187893_10007660_pt1 | contig 17547 bp, 22 predicted proteins | sample MA1701074metaG_FD_139574 | JGI IMG/M metagenome (GOLD analysis project Ga0187893, IMG submission 139574) | White microbial mat communities from a basaltic lava cave in the Kipuka Kanohina Cave System on the Island of Hawaii, USA - MA170107-4 metaG ... | reverse complement strand
CTGAAATATAAAATTCGTGAAGCCAGCTACCACTCCTTCGTGGTCCTTTCCAACTACAACAATCTCAACAGTTGTTTTACTCATTCTGAATTTGGTGTAGATCGCACTTTATTAATGCTTAAAGTAACAATTTGCGTTCTTTATTAGGTTCCACTACGAAGGAAAAATATGGAATCACGAGCCATGTTGATGTTTGAGAACAGCGTAAAATCTGCGGTAACAAGGAAGGTATATCTGTACGAGCTTGGAAGATTCGTAAAATACTATAAACTCAAATCTATCGAGTCTACCCTTGAGATTGAATCAAAACAACTTCAGATCATGATGGAAGATTATCTGTTTTTTCTCAAAAAGCGTCTGAGACCAAGGAGCTTACGCCCGCCCTTCTCCGCATTGGAGCTATTCTATCGTGTCAACGAGAAGCAAGATCTGAATTTCTACAAAATACGCAAGATGTTTCCAGCAGATGACAAGTCTGCTGGGAAAAAGTCTTGGAGTACACAAGACATCCAAAAGATGCTCAGGAATGTGAAAGAGTCTAGAACTAAAGCAGTAATTCACATCTTGGCATCCACTGGATGCAGGATTGGTGCAATACATGATCTAAAGATATCTAGTGTAATTGACATGCCAGACAACTGTATGGGTATACTGTTTTACGAGGGAAGTAATGAGGAATACTGGGGATTTCTTACTCCAGAAGCTTCAGGATATCTCAAAGAGTATCTACACCAGAGACAAAAGGATGGCGAAACTTTGAACCAAAACCATCCACTGATCAGGGAAAAATATCAAGTCGGAGCTGCAAAACCATATTCTTGCAGCATACAGGCAATAAAGATGTTAATTGCCAGAGCAATAAAAAATGCCAGTCTTAGGTCAGAAAAGAACGGTCAGAGATTTGACACCATGATGAACCATGGATTTAGGAAGAGATTCAATACTATAATGAAACTTAACAAGAACATCTCTCCTGCCATGACTGAAAAATTGATGGGTCATAAGGTGAACCTGGATGGTGTTTACATGACACCTACAAGGGACGAATGTTTTGCCGAATTTACTAAAGCCATAGCCGACTTTACAATCGATCCTACAGAAAGACAGCGTATCACCATTAACAAACAAAAGGAGAAAATTACAGAGCTAGAAGATCAGCAAAAAAGAATAGATGAACTGGAAGTATCTTTTAACAACTTGAGCCAAGTCTTCTTGGATATATCTGGAAAAAGTGATGCCGAAAAGGAACAAATCTTGGAATTCATCAAATTTAGTAAGATAATAGGCAACGAATTACCGGTAGAACGGGATTATTTCAATACTGAACCTTCTTGGGGAACCCAGACAAATAAAAAGAAAATAGCATAACTTTGATCAAAATCTGAAGCGGATAAACAAAGGAGCTTATCGACAAAGAGTAAAAATAGAATCCCCCTCCATCGTTCCTAGAAATCTGCAACTTGTCGTAATTGATTTATTCTCAAAAAAACAACGGTTGGTGATCCAACTGAATAAAAATGATGAAAACTTATGTAATGATGGAAGGTGTAAAAGAGTTAGAATGGGAGAAAAAAGACATCCAAAACATTTGAAGGAAAAAGAAAATATTCCTGAGGATAAAGATGCACCATTTAGAAATCCTAATTTTGTAAGTCTGCTATTTTATATTCTTTTAGCTGTTGCAGGCTTTTTAACTTATACTTCTACTATAACTGATGTAACCATACTTAAAATAGTTTCATCCACGTTGTCAGTTGCTTTTATAGGAGTGGCAATTCAAGTACTTGCTAAGGGTGATTCTGTCAAAACAAGAGACAGAATTGCTCGAATTGAAGAAAAACTAGATAAAATTTTAGAAAATAGAGATAATGTACTTCAAAATAAATAGAATAGAATTGAAAATTGAGAGTTTAATAATCATATCATTTTTTTATGGTTCCTTTTTTGGATTTCTTAATTCATCAAGTTGACGTTTTAATGACTTTCTTTCACCTTCATTTTCTAACAAATCAGCAGAAACCTGCTGTAATTCTTCTTCTAATTCTTTAATTCTCCTGTTTAGGTTTTTAATTTGGTCTAAACAGTTTTCATATTTTTTATAAATTCCATCAGTTGGTTTTACAATGTTCCACGCATATGCTTGATTTATCCAATCTAGTGCTTCATCAATGGCTAATGTTCGCAATAATTCTTTTTGTAGTTGGATATGCCATTAGACGAAGAATGATAAGATTAGGATATAAAAAATCTAATTCAAAACTTACCAAAAAATCGCTAATGTCGAAGCAACGCCGACACTAGAGAATGAAAGAGTGCCGAAAGGAAACGAACTGACAGAACTGTTCAACAGCTCTGAGACGGGTTTCTGAACAGATTAACTATCTTTTTCATTCACAATAAATTAGTGCTTTTTGTTTAGGACATAATTTATTGGGTATAGGAATAAAATGGAATTAGTTTAAGGCATATACAGCTAATTCACAGCAATTATTTTGTTAGATATCAACCATTTTACTAACTGTAAAAGCTCATTTTCGGTGAGCTGACCTTCCTCATACCATTTGAAGACTGTTAATATCCATCTTGGTGTATCTTGGGATTGCTCAATTTGTGCGATTATGGCATTAGGTGACTTGCCAAGATCTTCCCATCTTTGATTTGTTGACTTGATTTGTGTAACACAGGTAAAAAAATTGGTATCTGATTTGGTACATACGTGCTTTACATTGTTGTCTTGTTCCAGATCTCTAATCTCGTCTTCCAACATATTCATTTGAGTTTCTAGCGGTTCCATTTTAGCTGACAATTCCCTATACTGTCTCATGTACTCTGATTCGTCCATCTCATAACGATGTTTCCCTAATTCTATCCACTGTAAGTAGATTGGCTGATACTGTTCATTTCTAATAGTTTCTAAAAGTGATTTCTTACTTTCAAGCTCTGATTTTCTATCCTCCATGAATTGATGTCTTCGTTCCATTTCCTGTTGTACCATTTTCTTCAATTCATCATGATTAAGGCAATTCCCATCCTCATCTATCTTTCCAAATTCTTTGCAAATAGAATTGGTGACTCCGCCACAACCTAAATCTATATTACATTCCGTAACAGAATCATAGATTCTAACCACGTTAGTTATTGAAGGAAATAATTTAGAATAATATGGATACACACCAGGTTTATCAAAAAAGTAGGAGTATTCAGAATTCAGTGATATGGATCCACTATCAAAAAGCCCTTTTTTGCTTGTAACCGTATGTCCTTCTTTATCATCATTGAACCAAATTACTTGCAGTCTGTCGGTGCCACTCACACCAGCACCTCCAGATTTATTTCCATGTTGATAAAGTTCTGACATTAACATAATTCCTACCCCTTGATTTCCTTCATATTTTTTAACAAACTCTTGAGCAGCTGTGAGTGCGGTTTGTGTCTGTCCTCCCATATACTGAGCATGAGCTATTGACATGGATGCAATTAGAATTGAAAATGATATTGCAAATAAGATGAGGTTTAGATTCACATTTCATCAAAAACTAGATCGAATATAAGATTTATCTTGGTAATCTTGGTATTCATGGCTATGTATATTCTTGGTTATCTTATTTATCTTGATGGATGGCAAAGATATTGGGTGCAAGCAAAGTAACTGTAAGATACCAAGTTACTATTCCAGAAGATGTTAGAAAACACATGAAAATAGAAGTTGGACAGACGTTGGTATTTGCAGAAGAAAATAACAAAATAGTTCTAAAGGCTGAATTATAGAGTTCGATTTTGTTTAGTATTTATGAAATTTTTACGAACAAAAATCAGCTCGTTTTTGCATAAAAGACCTTAGTTTCGTGAATCTGTAAAAAGTAGATTCTCGATCTCAATTTTTTCTTCTCATTTTTCCCATTTAATTTCTAACCTACAAAATCTTATCATCCAGAAATGAATTCCTCTTATTGTAATATAATAATTAAGCTAAACTGAAACATAGCTAGCTAGCCATATCAAATGTTAAATTATATCTCACAACTTCCAGTTTTGGCATTCCAATCCTCATCTATCATTTTCTTAATTTTATCACCAGTTTTTGTTCTGACATGAATTAGGTCGTGCCCACTAATAAAACTCCAATCAAGTTTATGATCTTTCATCAAATTATTCAGCGCGTAAACGGCTTTGTTATGGACCAATTCACGACTGTCGTACATTTTCATTGAAGTTTGCATCAATCTACTGTCAATATCATAGATCATCCTTTCTAGATCAAGTTGGTCATGAAAATTATTCTGTTTTTCTAGCTGCTCTAGCAATCTAGTTCGTTGTATCTCCAATCTATGAACTTGCTTCATATACCATGCTTCAACGGTACCACTTTGCCACTGGTTGGAGAGCTTGGAATACCAGTAATTGATATCACAGTTAATGGTATGTCGATTGATCTTCATCATTTCTGCTATCTTTTGGGCAGAATAGCCGTATTCAAAATGCAGTTTGAATACTTCATTTCGCCTCTTTGTTCTCTCATGCTCGGTATATGGTCCACCGTTTCTGGAAAGCTGTCTAGTTCTGTCTAGTTTTTGATTCTCTTCTATGAACTCTTTTGTGATTCCTATAATTTGATCACGCAAGATCTTCCACACCTGGTAAATTCTCTTTAATTATAATTTTCCTAGCTTGAGACTTGATTTTTTCTATTTTAAGTCGATGTTTTGCTATGATTTCTGGAGAAAGAAAGTTCTCATGTTCGAATTTTTTCAATAATTTTTGAATATCTCCTAAGAATTGAATGTCAGAGGTGAGAAATTTTCGTGAGTAGTTATGCTTTTTCAATTTTGGATTCGCCTTTTCGTCTTTTATTATGCGTGTAATAGATGGTAAACTCACTGTTAAAGTCTTGATTATTGCTAGAAAAATTCCGTATGATTGTTGATTATTAAAAACCATGAAAAGTGGTGGTAATCCGTACGGATTTTCAATTATCCAACTAGGTAATTTGAATCTGTTAGATTGCCTCAATATCTATCAATCCAAGATAAATGATAAACTCGTGTAAGACGTACATACATACGTACATACAGATAGAAATACGAAGGAAAACTAGCGTAAGTTTCTTTGTGCATGTCTTTTGTCTTTCTCCATCTGAAGCGCATAAGCTATTGCATCGATCTGTTCTGGTGAAAGTGTTTCAATCCACTCAAAAATTCCATCAGTTTGCTTCAATTCCCCTATGGATTTAAGAAACTCGGGATCTTTGATGGATGTCTTAAATGATTCTACACGAATGCCCAATTCAATATAATATCGAATAGCTTTAGAAACACTATCAAATTTTTGTTCGTGAACAGCGTTTTCAAGTTTATCAAGAAGTTCTAATGATAGTCTGAGGCTAAACATGCAAGTTCGATTCATTTATTACTCAATCTCCTTCTTTTCTTTGATTCCTCGTGACCAGTAGTCAATGCTTATGCATTTACCACATACCATATACTGGCTTCCAAGATCGTAAGTTACAAGAAATACTGGTCTATTTTCACAGCACCGCAAAATTGGTTTACTCATGTCTTCTTTCCAAGATTTTTTAATAACGCAGTAACTACGTCGTTAAACGAATCACCAGTTTTCCCCAATTCTTTGAGTTTTTGATAATTATCTTCGGAAATTACTATGTGTTTTAATGACATACATCACTGCAATTATTTTAATTAGTTTAAAAGAACAATTGTATGGGTACCCATGAAAATCAGAAGATGCCCTAAATGTCGTAAACTTGGATCTCTAGTGTTTACCTATAGATCAAGAAGAGGTAGAAGAAAACATCCACGAGTATTACATTACGATCGGATAACCAAAGGCAAGAAACGGTGTAACATTACGAGAGGTAGACTAGACGAATTGATTTTTGATACTCAGTGGTATTTTGACTATGTCACGTCAATTGAGAGACTGGCTAAGATCATGGTAAGAAAAGTAAAGGATTTACGCAAGAAAAAAATATCAGATGATATAGAATTAATTCAAATTTACAGACTGTTAGGAGAGGGAGAAATTAGACGTGAATATGCTAATATCCTATTTGCTAAAGAATGGCAAAATGCATTTCAGATTTTGACTGATAACGGATTTCCAAAAGAAGTGGCTATAGATAAAATATCAATGGATAATACCATCACTATGATTCATAAAGAACATTATCTCCCATGACTGGATTACAGTTTAAAATGTTTTTTAGCTTAGGATCTTTTGTTTAATCCGTAATCTATCCATTGTACTCTTCTAATTTCATCTTCTGAGTTTTCTTCTTTTCTAAATCTAGTTCTGCTAAGATGTTGGGGTTTGGATACTAGAAATTCTCTCTGCTAAGTTTCGGGGTTTCTGGTTCTTACACTTGCGATTCTACCAGTGAGATCATCCATTTTGAGTAACTTAATCATAGGTAACTCTTCTTAATCTCTCTCTTTCACGTTCCTCTAGGTCTATGATTTCTTCACCAACTGTTTTCTGTCTAGGTTTAAAATTAGATTTTGGACAATCATGAGGTAGGTTAGTAACAACATCCAAAGGAACAAACTTGCCTTTGGCAGATTTTTGAGCAGGATCAAAGTAAATATCCTGTCCGCACCTAAAACATTTTTTTATTGTGGGTTTCTTTGACATTGTTTAAGCCCACAATGCGAATAATAAATTGGTGTTTCTTGCGAAACGAGCGATCTTGTTCACAGCCTTACAATATGGACACTCGAATGATTCCCAATCTCTCTTTTTCCTTGAATTGAAGTAAGGAATTTCATCTCTTTCAACGGTAAACTCCTTCTTGCAGTTGTGGCATGTACCTGTAAATTTCATGGTAAGTAATAGTCAAAGGAGAATAAAACTTCTTCTCAGTTATGAGAGTAACTTAATAATCGATGAAATGGTATGATCTTTTTAAATAGTAAACTGAGAATTAAAATCATGATTCACCGTCTTGATGGTCAACTCAAACCTATTCCGCTATCAAAATTGGAGGTCTGGCGAGAAGGTAATGTAAGAAAAACGGAGATTTTTGATGACATTGAGGATTTAGCCCGAAACATACGTGAAATTGGATTACAGGTGCCTCTCATTGTTTGGAAAAATGATGAAGGCACATACATGGTCATAAGTGGTCAGCGAAGATTACAAGCTTGCCGCATGGTAAATTATGATCCAGTTGAATGTATTGTGATTGATAAAATAAATGTAGAAAAGGCTAGAATCCTATCACTAAGTGAAAACCTTTACCGAAAAGACATGAATCCAGATGACATATCGGACGCATGTGATTTTCTGTATAAACAATTTGCGAATTTTGCTATAGTTGCAGAAAAATTGGGTGTATCAGAACCTACCGTAAGAAAGTATGTTGGATACAAGAAAATCACAGAATCACTAAAACAACTAGTTAGAGATAAGAAAATAATGGCTACTCAAGCTCTACTCATATACACAAGATTTCCCGACGAAGACAAACAAATGGAAATAGCACGAGAATTAGCAAAGATTACTGAAAGAGTCTACAAGAGCAAATTCTTTCGAGCCATTAAAGAATCGCAGCCTATTGATAATATAAACAAGTTACACACACGTGCAAAACAACTCAAAGATGGTAAAGAATACAAAATATTCTTGGAATACAACACGGCAAATGTTGTGGATGATACTGCCACAGAGATGGGGATTAAAGGCCCCTATCTGATTTCTGATATTGTAGATGATTGGGTAGACAAGCGGAGATTTAAAGAGATGAAGTCACTTATCAAAAATGAATGAGAGAAGAGCAACCGCTCTTCTTATTGCAAATCTGAAAGGCAGTAAGAACAAGCCTTCAAATCTCTTGGAATTTGCCGAAGCAGTTAGGTTTCTTGTTAATCATAAAAAATGGGGAATAGACAAAGTATCAAAATTTTTTGAAGTTTCTGAATATCAATTAAGACAGATAAACAAAATAAATGATTTATCACCAGAAATTAGGAAATTAATAAGTGCAGAAAAATTAGGAATAGAATCAGCCTATCAAATTTGGAGATTAGATAAAAAATTACGAAATGAGGCAGCGAAGGAAGCAGTCATGTTAAACGCTCATGAAGTTAGACAGTTTATTCATTTACTCATGAATGATGATAAGATGTCCCCAAAGGAAGCAAGAAAACTTGTGGAAAAATCTCTTAGAAATAAAATCAATTTGATTACGATTCCATTAAGTCTGCAAACTTATAACGTCTTAAATGATCTTGCCTCAGAATCTAAGCAAAAAGTTTCTGAATTAATTGTTCAAGTGGTGGAGGATTACCTATATGCCAATCGACACTGAGAGAATCGAAATATTTGAAAATAAAATTAAGGGCATAATGAAACATCGTACTTTGAGCGATAAAGCACTAAACGAGTATATCCCTCCTGAGATCGAAGGGGTATTCAATAAGTTAAATGATTGGATAGATAACGAATGTCAAGATCTCTGTGAATATATTGATATTCTTTATTCTGAATGCGGGGCTCCTACAACAGCGATCCTAGACAATTTCAAACAAAATGATATTGAGAGTATAAGGCAGGAAAAAAGCATTATTTCTTCAGGGATAATAGGTCAAGTAGCACAAAATTCAATTTTGCGTACTCAATACATTTTGGAAATATCTGATAGAATTCATAGACTCATACCTTTAGCTGCAAAACTTGAAAACATACGTCAAAAATTAGATTCGGTGCATACGGATCTTTCATTGCGTTAACATAAGTGTATTTATCATATCATACATTCACTACCACATGGACTATCAACCTGAATCATTGGTAATTGTTGACGCTTTTTCATCACTTTTCCTAGTGTTCTGAGAGTGTAACCTTTTGGTGCTAAGGTCTGTTTAGGCATGTGTTTGCCATTCTCTTCTATTTTCATAGCAAATTTGTATAGATCAGGATGTTTTTCATAAATCTCAGCCCATCTATCTACATTATTGAAAGGACAGAAGAAGCAGCCACTTTTTACTGGTACTGGCAATCCTGCATACTTGATTAACTCCACACATTCATTTCTACCTATTTTGTAATCTATAAGTGGAAAAATGTTAGTTACATAATCAACCTTAGGATCTTTCATCCTGTGAATCTCATCATAGTCTATTCCCATGTATTGATAGACATGAGTCTTTAGTGAACGATAGAATGAATGAATTGGGTGTACTTTCATATCTCTTGTACACCATCTCCACATTTGTGATGGAATTACTCTACGCTTAAAACATCTATCAGAAAGTGAATCGCCCCGTTGTACTTTAACTATATGAAAAGGAACTTTGTGTTTAGTACAAAATTTTTTCATGTGCTTAAGATAATCATATGTCTCTGGCATTTCATCTCCTGTATCAGCAAACACTACATGATCTAATGGAAGTTTGTTTTTAATTAGAAATATAATAAGTGCTGTAGAGTTTACCCCCCCGCCATAACTTACAACATATTTTGCATTTTCTTTTCTTTGCAGACCAATAGTGCTTATAATTTTCTCCTGCTTATCCTGCACATTATTTTTTGTAGTATCAAGTATATAAACTCCTGCATTTGAAGCCTTCAACTCTCAGTTCTTTGAAAAATGGTTTTTGATCTTCTAAAGTAAAATAGTCGAACAAATACGAAAAATTTTTTTAACTAATTTTATTTTGCAGGTTTTGACCTTCTTGGAGTATCCCAATAAGGCGATTTGCATTTAGGACATACCTTCGGCTTCTCATTGTCACGGGGAAACCATTGGTGGCTGCACCTGCTACACTCATAGCCCTTCAATGTTACTTCTGGCATGCCTACCTTTCTATACCAACTAATAGTATATTACTGTTAGGTAAATACTTATATGTACGTATTAGTATATTACTAATGAGTATATATGGTAATAAACAGAAAACAGATCACAACAAGGGAAATGAAAGCACTAACAATAGTTGGTCAGTCAGATCAAATCAAGCGGATCAATGCTGTTACCTACAAAGTAAAATCACAATCTTCTGATATTTGGTATGACGTAGTACATGTGTACAAACAAGATTGGACATGCTCTTGTCCTGACTATACTTTTAGAAAAGTAGAATGTAAACATATTCAGGCGGTTTACATTTCAAAAGAATTACGCCACAAGATAGTAAATAATACTGATGTTAAAGAAATAGAATCACCGACAACAGAGTTATCCTGTAAATGTGGATCAATCAATGTGATCAAAATGGGAATCAGACACAATAAAGCAGGAGATATTCAGAGATTCAAGTGCAAAGAATGTGGAAAGAAGTGGTCTGATAATATTGGATTTTCCAAATCTAAAGTAAATGCGAAGGTAATCACTGTAGCATTAGACCTCTACTTCAAAGGTATTTCACTAAGAAAGGTAGCCGAACACATCAAACTATTCTATGGTGTCAAAGTAAGCAATGTTGCTGTTTTAGGATGGATTAGAAAATTTGGAGAAGTTGTAGCACCTTATGTTGATAGCCTAGTACCAAAAGATGTTTCAGGTATTTACCATGTTGATGAAATGATAGTACATGTTAGGAAAGAGACTACCGATAAAGGTCATTACCAATGGCTTTGGAACATGATGGATCATACTACGAAATTCTGGATCTCAAGCAAGGTATCTCAAAGACGTGAGATGGAAGATGCGAGAGCAGTGTTTCAAGATGCCAAGCGTAAAACTCCATCCCCTCTTGCTATAATACATGATGGTTTGCATTCTTACAATGAAGCCTACTACAAAGAATACTATACGATGGAAAGCCCGAGAGTAATGAATGTGAGATCAGTTAGCGTGAGAAACAAGGGATTGAATCAAGTTGTAGAGAGACTAAACGGAGTCTTTAGAGATAGAGAAGTCGTAATGAGAGGTATGGATAATAGAGAATCAGCACAGAAATTGATAGACGCCTGCCGAATACATTACAATTTCATTCGTGAACATGGAAGTATAAAGAAAACTCCTGCGGAACAAGCAGGAATCAAACTAGATTTAGGGCAAAACAAGATTGAAAATTTAATTAAGTTAGCATCTAAAAAGACACAGTGTCACTGATATTCATTGCATTCATTGAATGCGTTTTATATCCTACAGGTCATTGGAAACAAACCTCAACTCAATATACATGGTTCCCAGTTAATGGTGAGATATATTCACCACATGGTATCAACGCAGAACTAAGACTTGTTGATATTAAGAACGACAGACGTTATTTTAGATTTAAAAATCATGATGCCAAAGTAAGAATTGTCAATAATGTTGTAATTTTCGATGACGAAGATATAGACGAAGAAATGGCTGTAGATGAATCTAAAAAATTTCCTAAAAAGAAGAGAATTGATGAGTCATGACTGCGGAACAATTTTGCCCAAAATGTCATATTTCTATGGTCAGAAGAAATCGGAGAAGACTAGCAAATGAAGGTAGACAAGCTATGACATGGGAATGCCCAAGATGTGGAATGCATCGTAGCTAAACCCCGAAACTTAGCAGAGAGAATTTCTAGTATCCAAACCCCAACATCTTAGCAGAACTTGCAAGATCAATTTTTAATATTCCACTTAAATTTATAATATGATTGAGTAACCTATCCAAAAATTACAACATATCTACCCGTGAAAATGATTATGATATTTTTGTTTGTTATAACGAAATAACTGGGAAAGATTTTGCTACCATGATTCATCGAGCACTCACTCAGCGTGGATATAAGGTATTTGTAGCCCACGTAGAACGTGATTACATTTCTGGAAATTTCAGAGATGTTATTGATAATGTGATTGATAAATGTCATACATTCATCTTATTGAATACTCTTGATACTCTTTCAAGACCAGAGGTAATAAGGGAGGTTCAGCGAGCCTTTCCTAGTGGGGATATCACAAAACATGTATTCTGGATTTTTCGTGAAAATGAACAAGATGTACCTAGGAGTACTATTGAATTCACTGAAAAAACCCAAATAAATCTCTCAGATCATAACCAGTCAGATTTCAGTACTGATGCACATTTAGCTAGATCCGTTCTGAGAAGATGTAATAAAAAGGGGATAGAAGCACAAACTCCTCAATTATCACCCTATAAAGGAACAAAGGAAAAAAAAGAAGAAAGAAGATTTGAAACCTCTCACCTCTCGTTTATAAAACAATTTGCAGAAAAGCTAACCAAAAAAGGCTATGTCGTGGAAGTTGAGAAAGAATTGGGTCCAATCCGTGCAGATTTACTTATACAGAAAAATGATGAATTAATACTGTGTGAGTTTAAGCGAAGAGCTGAAAGAATATCACGTAGTGTATTTGGGCAACTGTTATTACAAAAGACAGAATTGGAAAATATAATTCCTAATAGAAAAGTTAAACTCTGGTTGATTGCTCTTGGGAATTTTAATCCGAATATAGTTTTGATGGCAAAGAAATACGATATCACACTGATGGATGATCACAATATTGAAAACTATCTTGAAGAGGACTCAATTCGGCTTTCAGTTGACAGGTCTATAGTAATGCACGGAGGAACTCTAAAAATTTCTATTCGCCTAGATTACATAAAAGATGATTCTGTTCTCCTTAAAATTATTAATAGTCAAGGAAAAATCGTTCACCTTGAAAAAATCATAGTGGAGGACAGAGACATAACAAAAATAATTCTTACCAAGGGTCCAGATTGGATTACACCTGGTGAAGAATATCTTATAAAAGCAGAATATGGTGGAAAAACTGCAGAAGAAAAAATTTGGAGATCGGATTTCGGGGCAACCATTGAACTCGACCAAAAAGTATACACATGGACTGACAAAGTTTTCATTACCATTGTTGCCCCAGACTACAACTTTGATCCAGATATTATTGATACAGTCATGGTAACAGTTTCGACAAGACATCATAAACTTGCAAACTATAAACTAGTTGAAACAGGTCCTGATACAGGAATTTTCACTGGAGAAGTAATTCTCACAGGATTCAATCATGATGCTATTGGCAATGGTACTGGGATTCCTCTCTGTAAAACTGGTGGAACCGGTCCCACCGATGGATTTATAGAAGCTGAGGATGATGACGGTCTTACCGTCTCATTTGAATTTGCAAAAGAGGAAACCGTAGTAGGATCTGCATTGATAAGATGGAATATTGGTGAAATCAAATGGTTAGAGGCAAACTACCCAACGGCAGGTCAAGGAGTTGTACGAGTAGTAGACCCGGACATGAATCTAAATCCTGAAGCCATCGATTCATTTGAAATTGATGTTTGGTCCGATTCGGATGCAGTTGGCATTAGAGTAGAGGTGACAGAAACCAATGAAGCGACTGGAATTTTTGAAGGAATTATTTACTTTACAACAAAAGAGAAATCATCAGGTAACAGACTAAGAGTAGCAGAGGGTGATACTGTAACTGCAGAGTATAAAGACAGAACATTACCTAGTCCCTACAGACAAACTGATCAATTACAGATGACAGCAACGGCGTTCATTGGCAAAATCACTTCCCCACTCGAACGAGTTTCTATAAGGAATCCTATACTCATTGATGAAAATAATAACAATGTGGATAAAGTGCGTCTAAATCAGATTTTAAGAATTGGTGCTAATTTGTCAAATAATCAAAATAGAGATCAACCTTTTGCCTTCATTATGCAAATACAGGATAGTGAAGGAATTACTATTCACAAGGAGTCAATAAAAGGAACACTGTCTGCATGGCAATCGCTCAAACCCACAATACCATGGAAACCCACTCTGGCGGGAACATATAACATTCAGACTTTTGTTTGGGAAAGTGAGGATAATCCGGATGCATTATCTCCTCCACTACAATTTAAAATCGAAGTGAAGTAGGAAATAAACAAATTTGGAATTGGAGATTGAATGATTGATGTTAAAATACTCGACCAAGGATAGATCTCAAATTGGCTAAAGAGAGAATACCCATTCCAACGGAATTAAGACGTGAACTGTTAGTTGAAAGTGGACACAAATGTACAATTCATAATTGTACCACAATGCAGGATTTAATTGCACATCATATTAACTTCAAACCAGATGACAATAGAAAAGAAAACCTCATAATGTTATGCCCAACTCATGCTGCAATGGCGGATAAAGGTAAGATCGATCGAAAGTCATGTATGAAATATAAAGAAATTATATCAAAAATGGGGAAAGTTAACAGCGAACAAATCCTAGACACCTATACTAAAAACATCAAACACCTGCTAAAGAATGAATTAAACAAAGTAATACCTAACAAAAAGAAATTAAAGAGAATCATAAAAGTACATAAATCGAAATCAAAAATTGTAAAACCCTCAACATCTGAACAATTCAAAACTCATCAAATTTTAATTACTGTTTCTTCCGATAGGACGATTTATCCACTTGAGAGCGTGGTACATGTACGTGTAAATGCACCACAACTTATAGCTGGTGAACCAATTTACATTGAAGCCTATGATGAAAGCAGAATGATTCTTTCAAAGAAGATTGATCCTGAAAAATTCAGGAATTTAGAGCTAAAGTCAGCAGGGCTATACGAAACCTCTTTTGTGATGAAGGGTGATTATTGGAAGATCGGAAATTCATACACAGTAAAAGCAAAGCATGGTGAAGCTGAGGCATTCGATTCTTTTACAATAGGCAAACGTATGCCAGTAGTTCAATCTGATAAGTCAGTCTACAGGTGGGGTGAAGATATGATATTAACTGTAATAGATCCAGATGCTGACAAAGATTCTGATAAAGTCGAATACGTCGGAGATAGAGCCGATTCTAGATTAACAATAATGAGTAGTAAAGGCATCCTCAGAAACTACAGATTAAGAGAAACTGGAGATAATACTGGAATATTTCAGGGTATTATTGGATTCATCGGAACCTACGAGAATGGCAAAGTCGTAGGTTGTAAACATGGTAACAAAATAATTACAAAAACACAAGGTAAAGGAATTGACGATGGTTTCATCAAAGTGGGCAGAGGGGATGAACTTACTATTACCTATACTAATTCCGCGGGGAAAGCTAGTCTAATTACGTATTCATCAAATTTTGGTGCAGTAGTTGAATTAGATCAAAAGAAATACACATCAACTGATAAAGTGTACATTACAGTGGTAGCTCCTGATCTCAATTTTAATTCAAAGAAAATTGATTTTATCGGAGACAAACCAGAGAATCAGATAACAATATCTACTAAAAAGGGAAGACTCCGCTATTATAAGCTGAAAGAAACGGGCATAGATACTGGTATATTCAAAGGCAGGATAACCCTGACAGGATTTCAAGATAATAAGATGAATGCTCATGATAGAAACAGAAGGAGAGTAGGAATAACCAAAGGAAAGGGTCCTACGGATGGCATGATTGCAGCATCAAATAAAGACTCGATAGAAGTTGTTTTCAATTATTTTGGCGAAGAGAATATTATAGGCAGAGCTAAGATAGTATGAATAATATCGGAAAAATGTATTACATAAAATATGTATAATGACCATTCATTGAAAGAGTAGTGTTTTCCAGAAGTTTTTAAGCAAATGAGAAGTCTAAAGATCGTGGGTTTTCGTTGGGAAAACGGAATGCATTGGATGTATTCCATTAATGGATATGCGTTTCAATCTTTTTCAGTTCTTGAAAAAAGACGAGTCAATGACAGAGATTGTCATTTAGTTATAGGCAGTCTTCTTGACCACTATTCAATAATAGACATACAAATCTTTAATGTTACAATGGAAAATCTTGGGCTCCTCTCAGGAAAAGACGAAGTTGCATATGTGTGTAAATTCCCCCTTGAAATTGGAAGTTCATACAAGTCAAAACCTGATCAAAATGGCAAAGTTTCTATTACGGAAGTGAAAGAAAAGGAATTTCTTAGCACCCCCATTGGTGAGGTCGCTTGTTATAGGATTGAGCTTTATGATCAGGCGCAGGGAGTAACAACATTTTGGTATTCAGATCAGGTAAAATGGCATGCAAGAATTAGACGATATGATGGAACTGAAATTGATTTAATTGAACACAGAATTCTGAATTTTGATCAAATCATGTCAGAATTTCATAATTATATTGAGAACATGGTGAAATCTTCTGACAGCATAATCCGTGTGAGAGCAATCCCTCCATTGGTTGAAATATTCTCTCTCACTACAGACATAAAAAGCAAATATCTTCTGCATGAATTGATGGAAGATAAAGACGAAATTGTAAGTAAGAAGGCTGAAGAGGGCTTAAAGTCAATTGGTGGATGATGATTTGTCTGCTTTCGATATAGTTACAACAGCGATTTCATTTATTCCTAGCGATTTGTTGAAGAAAATTTGGGGAAAGTTGAGGTATAGAATAGTAATTGAATATCCCCATAATATACCGCATTGCGTACTTAATTTAGGCGATGTTGCTAATTTGCCTCTCAGGATAAAATATTATTCGCCGGTGGTGGATCTACGTGATTTTTTTTCTGTAAAGGGATATCGACCACAAAGAAAATCTGGGCTGAAAATTACAATAAATAACGAAACTGTTTATCCTCCAGCTGGTAGCAATGAATTAACCGACACAGGAAGGGGCATAGATACAGGACATACTATAATACCAATAGCGGCAAAAAATTCAGATCCATTGGTTATAAACGAAGTTAAGAAGTTGGTTATTCTTGCATTTCAAAAAATTCAATATTTTGATGGGAAAAGGATGATTTCTGAGGATGAAGTTGAGAATCAAAGCAGACATGTCAATCTGATGATACATAATCCATTTGGGGTAATCGACTTCACAATTAATGATAAAGATTCTCTTTGTTATTCGCACTCTGTTGGACAAAAGGATGTAAAATTACAAGTGAGATTAATAAGAAATCTTCAACGGGATTATAGTGGTCTTAGTTCGGATTCTCCCTCAGTATGGAATTATTCTTTTAAAATGTTGCAACTTCCGAGACATGCTAAGATAAAGGACAATGTGTTAATTGAGCCAAACGCCAGCGGAATACCACAAAAACCAGTGATAAATGCTCAAGAAATTGATATAAAAGTATTGAGAATTGCGACAGGAAATAATTGTCCAATTAGAATTACTGTTTATTATGATCATGATGATATTGCTTGTCAATCTCCTGAAGGCAAAAAACAAGTAACACTTACAGCGGATACCACGGTTTATGGTTCATCTTCATATGAAGCAAAAAGAAATAACAGCATAATATCTGAAGGGCAGATCAACTGGTCATCTAAAGTTAAGCAACCCGCTCAGACTAACAAGACTTTACCTATGCAAGTAACGGTTGAAGAAAATTAAGAAGCTTGGATGAGGTTTATTGTAATATTGAAACGTGATTTGATTTTAACTCCCTACTATTCATTTGAACAATCAATCTAATGAAAAATCAAGACTCAATTTTGATAAATAACGTTTCTCGTATCTCTATTAATGCTTAAATATCCATTTGAAATATCTCGTAGTGATATAATGCGTGGATGCCATAAAAGACCAATCCTATAATGCATGAGTAAATGGAGAGTTTCTTGAGTTTTTTAATTTTACACAT
>Ga0187893_10007657_pt1 | contig 17552 bp, 12 predicted proteins | sample MA1701074metaG_FD_139574 | JGI IMG/M metagenome (GOLD analysis project Ga0187893, IMG submission 139574) | White microbial mat communities from a basaltic lava cave in the Kipuka Kanohina Cave System on the Island of Hawaii, USA - MA170107-4 metaG ... | reverse complement strand
CGGGTTCGTCATGGCGCGGCCCGAGCTCGAGGCGGAAGTCAGCCGAAGAGTACTCGCGGCGATTCGCTTCGAGGACAAGCTCTTTCTGGTGGGCCTCGGGGACCCGGTCGGAAGCTATCGGGTCGATGAGATCAACGCCCGGGAAAGCGTTCTCCTGGTACACCAGGAGACGGGAGAACGGCTGAAGCTCGTTCTCGAGTGACTAGAACCGCAGATAACCCACGGGGATTCCGGCCGCGCGTCCCTTCGCTTGAACGTTCGTCTTCAGCTCCTCTTTGCGCGCGCGGAGCCCTTCATTCGCTTGCTGAAGGCGATTCTGCTCGGCGACGAGGGTCGCGGACTCCTGCCCCGTCAACTGCTGGTTGACCGCCCCGCTACCGGGCTGCGGAGGAACGGGAAGGCCGGCTCCTCCAGAAGCGGACGTCGCCCGGATTTCGGCTTCGAGCTCGCGCAGCCGGGCATCGTTCTTGGAGATCGCCTCATCGATCTCCTTCACCTGTCTCTCGTACTGCCTCTTGATGCGCTCGAACATCTCGAGCTTTTCCGGAAGCGGAATATCGGGGGGAATGAACGCGGGAACGTTCGCGTCCTCTTCCGATTCACCCTCGGAAGTCGACTCCTGGGAGCCTTCGGACGAAGTGGCTCCGGAGGACGGACTCGCCGAAGTCGGGACTTCCTCGCTCGTGGTTTCGGACTGGCCTTCCTGCGACCCCGAGCCCAGATCGCTCTCCGAGATGACCTGGGCCTCCCGTCCTTCCTGCTTGTTCTTCTCGCGGCGGCTCTTTTCCTTCTTGGCTACCTCCGCGAGGCTCTGACCGAGCGCGAGCGATGGGACGACGACGAGGACCGCCAGAAGCGTCATTCTCATGAGCGAACTCCCCAGGTTGGTTAGGGTCGCGTCAATTATAGACTGCGCGCGTCTGCGGTTCCAGGACGGTCAGCAGGAAACGCACTTGTTGTTGTTCGTAGCACCCAGCTTCACGAGGAGAGCGATGGTCTCGGGGAACGGGGAGACCCTTTCGATCGGTCCGTTGGCCATGTCGGCCGTGGTCTGTCCCTTTCGGCTCTTCGCCTTCACATCGGCGCCCTTGCCCACGAGGTAGAGGATGAGGTCGTTGTCCCCTCGGGAGGCGGCATGGTGAAGAGCGGTGTACCCGTTGGCATCACGGATATCGACTTCGGCGCCGCACTCCTCGACGAGAAACTTCACCGCCGGCACCCAGTGATCGGGCACGTACCGGTGGGCGTTTCCGGCGAAGGACTGTCCGTAGCCGACCCCGGCGGCGGCGTGGATCGGATGGATGTGCGGACCCCCGACGGGAACTTCGGGATTCCCCAGCTGGAAGAAGTGGGCTACCTTCGCCATCGATCCAGAGACGCTCTGCTTGAATCCCGAGGCGCTCTCGCCCCGACGGCGCCGTGAAGGAGGCTTGACGGTGGGAATGGTGGGGTCCGCCCCGTACTCCCTCAAAAGGCGCATGGCGTCCACGTCCAGAGCGTACGCGGCGCGCCAGAAAGGCGTTGCCCCGGTGTAATCGATCCCCGCCGCCCGCAGGACCCCGAACGTGTACTCCATGTACCAAAGGTGCCGTTCGAGACGCACGTTGGGATTCGCGCCGGCCTTCAGCAGAGCTTCCAGAAGGTCGAGGTGCGTCGCCTTCTGCTGCTGGTGCTCGATGGGGTGAGAGTATGATGCTCGGGGCGCCCAGGTGCGCTCGAGGGCGGCGAACAGCGGGGTGACACCCGCGGTGCTCGCAAGATTGGGATCGGCCCCTCGTTCGAGCAGCTTCAGCGCGAGATCGAACTGCCCGTTGACCGCCGCCATCAGAAGCGGCGTCGTCCGATCCCCGGCCGACGGCTGGTTGATGTCGGCGCCTCCATCCAGAAGAGCCAGGCTGGCCGCGGAGTGTCCCTGCCGCACGGCATGAAGGAGCGGTGTCAGGCCTCCCCAGCTCTCGACCAGCTTCCCGTACGAGGCGGGATTCTCGTCCCGGCTCTTGCTCTCGTCCACTTTCTTGGCGGTGCTCGACTTGGACGGTCTCGCACCGTCGGCAGCGGAGGCGTCCTCATCCCCGGACTTGTCTGCGCTCTCGGACCAGGTTCGCTGCACGTAGCGGGAGGCCTCGATGGCGGCCTGGACCTGGGTCGGCGTCGGCTTCCAGTCTCCGCCGCCTTTCTCCTGCTTCTTGAAATCCTCGAGGATCTCCTTGATGCGCTTGTTGGCGGCCTCGTCGGCTTTTTCCATCTCGACGACGTTCACCGCGCGGGACGCGGCGCTCGCGTCCGCTCCGGCCTCGAGCAACACGCGAATCGCTTCGACGTGGCCGCGGGAGGCCGCGAAGATCAGGGGCGACTGCCCCCAGGAGGCCTCCTTCGCATTCACATCGGCTCCCGCCTTCAGGAGCGCCGCGATCACTTCTGTGTCGCCCGACCCGGCGGCGAGATGGAGCGGCACGACACCCGAGTTGGTGGTCGCGGCGTTGGGATCCGCTTTCGCCCCGAGAAGCGCGCGGACGACATCCGCATGCCCGCCCCTGCTCGCGAGATGGAGGGGAGTGTAGCGGCCGATTCGGGTTCCCGCGCCGACGTTCGCCCCCGAGTAGATCAGAACGGACGCGAGCTTCGCGTCCCCGCGCTCCGCCGCCCAGTGAAGGGCGGTCATGCCGTCTCCCTGCGACGTGTTCACGTCGGCGCCGCCGCGAAGAAGCTCCTGGACCGTTGCGAGGTCCCCTCGGGCCGCGGCATCCGCGACCGGCCGTTCGACCGCCGTCGTTCCCGCGACGGAGGGGAGGCCCGCGATCGCGGCAGCGAGCGCGAGCGCGCGGATCCAGCCAATCACAGGGACATCTCCCCCGCGCTGTCGCCGAAGCTCGAAAGCTCGTGTCCGAGCTTGTTGAGGACCGTCAGCATCGCATTCGCCATCGGTGTGCCATCCGGCGCCTTGATGTGGGAGCCACCCGCGAGACGGCCGCTCCCGCCGCCGAAGACGACGAGAGGGCAGCGGCGGTGGTTGTGGAGGTTCGCGTCCCCCATCGGCGAGCCCCAGAGGACGATCGACTGATCGAGGAGGTTCGACTCCCCGTCCGTCGTCTCCGAAAGCCGCTTCAGGAAGTAGGCGAGCTGGCTCACCCGGTACTGGCAGATCTTGTTGAACTCCAGGATTGCTTCTTCTTTGTCCCCGTGATGCGACGAGGGATGGAAGGGCCGGTCCGACCCGCTTTCGGGGAAGATCCTGTTCGAGGCGTCCCGCCCCGTCTTGAAGGACACGACCCGGGTCATGTCGGTTTCGAAGGCGAGAACCTGCAAGTCGAACAGGAGCTTCATGTGCTCCGAGTAGGAATCGGGCACACCGGGGGGTGCATCGGGGAGATCCCGCTCTTCGCCGCTCGTATTGCGGGCTTCGACGCCCTGGATGCGGCGCTCGATCTCCCGAACGTTCTCGAGATACTGATCGACCCTTCTCCGGTCGGACGCCGAGAGCTCCTTCGACATGCTCGCGGCTTCCCGAGCCACCCAGTCGAGGATGCTTCCGTGCGTCCGCCTCCGCCGCGCGCGCTCCTCGGGAGTGCCGCCCGCTCCGAACAGCATGTCGAACGCCGCCCGCGGGCTCCGGATCATCGGCAGGGGCTCGGAGGGAGACGCCCAGCTGATGCAGTCGGTATAGGAGCACGAGTAGTTGTAGTCGCAGCCGCCGCCCTTGTTCGTGCTCTCGATGGCGAGCTGCAGGGAGGGGATCGCCGTCTCATGGCCGACCCGCTGGGCGTGAAGCTGGTCCATGGAGGTCCCGCCTTGCAGATCCGAGCCCTTGGTCTGCTTGGGGTGCACGTGCGTCAGGAAAACCGCGGACGAGCGGAAGTGATCGCCTCCGACCTCCGGGGGCTCGAACGCTTCCGCCATGCGCACGTCGGTATTGCTGATGATGGTGAATTTCTCGCGCCACGCCTCGAGCGACTTCAACGGGTTCTGGGGAGGGAGCTCGTAGCCGCGTCCGACCGTCGCCGGCGCGAAGAGGTTTCGGGTCGCGCCCCATTTGTTGCAGCCTGGAAGGCCGTGCACTTCCTCGATGCACACCAGGCGGGTCCGGTCGCTCTTCGAAGCGCCAAACGCGGGTACCATGGCGTCGAGGAGCGGGAGAGCGACGCTCGCTCCGGCCGCCTTCAGGAACGTCCTGCGGGGAAGTGCTTTCCCGATTACAAAACCCATGTTACCTCCTGCCGTGGCTGATCTGGTTGGCCGTGGCAACGGTCTCCTCGGCATCACCCTCCGCCTTCTTCGCACGAAAGGGCTCGCTCAGAATGACGCCCAGGATCAACGACGACATGCGGTAGCCGCCGGGCTCGGCGTTCGCCACGATTGCCCGCACCGTGGACTGATCGCGGTAATCGACGGTACGTCCCAGCGCGTACGCCATCAGGTTCTCCGTAAACTGCCGCACGAGGGGGATCGGCCGCTTGAGCAGCACGTCGACGAGATCCGCGGGAGTCGAGAGGGGCGTGCCATCGTAGAACGTGCTGCGGGTGTCGAGAGGGGCGCCATTCTCGCGGATGCGCCACTTCCCGGTCACGTCGAACCGGTCGAGAGCGAGCCCGATCGGATCGATGAAGCTGTGGCAGGATGCGCAGGTCGGGTCCCGCCGGTGCATCTCGAGGCGCTCGCGCGTCGTGAGCGCCCTCCCGTCGCGCGCGCCTTCGGTCTTGTCCAGATCGGGGACATCCGGAGGCGGTGGCGGCGGGGGCGTTCCCAGGAGGACCTCGAGGACCCACTTGCCCCGAAGGACGGGCGACGTCCGGTTTCCCAGAGACGTCTGGACGAGGACGCTCCCCTGGCCGAGGATTCCCTTGCGGTCGGCTCCCGGGTAGCTCACGCGGCGGAACGTCTCGCCCACGACACCCTCGATCCCGTAGTGCCGGGCCAGGCGCTCGTTCATGTAGCTGTAGTCGGCACGGTAGAGCTCGAGAAGGCTCCGGTCCTGCCGCACGAGCTGATCGAAGAAGACTTCCGTCTCCCGCCGCATGGCTTCCATGAGCTGCCGGTTGTAGTTGGGAAACCAGTAAACGTCCGGGCTGACCTTCTCGAGATCCTGAAGCCGCAGCCACTGGGCCGCGAAGCGCGTGGCGAGCGCCTCCGAGCGCGGGTCCGCGAGCATCCGCTCGGCCTGCGCTCTGAGGACGGAATCCCGTGACAGCTCCCCGGCGCGCGCCAGACGCAGGAGCTCCTCGTCGGGGTTGGTGCCCCACAGAAAGAACGAAAGCCGAGACGCGAGGTCGATGTCCGCGACGCGGTAGACCTCGCCCGGCACGACCTCGGCCGGCTCCCGCTCCATGCGATAGAGGAAGTGAGGGCTCGCGAGGATCGCCTCGAGGGCCGTTCGAATCCCGATCTCGAAACCACCGTCGCTCGCGCCGATGGCGTAGAAGCCCATGAGATCGGAGACGTCGCGACTCTCGAGGTCCCGTCCGTACGCCTGCGCCGCGAGCCGGGAGAGGATCTTTTCGGCGCACGGTTTCTCTTCCTCGGGCGACGTGGGCCGGCAGAAGAACACGCGCTTGCGGGAAGGGGACTCGGAAACGCCGACGGCTTCGTAGGGTCCCTCGAGAGTGAGGCTCGTGAGGTGGGGAAGCGCCGTCGTCCCGTAGCTCGTCTCCGTCCCCGTGAGCGACCAGTCGTTCGGCCGGATCAGGTCCTCGTAGGGCCCGTCCATCTGGCGGATGAACGCGGCGGTCACGCGGTGCTCGCCCGCGCGGATGAAGATGGGGTCGGTGGCGATGGGGAAGTCCTTGCGGCCCTGGAAGTCGATGTCGCCTCCGTAGCGCAGCAGAGCCACCTGCTCGCCATCGATCGAGATGTCGACGTCGTGATACCGCTCGCCCCACCCCGAGATGAACCCCATGGAGAACGTGTACTTCCCGTCCGCCGGGAAATGGTGGAGGACGCTGATTCCGCCCCGGGTTCCGAAGGGGGCGCCTTCGATCCGATCCCACTCGTGCTGCGAGACCGAGGGCGGGTTTACGTACGTCGTCGCCAGTACGGGGGCGTCTCCCTGGCCGAGCGTCTCTCGCGCGACCTCGCTCGCCGCCGTCAGATAAGCGGTCATCAGGGCGGGAGACATCAACTGGGCGTCGGCGATGTTGTCGAAGCTGCCGCTCACCGGATCCTCGGGAAGCCACTCTCCCGGGTCGATGGTGAGACCGAGAATGTCTCGCACGAGCCGCGCGTATTCCGCGCGATTCAGTCGCTGGGACGGACGACTCCCCGGCTCCCGGCGAGCGTCTGCGACTCTATCGATCCCGCGCTCGAGCGATTCCACGAGAGAGAGGGCGGCTTTCTCTTCCGGTCTCGGCATTCCCGAAGGAGGCATCATGCCGACGCGGAGCTTCCTGATCATCTTCTCCGCCAGCTCGGCGCTCTTCTCCGGGTGCTCCACGTCGAAGGCCTCGAGGCTCATCCCACCGATCCGCGACGCGTCGTTGTGGCACGTAAGGCAGTACTCCTCCAGAACGGCGTTCGGAGCCCACGGCTCGGAAGCTCGGGCGGCGATGGCGGTGAGGAGAGCGGCGAGAAAGACGGCTATTTGTCTACCCAATCGAAGGCTCCAAGATCCCTGAATTCTAGGGCAAGTCCCGCGTGTATTCAAAGCCCATGCCTGCAACGATTTGGCTCTTGCCCACTGGTTCCCGGGGACTTATTATCGCTCGGGGAGTCAATGAGGAGCGAGAAACCAATGTCAGTCCTTTCTTCACGCATGGCGTCCATGGGGACGGAGAACGCATTCCGCATCAGCGAGGACGTGGCCCGGGCCCAGGCGCGGGGTGTCCAGGTCATCCGGTTCACCATCGGCGAGCCGGATTTCGACAGCGCCCCTCACATCAATCAGGCGGGTATCGAGAGCATTCTGAAAGGGAATACTCACTATGCCGACCCCGCGGGGGTCCGTTCCCTTCGGGAGGCCACGGCCGCGCACGTCAAGAAGACGCGGGGAGTCGACGTCGACCCTGACGAGGTCATCATCCTTCCGGGAGCGAAGCCCGCGATCGGCTACAGCCTGATGAGCTACGTCGACCCCGGAGACGAAGTCATCTACCCGAGTCCGGGGTTTCCGATCTACGAGTCCTGGGTGACCTACCTGGGGGGAACGCCGGTGCCGCTCGTCCTCCGCGAGGAGAACGGGTTCGCGTTCACGCCGGATGAGCTCGAAAAGCTCGTCACCCGGAAGACGAAGGTCCTCATGCTGTGCACCCCCTCGAACCCGACGGGAGGCGTGCTCTCGCAGGGACTTCTTGAAGACGTCGCAGAGATCGTGCACCGTAAGGCCCACCCCGACTGCCGCATCTACTCCGACGAGATCTACGAGCACATCACCTTCGATGGCTTCCAGCACTTCTCCATCGCCTCCGTACCCGGAATGCGCGAGCGCACGATCATCGCAAGCGGTCATTCGAAAGGATTCGCCATGACCGGGTGGCGGCTCGGATGGTGCGTTCTGCCCAACAGGCAGGAGGCGGCGACGTTCAAGCAGCTCAACATCAATTTCGTGAGCTGCGTCCCACCTTTCATCCAGGAGGCGGGGAGGGAGGCATTCGAAAGCCCGAGAACGACCGAGGTCGTCGCGCAGATGGTCGCGGAGTTCAAGAGGCGGCGGGACTTCCTCGTTCCCGCTCTCAACGACATCGAGGGCGTCCGCTGCGCCAATCCCCTGGGCGCGTTCTACGTCTTTCCCAACGTCGACGGAGTCTGCCGCCGGCTCGGCGTTCACGATTTCCACGATCGGCTTTCCCCGGAGCGGAAGCGCAAGACGAGCCCGGCGACCCTTCTCATGCGCTTCCTCCTCTACTACCACGGAATCGCGACCGTGGACCGGCGGAGCTTCGGCGTTCTCGGAAGCGAAGGGCAGCACTTCCTCCGGATCTCCTACGCGACCGACATGCCCTCCATCGAGGAGGGAATCGCCCGCATTCGACGAGGAGCGCGCGACGTCGACGGGTTCCGCAAGTTCACCGAGGACGGGGAGGCGTTGGGAGTTTGAGAGTCTTCGCCACCCGTCGGATTCCCGAGGCCGGCCTCGAGATCCTGAGAAGAACGGGAGAGGTTGAATTCGGCGTCGAAGCGGAAGACGAGCTGGTTCCCCGCGAGAGGCTTCTCGAAGGCATCGGGCGGGCCGACGTCCTCGTCTCGCTCCTCACCGAGCGCATCGACCGCGAGGCCCTCGAAGCGGGGACGCGGCTTCGGGGCGTTGCGAACTACGCCGTCGGCTTCAACAACGTCGACGTCGACGCCGCGACCGAGCTCGGGCTTCCCGTCACCAACACCCCCGGAGTTCTCACCGATACCACCGCCGACCTCGCGTGGGCGCTCCTGCTGTCCGTTGCCCGCAACATCGTCCCTGCGGACCGCTACATGCGGCAGGGGAGATACAAGATCTGGGGGCCTTCGCTCTTTCTGGGGGGCGACGTGAGCCCCGGCGGCGAGGAGCGGCGAAAAGTCCTCGGGATCGTGGGCTTCGGCCGCATCGGCCAGGCAGTCGCCCGGCGCTCGATCGGTTTCGACATGCGGGTCCTCGCGTACGACCCGCCGATGCGCGAGGTGATCGAGGAGACGGAAGGCGTCGAGTACGCGGAGATGGATCGCGTTCTCGAGGAGAGCGATTTCCTCACCATCCACACCGACTTGAACGAGTCGACCCGGCACCTCATCTCCGGCCCGGCCTTCGAAAAGATGAAGAGAACGGCGTATCTCATCAATACCGCACGCGGACCCATCGTCGACGAGAAAGCGCTGGTCACGGCGCTCCGGGAGCGCAAGATCGCGGGCGCGGGGCTCGACGTGTTCGAAGAGGAGCCCGCGATGGCCCCGGGGCTGGCCGATCTCGACAACGTCGTCGTCCTTCCCCACATCGCATCCGCGAGCCGCGACACGCGGAACAAGATGGCCACGATGTGCGCGGAGAACGCCCGCGCCCACGCCCGTGGCGAGCGGGCCCCGAACTGCGTGAACCCGGAGGTGTACGAGAGGGGGGCCTACCGCCGCCGCGCGTCTTCCTGAAGCTCGTCGAGAACCGCGCGTGCGTGGCGCAGGTGCGGGATCACGATCGACCCTCCCACGATGAGGGCGACGTCGAGGCCCTCCGCCATCTCCTCCGGGGTGACCCCCCGCTCGTGGCACTGCAGGATGTGGTAGGTGATGCAATCGTTGCACCGCAGGACCATCGAGGCGGTGAGGCCGAGGAGCTCCTTGGTCTTGGCGGAGAGCGCTCCGTCCTCGTAGACCGCCCCGTCGAGGTTGAAGAAGCGCTTGGTCTGAAGCGTTCCCTTTCCGAGAATGGATTCGTTCATCTGGGAACGGAACTGGTTGAAGGCATCGATTCTCTCTCCCATATCTCACATCTCCTGTGGCCCGAGCAGATGCAGGCCGAGTGATACAATCAAAGGTTACCAGGATTATGCCTCCTCCCCCGTCCCGAATCGGAAAATACGAGATTCTCGCGGAGCTCGGCCGCGGAGCCATGGGCACGGTGTACAAGGCCCGGGATCCAAGGCTCGACCGTCTCGTCGCGGTCAAGATGATGTCGGAGGAGCTCCTCATCGAGGAGGAGATGCGGAGCCGCTTCCAGCGCGAGGCGAAGTCGGCTGCGAATCTCCAGCACCCGAACATCGTCACCGTCTTCGATTTCGGCGAGCTCGACGGCGAGGGAGCCCCCTACATCGTGATGGAGCTCCTCGAGGGGGCGAGTCTGGCGCAGCTCATGGAGGAGAGCAAGCCGGAGAGGCTCGAGGACAAGATCTCCATCATCACGCAGATTTGCCGCGGGCTCGACTACGCCCACAAGCGGGGGGTCATCCACCGCGACGTGAAGCCCGGGAACATCCAGGTGCTCCCGAGCGGAACCGCCAAGATCCTCGACTTCGGAATCGCTCTCGGCGAAGGCTCCACCATCAAGACCAAGACCGGCCTCGTCATGGGAACGCCGAACTACATGGCGCCCGAGCAGATCTCGAGCGAAGTCGTCGACCATCGCGCGGACATGTGGGCGGTCGGCGTGATCCTCTTCGAGCTTCTCGCCGGCGACCGCCCGTTCACCTCCACCACCATCCCCGGGCTCGTCTATCAGATCGTGCACTCTCCTCCGCCGCCTCTCGACGAGCGCAAGCTCGGCCTTCCGCCGAAGCTGGCCCAGGTCGTGGAGCGGGTGCTCCAGAAGAACCCGGACGACCGCTTCCGCGACCTCGCCCACCTCGCCCGCACTCTCGAGAAAGTGATGGGCGCTCCCGCGCTCACGACCGAGATGTCTCCGGAAGCCCGGGCGCGCGGCTACACCACCAACCTCGATCTCGCGAAGGGCCTCCTCGCTCAAGGACAGCCGCAGCGGGCGCTCGAGGCCGCGCGGCGCGCCCAGGCCCTCGAGCCCGCCCACCGCTCGGTCGTCGATCTCATCCAGGCGATCGAAGTCGCGCTGCGGAGGATGCAGTCCCAGGAGACGGTGGCCCATGAGCGGGAGCCACCCGACGAGAAGTCCGTCAAGTTCGACGCGGGCCGTTGGGTCGACGAGGCGCGCATGGCCTTGACCGCGGGCGACCGGAGCGAAGCTCTCCGCATCGTCGAGGACGTCCTCGCGGTGTCCCCGGGCTTCGGCCCGGCGCTCGAGCTGAAGGAGCTCCTCGTCAGGCCAGCGCGTCCCGGCCAGCCGCGAACCGGTGCGCCTCGGTCCTCGCCGACCTATCGCTACCCCCGGGTGCGGCCCGATCTCGCTTTCAAAGAGGTCGCGACGTTCGGCGAGCCTCCGGGAATCCAGGTGCTCGCCGCCGGCCCGAAGCCGGCCCTGGTCGCCGCTGGAGGCGTCGACGGGTCGGTGAGGCTCTGGGACGTCGATGCTCGGCGCAAGGTCGGAAGCTTCCGAACCGCCCTCCATCAGCGCGCAGGCCACGAGGCGCTCGTGACCTCTCTCGCGTTCTCGCCGGATGGAGCATTCCTGGCGTCGGGCCACGTGGACGGACACATTCACCTCTGGAGCCTCGATACCGGCGAGGAAGTCGAGGTGAGGGTCCGCCACGACGCCTCCGTCGGAGGACTCGCGTTCTCGCCCGACGGACGCACCCTTGCTTCGGGCGGGCTCGACTCGACGTTGAAGCTCTGGGAGGTCGGCCAGCTCAGTCAGGGCGAGCCTCAGAGGCGGCTCATCCGCGAGCCTTCCGGCGTGACCTGTCTCGTCTACTCAGCGGATGGAAGCCTCATCATCACCGGTCAGACCAAGGGAATGCTGCGCGTCCACGACATCGAGAGCGGGCGCCTCGTCGCGACCCTCCGAGGCCACGAGGCGCCACTCGCCGTAGCCGTGGCCTCGCCCGATGGGACGCAGATCGCGACCGGGGCGCGGGACGGTGCCATCCGGATCTACGACCTCGATCGCAAGGAAGAGGTTCGCGCTTTTCTCGGACACCGCAAGGCCATCGCCGCTCTCTCCTATTTTCCTCGAGGGACGGAGATCGCGAGCGTCGCCATGAACCACGCCCTCATTCTGTGGGACGTCGCCACGGGCGCCCAGCGAACGACTCTCTGGGGTGCGAAGAACGAGGTCTTCGCGAGCGCGGTTACGACGGGCGAGGAGCCTCTGGTCGTGGCCGGTCTCTCGGACGGAAGCCTCCGCGTCTGGGCCCCGGAGTAACGAGGAACCGGCAAGCTCAGGGCATGACCCCCGTCGGCATCACCAGCTGAAGGCTCCAGCGGGCATCGTCTCTTCGATCCAGCCGGATGAGGGACGCCGGGTGGAACACGACCACCGGCATGCTCTCGTCCTGGGCGAGGAGTGCCCCCGCGATGCGATTGAGGTAGGGGAGGTGCCCCACCACCATCACGTTCTGTTGGAGCCCGGCCGCCTCGCGCCGAAGGGGGTTGATGTCGTCATCGGGGCCGAGGCCTCCGATCTGCCGCCGAGGACAGCCGAGCGCCCGCTCGAACTCCTGGGCGGTCTGGATCGCGCGAAGCCGATCGGAGTGACGGATCTCCGCCACCCGCACGCCGAGCCGGGCCGCGAAATCGGCGCACCGTCTCGCATGCGCGAGGCCGACGTCCGTGAGGGGGGCGCCACCGCCGGCATCGGGGACGTTGACCTCGGCTTCGCCGTGCCGGACGAGGTAAAGCTCCATGGGGTTTGTCCTCTGGGTTCAGGATATTGTAACGCCCATCTCTCGGATTTGCATGGATCGGTGCTTGCCTCTCTTGTGCTACGCTGAATGGTTTGTGCGGGCTCCGGGAAAGGAGGGAGCCGTTTCTTGTCAGACGTCACCATCGCCTACTTTTCGATGGAAATCGGGCTCACAGAAGAGATGCCCACCTACTCCGGCGGGCTCGGCGTCCTCGCGGGAGACACGCTTCGAGCCGCGGCGGACTGGGGTCTGCCGCTCGTTGCGGTGACCCTTCTCCATCGAAAAGGCTACTTCCGGCAGCGCCTCGATGCCGAGGGCAACCAGATCGAGGAGCCGGACGGCTGGAAGGTCGAAGACCTCCTCGAGGAGATGAGCCCTCGGGTCCAGGTGGAGGTCGAAGGGAAGCCCGTTCTCCTGAGGTGCTGGCGGTGGACCGTCGAGGGAGTCCTGGGCGCGACCATCCCCGTCTACTTTCTCGACAGTGACCTTCCCGAGAACGGAGAGGCCGAGCGCAGGCTGACGGATCACCTTTACGGCGGCGACAAACGCTATCGGCTGAGCCAGGAGTGCATCCTCGGGATCGGCGGGCTCCGGATGCTGCAGGCCATGGGATTCGAAGCGCTCGAGACCTACCACATGAACGAGGGCCATTCGAGCCTCCTCACCCTGGAGCTCATGGCGCAGGTCGCGCGGCGCGCGGGGCGAAACGAGCCCTCGGCCGACGACGTCAGCCGGGTCAAGAACCACTTCGTCTTCACGACCCACACTCCCGTTTCCGCCGGCCACGACCGGTTTCCCAAGGACCTGGTGAAGCAGGTTCTCTCTCCCGACCTGTTTCAGGCGCTCGACAAGCTCTACCCCGGCGATGAGATCAATTTGACCGAGCTCGCGCTTTTGCACAGCCGGTACGTCAATGGGGTCGCCCGGCGCCACCGCGAGGTCACTCGCGGCATGTTCGAGCGCTTCGACGTCAGCGCCATCACGAACGGCGTCCACGCGGCGACCTGGGCCGCGCCGTCCTGGCAGCGGCTCTTCGACCGCCACGTGCCCGGCTGGCGGGAGGACAACCAGAGTCTGCGGTACGTGGCGTACGCTCCCCTCGAAGAGATCGGAGAAGTCCATCACGAGGCGAAGAAAGCGCTCCTGGACCGCATCCGCGCCGACCAGGGTAAGGAGCTCGATCCCGAACACTTCACCATCGGCTTCGCCCGACGCGCCACGTCCTACAAGCGCGCGGGACTCCTCCTGAAGGACGTGGATCGCTTGAACCGGATGGCGGAAGAGAAGGGCCCCCTTCAGATCGTGTACGCGGGCAAGGCCCACCCCCAAGACGATCGCGGGAAACAGATCATCCGGGAGATCTTTGCCGCACGGCAAAAGCTCTCCCCGGAGGTCAAGCTCGTCTACCTCGAGGATTACGGAGTTTCGCTCGCGGCCCGCCTGACCTCGGGCGTCGATCTGTGGTTGAATACGCCGGAGCGCCCGCTCGAGGCTTCGGGAACGAGCGGCATGAAGGCCGCGGTGAATGGGGTCCCCAGCTTGAGCGTTCTCGATGGGTGGTGGATCGAAGGCCACATCGAGGGGGTGACGGGATGGTCCATCGGAAACCACCACGCCGAGGAAGCCGACCCGGATGGAACGACGGACGCCGAGAACCTGTACGAGAAGCTCGAGAGCGTGATCCTGCCCCTCTATTACGACAACCGTCCCGGCTACCTCGACGTCATGCGCCACGCGGTGGCGCTGAACGGCTCGTTCTTCAACACCGAGCGCATGGTGAGCGAGTACGCCCGCCAGGCCTACCGGCTTTCCGGGGAGCAGTGAGAGCCGTGGAGAAGCTCCTTTCGAGCCGAATCAAGATCGCCTCCACTCGCACCGAGCATGCCTCCGCCCTCGAGGAACTGCAGATTCTCTGCTTTCCCACGCTCGCCGACGAAGAGCGGTTCAAGCGCCCCCACTACCTGAAGCACATCGAGCTCTTCCCCGAAGGGCAGTTCGTCGCCCTCGACGGGGACAAGGTAGTCGGCATGACCAGTACCATCCGGATGCACTTCGATTTCGAGCATGTGGAGCACACCTTTGCCGACGTCATCCAGGGTGGCTGGCTCACCTCCCACGAGCCCGATGGCGACTGGCTCTACGGCGCCGACATCGGGACCCATCCCGCCTACCGGCGGCGCGGCATCGCCCGCGGCCTCTACGCCGCACGCCACCTCACCGTGCGCCGGCTCGGGCTCGAGGGGCAGGTCACCGTGGGCATGCTTCGCGGCTACGGCGCCTTGAAGGGCGAGATGTCCGCGAAGGACTACTACGATTCCCTTCTTCGCGGAGAGCGGAAGGACCCCACCATCTCCGCCCAGATGAGCGTCGGCTTCGAGCCGCGGGGGCTCCTCCCGAACTACCTGAACGATCCCGTCTGCGACAACTATGGAGTCCTCCTGGTGCTCGCCGCCGGGAAGGACGTTCCCTTCGAGTGAGAAGAGAAATGACCTACATCCAGATCAAAACCGAGATTCCCGGGCCGAAGGCCAAGAACATGCTCGAGCGCAGAGCGCGCGCCGTTTCCTCGGGTGTCGCCCGGTCGACGGACGTCGTCGTGGAGCGCGCCCAGGGAGCGCTGGTGGAAGACGTCGACGGGAACACCTTCATCGATTTCGCCGGCGGGATCGGCATGCTCGCGCTCGGGCACTGTCCCGAGGACGTAACGCGGGCGATGAGCGATCAGGCGTCGAAGCTCGTCCATATGTGCGCGCTCGTGGGAACGTACGAGCCGTACGTGCGGCTCGCGGAGCTCCTGAACTCCGTCGCACCCGGGAGCTTTCCCAAGAAAACCGTCCTCGCGAACAGCGGCGCCGAGGCGATCGAGAACGCGGTGAAGCTCTCGCGGTCTTTCACCAAGCGCCAGGCGATCGTCGTCTTCGAGGGCGCGTACCACGGGCGGACGCTCCTCACGTTGAGCCTCACCAGCAAGTACAACCTCTTCAAGAAGGGCTTCGGCCCCTTCGCCCCCGAGATCTACCGGTTCCCGGCGCCGAACCTGTACCGACGCCCGTCGTATCTCACGGAGGCTCAGTACCTCGATGAGTGCCTGCGCGTGCTCGACCAGAACTTCGTGGCCCAGGTCGATCCCTCGGCGGTGGCGGCGGTCCTCATCGAGCCGGTGCAGGGCGAGGCGGGATTCCTCCCCGTGCCCGCGCGCTTTCTCGAACGCCTGCGGGCGCTTTGCGACCAGCACGGGATGCTCTTCATCGCGGACGAAATCCAATGCGGGATGGGAAGGACGGGGAAGTTCTTCGCCATCGAGCACTACGGGATCGCTCCCGATCTCATCACGACGGCGAAATCGCTCGGGGCAGGGATGCCCATCAGCGCCGTGACCGGCCGGGCCGACGTCATGGATGCGGCCCATACGGGAGGAGTGGGAGGAACCTACGGGGGAAGCCCGCTCGCCTGCGCCGCCGCCATCGAGGCGGTCGAGACCATCCGCACGCCGGAGTTTCTCGCGCGCGCGGAGGAAATCGGCCGGCTTCTGAAACGGCGTCTCAACACGTGGCGCGAGAAGTTCCCGCTCGTGGGCGACGTGCGGGGCCTCGGACCCATGCAGCTCGTGGAGTTCGTACGCGACCGGGAGACGAAGGAGCCGGCGCCCGAGGAGACCCTCGCCATCATCAAGCGCGCGGTCGCTCGAGGGCTCATCCTCATTCGAGCGGGCCTCTACAGCAACTGCATCCGGCTCATGCCACCCCTCATAGCGGAGGACGCTCTCTACGAAGAGGGACTCGACGTTCTCGAGGAGGCCATCGCGGCCCACGTGAATTCCATGAAAGAGGCCGTGGCGAAGGCCTGAGACGTGGCCCGGGCAGTCTTCTATAACGGCACTCTCCTGACTCAGGACCCCGCCTCCCCCCGGGCGGAGGCGCTCGCCGTCGACAACGGACGCCTCGTGGCCGTCGGATCTCGCGTCGACGTCCTGAACCTCGCGGGCCCGGGCACCGAGCGCGTGGATCTCGAGGGCCGGACCCTCATCCCCGGGTTCAACGACTCCCACGTCCATGTGTGGAAAGTCGGTCAGCTCCTGACCGGGATCATCGACCTTCGGGCGACGAAGAGCCTGGAAGAGTTGAAGGCCTCCGTTCGACGCCGCGATCGGGAGCTTCCCGAGGGCGCGTGGCTTCTCGGCCGGGGCTACAACGAGCAGCTCCTTGCGGAACGGCGGCAGCCGACGCGGTGGGATCTCGACCAGGCGGCGCCTCACCGGCCGGCCGCGCTCACGAGGACCTGCGGCCACATGATCGTGGGAAACAGCCGGGCGCTCGCGCTCGCGGGAGTCAACCGGAACACCCCCGATCCCGCGGGTGGCGCCATCGAGCGCGATTCCGCGGGGGAGCCGACGGGCCTCGTTCAGGAGAACGCCATGGGACTCCTGAAGGCGGTGATCCCCGAGCCGACGCCCGCGGAGTTCGCGGAGATGATCTCGGCCGCGGACAAGTCTCAGCTCTCGAAGGGAATCACGAGCGCGAGCGAGGCGGGGGCCACGCCCGCGCTTCTCGAGGCATACCGCAGTCTCGATCGCGAAGGCGCTCTCGCGCACCGGTTTCACGTGATGGCGATGCGGCTTTCGGAAGAGAGCGCGCGGCCCCTTCCGCTTCCGGAAAGGCACGTCTCCGATTTTCTTCGGATCGACGCGGTGAAGCTCTTCGCCGACGGAGGCCTCTCGGGCGCGACGGCGGCCCTGAACGGGACGTACCGGCATCAAGAGGTGCGGGGACTCGCTCGCCTTTCGGAAGAGGAGGTGTTCGCGCTTGGCCTCGACGCGCAGGAGGCGGGGCTTCGCGTCTGCACGCACGCCATCGGTGACGCCGCGATCGACGCCGTCCTCGCTGCCTACGAGCGACTGCACGCGAGAGGCGGGACCGGACACCGATTCGAGCACTTCGGGCTTCCCGACGCCTCCCACATCGCTCGCGCCCGTAGCATCGGCGCCATCGCCGCCCCGCAGGCCGTGTTCCTGCACGCGCTCGGAGTGAACTTCCGACGATATCTGAAGGACGAGTACCTCGCGCGGACTTACCCGATTCGATCGATGCTGCGAGGGGGACTCGTCGTCGCTCTCGGCTCGGACGCTCCCGTCGTTCCCGACGATCGTCCTCTTCTCGGAATCCAGGCGGCGGTAACCCGGAGGGACCAGGAAGGCCAAACAATCGCGCCCGGGGAAGCCATCACCGCCGAGGAGGCTCTCTACGCATACACCATGGGAGGGGCCCTCGCGAGCGGCGAGGAGGGCAATCGGGGAAGCCTGAGCGCAGGGAAGTGGGCGGACTTCGCGGTGCTCGATCGGAATCCGTGCTCCGTCGAAGGGGACGAGATCGGGCGCGTCGACGTCGTTCGGACGTACGTCGCCGGCAGGGTGGCCTT
>Ga0187893_10007655_pt1 | contig 17554 bp, 19 predicted proteins | sample MA1701074metaG_FD_139574 | JGI IMG/M metagenome (GOLD analysis project Ga0187893, IMG submission 139574) | White microbial mat communities from a basaltic lava cave in the Kipuka Kanohina Cave System on the Island of Hawaii, USA - MA170107-4 metaG ... | reverse complement strand
TTGCTCATTCGAAAAGCATTTTACCGCAGAGAAGCTGAGACGCAGAGCGGCCAACGCATTAATTTCTCTGCGCCTCAGCGTCTCTGCGGTTGAAATTTAACGCTCCTCGGCGCGGAGGTCGGTGTCGTCGGGTGTTGCGGTCGGTGAAGGTTTGGGAGCTCTCTCGTCGTACTCGCCATGTTGGAGAAAGCCGACATTCGACGGTTTCCAGTAGCGGAAAAACGCTTTGCCGTAGATATATTTTTCGGGAACGAGTCCCCACGAACGCGAGTCGAGCGAGTTATCGCGATTGTCACCGAGCACAAAATAATGATGCTTTTCAACAAATTTGCTCGGCACATTTGGCAGCGCGCTGTTGTAGAGCGGGTCGAGATAATCTTCGTTGAGCTGAGTGCCGTTTACAAAAACGTGGCCGTTGCGAAGCTCGATCGTCTCGCCCGGAAGACCGATGACGCGCTTTACAAAACTTTTATCCGGATCCTCAGGAAACCAAAACACGACGATGTCGCCGCGTTCGATATGACCCCAACTCACACTCTGAATTTTGTAATAGACAAGTTTATTTACGAGTAAACGCTCGCCGTCGTGAAGCTGCGGCAGCATCGACGTGCCTTCAACGACGACCGGTTGGACAAAGAAAACACCGAAAAGAATAAAGACGACGATGATCAAAAAGATGTCGCGCAGCAGCTTAAAACTCTCGGTCCACAGCCCTTGTCGCGATTCGCGGCGAAGCTCGGTGACCTCGATCCCGCTGTCGTCACTGACGGAAACGAAGCCGAACTCCGATTGGTTTTTCCTCTTCAAATCGAACATAATCAAGCTGTTTAGCAACTCGGACGAAGCGCGTTTCGCGCGAGCGGCAATCTTTATAATCCGCCTATTTCACGCGGTTTGTAAAGAGAAAAAAAGAAAAAGTCAAAAAACTTTATGGTGAAGAGTTACTAGACCCTTGGAGTTTCACCTTCCTTTTTCACTTTTTCACTTTTAACCTTTTAACCTTTGTCTATGAACGAACAGATTCGCGCTCTCTTTCTCGCCGCACAGCATTATACATATCTCAACAGCGCCGCCGTCTCGCCGATGCCCGCGACCGCCGTCAAGGCCGTGATCTCGCAACTCGTCGATGTCGCCGGCGGCGGAACGCTCGGGTTTCAAAAGTGGGTCGATACCAAAAATCGCGCTCGCGTGCTGGTCGCTGAGTTGATGAAAGTGCGCGCCGATCAAATCGCGTTTACGCGAAACACTTCCGACGGATTTTCGTCGATCGCTGCCGGTTTAGATTGGAAGCAAGGCGATAACATTGTGAGTTTCGAAAATGAATTCCCTGCAAATTTTTATCCGTGGCGGCGCGTGCGTGACGATCACGGCGTCGAGCTGCGTTTGTGTCCCGAGCTCGACGGCCGCATCGATCTCGACGAATTAATTTCACTGATCGACTCGAATACAAAAGTTGTCACGATCAGCGCCGTGCAGTACGCGTCCGGCTTTCGCGCCGATCTGACGCGAATCGGGCGCGCCGCTCGCGATGTCGATGCGTTATTTTGCGTCGATATTATTCAAGGACTCGGCGCCATGGAATTTGACCTGCCGGCGCAGTTTGTCGATGCCGCGTGTGCGGCGAGTCATAAGTGGCTGTGCGCACCGGAAGGCTGCGGAATTATTTATCTCTCTAATCGCGCCCGTGAACGAGTGAAGCCGACGCTCGTCGGTTGGATCAGTGTTGAAGAGCCGTGGGATTTTGCCGACCGCGAACAATCTTTTAAATCGACCGCCCTCGCCTGGGAAAGCGGAACCGGCTGCGCCGCCCTGTTTTACGGCCTCGAACAAAGCTTGAAACTTCTCACCGACACCGGCATCGGCAACATCGAACGGCACTTGAGTGATTTGACCGATCAGCTTTGCGACGGCGTCGCGGGGAAAAATTACGAGATCGTCAGCTCGCGTGCGCCGGGCGAAAAGTCGGCGATCGTCTGCATAAAAAACAACAACGACTTGACGTCAAACCAAATAGCCAAGCAGCTCGAACGACAAAAGATCATCGTCAGTCCACGTGGCGAACGTCTGCGCATCGCTCCGCACTTTTACAATAATTCAGAAGATATTGATCGATTGATCGTAGCTTTGCCGTAAAACAGCTATTCGCCGAGCAGCCGCTCAGGTTGAATGTCGGGCGTAAAGCCGTCGAGATTGAGCCGCGTCATTCCGCCGGCGTCGGTGAATGTTGACAGGGCGGCGCGACGGCGTTCGCGAGTTTGAAAATAGATAAATCCCGCGATCAATCCGCTGACGATCGAGACGGCGATACCAATCACTATCACCAACAAAGTCGATATAAAGATGTCCGACGTGGTCAACACAAACGCTCGCTCGGCCGAGATGATAAACGGATTGTCGCCGAGCCAATGAATTTGTTTTTCGTATTTAACCTCATCAAGCAGGGCGCCCGCCGCCGCCTTGTCGGTCACGTCAAAAACAAACGCGTTGTAGTTGCCGATGCGACGATAGACCGTCGCGCCATTTTCGCCTTCGAGAATTTCGGTAAATTTTGTATCGGCGTCGATCGATGCTTGCGGGCTGGTGTATTCGATTATAAGCAGTTTGCCGGCGTCGTATTGAGCCGTCGCGGCCTCTGTCCCGGAGGCAAAATCAATAACAGAAAGCACGGCTCGCTCGCCCAAAGCCGTCTTGAGCGTCTCGCTATCGGTCGCAAAAACCGCTCGTTCGCGCACGTTTTCCCAGTCCGGTAAATGCTTGAGCAGCACCGGAATACCGTCGATCTCGGACAGCTCCTGACTTTTATATTTTGGCGTCGTGCTCGTCTGGGCGCTCGCAAACAAAGCCGCAAAAAGCACCGCCGTCAGAGCAACCGCAATTTTTCTTAAACATATCGAATTCATCAGATGATCTTCTCCGACGGTGCCAAACAACGGTTTGTTTGTAGGGATTTTAGCATCTTTAGCCGAATTTGCGGCTCTTAAAAGACGCGCACGAAAACGTGTAGCATTTGATGCACGCCGCGCACGAAAGGGTAGCGCGAATCTACATGTCCATTCGCGACGAATCAACCAACGTATGCCAGAAAACCGAACAAAACATCTGTTTTATCGTGAAATATCAGTATTGAGCCGCCACGCCACAGTTTGGCACGGCATTTGAGAAGTGATGCTTCGGAGGGAAAACAATGACAACTGAAACATTAAATTTTCCGGTTTTTCATAGCGAGCAAGGCGTCGATAGCGACTATGTGGTTTTCAAGGCCGAAAGCTCGTCATTAGATATTAGCAAGGTAAAGGACTTTGATCTTGCGCAGAGCGCGTCGAAGGGCGATATGGTCGCCTTCGAGGAACTTTACAAACGCCATCATCGGCGAGTGTATTCGATCTGTTTGCGAATGCTGCAAAATTCCAGCGAGGCCGAAGACCTCACGCAGGACGTTTTCATCCAGCTTTATCGCAAGATCGGTTCGTTCCGCGGCGACTCAGCCTTTACGACGTGGCTGCACCGAATGACTGTCAACCAAGTGCTGATGCACTTTCGCAAACGCACGGTGAAGTTTGAAAAGACCACCGAGGAAGGCGAAACGCCCGATCAGATCGTGTCGGGCACCGCGAACCCGGAAAAGATGCGCATCGTCGATAAGATCGCCATCGACAACGCGATCGCGCAGTTGCCGGCCGGTTACAAGAACGTTTTTCTCTTGCACGACGTCGAGGGCTTCGAGCACGAAGAAGTGGCGCGAATTCTCGGCTGCTCGGTCGGCACGTCGAAGTCGCAGCTTCACAAAGCTCGGCTCAAGCTGCAAAAGCTTTTGAAGAAGAAAGCTAACCCGCGTCTCGTCGGCATCGAGACGTAATTGATAACGAAATAATAGTTTTTTATTTGAGGCTTCTCGGCAACGAGAAGCCTTTTTTATTCTTCGCTGACCTGGATATTTATGTTGCGTCGCGTGAGCTCGACAACAAACTTGTCGGCGTCGATCGCCTTTTCCTGCGGCGTCGCACCACGAGAAATAACATCGCCGCGCGCCATCATTTGAGCAATGATCGAGGCCGGAAAAGCGGTAGTTCGCATCATCGCGCTCATGCCGGTTGCTTCGTCGAGTTTATCGACGATGTCGTAGCGGAGGCGTGAAGATGCGGACGAGGGCGTCCGCGTTCCGACAAAGTCGAGCCGCACGAGAACGTAATCGGGGCCGTCGGCTGGAAGATGTTTTTGAAGAAGCTCGCCGAAAACCTTTCGCGGCTTAACTTTTTGAAAATCGACGACGATCTCTTCGCTAGAACATAGCCCGAGGTCGATCATCGTTTTGAATTTTTCGCAGTGCCCGGCGTAACGAATCGTTTTGTAATCAAGCTCGCGAATGTTGCCATGAAATGTGTCCGGCAGCGTCGATGTGCCGCCGCTGGTTTGAAAGGCTTCGAGCGGCGGAAAGCCGTTGAACGACAACGACTCGATCTCGGTCATCGATTCGACCTTGGCGATCTTGTCATCGCGAATGACGCGTGCGACCTCGATGTATTCGTTGATTAGACCTTCGACCGAAAAGACGAGTTGGTAGTTTAAGGGTGGCTGTGGATCTTGCGGCAGACCGCCGACGCGGATGTGAATTTCGTCAATTTGATCAAACTTTGCCGCGCCGTGCATAGCTAAAATAGAAACCATCCCCGGCGCGAGACCACAATCGGGAATAATGTTTACACCGGCAGCTTTCGCTTCCGCGTCGAGAGCAAGCTGCGAATCAACGACATAATTATTCCCGCCGAGGTCGCAAAAATTCGCTTTAGTCTCGATCGCGGCACGCGACAAAGCTTCGTTATACCAATAATTTACGCACGAAATAACCGAATCGTGTCCACGCATCAAAGCAACGACATCATCGTAATTCGACGCGTCGATCTGACGAGCATCGACATCGCCGCCGACAGTTTTTGCTACCGATTCCGCCTTTGCAAGATCAAAATCCGCGACCGTCACACTCACGACATCAGGCGAGTTATGTATCAAATCAAAAACGGCGCCGTGTCCCATACGTCCGGCGCCGAGCACTAAAATCTTCATCTAAAATTTTTGCCTTTTTACTTTTACTTTTTACTTATGCCTTGAGTTACCAATCATCCAATTCTTCTGGCTGCTGTGCCGAGATCGTCTCGCCGGCAAACTCCCACACTTTTTTCTTCCATTCACGCAGATTGTCGAGCAAATGCAAAGCAACTTGAGGATGCGACGCATTGCGTTCTAGACGGATGACCTCGGCGGCGACGGTGACTTCGTCATCTGGGTTCTCGGTGATGGTGAGTCGCACTTTTCCACCGACGAGCGGCAAAGCACGCGGAAGATAGATAAGCGTCCCGTGCGGGCCGACGTTCTCGGTCAAGCCATCTTGCACGACCTCTTTTCCACTCTCGTCTTTCCAACGGACACGCACCGGAAATGAGATCACATGCCGCTCGCCGCCACGTTTTTCACGCATAACTTTAACCTCGTCTAAATAGCCGTAATCGATCTGGAATCGCCCGAATCAGGCCACTAAAGTCTATCAAATCCAAAAAAAATTGCCACACGTAAGCGCCTGAAAACACAGTAAGTTGTCGCGAAATCAACATTTTGTGGTCGCAGAGGCGGTGGACACTATTAGGCCGAAATGTTACTATTTGGTCAAGTTTCGCCCATTGGCGCGGAAAACAGGCAGACAATGAATCTGCCGAAACGGTCTTGCTAAACGTGAATAGCGGCTGACGACACAATCTTCAGACGCTATTTTTGCATTTAAAAGACAAACAAAAATAGGAGAATACGTAATGAAAAATCTCGTTAGAGGAGGATCGATTGCCGCGGTGTTTTGTATGCTCGCAGTGTTTATCTACGCGCAGACAGGCCAGCAAAAAGACCTCCCGATAGCGAATGATTCGCAAATAAATTTAGAAGATAATATCGTTGATATAGCTCTATTAGATAATAATTTAGTTTCTTTGGCAGATAACAATGTGGTTCCGCAGGACGATTCGAAGTTGGTAAATAAAACCGCTTCGGTTAAATCGACCGGTGCCGGCGCAAACCGCGGCGCGTTTAGCGCGACCGCATATTGCCTTCGCGGAAAAACCGCTATGGGACACGGCGTTCGTCGTGGCCTGATCGCAGCCGACCCTCGTGTTTTACGGCTCGGTTCACGTGTCGTGGTCAGCGGCGGCGGTTATTCGGGAACATATCTCGTCTCCGACACCGGCGGCAAGATCAAAGGAAAAAGGATCGACATCTGGATGCCCAGCTGCTCGGAAGCAAAACGCTTTGGCCGCAGAACAGTTCAGATTTTTTCGGCAAATTAAGTCAGAAACGCCTGCGTCAGTGGGCGACCAGTTCGTAAATTCAATAACCGCTTCGAGAAATCGAAGCGGTTTGTTTTTTGCGTAGAGACCAGCCGAGTTTAGTCGCTACCACTCTGTCCCTTGAACGTCGCGTTGGCGATGTCCTTTCGCGACGGAAAGTGAAGCAACGTGGCCGAGAATCCAATGATCATCCATACAAAGAAGTACTGGTAATGTATTGCAAAAGCTAAAAACAGTCCCCAGATCGTAACCGTTTCACTTAGCGCAATACTTGTGATCAAAGCCTGCTGAACGATCTCAAGCTTTTGTTCCTCAACAGATTGTTTCCGAAGTCGTGCTCGATAGTAAAAAGAAAATATCAGAGCATCTACAGATAGAAACGCCACAAAGTATAAAATCCATGCCTGATCCCCGACGCCTAAAATCGGTTGTGAAAAATCAATTGGAAAAACCTCTTCTACGGTGAAATAGGTAAGCGCCAAGAAAAGCACTTGCGAGAAGAGTAAAGCCAGCCAAATAACGACGAATGTCTGAAATGCGTTAGCGGGGTTGAGCTTCTTTTCCATCAATCTGTTGCCTCCAATTCTTCTTCCAGTAACTGTCGTTCGTAAAGGTCGGCGTATTCGCCGTCGAGAGCGATGAGTTCGTCGTGAGTGCCGCGTTCGATGATGCGGCCGTCCGAGAGGACGCAGATCAGGTCGGCGTCGCGGATGGTCGAGACGCGGTGCGAGACGATCAGCGTCGTGCGTCCGGAGCGAACGTCGCGCAGGTTGTGAAGTATCTTGTCCTCGGTGTGTGTATCGACGGCGGAAAGCGAGTCGTCGAGTATCAAAATCCTCGGGTCGCGCATAACGGCGCGTGCGATAGCCGTTCGTTGCTTTTGTCCGCCTGAGAGCGTAATGCCGCGTTCGCCGACGAGTTGTTCGTAACCGTTTGGAAAATCGGCAACGTCGTTTGCAAGACCGGCGATCTCGGCTGCGGACCGGACAGATATTTCACCGTCGAGAGGCTGAGACGCAGAGAGAAGACTTTTATTGTCGCTAGCGCCGCCGTTTGCCCCGGTCACCGCCGTTACCGGTTCTGACTCATTCTCTGCGTCTCCGCGTCTCCGCGGTTTAAAATCTTCTACTCCGAAGGCTATGTTCGCGGCGAGTGTATCGCTAAATAAAAAAGTTTCCTGCGGCACGAAACCGATGGCTTTGCGCAATTGCGCGATCGGGAATTCGCGCAGAGGCCGGTCGTCTATGAGGATGCTGCCGTCTTGCGCGTCGAGCAGTCGCGGTATCAAACTCACGAGCGTCGATTTGCCGCTGCCGGTTTTGCCGACGAACGCAACGGTCTTGCCTTGCTCGATCTTAAGATCGATATTTTTGAGAACGGGTCGCGAGTCAGAACCACCTGCGGTAGCGGGTGGTTGAAGATGGTCATTGGTCTTGCCTGCGGCTCCCCTATTCGACATTAAACCACCCGCTACCGCAGGTGGTTCTGACTGATACGCAAATGTTAGATCGCGAAATTCGATCTTGCCCCTTATCGGCGGTTGTTCGACAACTGTTTCGTCGTCTTTAATCGACGGTTCGGCTTCGAGGATCGCGCTGAAACGTTTCAAACTCGCGGTGCCGCGTTGATAAAGATTTACGACGTAGCCGAGCGCGATCAGATACCAGATCATTCGCTGCAGATAGAGAATAAACGCCGTAAAATCGCCAGCGGTGATCTCGCCGCGAACGGCCATCGGCACTCCGACGGCGACGATGATCACAAATCCGAGGCCGATAAAAAAGAACAGCAGCGGACGCATTGCGGCGGCGTAGCGGACAAGGCGAAGATTTTGCGCCGCGTATTCGCGATTTAAAACTTGGAACTGCTCGATCTCGGATTCTTCCTGAGCGTAGGCGCGCACGACGCGCACCCCGGTAAAATTCTCTTGCGCACGCGCCGAGATGTCGGAGAAGAATTCCTGAATCTTCTCAAATCGCGTGTGAATTTGATTGCCCAAAAATTTTACCGTGAGCGAAACCAGCGGCATCGGTATGAGCAGCAGCAGCGTAAGTTTCCACGAGATATTGAGCATTATCGGTAAGCTTATGCACAGCGCAAAGATCGCCTGAAAACTGTAAAGGATCATCGGCCCGACGATCTGACGGATCGCGGCGAGGTCGTTTGTCGCACGCGCCATCAGGTCGCCTACGCGTGTGTTGTGAAAATACTGCAGCGATTGATCGACGAGCGCCGCATAAAAATCGCGCCGCATATCGTACTCGATGTGTCGCGAAGTATTTATCAACAACCTTCGCTGCAAAAACAAAAAGACGCCGCTCATCGCGTTGATGCCGAGTATGACGAGCGGATAGTAAATAATTTTCGCCCAAGTGAATTCGGCAGAAAGATCGTCAACCGCTTGCCCAACCATAAACGGCACGACAAGACCGAACGACATCGACACGGCAATGCACAAGATGCCGACGATGATCGTGCCTTTATACGGTGCAAAATATTTGGCGAATTTCCTTAACTGTTCCACATCGGTCTAAGTCTGGGAAGTCTGGGAAGTCTGGGAAGTCTGGGAAGTCTGGGAAGATGTTCAAGACTTCCCAGACTTTCTCGACTTCCCAGACTTCCTAGACTTTCGTATAAGTTGACAGGCCGGTCGCGATCAGTTTGCCTTCCTCGTTATGAACATCGGCCGAGACGGTGAATATTCGCTTTCCGGCGCGCACGACGCGGGCGGTGCAGGTGAATGTGCCCGTCAAGTGCGGTCGCAGATAATGAATTGTGAGGTCGATCGTTGCGGTCGCTTCGTCGATGGCGAGCCGCGTGCGAACGGCAAACGCCATCGCCGTGTCGATCAGCGTCGCCGTCACGCCGCCATGCAAAACGCCGCTCGGCTGACGAAGATCATCACGCATCTCGATCGAGATCACGGCCTCGTCAGGTTTTAGTTCGACGAGCTGCATTCCAATTAATTTTGCAAACGAAAGGTTGTGCAGCTGATTCTCGGCAAAGGCTCGCTGCTCGGAAGTGATCTCTGTTCGTGCTATGTCGTTCATTATTTATTGCTCGCCGGGGCGTTTTGTTTTGCGCGGAACATAGTCGAGCGACGCGACGCTGCTGTAGCCGGATGGCAGATCGAAAACAGAATCGTCCGCTTCGAGTTTCAGATTTCGCACTTCGTAAAAGTATGTGACCGGCGGCTCGTTACCGACGGGTTTGTCCGCGATCTCTTGACGAATCATAATGCCGCTGCGTTCGTCGATCGTGACGGTCACGTCACTTTTTGAATTTTTCAGCATACGCGCTTTGTATTTGATAAGGCCGTCGCCGCGTCCGGCTTCTTCGTACTCGATGTAATTCGCACCGCGAAAAAATCCCCACGTCAGCGAATTAAAATATCCACCATCGAACTCTTGCTCCTGCGCGCTTGGCAGCGTCGAATAAACTTTTTTTGCGTGATCGACAAAATAAACTTTGCCGCCGTTGCGTATCTGCGAGATCCACAGCTCGCCGTCACGCCAAATGTCGAAACGCCAATTCTCGCCGTCTCTCGCGACAAAATACTTCTGCTCAGTCGTGCCGTCGCCGACGACAAAATCGCCCTGGTAAACTTCAGGCTCCTTTGTCGGGAACGGAAACCGCTTGCCGCTTGCCGGTGCAAACGCCTTGTTAGAATTTGTTTGCGAGTCGCCGCCGCAAGCCTGCAACAACAGTGCAAAAACAATTACGACGAGCAGCGATCTGTAACGATTTGACAAAAACATTCGAGGCTTTAAATTTTATCATAACGACCGCGTAGCCTTGAGTTCGACCCTTTGCGTTCTTTGCGTCTTTGCGTGAGAAGATCCTGTTTCACGCAAAGACGCAAAGAACGAAAAGGAAACCAAGACAAAGAGGGACATGAACAAACAACGCAACGATCTCGCACGACTCCAACGCAAGTTCGTCTTCGGCGGCATCGCGCTTGCGCCGGTTGCGCCGCTGCTTTATTTGCAAGGCCGCGTGACGCGTTGGAAGATCGGCGTGCTGCCCGACGCGGCGGGCGAACGACGTGGCCGCCATGGCAATGGCGAGAATGCAAAAAAACTCTTCGTCATCGGCGAATCGACCGTTGCCGGTCTCGGCGCACGCAATCACGAACTCGCGCTCGCCGGTCAATTTGCAAAACAGTTGAGCGAGCAAATAAAACATTCCGTCGAGTGGCAAGTGCTGGGCAAAAACGGCGTGACCGCGCGTCGCACTATCGACGAATTAATTCCGCAGATGCCCGACGAACAGTTTGATTACATTCTGCTCGGGATAGGCGGCAACGACGTGATGCGGCTATCGAGCCCGCGCAAATGGCGCCGCGACATGACCGAGTTGCTCGCTATACTCCGCAGACAAAACCCGCACGCCGTGATCTTTATTTCAAACTGCCCGATGATCGGTTATTCGCCGGCTTTGCCCGAGCCGATCAAGTCGCTTTTGTGGCAGCTCTCTAAAATGCACAACGCGAACATCCGCGAATTCACGGCCGAGATGGAACGCGTTTTTTATTATCCGCAGCCCGCCGATGTGCGGCTCGAAGGCTTTTTCGCCGACGGCATTCATCCGAGCGAACAGGGCTACGCCGACTGGGCCGCCGCGATGATGCGATACTTCACTGAATATCATAAATGGTAAGCACGGATGATTTGCGTGAGTTTGTCGCGGTGAGCCACGAGTGGCTGCTCGTGCGTGAGACCGGTAAAACTTTTCCGCTCCATTCGAGTGAGATCGAGTTTGCCGATGACGATGGCAAGCGGCACTTCGGCTTTATCGACGATAAAGGTTTTCACGCGTGGCGACTTAATGACGCGAGTGTCGTTGGCAACGAGATCGTGATCGATGTCGCCGGTGCGTTTGCCAAAAAACGCGAAACGATGCGGCTCGTGCCGCGCGAATCTGCGACCGTCTTGATCGCCGAGATCGAAGCCGCACGCTTGACGCGCGCAAACGAGATCGCCGCGTTGATAACTGAAAATTACATAGGCTCAAAACTCGGCCGCGTCGCATTAAATGACTATAACGGCCGGCTCGCACAAATTGAATTTGAAAGTGTTGATAAACGACCGATCGCCGCGATCGCCGATGTCACCGCAAAACTCACGCCCGAAATTATTTTCACCGCAGCAATAACGTGGCTCGATAAAATTAGCTTACGAAAGAACAAACCGGTAAACGAAATTTTCCTTATCTGCGAAAAGCGCGCAGCGCGTGCTGCACAAAAACTTCATGCGCTATTAAGCGAGTTTTGGAAACGCCGAATAACGATCATTGAGATAGATCGTAAGACCGATCCGCCGCGACTCGTCGAATTGCCAAAACGAAATTTGCACAATCTGTGGCGCGAAAAACCGCCAAAGCTCATGCTGCCAACATCGATGCAGATGAGCGAGTCGGCACAAAAGATCTCTGAACTTTCACCAGACAACATCGACATTGTCACTTCGCGACACGGAGAAACGCTGCGTTTCAACGGCCTGCCGTTCGCCCGCGTGAGAACTATCGCCGGCGTAGAAAAAGCATGGTTCGGCGTCGGCAGAAACACGCGGATTTTGACCAACGAAACTTGGGACGATCTCGTAGAGTTAGTCGAGAGTCTCGACTTAAACCGTTCACACGACGTGCCGAATAAACGTCACCAACATTTTCGCATCGCACCCGAAGCGTGGCTCGAGTCCATTCTTCGCCGCAACATAAAACTACTCGATGCGAATTTGATCTTGTCGCCGATCTACAATCAGTTTCGCTTTCGTCGTGAAAAGATCGACCTGCTCGCGCTTCGCCGCGACGGACGGCTTGTCATCATCGAACTAAAAACTCAACCCGATCGCGCCGCTGTTTTTCAGGCCGCAGATTACTGGAGAAAAATAGAATTGCAGCGCCGTCGCGGCATCTTATCGCGTGCGAATTTGTTTGACGGACGCGAGATCGCCGACAAACCGGCGCTCGTTTATTTAGTTGCACCGGCGTGGAGCTTTCATCGCGACTTTGAATTCTTTGCCCGCTGTCTTACATCGGAAATCGAGCTATGGCGTTTTGAGCTGCACGAAAGTTGGCGAAAAGAAGTTCGCGTGATCGCACGGCACGATTACGCCGGATTGACGAATTTATAGCCGACACCGCGGACGGTCACGAGGATTTGTGGATCGTTCGGTTTGTCCTCAATTAACTTTCGCAGTCGGACGATGAAGTTGTCGATGGCGCGGGTGTCGGTGTCCTCGGCAAGCTGCCACACGTCCTCGAGAATCTGTTTACGCGAGACGGCGGAACCAGCGTTGTCGATCAGATAGCGGAGCAGATTTGCTTCCATCAAGGTGAGCGGCGTTGTGTCTGTCGCGGTTCGCAGTTCGAGGTTTTGAAAATCGATATCGCGGCCATTTATCGTGACGACATCGGCGGGGCGTGCATTCTCGCCTGTTGCGCCGCCGCGACGACGCGACCATTTTTGACGGCGGAGAAGACCATTGAGACGCGCGAGGAAGATTTCGAGATCGAAGGGCTTTGGCAGATAATCGTCGGCACCGGCCTCAAAGCCCGCGAGCACATCTTCGGGGCGGCCGCGTGCGGTCAGCATGAGCACCGGCGTGTAATCGTTCGCCTCACGCATTGCTCGCGCCACCTCAAAACCGTCGATGCCCGGCAGCATCACATCGAGCACAACCGCGTCGAAGTTTGAGTTACGTAATTCGTCGAGCGCGGCTTCACCGTCCGCCACCGTCCGCGACTCGTAACCCTCGGCTTCGAGATTGAACCGCAGGCCCTCGGCAAGATGTTGTTCGTCTTCGACGATCAAAACTTTCATTTAATAACTGATACGTTAACTGTTCTCAAAAAATCCGGCTATGCCGTTTCGCAGTGCGGTGAGGCTTGCCTCACTGTTCGCGCAACTAGCCCCGAAGCCCGCTTGAGCGGGCGACAGAGATCGGTCGGGCATAGCCCGACCGCACTGCGATGCGGCAAAGCCAGTTTTCAAATTCATGTCTTTGACAACTGAACGATAAAGGTCGCCCCTTGGCCTTCGCCACGGCTCTCGGCCCAAATTTTCCCGCCGTGACGCTCGATGATCGAGGAAACGATCGCGAGGCCGAGGCCCGTGCCTTTCGCGGCGTTTGTCGATTTGTCGGGCACGCGGTAAAAACGTTTGAAGATGCGTTTGAGATCGCCGCGTGAGATTCCCTGTCCGTTGTCTTTGAAATAAATGTCGGCGTGTTTGGCGCCCGAGGCTCGGACTTTGACGCTGATCTTAGCGCCGTCGGGCGAATACTTGACGGCGTTGTCGAGCAGATTCGCAAACGCCGTCTGCAGCTCGCTGCGATCACCGAGAACGGCGATCTTCTCCGCAGGCGTAGTAATTCTGATCGCACCTTTATCGAGCGCGTGACGTGTCAGCACGATGTCGGCAGTTTCGTTGAGAAGCTCGCCGATATTGAGCTCGGCGAGATTCATCAGCCGCCGCTTTTCACGCGTGCGGCTCGCCTGCAAAACTTGCTCGACGGTGCCGAGCAGACGGTCGCTGTCAGAGAGCATCACGTCGTAAAACTCGGCACGTTTTGCCGGCTCGACATCGCGTGACTTTAAAGTTTCGAGATAAAGTTTGATCGAAGCGATCGGTGTTTTTAGTTCGTGCGTGACGGCGTTAAGAAACGCATCGTGCTGTTCATTACGGCGAATCTCACGCACAAGGAAGATCGTATTCAGTATCAACCCCGTGATGATCAATGCGAAAAAGATCACGCCAAACACGAGCAGCGCAACTTCGCGTAAATTAAGCAAGATCCAGCCGACATTCAGCGCAACTGCAAGCGCTGACAACGAAATGCCAAGCACGAGAAAAAAGATCGCTGTCTTTCGCCGCCGCACGTCTCAAAAGTAAAAGGTAAAAAGTAAAAAGGCAACCGCAGGAGCGGAAGGCAAAAGGAAAAAGGCAAAAGGCAAAAGTAAGAGGCGGTCTTATTTTTGCCTTTTGCCTTTTTCCTTTTGCCTTAAGCCGCCGGCTTAGGCCGCTTTTTTGTAAACTTTTGCCTCTTCGGCGTTGAGATCGAGAGCGTAAACGTCGGTGACGAGACCGAGTTTTTCGAGAACCTTGATCTGCACCCAATTGATATCGAATTCGCGCCAAGTGAGGCCGTGCTTTGCCGAACGCGGGTAAGCGTGGTGATTGTTATGCCAGCCTTCGCCAAATGTGACAGCGGCGATGAAGCCGTTATTCCGCGAATCGTCACGCGTGTCGAAGCGTCGCGAACCCCAAAGATGCGTCGCAGAATTTACGAGCCACGTAAAGTGCCAACCAATAACCGTGCGTAAGAAAATTCCCCAGAACATCATCGTCCAGCCGCCGATCGCAAACAACACGCCGCCGACAACGATCGACGTTGCCCAATAATATTTATCGAGGAACAAAAGATACGGGTCGCGGATCAGATCGGGCGAATATTTTTGTATCGCGGTTTGCGACTGCACTTGCGCCGTGCCTTTAAAAATCCAGCCGATGTGCGCCCAGTAAGTTCCGTTTCGCGGGCTGTGCGGATCATTGTCAGTCTCGGTAAACGCATGATGAATGCGGTGCGTCGTCACCCAAGCCACGGGACCCGATTGCACAGCGAGCGTTCCGCACGTCGCGAGAAATCGCATCAACCAACGCGGCGTCTTCATACCCTTATGCGTCATCAGCCGGTGATAGCCGATGCCGATGCCCCAACTGCCCGCGATCCACCACATGAGGAGCGCCGCCGCCAAATTCTGCCAGCTAAAATTAAACAACGCGACAACCGCGAGCATATGAAACAGCGTGACGAAAATTATCGTGTTCCAGTGAATTGTGTTTGTCGGTTTGAATTCGATTACGTTTTGCACAGATTTAATTGCTCCTGTTTAGAAACTATCGCGAGCCGTTATAAGACTAGCAGTTACCGGGACGCGCGATTGTAAGAGTTTTGTAAGACCTGTAAACTCGACATTTATCGCAAGATGGCAAAGAAAAGCGAAACAATCGTCCGGATCGAATACATCGGAGCTCGTCTCGCGCTCGGTCTGCTCCGAGCTCTGCCGCGCAGCGCCGCAATTCGCGTTGCGACGCGGTTCTTACGAAACGTGCCGAAGATTTTGCCAAAGCTGCGCAAAACTGGTCTGAGAAATCTCGAGATCGCTTTTCCACAAAAAAGCGTGGAGGAGCGCGAGTCGATACTTCGCGGCACGTTTGAAAATCTGGGGCGCGTGCTCGGCGACCTCAGCCAGTTTCCAAAATACACACGCGAGCAACTCGCCGAATTGATCGACTTCGAACTCGACGACGAGATGCGTGCTCTATACGATCTCAACAAAAGCGAAAAGCGCGGCGTGCTGCTCGTGACCGGACATCTCGGCAATTGGGAAATGCTGGTGCTTGGCTTCGCTGCGTTGCATGAATCGATCAGTTATCTTGCGCGTCCGCTCGACAACCACAAGATCGACGAGATGCTGAACAGGCGCCGAACCATATTCGGCAACACGCCGATCGACAAAAAAAATTCGGCAATGACCGTCGTAAAAATATTGCGCGAGGGTGGGCTTCTCGGTATTCTCGCCGACGTTAACGCACACCCGAAAGAGGGTGTGTTCGTGCCGTTTTTTGACATTCCGGCGTGCACGACCGCCGGTGCCGCGATGATCGCACTGCGTGCCGACGCTCTCATCTTTCCGGTATTTTGTGTTTGGGATAAAGACGTGCGTCGATACAAATTGGTGCACGGTAAAGTCTTAGAGCCGACAAAAACCGGTGACCGAAAAAACGACGTTGTCGAAACAACCGCCGCCTACACCGCGGAGATCGAGAAGATAATTCGCGCATATCCCGACCAGTGGATGTGGATTCACCGCCGCTGGAAAACGCGACCGCCGGGCGAGGAAGGGCTTTACTGAACAGCGGACTCGCGAAGTTTTTCTTTGCGTTCTTTGCGTCTTTGCGTGGGAAGTCTTTCTCACGCAAAGCCGCAAAGAACGCAAAGGAAACCGAACCGGCGAACCAAGATATTTTGAGATTGATAGCAGGCTGTAATAGACTTTTGAAAAAGTTTTTAAAACATTGGAGGCGGGAAAAGCATGTCAACCGAATCGGTTGCGGAAAGAGTTATCAAGGTCTTTGCGGCGTTTAAGAAAGTGCCGCCCGAGACTATCAAGATGGAGACCACGTTTGAAGAATTGGGATTCGATTCGCTCGACGGACTCAATCTTATCTTCGAGCTTGAAGAGGAGTTTGACATCATGGTGCCTGACGACAAGGTTCAGTCGATGAAGAGCGTCGCCGAAGCCGTCGAGGGCATCGAATGGCTGCTGGCGAACCCTGATGCAACGCCAAAAATTCCACAGCCGCCCGCGGCTTGAGCTCATCGAACATGAAAAGAATAGTCATCACCGGCATCGGCGTTGTTTCTGCGATCGGGAACAACTCGGACGAGTTTTGGTCGTCGTTGAGCGGCGGCATATCAGGCATAAAACCGATCACAAAAGTTCCGACCGACGATCTGCGTTTTAAGAACGCGGGCGAAGTTCGAGGGTTTGACGCCGCAGAACATTTTGACGAGAAGATGTTGACGTGGCTCGACCCGTTTGCGCATTTTGGGATCGTTGCCGCGCGTCAGGCAATTGCGGATTCAGATATAACTTTTGACGATGCGATGCGCGAACGGACGGGCGTGATCACCGGTTCTTGTCTCGGCGGAAAGGAAACCGAAGACAAACTTTATTTTGAGCTTTACGGCGAAAAGAAAACGCGATTTCCGCCGGTCGCGATTCCGCGTGCGATGGCAAATGCCGCCGCGAGTCATATCGCGATGGAGTTTGGATTTACGGGAGCGACGTTTACGACCTCGACTGCGTGTTCGTCGGCAAACCACGCGATCGGACAAGCTCTTTGGCTTATTCGTCAGGGCACGCTCGATGTCGCGATCACGGGCGGCAGCGAGGCGCCGCTCTGTTGGGGCAATCTAAAGGCGTGGGAAACCATGCGAGTCGTATCGCCCGACACTTGTCGTCCGTTTTCAAAAGATCGGTCTGGAATGATCCTCGGCGAGGGCGGTGCGATGTTTGTCATCGAGACGCTCGAGAGCGCACTCGCACACGGGGCAAAAATTTACGCCGAACTCGCCGGATTCGGAATGTCAGCCGACGCACACCACCTGACGATGCCGCTCGTCGCGGGTGCTGCGAAAGCGATGAAATTGGCGCTCGAC